>Ga0224497_10001815_pt1 | contig 13209 bp, 8 predicted proteins | sample SF_Jul11_sed_USG_4_FD_167970 | JGI IMG/M metagenome (GOLD analysis project Ga0224497, IMG submission 167970) | Sediment microbial communities from San Francisco Bay, California, United States - SF_Jul11_sed_USGS_13 | ecosystem: Environmental > Aquatic > Marine > Sediment | place: USA: California... | reverse complement strand
GTGACAGGCGATCGAACGGACCGATATCGGTTTCGGGTACCGACACTGAGAAACGTCGCCCAGACGGCACCGTACGGGCACTCGGGCGCTTTCAACACGCTGGAGGCGATGCTGCGGCACCACCTGGACCCGGTAGCTTCGCTGTACGACTACGATGCCAGCGAGGTCGTGACGCCTGCTCGGCCGGACCTCGATGCGAAGGACTATCTCGCCCTGTCGGACCCGGACGTGTTGGCGAGCATCGCGCAAGCGATAGAGCTCTCACCCGCGCGTCTGAGTGAAAGGGAGATTCGTCAGCTCGTCGATTTCCTGCATGCGCTCACCGACCCAGCCATGCTGGATAGGCGTGGTGGCGTGCCGAAATCCTTACCGAGCGGTATGCCGCTCGGCGATTGATGTAATGGCGCGGCTTGGAAGGGAGGCCATTGGCCGCGACCCGGCTCTCGCGGCCAATGGCCGCTCTTACAAGCGGTATGTCAGCCCGAGATAGGCGGTTCGAGGCAGCCCAGGTCTCACGCCGGCAGGCCTGCGGGCCGCGACATACGTCTCGTCCAGCAGGTTGTCCACTTTCACATAGGTTGAGAGCTTCTCAGTGATATGGTAGGCCGCAACCATGTCCCAAACGGTGTGCGGGTCGATCGTCTCCAGCGGCCCGTACACGCCCTGTCCGGCCTGCGTGCGCATCTTGCCGACGTAGCTCGCCGCAAGGTTGACGCGAAACTGTTCATGCTCCAGACCCGCCGTTAATCGGAACTGGTTCTCCGGTATGTACGGAAGCTCGTCGCCCACCACAACGTCACCCCAGGGCTCGAAGTTCGACTCGAACGCACTCCGGAACTCCGCCTCGTTGGTCCACGTGTAGGACAGCCCCAGCGCGATATCGAACGCGCCCAACTTGACGCTGTAGCCGCCGCTGAACTCGAGGCCGCTGACGATCACTTCGCCGCCGTCGAACTGGTCGCCCACCTGGCCGCCGCCACCGGTCGAGTCGGTGATTGTGCCCACGAGGTTGTCGTAATCATTCAGGAAGAGAATCGACTCGACGCTCAAGCCGCCGTTGTCGAAACGCACACCGGCTTCGAGATTGAGGCTGTCCTCCTCACTGGCGGAGCTGCCGGGCCCCGGCGGATTGAATCCCTTGTGTACGCCGGCCAACAGGCGCCAGTCCTCGTTGAGGCGATACAACGCGCCCATGCCCGGGATAAACACTTGCACCGAGTTCTCGCGCACGCGTGTCGGGCCCTGCGCACGCGTCGGATCGCTCGTCGAGAAATCCAGTCGTCGCATGTTGATGTCCTCGAAACGCAGGCCCGGCGTGAAGATCCAGTCGCCCGTGCGAATCTCCGCGTCGACGAAAACTGAGGTTACGTCCGCATCCGAGAGACGATTGGTCTGCGAGCCGCCGGCGGCAGCCGTCGTCAGAACCAGCACGCTGTCTTCCATGCGGTAACCGTCCTGGTGCTGGAAGCGGTCTTCCTCGTCTTCGTGCAAGCGCACCCCCGTGTTCAGCGACACATCCGTTTCACCGAAGCCGAGGTCCCATTCGATCTTCGCCTGCACACCCTGCGACAGGTACTCGCGGTTGTTCGCACGGATCTGGATCGCATCGTCCGGGCTGGTTGCGCCGGTAAGGTAGCCGTATTCGGTCGCGTACGTGGTCGGATCAATCAGCACATCGTGAGCGCTCTCACCGCCGACCGATTGCACCTTGTACCAGTTGCGAGCGAAGTCGTTGCGATACGCCGTGATCTCGCCGCGCCAGTGCTTGCCCGCGTCGATGACGTAGGTCGCCTGGTACTGCTGGTGGTCGCTGATAAAGCGGTCGTTGGCCGAGGCGGCGTAACGACGGTTAGGGTTCACCCGGAAGTCGGCGTCGGTCAGTCCAAGGTACGTCTCGTTGGAAAGCTGGTCCGTGTAACCGAGCTTCACGCGCAGGCTTTGATACAGCGTACTCGCCGGGTCGCTGTCGAGCTGAAACTTCGCTATATAGTCTTCTAGGTCATAGCCCGTGTCGCCGCCGACCGGTCCGTCGATGGTCTTGAAGCCCACGTTGCCGGCCTGCACGGTTTCGAGTAACCAGGACAAACGTTCGCCACGATTGCCGACGTTCACGTGCGCATCCAGCGTGCTGTAATCACCGCCGCGAATGTCGAGGTTCGCACCCATGGCGTCCGGAATCGGCGTCGAGATCATGTTCATCGCGCCGCCCGTGGTACGCGGACCGACGGCTACAGCGGCGGGCCCCTTTAGTACCTCGACCGCGCTCATGCGGCGCTGCGTCGGGAAGTAATAGGCGGAGGCGGCGGCGTAGGGCGCGGGTGCCGCCAGCACGCCGTCCTCGAGCAATGCGATGCGTGCGCTGCGATCGAGACCCGAACCGCGGATGCCGATGTTGGGCCTGAGGCCGAAGCCTTCCTCTTCCTGGATGTAGACGCCCGGCACCGTGCGCAGCACGCGCAGGATGTCGCCGTTCATATAAGTTTCGAGCTCCTCAGAGTCGATCACGTGCGCGGAGCCCGGCACGTCGGCGGCATCGGCTTGCTTGCCGATGATCGTGACTGTGTCGATCGCCTGGAGGGTTTCAGGGATGTCATCAGCAAGCCCAACAGTGGGAAATAAGAGGGCGGTGACGGTCGCCATGCGGGTGTAAGTGATTATGTTCATTCGATTTTCAGTGCCGGGGAAGGGGCTAATAGCGCAACGGTAATCGAAATGCGAATGATTCGCAACTGCGTTAAATACCTAGATAGATCGGATGTGGGAGCGGCCATTGGCCGCGACATGCACGGTGGTCCGGTTTTCGCGGCCAATGTCCGCTCCGGTTGGCACTGGTCCACATACGTGCCTGTGAACCTTCCACTGCAAAGAGGACGCGCTTCGTGGCACCATTGCACATCAGGCGCTTGGGCGCGTTCCTGCAAAAGAGTTCATGACAGAGCAAGCTCGCAAACTTCTCATCGTTGAAGACGATCCCGGTCTGCTCGAGCAGCTTAAATGGTGTTTCGAAGGCTACGATGTCTACACCGCCGGAAATCGTGAAGACGCGATCACGGAGCTGCGTCGTCATGAACCTGCGGTTGTTTTGCAGGACCTTCACCTACCTCCGAAGCCTGAAATTATGGAGGAGGGTTTAATGACGCTGGCCGAAACGCTTAGGCTCGCGCCGCATACGAAGGTCGTCGTGCTAATCGACAACGTCGAACAGGCAGTCGCGATGTCAGCCATAGGGCAGGGTGCCTACAACTTTTACAAGAAGCCTGTTGAATCTGATACTTTGCAACTGATTGTGAACAGAGCATTCGCGATATCAGAACTTGAGGCTGAAAACCGCCGCCTGCAAAACCAGGTTAACGAGTCACCGCTCGACGGCATCGTCGCGGCGAGCGAAGGCATGCTCGCCGTCTGCCGCATGATCGAGAAAGTGGCACCCACCGATGTCACGACCTTGTTGTTGGGTGAGAGCGGAACGGGTAAAGAACTGCTTGCTCGTGCGCTGCATCGCTTGAGTCCGCGCGCTGACAACAATTTTATCGCGATTAATTGCGCGGCTATACCGGAGAACCTGCTCGAGTCTGAATTATTCGGTCACGAGAGAGGCGCGTTTACCGGAGCGCACAAACAAATCGTCGGCAAAGTTGAACTCGCCAACGGCGGTACCTTGTTTCTCGATGAAATATGCGACATGCCGATGGCATTGCAGGCAAAAATGCTGCGCTTCCTGCAGGAGCGCGTCATTGAGCGCGTTGGTGGCCGCGCGGAAATCTCGGTCGATGTCCGTGTCATCTGCGCGACCAACCAGAACCCGACAAATATGATCAAGGAAGGCCTGTTCCGCGACGATCTCTATTACCGTGTCAGCGAAATTACGATCAACATTCCGCCGTATCGTGAACGCGAAGAAGGCCGACTCATTCTCGCGCGCACGTTGTTGCAGAAGTACAGCAAGAAACAGAAACGAGCAATCAACGGGTTTTCCAATGATGCGGTGCGAGCCATTGAAGCTTACGCATGGCCCGGTAACGTGCGCGAACTCGAGAACAAGATCAAAGGTGCCGTCATCATGGCGGACGGCAAGATGATTACCGCGTCAGACCTCGGACTCGCGTTCGGCGACGAGGTGGGCGAGTCACTCAATCTGCGTGAAGTGCGCGCGAAGGCCGAATCGAAAGCGATTCGCATCGCGCTGACCAAGAGCTTTGGCAACGTCTCGAAAGCGGCTGTATTGCTGGGCATTACGCGGCCCACACTGTATGACCTGATCAACAAGTACGGCCTGAGTGCCGAGAGCTATTCAAAAAAAGCCGCGTCGTAATCGCTCTTGCCAGGGCCCGTCCAATGTCTGAGAATGGGATGTGACTTGAGAACCGGGAATTCGGCGTGAGCAAAATAACCCTGACGATCAATGAGCAACAACACGAACTCGATGTGCCCACGGACATGCCGCTGTTATGGGCTCTCCGCGACAAACTCAACCTGACGGGAACCAAGTACGGCTGCGGGATCGGTACCTGCGGCACCTGCACGGTGTTGGTTGACGGCATTCCGTTACGCTCCTGCGTCGTGCTGGCGAGCGGCATGGCGGGCAAGAAAATTACGACAATAGAAGGACTCGATCCAACCGGGCAACACGCCGTCCAGCGCGCCTGGAACGACGAAGACGTGCCGCAATGCGGTTATTGCCAGGGCGGTCAAATACTCTCGGCAAGCGCGCTGCTTAAGAAGAACCCGAATCCCAGCGATGACGACATCAACGCGGCCATGTCCGGTGTTCTCTGTCGTTGTGGCACCTATCACCGCATTCGCAAGGCCATCAAACGCGCAGTAGCGTATGCGGCCCTCGAAGGAGGTGAAGCATGAACGCCGCCGAGATGCAGAACGTGATCGACCGCCGCTCGTTCCTGAAAGTTTCCTTGCTGGCGTCCGGGGCTTTGCTCGTCGGCGTCGGGTGCGACGATCCGGTACAAAGCAATGAGCTAGAGCGCGACTCCTGGGTGGCTAACCTGTATGTCCGCATCGATACGGACGGCACGATAACGATCATCAGCAAGAACCCGGAAGCCGGTCAGGGCGTGAAAACGGCGTTCCCGATGGTGGTTGCCGAATGCCTGGAGGTTAACTGGGAAAACGTCCGCGTCGAACAGGCGCCGCTGGATGATCGCTACGGCCGCCAGGCTGTCGGCGGCAGCCGTGGCACGCCGGATGGCTGGGACGATCTGCGCATCGCTGGCACGGCCGCCCGTGAGCTTTTAGTCGCTGCAGCGGCCAAAGAGTGGGGCGTCGCGTCGGGCGAGTGTGAGGCCAGGGAAGGATCGATTGTGCATGCCGCGTCGGGTAAGGAACGGCGATACGAGACCCTGCTTGAAATTGCTGCCAGCCTGCCGGTACCCGACGACAAGGACCTCAAATTGAAGAGCCGGCCATCGGATTTCAAACTCCTCGGCAGGTTTGTTCCGGGCGTCGACAACCCGAAAATCCTGACAGGCCAGAGCGTGTTTGGCTCAGACGTCCGTCTCGAGGGCATGCTGTACGCCGTTTTTGAAAAATGTCCGACGTTCGGCGGAAAAGTCGTCAAAACCAACGTAGACGAGATCAGCAAATTGCCCGGTGTAAGGCATGCATTTGTCGTTGAGGGCACCGACAAGCTAACCGGCCTTCAGCCCGGTGTCGCAATCGTTGCCGAAAGCTGGTGGCAGGCTCAATCGGCTCGCAAGCAACTGCGTGTCGAGTGGCAGACAAACCACGCTGATTCCACGAAAGGCTTCAGTCGCGAGGCCGATACACTTGCGAAGGAAGAGGGCGAGACGCTGCGTGCCGACGGCGATGTAGAGCAGGCACTCGATTCCGCGGCGCGTGTAGCAGAGGCGAGCTACTATTATCCGTTCGTGTCGCACGCGAACATGGAGCCGCAAAACTGCACGGCACTCTATCGTGAATCGGGCGAACTGGAGCTGTGGGCGCCTTCGCAAAATCCTAAGTCAGGTCGAGAATTGATCGCCGAAACGCTGCAAATGTCGGAACAGAAGATCCACGTGAACATTCAGCGAATTGGCGGAGGTTTCGGCCGACGCCTGCGCAACGACTTCATGGTGGAAGCCGCCTGGATTGCTCGCGAAGTGCGGCGACCGGTGCAGCTGCAGTGGACGCGTGAAGATGACATGCGACACGATTTTTACCGTCCCGCGGCCTGGCATCATTTCAAAGCGGGCATCGATGCTGACGGCAACATGTCGGCGTTCGACCATCATTTCATTACCTTTGGTTACAACGGAGAACTTGTCTCGGGCGCAGGGCTGTCACCGCGACACTATCCCGCAGGATTGGTGCCGAATTTCCGTTTACGGCAGTCGATCGTACAGACGAACGTGCCCACAGGACCCTGGCGCTCGCCCGGACATTCGGCATACTGCTGGGCCTATCAAAGTTTCTTTGATGAAGTCGCTCTTGCGGCCGGCCGCGATCAACTGGAGTTTCGCCTGGACCTGCTTTCCAGGTCTTACGGAGAACCGCCGCTGGACCTGAAACGCACGAGCGACACCTTGAAGCTGGCCGCCGAAAAAGCGGGCTGGGGAAAGCGCAAGCTGGACGCTAATCGTGGGCTGGGCATGGGGTTTCATTTCGATCATGGCGGCTTTGTGTCGCACGTGGCCGAAGTCGTCGCCGACGGCAACAAGGTGACGGTCGAGAAGGTTTATTCAGCCGTCGATGTCGGCCCGATACTCAACCTAAGCGGCGCAAAAAATCAGGTTGAAGGCGCCGTTATTGACGCTCTCAGCACAGCGCAGCTGGAAATTACGTTCGCCAATGGCGCAGTGGAGCAAAGCAACTTCCATGACTACGGGTTGCTGCGTATCAGCCAGGCGCCGGAAATAGAGTGCCATTTCATCCAGAGCGACAATTCACCGACGGGGCTCGGTGAACCGCCGATTGCGGCTGCGACGCCAGCGATCACGAACGCTATTTTTGCTGCAACCGGCACGCGAATACGCGAGTTGCCGTTCAGGCGTTCAGGAATTTTCGTATAGGATGATGCGATGCCTTATCGGCTCTTGAACGTATCCGGGTTCAGGTCGTGGCGTGACAGCAGCTTGTAAAAGTCCGTGCGATTGCGTTTCGCGAGCCTTGCCGCCTGGCTTACATTGCCCATCGTGATCTGCAGAATCTGCGAGAGATAGTTGCGCGTAAATTCATCACGAGCATCCGAGAACGATGCCAGTTTGCCCGCGTGTTCACCGAGGGACTGCTGCACGAGTTCGGCGCTGATGACCGGTGAGCGCGACAGCGCAACGTTCTGTCGCACGATGTTATAGAGCTGACGAATGTTGCCCGGCCATTCGGCCGTCACGAGCATCTCGACCGCTTCAGGCGCGTAGACTTTTCGTTCCTGCCCGGCTTCCGCCGCAATCGACTGCAGGAAGTGAGCGACCAACAGCGGAATATCCTCGCGTCGCTCATCCAGCGTCGGCAGTTTGATGTTGACGACATTCAGGCGATAGTAGAGATCTTCGCGGAAACGACCCTGTGTCATCAAATCCTGCAGGTCACGGTGTGTTGCGGAGATCACGCGCACATCAATATTTTTTGCGTTCGTGCTGCCGACCGGACGTACCTGGTTCTCCTGCAAGACTCGCAGCAGTTTGACCTGCAGCCGCATCGGCATGTCGCCGATTTCATCGAGCATCAGCGTGCCGCCTTCGGCGGCCTGGAACAGGCCTTCGTGACTCCGGGTTGCACCGGTAAACGCACCTTTCTCATGACCGAACAGTTCGGACTCGAGCAGATTTTCGGCCATGGCGCTGCAGTTGATTGCAACGAACGGTTTGTGTTTTCGATCGCTCGCGCGGTGAATTGCCTGTGCGAGTAGTTCCTTGCCCGTGCCGCTTTCACCCGTGATCAACACGCGCGCATCGGTTGCGGCAACCATCTTGGCCTGCTGCATGATCTCTTTCATCGATTGATTGCGCGTAATGATCTCGGACGACCAGTCTTCGTCGACTTCGACGGAGCCCGAGAATTTCAGTGCGCGTTCGACCAGCGATATGAGCTCGTCTTTGTCGATGGGCTTGGTCAGAAAACCGAACGCGCCGTGTTGCGTTGCCGTGACCGCGTCGGGAATCGTGCCGTGCGCCGTGATGATGACGACGCGCAGGCCCGGTGAACGCGTTTGCAGTTCTTTCAGGAGCCCGATGCCATCCATCTTGTCCATGCGCAGGTCGGTGATGACCAGGTCCGGGCTGAATTGATTGAGCGTGGCCAGCGCGCTGTGCGCCGATTCCACGGCCTCGACCTCGTAACCCTCGGCACGCAGACGAATGCTCAACAGGCGCAGGAGTCCGGGATCGTCATCGACGAGCAGGATCTTGCCTTCACGCTGGGGTTGTCTGGCGGCCATGGATTAGCAGATTAGTTCTATTTGCAAGGTGCGGCAAGGGCATCCGGGTGTCGCGGCCCGGGTCGCTCGTACAGGGTCACTCCGACGGGGCCACTCCTACAGGGGCGTTACTACGTTACTCCTGTTCGCGGATCGACCGTTCGATCGACGTAATGGCCTCAAGCTTGTTTTCGGCCTCTTCGAGTTCGCGACGCAGTCGGCGGTTCTCCGCCTCGACGCTCGACAGGCGCTGGCTGACGGCCTGTTCCTCGGTTTGTGCCGCGCGCGAGCTCGAGGTGCGCAGACGCCGCGCTTCGGCATTGGCGACGATGAAGCGCGTAACGTTGTTCAGATGGATTGTCGCGAGCGAAATCTCAGCCGGTGTGAGCAACTCGGTCTGCGCCAGAACCTCGCGCAACAGGCTCTCAGCCTCCACAGGGTTCGATTCCGGGTGGCCCGGCGTTGCCAGCACCAGCCCGAACCGAAGTTGAGAGTTCGGGCCTGGTGTCAGCGTGGCGGCGGATTTTGCATCCGCGTAGATTTCGGCCTGCGTCGCCGGGTCGCCCGCGGCGAGGTCGTAAAGTTCCTTGAGGTATGCCTCGGCTTCCGGCGCGCCCAGGATAACCGGGTTATCGGCTCTCGCCGTGCGACGGCCTTTCAACCAGTCTGTCGCCTGGGTACAGCCGGCCATCGTCCCCACGATCACGGTGATCAGTGCGATGCGCTGTGCCCTGCCTGTCCGTCCCATGTTATCCATTCGCCGCCAGCTTCTGTTGCGCCACGTCGAGCTTCTGTGGAATGTGGATCCTGAAATGCGCGCCTGGGAATTCACCCGAGTCGATCAATTCCACCGAACCGTCGTGCGCCTGGATGCACTCCAGCACCACCGACAGCCCGATGCCCGTGCCGCCCACCTGGCCGCCCTGTTCGCGCCGGCCCTGGAAGAACGCCTCGAATACTCTCGGGCTCTCATCCTCGGGAATGCCGGGCCCCGTGTCGCCGAACTCCAGCACAAAACTTCTCGGAGTGCGGCATGCGCGAATCGTGATCAGCCCGCCTCTCGGCGTGAACTTGATCGCATTCGACAACAGATTATCAAGCACCGTGCGGATTTTGTCTTGATCCGCGTTCACAATAATGTCGTCAACTTCCAGTTTTAGTTGAATATTGGCGGCTTTCAGGGCCAATCGCTGTGATCGAGCGATCGAAATCACCTGCGCGCGCAGTGGGAAGTCGGTCAGCGTCAGTACTTCGCTCTTGGCCTGCCAGGCGCTGAAAGACAGCAGGTTTTCGATGAGCTGCTGCAGCTTCAGGCCGTTCGTGCGCAAGATATCGGTTACTTCGCGCTGTGAACCCTCGAGTTCGCCGACCGAACCATCCAGCAGCAGTTCGGTGCCTTCGCGAATATTCGCGAGCGGTGTCTTGAGTTCGTGTGACATATGCCGCAGGAACTTGTTTTTCTCCTGCGCGAGTTCCAGCAATCGCATACGCAGCCATTCCAGCTGACGGCCAAGGCGCTCAAGGTCGGTCGGGCCTTTGATTTCGATCGGTTTCGAAAAACCGCTTTCGCCGAGCTGGCCGATCGCCTCGTCGATCTGGCGAATCGGTCGTGCGACGAGCAGTGTAAAAATCAGCACGAGAACCAGCGTACCCGGGACCAGTGCCGCAACCAGCCACGCCGAGTAACGCTGCGCTTCACGAGCTTTTTCCTGCAGCGTATTGAGCTCCATGTCGATATACGCCGTCAGGATGCCGGTCAGGCGCGTGACGCGCTGCCGCAGCGGCGAGAATCGCGCAATGGCGGCTGCAAGTTCCTCTTCGCCCAGGCTCGGGTTCGACATCGCTGCCACGATGCGGCGCGCACTGGCTTTGATCGCCGTGGCCAGATCGACGGCACTCGCGCGCTCGAGCAGCGGTGCCATGTCGCCTAGCTGTGATTCCAGCGATTTAAGATCCTGCGCCAAGAGCTGCAGGCTGTCGGGGTTCTTCAATACCTGGTACTGGCGTGCAACGCGCTCGAGCGAACTGACCTGCTGTTCGAGGCGCCGGTTATTCTCGGCCGCAGACACGCCCGTCGTAACAAGCAGTTCGCTTTGTTCAGCGACCCGATCGAGGCTTAAAAGGGCCCAGATCACGGCGACCAGCAGCGGCAGGGCGACAAACCCGAAACCGACCAGAATCAGTCCGTTAAGCGATCTTGGGCGGTGAAATCTCATGGCGAAAGTGTAGCACCGGCGTGCCTGCAATAGTCCTCGTGCCAGGTCTCAGTCGGCCCAGTAAGCCGACGGGTCGCGGGCCGCGATCTTGCGCTCCCATTCGAGACTCGTCCGCACGATGGTATCGAGGTCGTCAAACTGCGGTGACCAGCCCAGCACGTCGCGCACGCGTTCTGCAACGGCGATGAGCTCCGGCGGATCACCTGCACGGCGGGGTTGCTCCGAAATGTTCAGTGCCGCTTCATTGGCTTTTTCAACGGCGGCAAGCACCTCGCGTACGCTGTAACCGTGACCGTAGCCGCAGTTGAGGACAGTTGAATCGCCGCCGTTGCGCAGATAGGTCAAGGCATCGAGATGAGCCGATGCGAGGTCTTGAACATGGATGTAGTCACGCAAGCCGGTACCATCTGGTGTCGGGTAGTCCGTGCCAAAAATCGAAACCCCGGGACGGCGTCCCGTAGCGGCTTCGCAAGCGACTTTGACGAGCAAGGTCGCTTGCGGCGTCGACTGACCGATGCTACCGGTCGGCTCACAGCCGGCGACGTTGAAATAACGCAACGCGACATACTTTGGTCCGCCAGCGGCAGCGACATCGCGCAGCATCCACTCGGTCATGAGTTTCGATGTACCGTACGGGTTGATCGGCTGAGTGGCAGAATCTTCCGACGCTTTGCCGCCTTCCGGGATGCCGTAAACAGCGGCCGTCGACGAGAACACGATATTTTTCACGCCATTGTTTGCCGCCGCTTCCAATAGCGTACGGCTGGAAGCCGTGTTGTTGCGGTAGTACTTCAGCGGGTTGGCAACCGATTCCGGAACGATCGTGTGCGCCGCGAAGTGCATCACCGTGTCGATATCGTTCTCGGTGAAGATGCTCTCGAGCAGCGCCGCGTTACCGGTATCGCCGATAATCAAATCACCTGACGTCACCGCCGCTTCGAATCCTGTCGACAGATTGTCGAGCGTGATGACGGACTCGCCCGCCGCGCCGAGCTGCCGCACAACATGGCTGCCGATATAACCCGCGCCGCCAGTGACCAATACCTTCTTGTTTTTCATGAACTTTTTTACCCAAATGAAATATTTGCGCTGAAACTGTGAACCGAGCGCGTGATAACAGGACAAAGCTTATCAATACTGAAGGACAACAATACGGACCTGCATCGCAGTCTGTAAGGCGATTTAACAGTTTCCCAGTCGCGATAGTCGCACACTTCGGGTTATGTTCCCGTTCATTATTCATCGGTACAATTAGATGTAGCCTCTCCGGAGCACCAGTCGCCAAATGCTTGTAGATTTAACGCGGAAAAACGCCATATTCGCAATATTACTGCTTGCCCTGGCGGCATGCGGTGGCGGCGGCGGTTCTGGCTCGACCGGCGGCACAACCAACCGCGCACCGCTTGCAAACGCCGGTGCGAATCAGTCGGTCGATGAGCAGACGACGGTGACACTCGACGGCACGGCCAGCAGCGACCCGGACGGCGATTCCTTGAGCTACAGCTGGACGCAGACCGGCGGCGGGTCGGTTACGTTGGCCAATACGACGTCGGCACAGACCAGCTTCGACGGCCCGGACGTTGGTATCGGCAGCAGCACGACGCTGACCTTCCAACTGCGTGTTGGTGACGGCAACGACGCCTTTAATACCGCCAGCGTTGACGTGATCGTCAACGGCGTGACGAATTCGGACCCGGTCGTCAATGCCGGCAGCGACCAGTCGACCTCCGAGGGCGCAATCGTGAACCTCAGCGGCACGGTTACCGACAGCGATTTAGGCGATACGCTGACGTACACCTGGACGCAAACGCTTGGAACCGCTGTGACGATCAGCAACGGCGATCAGCCTGCGGCCAGTTTCGAAGCGCCAGCGGTTGGCGCCGGTGGTGAAACGCTGGCTTTCGAGCTGGCCGTCAATGACGGCACGGCGACCGTCACCGACACAATTGAAGTTGCAGTGTCGGCGGCAGCCGCTGTCGTGAACATTTCGGGCAAAGTGCAGTACGAATTCGTGCCGCCGAATGCGAACTGCAACGGACTGAACTTAAACGCACCGCAGACGCGACCAATTCGTGCGGCGACCGTACAACTCATCGATGATGCAACGGGCGACGTACTCGATTCGAAGGTGGCCACGGACAATGGCGATTACGCTTTCAACAACGTTGCCGGCAACCTCGATGTGCGTCTGCGCGTGCGCGCCGAGCTCAAACGCGGCGGCGCACCGAGCTGGGATGTCGAAATCCGTGACAACGTGGATACTTCGGGCAGCCCGCCGCCGCTCGGCAGCCGGCCGCTGTATGTCATCGACAGTGCCACTTTCAATACAGGGGGTGCCGACCTGACCCGGGATCTGATCGCAACGACAGGCTGGAATGGCAGTTCCTACACCGGCACGCGTGCCGCGGCGCCATTCGCCATCCTTGACGCGATCTACTCGGGCATGCAGCTGGTGCTCACGGCGGATGCGACCGCCAACTTCGGGCCTATGGACGCATTCTGGAGCGTTAACAATACTCTGACCAGCCCAACGAATATTGACGCCGGAGAGCTACCCACGTCGTTCTACCGCGGCGACATCGACTCACTGTTCCTGCTTGGTGACGCGAATACCGACACCGAAGA
>Ga0224497_10001814_pt1 | contig 13219 bp, 11 predicted proteins | sample SF_Jul11_sed_USG_4_FD_167970 | JGI IMG/M metagenome (GOLD analysis project Ga0224497, IMG submission 167970) | Sediment microbial communities from San Francisco Bay, California, United States - SF_Jul11_sed_USGS_13 | ecosystem: Environmental > Aquatic > Marine > Sediment | place: USA... | reverse complement strand
CGTCGAGTTCGCGATTGACCACTCGCAGGATATTGAGATTGAACTCGGCTGAAACCCCTGCCGCGTCGTCGTAGGCGGCGATCATCGTCGCTTCGTCCTTAACGAGGTCGACGCCGAGCAGGAACGAGTCTCCCGGGTCGAGGGCCGCGGTGACCGAACGCAGGAGTGAATACCGCAGCGTGGGGTTGTAGTTGCCGATCGTTGAGCCCAAGAAGACGATCAGGCGGCGGCCGCGGCGCCGGACTTTGTCGAGGTCGGCCACGTAGTCGCCCATCAATCCCTCGATCTCCAGCCAGTCATAGCTCGAGCTGAGCTCTCCGGCCGCAGTGCGCAGAGCATCCTCTGAAATGTCGATCGGCACGTACCGGCGCCCCGGACCGGCGCGGTACATGGCTTCGATGAGCATCCGAGTCTTGCGGGAAGAGCCTGAGCCGAGCTCGACGAGCTCATCCGGCAGCAGCCGTGCCATCAGACCTTCGGCATGATCGGCGAGAATCTCGGTCTCGGCCCTCGTCAGGTAGTACTCGGGCAGCTCGGTTATCTGCTCGAAGAGTTTCGAGCCGGCGGCGTCGTAGAAGTACTTCGACGGCAGGTACTTGCTGTACGCCGTGAATCCATGGCGGACATCCTGGAGCAGTTCGTCGCGGTGATCCTGCGGCTCAGTGAGGTATCCGACGGTGACGGCAGAGTCGCGTTCAGATGTCATGGGGTGATTCCGTCGTGCTCGATAGGCCGCACCTCGATGGTTCCCGGGCGCAGAGTCACGAGCGAGTGTTCAGGTACCGGTCGCCAGTCCGCCGCTGGATCCAGTGGCTCTGAGCCAACCCAGCTGGCGGTGGACTCGGCGAGCGCGTAGAGCGAATTGATCTCCGAATTGACCGAGGCGACCGCCAGATTGAGGGGTCGCGCAGAACAGGGCTTGGTGGCTCGGGTAGATGCGACATGAAGCATGGTGGTCAACCGGTGGTGGTCACCGGGCATTCCGCCGTTGGGCCAGGGGGCCAGAATCACCAGGGGTGCTCGCGGCCGTCCCAGGTCCAGAAGCGGCCGTGGTGGTCTGGGGAGAGGTTGGCGAGGAGCCTGCGGATGCCGGCGACGCTGTCTTCGACGGCGAGAGGGGCGGAGTCTCCACCCATGTCGGTTCGAACCCATCCAGGGTGGATGACGATGGCTGTGGCGCCGTGATCGGCCCAGCCGGCGGCCCGCAGGCGAAACTCGTCGTTCAGGGCCATCTTCGATCCGCTGTAGCCGCCTTTGGTCTTGGAGCTGCCGCGGCGGGCTCCCAACTGCGAAGTCATGATCGCCACGGTGCCGCCGGGTCGAAGCGCACCGGCGTCGAGGAGCGCCTCCACAGTGCGGATCGGCGCTACCGCGTTGACCTCGATCAGCTCTTCCTGAGTGTGGCCCCGATAGATGCCGGCGCTGTGGATGATGACGTCGAGCTGCGCGGTTCCCATGGCGGCGGCGAACTCGAGTGTGCGCGAGACATCACGCACGTCTAGCTGATGGAGTGTGAGGTTGCCGTTCAGCGCCGCCGGCTCGCCCGGTGATGCGACATCGCGGACCGTGGCGTGCACTGTGTCGCCGGCGGCCAGATATTGCCTCACGAGTTCGGCGCCGATTCCCCGGCTTGCCCCGATGATGAGGATGGTCTTGCTGGTCAATCGAGGTCGCTGCCTAACGCCCGATCGATGAGAGCGTGATATCCGGGATCGTCCTCGGCCTGGTAATTCGCGTCGAGATTGGTATTGACCAGCAGCTCGGCGGCGGCTGCGAGTTCTGTGCCCAATTCGGCGGCGTCCTCGGCCGCGCTGAGCAGCAGGGCAACCTGGTGGGTGCTCAGCAGCCGTTCGAGCTGGCTGCGGAAGTGCATCGCACCGTGCGGCCCGTCCGTGAGCGACCGGCTCACTCCACCTGCCAAAGTCTCCAAGGCTGTTTCGGCCCGGCCGGCGATGGCGCCGAGCTCAGGGTCCGCAATGCCCTTGAGCAACGTGGCGGTGCGGTCGATCACTGTGCCGGCGAGCCCGAGCCGCCCCATATCACGCAGAACCTGAGCAGTAAGCACGTTGTGAGTGCCTTCCCATTGCTCGTAGACCACGGCGTCCCTAATCAACCGGGGAAGGACGCTAAAGTCCTCGATCGCCCCGTTGCCGCCGAGCACCTCGATCGCTTGGCGCACGGCACCGGTAGTCGCCAGCGACACGCCGAGTTTGTTGGCGTTCACCAGGTAGCGGTGGAATCCGGCGTCCGTCGGATCGATCGGGGCGCCGGCCGATGCCAGGTCGACCGCCTCGTCGAGCTCGGTAAGTGCCCACGTGCTGTGCAACGCGGCTAGCCACCGCGCCTTGATTGTCGCCAGCTGGCTGCGCACCACGGGGAAGTCCCCGATGCGCTGCCCGAACGCGGTCCGGACGGCGGCGTAGTTGGCGGCCTCCAAATAGGCGCGGCGCAAGATGCCGACGTCGCCGACCGCATTCAGCCACCGGCTCGAATTGAGCATCGCGGTAACCATGATCTTGAAGCCGTCGCCGATGTCGCCGACCACTTCGGCGACCGCATCGGTGAAGTCGATTTCGGCACTTGCCATCGACGTCGTCCCCAGCTTGTCCTTGAGGCGGCGGATCGAAAAGCCGTTGGGTCGGCCGTCCACTAGGCGGGGCACCACGAAGCAGCCGAGACCGGCGGTTCCGTCGGCGGCTCCGACCGGTCGGGCGAGCAGCAGAAAGACATCGGCGTCCGCCACGGAGCAGAACCACTTCTCACCGCTGAGCCGGTAGGTGCCGTCGCCCGCCGGGACCGCCTCGGTGGCGATGGCGCCGACGTCGCTGCCGCCCTGCACCTCGGTGAGGAACTGGGCGCCCCGGAACGCCTCGGCGTAATCCGATTCGCTCAGCGCCGGGAGATACCGCTCACGTAGCTCGTCGGAGGCAGACCGGCGGAGCACACGAGCCAGGCCGGTGGTGCAGATGGCGGCACACATGTGGCCCATCTCGCCTTCCAGTGAGGCAATGTAAGCGAGGTTGGCGGTTTCGAAGGAGCGGCCCGGGTCTGCTGCCTGGGCGAGGAGACCCGATCCCCAGACGATCTCTCCGGCCCGCTCGTAGCCGGCCGCGAAGCGAACTTCCTCGATCAAGTCGCCGGCCCCGTCATATTTCACGAAGTCCGGCGGGTGAGGCCGGTAGCCCTCCACCACCGCCGCCAGTTCCGGGGCCGCCGCACCGAAGCTCGATGCCGTCCGGCGCAGTGCGGCCAGCCTTTCGGCGCCGAGATAGCGACGGTTAACGACGTCGAGGTGGAGGTCGGAATCGAAGGGGTTCGCCGGGTAGCGGCTCTTCCAGGCGGCGAACTGCGCCCGGGCCACTGCAAAGGCATCCATACGAGGATTATCGCACTGCCGGGAGGCGAAAAGGCGGGCGAGCACGGCGGCCGTCGACGAAACCGGCCAGTGGAACCGCAATCGACCGATATTCCTGTCGTGGAATAGCCTGGAAGTTGCTTTATAGGGGTAAGGGACTCGGGAGAGCACGTGTTGCCAGCGACCAAGTCGGATATGTTCACGGACTTTGTCCGTGATGTGGAACCTCGTTTGCACGCGGCTCTGATCGCCCTGATGGGCACCGACAAGGCCCGAGAAGCCACGGCCGACGCCCTTTTGTGGGCATGGGAAAACTGGGAGCGAGTGGAAAAGATGGAAAATCCGGGGGGATATCTCTATCGAGTGGCTCGCACCAAAGCACGGAGCCTGTTCAAGAGGCCACCGACCATGCCTGCGGCCCCCGTGGCTGAGATGCCGTGGATCGAGCCAGGGTTGCCGGCCGCGGTGGCCCGCCTATCTGAAAAGCAACGAGTCGTGGTCGTGCTTGTGCATGCACTCGGTTGGACTCAGGCAGAAGTGGCTCGATATCTCGGCCTCAGCCACGGGGCCATCCAGAAGCATTCCGAGCGCGGCCTGAAACGTTTGCGCTCCAGCCTCGGAGGATCAACGTGAAAGTCGACCTGTTCCGCCAGCTCGATGAGTGGGGCAACCATCTCGAGGACAACATCGATCATGTCGACGTCGAAGAAGTCCTGGAGCGTGCCCCGAAGTTGTGGGGAGACAAGCCACAGCGATCAGTCAAGCCGCGCTGGCGCCGGCCGGTCCGGTATGCCGGGGCGGCAGCCGTGGTGCTGGCGGTCGTGTTCGCTCTCCCCAACGTGATTGGTGTCGACAACAGGGCGGGCGAATTTAACGCGGTCAGCGGAGAGCCGAACCTCACGGTTGGATCCGGCAGCGAGCGGTTGAACGCGCTGAGCACAACCCTCGCCCCGGCGGCGACGAGCGCACCGACGACAGCGGTCAGCACCACCAGGCCGCAGTCGGGGTCCACGCCGGCGCCAGATCCGACGTTGGCCATTACCTTTCCCGGGACCTCGTTTGCGCCCGGGACCACGGTTCCGCCGGTCGGCAACCCGCCGCCAAACCTGGGGCGTGACGTCATCTTTGTGGCCGACCTGGCGGTTGACACCCGCGACGTGTCGGCCTCCGTGACCGCGGCGCGGGCCATCGCCGAGTCGCGTGGCGGATACGTGTTCGGCCAGGAGCTCGGCGGGGGAGCGACGGTGATGTCGCTCAAGGTGCCTGCCGAATTCTTCCAGGACACTCTCGACAGGCTCAGCGAACTCGGGACCGTCCGCAGTGCTCGGGTCACGTCACAGGATGTAACCGAGCGGATCGTCGACATCGAGAGCCAGATCCGAACTTCCGAGGCGAGCGTCGCCCGGCTGCAGGAGTTGTTGACCGAGGCCGGCACGGTGAACGCCATCGCCCGGGTGGAGGCGGAGCTGCTGCAGCGCGAGACCGTCCTCGAACAGCTCCGCGGCCAACTGCGCACGTTGCAGGACCAGGTGGCGCTGTCGACCATCGTGCTCACCTTCCATGAGTTCGTGCGGACGCCCCGGCTCGAGCTCAGCCTGAGCGTTCATGCCGCCGACGACGGTACCGGCGAGCAGTGCTTCACCGGTGAGGGCCCGGCCCCGGCCGAAGGCGAGCGCTACGTGGTGTGCGTCGACCTGACGAACACCGGCAACCTTCCGCTGACCGACATTGACATCGACGGGCCCGCGGATGTTGTTTCCTCTCTGGCGCCCGTGAGCGGCACCAGAGTCACCACGCTCGCTCCCGGTGAGCGCTACCTGCTGTGGACAACTGCGGTGGCGGCCGAGAGTCGCAAAGAGGAGGTTGTCGTGCAGGCGGTTCCCCTCGACGAGTCCGGCGCGCGCCTGGAAGAGGAGCTCCTCGAATCGCGCCGTTTACTGCTCGTCAATATCCGCCCCGACGAAATCGAATTCGAGCCGGAGTCCGAGGGCCTGCCCTCCCTCGGCGACGCCCTAGCCGCCGGCTGGAACCTGGTGACCACCGCCGCCAACGGCATCGCCGTAGCCGTCGCCTTCGCAATCCCCCTCCTCTGGATCCCGCTGCTCCTGGGCCTGTTCGTGTGGTGGCGGAGGCGGAGGGGCTGATCTGTTCGTTGTGCCTAATCCGCCCATATACGGGTCGATTAGGCACAACGAACGCATCCCAACAGTGAGTACGCTCCTGGCGATGCCTATCGCCGGAGGTTGAGGATGAGACGGTTGTTTCAAGGTGGGACTGTTGTAGCTCCGGACGGGGCGATGACGGTCGCCGATGTAGTCGTCGAGGGCGATCGCATTCTCGACGTCGGATCCAACCTCGATGGCGATGAGGTCGTCGACGTTGCCGGGAAACACCTCTTGCCGGGCCTGTTCGACTGTCACATTCACCTCGGCTTTTCCCATATCGACTTCGTGAAGCTGGCCCGCACGCCGCCCGGTCTCCTCTACTACGAGGCGCTCGACGGGCTCCAGAAGACAATCGACTGCGGAATCACGACGGTCCGAGACGGCGGCGGAGCCGACCTGGGTATGAAGCTCGCTGTCGAAAACGGAATCATTCCCGGTCCCCGGATGCACATCGCCATCGGCATGCTCAGTCAGACCGGCGGCCATGGTGACGGCCATCTCCACGGTGGCGGCAACATGTTCCCGGAGTCATCAGACGCGTTTCCGAAGAGCGTCATCGACGGCCCAGAAGAGGCCCGCAAGGCGGTTCGTGAGATGGTTCGCGCCGGTGCCGACGTGCTCAAGGTGGCCACCTCGGGCGGGGTCCTGTCGCCGGATGACGACCCCAAACATGCTCACTTCCAGCCCGACGAGCTCGAAATGATGGCGGCGGAGGCCCGGGCTGCAGGGATATTCATGATGGCTCACGCCCAGGCGTACGACGGCATCAAGAACGCGATCCGGGCTGGGTTCCGCTCCATTGATCACGGCATCTACCTCGACGACGAGGCCATCGAGCTGATGCTCGAACACGGAACCTGGCTCGTACCGACACTGCTGGCGCCACAAGGCGTGATCAAGGCAGCCGAGACCGGAGTCCCGATCCCGCCGGCCTCGGTGGAAAAGGCCCGCGAGGTCATCGGGGTCCACATCGAGTCCGTCACCAAAGCGGTCGCCGCCGGCGTGAAGGTGGCCATGGGTACAGATTGTCCGGTGTCGCCGCACGGAACCAACCTCGGTGAGCTCGAGTTGATGATGGAATGCGGGATGACTGCCGGCCAGGCGCTCTACGCCACGACCCAGAGCGGCGCCGACGTGATGGGCCTCGGTGACGACCTGGGGTCGATCGAACCCGGCAAGATCGCCGATCTTGTGGTCGTCGGCGGCGATCCACTCGACTTCTCCAACCTCAAGGACAACATCGAACGAGTGTGGAAGGCCGGGCAGCCTCTGGAGCTGACTGCCGGCTAGTCGCGCCCCGGCTAGTCGTGCAGGCTGCTGAATGCTTGGACCAGCTGGCCGTGGAGCGCGGCGACGGCCGCATCCGGCCAGTCTTGGCGGTCGGCGCGGAGAAACGACGTCATGTCGTTGCGGTTGTCGAAGACTGCTACCGGGAGGTGGTATGTGATCCCGCCGGCGGCTACCCGCACGGTGCCGGGCCGGTCACTGGCATCGCGCAGCCACATCATGTCGTCGATGCCGTAATCCTGTCGCATGACCGTCTCGGGCACTCCGTGGTGCAGGATGGAAGCGTCGCCGGCGCGCCCGGGCCGAACCCGCTCGTGGTTGCGACGCCGGCTCTCCTCCGGGGTAACCCAGACATAGAGGATCGCAGCCGTGGCCAGAATCTCGGGCGACAGTTGACCGAGTGAGTAGCGATAGCCGCGGGGATCGGGAATGGGTGGGGTGGTTCTTTCGGGACCGCCGCGAGCAAATTCGATGACGACCGTTGCTCCCCGCCGCCGGCCTTGGGTCATCACATCGTGCCGGTCAGACCAAAGCTTGCGGGCATCCTCCTCGATCGCTCCGCCGACAGCAGCTCGGCCCGAGGTGCTGACGGTGCCGAGAGCGGACGGCAGTCCGACCTTGTCTCGAGCCCGGTCGATTCGTAGCAACAACCACTCCGCCGCCGAGGCCGGCCGTGGATCTGCGTCGTCATCGAGCGATGCGTAGTCCTCGTTCACCAGGTGGATCAGCGTGCCCCAATCGGCCGGCTCCAAGAACGGCAGAGCGTCGGACGCGAAGAACGCCGGAGCCTCGCCGAGCTGGCGCATTTCGGCGGAGATGCGGCGCATCAGATGCACATAGGGGTAGTCGTCGAGCTGCACCGTCGGTCCCAGCCCGAAGTCGTCGGCCACTTGATCGGCCGGAAGGCTCGCCAAGTAGCGGCGCACCTCTGACTTGCCGGATGCGGGCAGCGCCACGAGGAGCAAGGTAGGGATTGGTTTCGCCACGTCCTCAGCCTATAGGGCCGCCATCGCTCACTCGGAGAGGGCGACGTCCACGGTTGCCACCAACCGGTCGGCGTCCTCCATCGAGAAGACCATCGGGGGTTTGATCTTGATCACGTTGTGGTGGGGTCCGTCGATCGAGAGCAGCACCCCAAGCTCCCGGCCCCGATCGACCACCTTCTGGGTGAGGGCCGCATCGGGAGTCTTGATGGCACGGTCGGCGACCAGCTCGATGCCGAGGAACAATCCGCTGCCCCGGACGTCGCCGATTCCGTCATGTCTGGCCATCAGGCCACGAAGCTCGCTGAGCAAATAGCTCCCCACGGCGGCGGCGTTGCTCTGAAGCTCTTCCTCTTCGATCACCTCGAGAACGGCGACCCCTATGGCAGCGGACACCGGGTTGCCGCCGAACGTGTTGAAGTACTCCATGCCATTGTCGAAAGCGGCCGCGACATCGCGGGTGGTCGCCACCGCCCCAAGCGGGTGGCCGTTGCCCATCGGCTTGCCCATGGTGATGATGTCGGGCTCCAGATCGTGCAATTCGAACGCCCAGAAGTGGCTCCCGACGCGGCCGAAGCCGGTCTGCACCTCGTCGGCGATGCACACGCCACCCCGTTCCCGAATTGCGCGATAGATCGAGCGCATGTCCTCGGCATCCGGGATCACCTGACCGCCACAGCCCACGATCGCCTCGCCCAAAAAACCCGCCAGCTGCGGACCGGTGCCGACGAGGCGATTGACGGCGGCCTCGTAGGCGGCGTTATCCACCTTCGCCCGATATGGATCGCTCAGCGGCAGCACCGTCACCCAGTCGGGCTGCCCCTCGCCGCCCTTGCCGTTGAACTTGTATGGGCTGAGGTCGACCATTGCCGAGGTGTTGCCGTGATATCCGTGGTTGAGCACCGCCATGGCGCGCCGTCCTGTGGCCGCTCGCGCCATCCGCAGTGCCAGCTCGTTGGCTTCGCTCCCGGAATTGACGAAGTAGACAACCTCGATGTTGTCGGGCATCTTGGCGACGAGGCGCTCGGCATAACTGACGACGCTGTCGTGGAGGTAGCGGGTGTTGGTGTTGAGCAGCTCGATTTGGGCGGTTGCTGCGGCGACAACGTCCGGGTGGCCGTGTCCGACGTGGGCAACGTTGTTGACACAGTCCAGGTAGCGACGGGCTCTGGTGTCGTACAAATGAGTGCCGACGCCGCGAACGATATGCAGGGGTCCGTCAGCCGACGACTCGTAAGACAGGCTCAGGGCACCGCCCATGACCGCTTGGCGCCGCTCGGCGAGCGTGCTCGGCACCTCGGGTACGTCGCGTCCGGCCGCTCTCGCCAATTCGGCGGCCGCGGTAACCGAGTCCACGTAGTCGAGCCGTTCCAGCAGGTCCCATACGTCGAATTCGCTGACAGCGTGGTGCGGATTGCCCTGGTCCGCCCGCGACGCAGCTACACACGCCGACACGGCCAGGCGAGCCCGGATCAGGTCATAGATCAGCTCTGCTTCGATCGCGGTCACGTCGGCGATCTCGGAGTAGCCGGTCACCACCTCGGAGGCGATGCCGAGAGGGTCGTCCTGGTCGAGCATTGCGTAGGTGGCGGCGATGGCGACTTCGGCGATGCGCCACGAGTAACTGATGTCACCGAAGTCGATCAACCCGACGATCTCGGTACCGCCGTCGGCTTCGGCTACGAGCACGTTGAGGTCGTTGATGTCACCGTGGATCACCTGTTTTGGCAGTTGCTGGAGCTTCGGGATCTGGACGATGAGTCGATCGAGCACGTCGTCGATCAGCTCCCGATCGCCCCGATTGCGGACATGGGGTCCCAGTTGGCGCAGCACGCTGGGGGCGGTCGCCAGGTCCCAGTGGCCGCCGTGATGCAGCGCCGGGTGGTCGAACCCCTCCAGCGCCCGCACGACGCTTCCGGCGAGCAGTCCGATGTCCTGGGCTAGGTCCAGCGGGCGCCCCGCCGAGGCGAAGGTCGTGCCCTGGACCCATGTGACGAGCGAGGCCGATCCACCTTCAGGAAGCGCCACGATCGCTTCGCCGCCGGCCGGCGGGTGAGGGAACTGGTAGGGAACCCCGGACGTGGCGAGCCGGGTCATGGCGAACTGTCGGGCCGCCAGCAGTGAGGCGGAGGTGCCCTCGGGAGAGACTTTCAACACGTACGAGTCGTCACCTGCGCGAATACGGAAGTTGTCATCTACCTCGCCGGGCAGCTCTTCGACCTCCCCGGCGATGCCGAAGTGGGTCGCCGCCACAGCAGCCGCCCGCGAAGTTGACATCGAACGCATGGCGCGAGGGTAGAAGCATCTGTGTTCGTTGTGCCTAAACGACCCATATACGGGCGGTTTAAGCACAACGAACAAAACCGAGCGCAACGAAACCGCCTAACTTGGCATCAACATGCGGGTTGAAATTGCGAGAGTTGCAGGGAAGCGTTTGGCGGTCAGCGGGAGCGACACCGAGCTGATCGTCGACAACCTGGCAGCCGACGGCTGGCCTGGCGACGGCTGGCGCTCGACAGAGCTGGTGCTCGCCGGCCTGGGCGCCTGCATGGCGGGGACGATGCTCGATTTTGCCGCTACCCAGGAGATTCCGGTGACCGACGTAAAGGTGGTCCTGTCCGACGAGGTGGTTGGGCCGCCGCAACGGGTCGGGTCGATCTCGGTGACGATGTTGGTGGCGGGGGATGTAACGGACCGGCAGCTGGAGTCCCTCGAGCGCGTCGCCGCCAAATGCAAGATCGGCAACACGCTGGCCAACTCGCCCGAGGTGGTGTTCGAGCTCAGCAGGATGCCATGACCCCGTTGGTGGATGCCGACTGGCTGCAAGCCCGTCTCGGCGATCCCGGTGTGGTGCTCTAGGAAGTGTCCTTCTACGAGCCGGACCGGGCTTCATACTTCAAGGGTCACGCCCCCGGAGCGCATTACGTACCGTGGAAGGAATTCTGCTGGCACGACACCGACCGGGAGTTCGCCACGCCGGAGGTGATGGCTGAGCGCCTGGCAGCCTACGGAGTGACTGACGAGTCCACCGTCGTTCTCATCGGCGACACCGTTCAGTTCGCCACGTATGCGTACTGGACGATCGCCATGGCCGGGCTCGAACACCTGGTCACCGTCCTCGACGGGGGGAGTCTCACCTGGATGGAGACCGGACGGCCGGTGACCACCGAGATCCCTGCGATGCCAGAGCGCGGCCACGTCACTCCCGGGGTGGCGGACGGGTCGTCCCGAGTTAGCCGGGAAGATGTGCTCAGCCACCTCAACGACCCGAACCGGGTGCTGATCGACGCCCGATCCCCGGAGGAGTTCGCCGGCGAGAGGGTCTCTCCGCTCACGTCGCCGTTCGACTACGGAGCCGAGCGCAAAGGCCGCATTCCCGGGGCGCGGCACCTCTACTACCTGGACCGGCTCCTCAACGCCGACGGCACCTTCCGCACACCCGCGGAGACGGTTGCCGAGTTCGAGAAAGAGGGGGCCACCGCCGACAAGGAAATCGTGGCCTACTGCCGGCTTTCCCACCGGGCCTCCCTCGCCTGGTTCGCGATGACCCGCTTGGCGGGCCAGCCCAACATCAGGGTGTACGACGGTTCCTGGACCGAGTGGGGCTCCATCGTCGGCTACCCAGTGGAGAAGCCGTGATGCGCCGCACGATGCGCCTCGTGATACTCCTAGCGCTGGTAGCGGCCGCATGCACCGCAGACTCCAGCCCGCCGACCACGAACCAGGATCCAACAACCCAGCCTCCAACGACAATGAACGGGCTGCCCCTCGGCGGTCCGGACTTCGCCAACGCCCCGGCGCTCTTCCTCGAACGAACTGCCCTTCCATACTGCGGTGCCGACGGGGAGGAGCCTCGCGTCGTGCAGTTTTTCGACGAGTTCGAACTCGATGAAGGGGCTGCCGAGTGCTTCGCCGGCCGGGTTGGAGAGGGACTGCCGACAGAGATCGTCAGTGTCGGGTTCACGATCGAGGGCGACCCGATCATTTCGATCTTGCGGTTCCTCGGTGAAGGGAGCGTCGAGTGGTTCATGGATACGACGCGTGACGAGCTAGGGAATCAAGAGTGGCTCTTGTTTGAGTGCCGGGGCTACGACACGCTCTTGCTCAGGCCGGTCGAGTGCGGCAACGCCGTCGGAATCTAGCGCTAGCCGAACCGGTAGCCGACCGACCTGACGGTGGTAATCCAAGAGCTGCGCTCCTCGCCGAGTTTGGCGCGGAGGCGGCGCACGTGGACGTCGACGGTGCGGGACCCGCCGAAGTAGTCGTAGCCCCATACCTTTGACAGCAGCTGTTCCCGGGACCACACCCGGCTGGTGTTCTCGACGAAGAACCGCAGCAGCTCATACTCCATATAGGTGAGGTCGCTCGGGGTGCCGGCGATCGTCGCTTGATACGTGGCAAGGTTGAGCTCGAGGTCACGGAAGGTCAGCACCTCGGCGGCATCTCCCTCCTGTGGCGTTGCCCCGAGACGCTGCAACCGCACCCGCAGCTCGGTGCGGTCGATGGGGGACAGGATGAAGTCGCTGATGGCGGATTCCGAGGCGACTTCGCCGGTCAGGGTCCGGTCTATGACCAGCAGCACCGGAAGCCGCGCTTCGTCCTCGATCTTCCCGGCTAGGGCCAGGGCCGATCCCAGGTCACGCCGTACCTCGATCACCGCCGGGGCCCAACCCGACTCGGGAGCTCGCTCGATGACTTCGTCGATGTCGCTGACCGGCACCGGCTGGAAGCCGGCCTCGACGAGCGCATCCAGCAGAGCAGCAGACGGGTCCGGGGGATAGATCGGTAACAGCATCACAGCACCGGGAGGTAGTTCTCGAGCTCGAAAGTGGACACGTGCTGCTGGTAGCGGTCCCATTCGCGTCGTTTGTTGCGCAGGAACCACTCGAAGACGTGATCACCCAAGGCGTCCTTCACCAGGGCGCTGCCTTCCATGGTGTCGAGGGCGTCCGCCAGCGTTGTCGGCAGACGCAGCCGTTCCCCGCCGAGATCGCCCGGTTCCGGAATCTCGTATCCGTTCTCGATTCCGGCCAAGCCGGCGGCGAGGATGACGCTGAAGGCCAAGTAGGGATTGCAGGCCGGGTCCGGTGATCGATACTCGAGTCTGGTCGAAGAGGTCTTCCCCTTCTTCGGCACCGGCACCCGGACGACGGCCGATTGGTCGTTGCGCCCCCAGCTGGCATACACCGGGGCGTCGAAGCCGGCCACCAGCCGTTTGTAGGAATTCACCCACTGATTGGTTACCGCGGTGATCTCGGGAGCATGGCGCAGCAGTCCGGCCATAAAGCTGTACGCCAGCGGCGATAGCCCGTTCTCTTCGTCGGCCTGGAAAAACCCGTTGTCGTCGTTTTCGAAAAGCGACAGGTGGAGGTGCATCCCGCTGCCGTCGTGACCCTCGAGAGGCTTGGGCATGAACGTGGCGTATATCC
>Ga0224497_10001811_pt1 | contig 13223 bp, 13 predicted proteins | sample SF_Jul11_sed_USG_4_FD_167970 | JGI IMG/M metagenome (GOLD analysis project Ga0224497, IMG submission 167970) | Sediment microbial communities from San Francisco Bay, California, United States - SF_Jul11_sed_USGS_13 | ecosystem: Environmental > Aquatic > Marine > Sediment | place: USA... | reverse complement strand
CCTTCGTCCGTACTGAGGTTTCGGGTCAGGGCAATCAGGGGCAGTTGTGGCTCAGGGTGGATCGACCCCAGCAGAGGATGGGATTCTTCGACAACATGGGTGACCGTCCAATCACTGGCGGGGATTGGCGTGAGTATGTCATCGAAGGAGACGTGGCGGACGACGCGACTAGCATCGTGTTTGGCGCGTTTCTAATGGGTGCGGGTGTCCTCCAGGTCGATGACTTCGAACTCTCGGTGCAGCGTGACGACGGGGTATGGGCACCGATCGTTGCCGCTAACCCGGGCTTCGAAGAGCAGGACGATTCGGGACAACCGACAGGATGGATGGCTCGGACTGAGGGCTATCGCTACCGCATCGAGAGCGAAGACGCCCATAGCGGGAGCGGTTCACTGATGATCGAGGGCGGCAGCTACGCTCGGGGTGCGATCTTCGATGCCATCCCCGAAGTGGGAGAGACTGTAACCAAGCCCCTGGGTGGCGGCCTCACGGCGCGAATCCCGCTCGCTCTATACGGCGATAGTGCGAGGACCCTGGAGCCGGACGTTGGAGTCGAACCCGAAACGCTGCGGACGGCTCTCGATGGCCTTCGCCGTGATTCTGCTACCGCCGACGACGCATCAGTTCGCCTAGCCGCAGTGATCGTGGCGTGGAACGTCTTTCAGCATTTCTATCCCTATTTCGACGTCGTGGTGACAGACTGGGATGCCGAGCTCACCAACGCACTAAGCGGTGCCTTGTCTGACCAGACTGCAGAAGATTTCCATGACACTCTGAGTCGGCTGGTTGCGGCGCTCCACGATGGTCACGGGCGCGTGTTCCATCCAACGGTCACGCCAAACGCAGAGCTACCGATGCGGCTCTCGTGGATAGGAAACGAACTCGTGATCGTGGAGGCCGTTGACACGTCGAGCTTCCAGCCGGGTGACATCATCCGAAGCATAGATGGCGATGATGTGCGGGAGCGGTTGCCGACCGTTGAGGCGTTGATCTCGGGATCGACACAGTGGAAACGGTATCGGGCTGCTCGAGAGATCGGCGTGGGGGCGGCGGGGTCGGAAGCGGTGCTCCGCTTCACGCGGGGCGAGACGACGTTCGAGTCAACAGTGGTGCGCGTTCAGCAACCGGCGATTCCAAGCTCCGACGAGGCGTCGGTTCGCGAACTCGAGCCTGGCATCTGGTACGTAGACCTCGATGTGGCCGAGATGACGGAGATCTCGCAGAACATCGACTCGATCGCGTCGGCAGAGGGCGTCGTCTTCGACCTTCGCGGCTATCCTAACGGTAATCACGGAGTGCTCAGCCACTTGCTCGCCGAGCCGGACACGTCGGTGAAATGGATGAGGGTTCAGCAGGCGATCTATCCGGACCGCGAACGGATCGCCGGATGGGGAGAGTTCGGGTGGAGCATCCAGCCCATGGCGCCGCTCATACAGGGTCGCGTCGTTTTTCTGACGGACGGTAGCGCGATCAGTTATGCAGAGTCTTTCATGAGCTTCGTGGAACACTATCGCCTGGCCGAGATTGTTGGCTCACCCACCGCCGGGGCCAACGGGAACGTGAATCCGTTAACACTGCCCGGGGGCTTTCGCGTGACGTGGACGGGCATGCGTGTCCTGAAGCACGACGGAGCACAACACCACAACATCGGGATCCAACCGACCGTACCGCTCGAACCGACGATCGAGGGTATTCGAGCGAAGAGGGACGAGTTGCTGGAAAGGGCGGTGGAGATCATCGCGGCGCGACCCAGGTCAGGTAACTAGATGCCATGGCGTTCGAGACATGCGCCTCCGCGGGATGCCACGAGAACCCGGAGGCCCTTACCCCCTTCAATCGAGGCCTGCGACCCGGGGTCGCGGAAGACTGCTTAGCCTGCCACGCCGCGCACGAGTGGGTCGTGGACGGAGACGACTGCACGGCCCTGTCACACGGGCATGAGGGAGTGAACCCAGGCCCACCCCGGCCCAGCTACGTCAGTGAGGAGACACCAGGGTCCGCACTCGTTTGACCCGGCGGGCACCCTCGGTAGGCGCCCAGTTGTCACACTCGCCTGAAGATCTCCTCCGCGGATGTCACCCCTTATCGCGATGGCGGCCCCCTAGACGGATCAGCTTGGCCCTCTGCCTCGGCGTGTGTACGACTTGTGAGCCCGCAACGGTGCTTCACTGGCAGTAGTAAACCTTTGGTACTCCGCCTCGCGTTCCCGCGAAGGGTCCCAACGTGTACGTGCCGGCCAGCCCGATGGTGTCCGTCACCACGAGGGTCAACTCGATCGCCGATCCGCGCACGCGGCCTTCGTATCTCGCTGGATTCCGAAGCGCGGCGGGACCCACCTCGCGCACGTAATCGCCCTGAGTGGAGAAACGACGATCGAATCCGAGAACAATGGGCGTCTCCAGCCTGCCGTAGGCGCAGGTGAAGACGGCCGACGCAGAGTCCGCGGAGACCTCCAACCCGAAGCCCTCTCCACCCCAGCTTCCGAGTATCTCGTCACCGGGGGAAAGGGGTGTTCGTTCGCAGCCCCACGCGAACGCGATCAGGATGGCCACCAGGGGCCCGCAGTTGGCAACGCGTGATGTCATTCCCGCTCCTCGTCAGCCATGTCAACGAACCCAGTGGCTCGGATGTGACGGCCTCCCCCCGCCGGTCCTGTCGACCAGCCTGGACCAAGCGACCTGGCACGCATCTTCCTCTCAGTCCGGACGTCAGCCACGGACCATACACCGGACGATCATCGTGAACCGAGCGCTCCACATCCTCTACGGCCACATCACCGTGGGCGCGCTCTTGGTCTCTACGGCATGCGGCGAGTCGGTGTTGGGGCCGGTCTTCGAGCTGGACCCGGAGGTCGAGGCCTTCGTGGAGCAGATGACTGCGCACCGCGCGAGTGTCGGGTGCGCGCCCCTGACATGGAATTGGAGTGTCGCCGAGGTGGCGCTGGGGCACTCACTGGACATGGTTCAGCGTGACTTCTTCGATCACGTCAATCCAGACGGGGCCACGCCTTCGACCGCTTGAGGACGGCAGGCGTTGAGTTCTCGGGCGCGGCGGAGAACATCGCGTACGGATACCCCACGGGAACCGCTGTCCTGACAGCCTGGCTCAACAGCCCCGGTCATCGCGGCAACATCGAGAACTGCGCGCTCACGGAGCACGGAGTCGGGTTCGAGGGGACGCACTGGACGCACCTGTTCATTACTCCATGAGAGGGCGGCAGGGGCCGCGGACGCCCGAGGGCGTCCCCGCGCCTGTGGGGTGAGTCTTGCTACGTTGTCACCCCTGTTCAGCGAGGAGGCCGTGGTGTTCTTAGAGAAGCATTGAGCCATGGCAGGCGAGGCCGATGCGGCCGCAAGGGCAAGGCTGTGGCAATTCTTCGGCGATTATTCACGGTTGGTCCCAAGACTCTCAGGGTTGTCATGATCACCGGCGAGAGCGCCCAACCCGCGTTCCTGCACGGAGCCTTAGGCTCGGGCGACCGCCCTGTCGTCGGTCTCGGACTCTTCGCTCCTCCGCGTTCCCCCGGGGGCGCGGCATGATGCGGGGCCGAGACGCGAAGCGCACCCATCGCTCACGAGCGCCCACGAGCGCCCGGCTGACATCTGATAAGCGTGAGGTCGGAAGTTCAGCCGGAGCCGCCGAAGGCGGCGGAGACGAGCGACGAGCTCAGCCCGCAGCTCCAACGCCAGGGGGCCCTCAGAAGCCCTTCACGCGAAAGTAGACGATGTAGAGGACGGTCCAGAAAGCCGCCGCCAGCATCATCTGGCTTGCGTCGGCCCACCCCACCAGCGGGCCACCGGCAAGCCACAGCGCGATTGCTGTGACGGCCACGAATCGCGCGCCCCGAGCCGGAACGGTGACGAGCAGGAACGCCAGGAAGGACATGTCCCTGCTCCCGGCTTCCACCGCATAGATCTTGTACGGCGTACCGAATAGGGGGCCCAGAAAGACCGAGCCGAGTCCGGCGCTCTCCACACGCTGGTGAACGCGAGCGACTTCCAGGTCGTCGATCGCGGGCAGGCGCTTCAGCACGGCCTGCGCGCGGGACGCGTCGCGCGCTCCCCAGCGATACATGACGGCCCCGCCGACGAGCGCGCCCCCGACGGCGGCGACACACCCCGCCCAGGCCACCTGAGCGCCTTGAATCGCCAGGAGCGTCAGATACACGTCGGGTACGATGAAGAACAGCGTGGCCTCCGCGAAGCCCCAGAGCGTGCTGAGCGCGATCGCTAATCCCATTCGGGGAACTTCCCTTCGGCTGCCAACACGTTGACCCGCTCGCTCAACGCATTGATGAACCCGTTGTGGTCCTCCGATCCGTAGAGCGATTCACCCACGAACACATCGCAGAAGAACGGCACGGGAAGCCAATCACCCTTCGGAAGAACCTTCCCGAGTCCGTGCATGAAGATGGGCACAACCGGCACGCCGGAGTGCCGCTTCGCCAGATGGGCGACGCCCTTCTTGAAGGTCGCCAACTGCTCGGGCTCTCCGCGAGAGCCCTCGGGAAACACGATGACGATGGCGCCCCGATCGAGCGCCGCCGACACCTCGGCGAACGGATCGGTGTCTGGGGCTCGCCCCGAGCGCTCGATGGGGATGATGCCGACAATCTGGAGCGCGAACCACGCGCGGAGGCGCCCGGAAAGGAAGTAATCGGCTGCCGCAATGGGGTGCGTCTTTCGAAGGAGACGGGCCGGGAGCAACGTCATCAACACCATCGTATCGAGATGGCTATTGTGATTCGCGATGATGATGGCGGGCCCGTCGGACGGAAGGCGCTCGCGGTGTCGAACGTTGAGGCCGGTGACGATGAGTACGAACGGCCGGATGATCAACCAGAAGAACGCCTGGCGCAGGAAGGCGTTCATGCGCCGTAGAGATAGTAGGTGAAGTGAAAGAAGAGAGGAGCCGTGTAGGTGAGGCTGTCGAGGCGATCGAGAATGCCGCCATGACCGGGAATCAGCGATCCCGAATCCTTGACCTTCAGGTCGCGCTTCAAGGCAGAGATCACGACGTCACCCACGAAACCGAACACGCCGATCAACAAGCCCGCGGCGGCCGCCTCATACGCCTGAAACGGTGTGAGAAAGCGGTACATGAGCATGGCGAGTCCTACCGTGGTGGCGATGCCGCCGATCAGCCCCCCCCCAGGTCTTGTTGGGGCTCACGGTCGGCATGACCTTCGCCCGGCCGAGCGCCTTCCCCCACATGAACTGAGCGACGTCGTTGAGCTGCGTGAGGACCACCAAGAAGAGGACGAGCGCCGGTCCCGCGCCATTGGGATTAACCGACGGGGGCAACACGAGGAGATAGGCGATGTGACCGATGCTGAACACCGCGATCATCGCGCCCCAATGAATCGTGCCCGCCGCCCGGAGAAAGCCCTCGGTCTCGCCGATCAACACCATCCGCATGGGCATGGCGAGGAACAGATAGACCGGCACGAAAATGATGAACAACCCGTACCACTCCATGTAGATCCACAGGTACTGGAGCGGAACGGCCAGATATGCCCAGAGCAGCACCCGCCGGTCCGCCCGACGCGTCGGGATGAGCGAGAGGTACTCCTTCAGCGCCAGATAGCTCAAGAATCCGAAGAAGACGAGCGACCACCCGCGCTCGACCACGAGCGCTAGGCCGAACAGACCCGCCATGTACCACCAACTCCTGATCCGAGCCCGGATCTCAGCTCGGTCCTTGTCAGGCCGGATGCGACCGAGCACAGCGACGACGAGCGTAGCCGTGACCAGAACGCCGAGGATGCCCGCGAGCACCGTCAGCACGTTCGGGTGGACGTCGACGCTCAACGCGTAGCCTCCACCACGGCTCGACGGGCCCGCCGGACGATCGTCACTGACAGCAAGAGTATCACGAGGCCGAGCACGACCGTGACCCAGGTGCCGGGCTCGATCCCGAGCCCGAGCGCGAGCCCCATCGCACCGAACACGAAGGCGCGGTCGCTCTTCCCCATGGGCCCGTCGTAGCGGCGCGACGCGCCGATCTGGACGGATACCACGCCTGCCATTTCGCTGACTACCGCGAGGAGTACCGTCACGTGAACCAGCAGCGCGGAGAAGCCCGGCACGAAGGCCAGCGGCACATAGAGGGCCGCGTCGGACAACACGTCACCCAACTCGTTGAGAAACGCGCCGGCGTGACTCTTCATGTCCAACTCCCGCGCCATCATCCCGTCGAGCGCATTCAACGCCATGCGCGTGAACAGGGCGGCCGGTAGGAGCAGGAGCGGCCAGCGTTCGGCGGGCCGCCAGGCGACGAGCCCGCCGACGCCGAGGGAAAGAACGAGCGCGGCTACCGTGACCTGATTCGGAGTGACACCAGCCGCGGCGAGACGGCGCACCAGAGGCCGCAAGAGCGCCTGGAACCGAGGCTTGAGGTCGTAGATAGAGGCGATATCTCGGGCTCTCGGTTGCACGCATGGTGGCGTCGAAGTGAGGCGAAAGTAGGGGCGCGGCGGTCAGGTCGCCACGTGGGCGGAGCGACCTGCCACGTCGCCGTCTTGTCCGCGGGTAGCCTGTTGGGAAGAGCTACTCGGGGAGACAGCGTGTGGTTGTTCGCCCTTTTGGGTGGCCCCAACTAGGTCGGAGTGGTCTTCCCAGCCCGCCGCCGCAGGCCGCGGAGACGAGCGAGGAGCGAAGCCTGCAGCTTCAATCTTCCCAGACCCATTGGACGTCGGTCACGGAGTGCCGGCGGGGGCCGCACCCTCCAGCCACAACCATTGGCTCGCCGTGCCCAGCGGGCTCCGCGCCCACGGGTCTGGTCCAGCGCCTTCCCACCCAAATGGGTCGAACGGGACTCCCCGCTCAGCGACAACGGGCAGCGCGCCCGCAGCGGAAGGGGCAGCGGTTCGGCTCTGGTACTGAACCTCGAAGTGCAGGTGAGGACCTGTGCTGCATCCGGTGTTGCCTGATAGGGCGACCTGTTGGCCCGCAGACACGACGTTCCCGATGTCCACATCCACGCGACTGACATGCGAGTAGAGAATCACGAACACGGCGCCCGAGCGGGTGACGCTACCCGGCGCGGCCGCGAGCAGCGGCGTTGGTGAGGGCAACGCGTCCTACACGGTCTCGAACAGCTCGGGCAGGAAGAGCTCGAGCGTGGCTGCACCCGGGATCGGGGTCCATCGCAGGGTGTCCGCCGCTCCGAGAACGACCGCTTCGCTCGCGCCCCCCTCGAGATCCCAGACCTCCACGGTGCGCTCGTCGGGATCGACCACCCAGTACTGCGCCACGCCGTAGAGCCGGTACCGCTCCAGCTTGATGCCGCGATCGCGGGCGGAGGTCGCGGGCGAAACGACCTCGACCACCAGGTCGGGCGGGCCCTCGACGCCGCGGTCGGACACCAAGTGGGATCGGTTGGCGCTCACGAAGACGATGTCGGGCTCGAGGTAGTCGCCTTCGGCGAAGAGGACGTCGTACGGGCTCGGGAAGACCTCACCGAGGTCGTTCGCCTCCACGAAGACGAACAGTCCAGAGAATAGCCGGCCCACGACCCTTTGGTGCCGTGTCGAGGGTCCCGGGGTCACGACGACTTCCCCGTCGATGACCTCGTGGCGCGTGCTCCCCTCGCTCGGCAGCCGGGCGAACTCCGAATACGTCCAACGCTTGCGGGTGCTCTTGGCCTCCATGGCATCTCCTTCTCCCGTGCAAGCTAGCCGGCGAGTTGCGACGGGTACAACGATGCTGGGCCGAAGGGGGCGGGTGGATGGTGGGATGGGCCTCTCTACGCCCGGCCGGTGGGTGACCGCTTCCTAGCGGTCCGCAGGCGTGGGACGAGCGCCGGGTGCACTCGGTCGCGTCACCCCATCACCGACCCCAGCAGCTCGTAGGACCGGAGGCGCGCTGCGGGGTCGTGCACGATGGTCGCGACCATGACCTCGTCGGCGCCGGCCTCCCTCGCCCGCGTCTCGATCTCGTCCCCCACCGACTCCGGAGTCCCGGCGACCAACAGCCCGGCCATGGGTCCCTCGAGCGGAGCGTCGGCCGACCAGCCGAGGTCTCGCGCCTCGGAGGGGCTGGGCAGGGGTCCTCTCTCGCCCGAGCGAATTCGCTTGAAGTGGATCTCGATGGAGGAGGAGAGTTCACGCGCCTCGTCCTGAGTCTCCGCGCAGACGACTGCCAGCCCGAGGATGACCCGCGGTTCCGGAAAGTCCGTCGACGGGACGAACGATTCCCGGTACGTCTCGATGGCCGGGGCAGCGGGCGCGGGGCTGAAGTGCGCGGCGAAGGCGTACCCCCTGCCTAGCTCGCCGGCCATCCGGGCGCTCCCGCCACTGGATCCGAGTAGCCAGATGGGAGGCATGGGCACGTCCCCGGGCACCACCCGGATGCGGCCGAAGGGATGATCCTCCGGGAAGGCGTCGTGCGCGAACGCCATGAGCTCCGCGATGAGCTCGGCCGTGTACTGACCGGGCACGGCGCGCAGGGCCTGTGAGGTGAGCGGATCCGTTCCCGGCGCGCGACCGATACCGAGATCGATGCGGCCCGGGTGGAGCGCTTCCAGCGTCCTGTACCGCTCGACGACCTGGAGTGGAGCGTGGTTCGGGATCATGACGCCCCCCGCACCCAAGCGAATCCGCTCGGTGACCGGCGCCACGTGCGCGATCATGAGGTCCGGCGCCGTGGCCGCGATGGTTTCCATGCCATGGTGCTCGGCGTACCAGATGCGCTCGTACCCGACCCGGTCGGCGAGTTGGGCGAGGTCGCGCGAGCGAGCGAGCACCTGGCTCGGCTGGGACCCGGAGGGTACGGGCAGGATATCGAGAACCGAGAGCTTCACGGGCAGTGGCACCGGACCTGGGGTGGGAGGGCGTCCTTCTACAGGAAAGCGGCAGTGGCGTGCCATCCTGATCTTGGGGCCGGGTCGAGGGCGGCCCTACCGGATGCGCCGAAAGACCTCGCTCTTCGGCCGTGATCGTCGCTATTGCGATCCTGAACCAGTATGGCATTTTAGTTCAGCTTGTGCTGTAAACTGAACTAAGGGTGAGGCCTCGGTCAGGATGCGTGGGAGACTGGTCACCAAGACGTGGGGGTGGGATCCTGCTCTGTACGCCCCTCCGAAGTACCGGAGAGCGTGCAGGTACGAGGCCTTCATCCCCGACCTGTTGGCTGGCGCGCAGTTCGATCTTTCCTCTGCCGTGGCCGGCGTCGTGGCGGATGCCCAGCAATCGATCATGAGCCTCAATGCGGGAGCCAGGCCCTCACTCGCTCCGCTGGCTCGCCTGCTACTCCGTACGGAGTCGATTGCGTCATCGAAGGTGGAGGGGATGCAGGTCGGGATACGCCAGTTGGCTCGCGCGGAGTCCAGAGTCGAAACTGGCGGAAAGGCGTCCTCGACCGTTCTCGACGTGCTCGGGAACATCGATGCCATGCAACTGGCGGTCGACGAAGCGGCGTCGACTGGGCGAATCGGCGTGGCGCACATCCTCGACATCCATGGCAAGCTCATGGCCCACTCGCCCAACGCCGGGATCGCGGGAGTCTTGCGCGCGGGCCAAAACTGGATCGGGGGTAACGATTACAACCCATGCGGCTCTGACTTCGTCCCACCACCGCCGGAGCAGGTCGAGCGTCTGCTCGAGGATCTCTGCGAGGCCATCGCAGACGAGTCGCCATCGCCGCTCGTACAGGCCGCGATGGTTCACGCCCAGTTCGAGACGATCCATCCGTTCGATGACGGGAATGGTCGCACCGGCCGAGCGCTCATACACGTCGTCCTCCGGCGCCGCGGCATCGCTACCGCCTATGTCCCCCCGATCAGCGTCGTCCTGGCCACGCGGCGGGAGCGGTACATCCGAGGCCTGACGGAATTCCGCCTTGGTGACGTCGGCCTCTGGATTGAACAGTTCTGCGCTGCCGCCGCTCGCGCCGCTGGACTGGCCTCCGGCTATCTGGAAGCGGTGAACGCCCTGATAGGCGAGTGGCGTGCTCGGCTCGGGGAAGGGGCGGCGCCGAGGTCCGATGCCGCCGCGTGGGCTGTTATCAGCGTCCTACCGGCCCATCCGGTGATCACGGCCCCCGTCGCGGCGGCTGCCACGGGGCGCTCCAAAGCCGCCATCCACCAAGCCATCAAGCAACTCGTGGAGTGCGGAGTACTCGAACCGTTGTCGTCATCGAAGCGGAATCAGTCGTGGGAGGCCGTGGGTCTTCTCGACCTTCTGGAAGGCTTGGAGTCAGGAAGAGCGCTGTAGACTTCCCTGCTGCAAGGTCACACGGTCCAGCTTGTACAGCTGTGCCAGAGCTGTAGCACCACTTGTATCATCGCCCACCAGCGCTGGCCAGCGCCCACGAGCGCAGAACGGCTCGAAACCCACTGTTTCCAGCGCCCACCAGCGCCCACGAGCGCTCGGCTGATATCTGATAAGCGTGAGGTCGGAAGTTCAGCCGGAGCCGCCGCAGGCGGCGGAGACGAGCGAGGAGCGAAGCCCGCAGCTCCAATCTTCCCAGGCCCACTAGGTGAGCATATACTCAGCAAGGGGTCCGAGACCTCCGCCCGTTTGGAAGGCCTTCGCGTGCTGAACGGGCGTCGCGAATGTATAATGATGTTGCGGTGTAGTGCCCTTCTCCGCGTTGTATAGTGTATTGCCAGGGAGTAGCGCCATGACGATCCGTACGCCCTTCGCCCGATTCGCTCTCGCCGCCTGCGCCACGGCACTCCTGCTTCCGGTCGAAGTTCAGGCCCAGGACCCTGCCCACGACGGAACAGGTGAGCACCAACTCCATATGTTCGCTGCCGCCGACTTCGGCATCGACGCCGCGAACGTGACGTTCAACAAGGACATCGCCCCGATCCTCGAGCGCAGCTGTATTGGCTGCCACCGGGCGGGTGGAGCGGCTCCGATGGCGTTCACTAGCTATCAGTCCGCCAGGCGTTGGGCCTCGAGGATCAGGGAGAAGACGGCGATCCGGGACAGGATGGGAGCGATGCCGCCTTGGTACGTCGAGAAGGACACCGGCATCCAGCACTACCTCCAGGATCCGTCGTTGACCGACCGGGAGCTGGCGCTGATCCAGGCATGGGAGGGCAACGGAGCGCCCGAGGGCCGCTCCGAAGACCTGATGGTCGAGCTCGACAAGGAGGTCGTCGAAGGCTGGAGCATCGAGCCGGACCTGATCGTGCGCTCGGCCGACTTCACGATGGAGGGTGGGGCGCCGGACTGGTGGGGCGAGATCCAGCCCATCGAGATCCCGCTCGAGACGGACCGTTACGTGAAGGCATTGGAGATCCGTGAGTTCAACGACGTTCCGACCGAGGGGACGGGTCGCGAGACCGTCGGCGGACGGTGGATCTACCACCACCTCATCTACCGCACCGAGGACGCCGAAGGCGAGACCACCGGCTGGCCGGTGCACGAGGTCGGGCGCAACGCCGACCTGTTCAGCGAGGGGTCGGGGCGCCTGCTCAGGGCCGGGTCGAGGATCCTGTCCGAGTCGGCGCACATGCACTCCACGGGCATCACCACGACGGGCCGCCTCGAGTTCGGCTTCGAGTTCTTCCCCGAGGACTACGAGCCGGACTATCCGTCTGCGCGCGTAGCCCTCGGTGACGGTCTCAACATCTCCATCGTGCCGAACCAGAACGGGCAGCAGCTTCACGGCTACGAGGTCCTCGAGCAGCACACGAAGTTCGTGTCGTTCGAGCCGCACCTCCACGCACCCGGCGAACGCATGTGCCTCGAGGCAATCTGGCAGCAGCAGATCGAGACCCTGAGCTGCGTGGGCTACGACCACAACTGGGTCCGGACGTACTCCTTCGCGGAGAACTACGAGCCGCTGCTCCCGAAAGGGACGATCGTGCACATCGTCGGCTACATGAACAACACGGAGTCGAACTTCAACATTCCCGACACGCGGAACTGGCAGGGCTCCGGGAACCGCTCCGTAGCGAACATGTTCATCGACCTGGGCATCCAGGTGGCGATGACCGACGAGCAGTTCGTGCGCGAGATGAGGGAGCGGGTCGAGTTCTTCGACCTCGACAAGAACGATCACGTTCTGGGGTGCCCACTCTGCTTGGCGGACATTCCGCTCTTGCCGGAGGCCGAGGAGGGTGACGGTGAGTCGGGGGAGACGTCTGCGAGCGCTGACGCCGAGGACACTTCGTCGGGCACGGACGTGGCCGACTCCAGTGCGAGGGACCGCCGGTGATCCGTCGCATCCTGCCCGCGACGATCATACTGCTTTGCCTGCTGGCCTCGGCTCCCACAGGAGCCGAGGCCCAGGCCATAACGTACACACAGGGCCAGCCCGTCTATCCGGCCTACGAAGGGTGGCGGCACGGAGACGACGGCGGGTACATCCTCATGTTCGGGTACATGAACCAGAACTGGGAGCAGACCCCACTCGTTCCCGTCGGGCCTGACAACTACTTCTCGCCCGGACCGGCTGACCGGGGACAGCCCACGCTGTTTCTCCCACGTCGCAACCGCTTCATCTTCGAGGTACCGGTGCCGGCGACCTTCGGTGAAGACGACGAGCTCACCTGGATCCTTGCTGCCAACGGCCACGAGACCAAGGCGTACGGCACCATCCGCGAGGACCTCTTCGTGGACAACGTGGTGATCATGTCGGAGAACGGCTCACTGGGTGCCGGGAGCAGCAGCCCAGAGATCCGGGCGAACATTCCGCCCATGATCGAGCTCGAAGGGCCCCTGGAGCGCACGGTGGGCGTCGGCGAGACGCTGATGCTCGCCGCGGTCGTGACCGACGACGGCCAGCCTGACAGGAGCACGCTTCGCCAGCGGCGCGAATCCGATGATGACGAGGCCGCCGAGGAAGAAGAAGACGAGGAGGAGGAAGACGCCGAGCCGACACCCGAGGAGCTGCTGCAGAGCGCGCTACGCGCTTCCACGGCCTCGGTCACCGTGAGCAAGCGGATCAGCCTTCACTTCACCTGGTTCGTCTATCGGGGCGACGATGAGGGCGTGGAGATTAGCCCCCCGCAGGTGAAGCCTTGGGAGGACACCAGGGCGTTCGCCAACTCGCCGTGGGCGATCCGCTGGGACGCACCGGAGATTCCCGAAGACGGCAGGTGGACGGCCGAGGCCGTGTTCTCCGAGCCGGGGACTTACGTGTTGCGCGGTCGGGCGGATGACGGCGGGCTGTACTCCGACGTGGAGCTGACCGTCCACGTGTCGCCGCCCAGGGTGTAGGAGACTACGAGGGTCGAGCTGTAGCACCAGCTGTATGATCGCCCACCAG
>Ga0224497_10001809_pt1 | contig 13231 bp, 14 predicted proteins | sample SF_Jul11_sed_USG_4_FD_167970 | JGI IMG/M metagenome (GOLD analysis project Ga0224497, IMG submission 167970) | Sediment microbial communities from San Francisco Bay, California, United States - SF_Jul11_sed_USGS_13 | ecosystem: Environmental > Aquatic > Marine > Sediment | place: USA... | reverse complement strand
CCAATTTGGTGGTTCTCGTGTTTGCGTCGCCAGGCTTGTAGCCCACGGATCGACCGAATGATACGCATGGTTTTTACGATAGGGGTGGCACTGAACAGGCCGGTCGGGAACGATATTTTGACCCGGGCTTGATGTCCAGTTTATTCACACGGCTGAGGTCTTGGAGCGCCTCCAACAGCTCCCTCATGGAGCGGTGCAACGTCGGATGCCTAAATGCTGGATCCAATTCCACCAACGGTTCTAAGACAAATCGACGCTGATGCAGGCGAGGGTGAGGGACGGTTAACCCGGGTTGATCAATCTGCTGCTGACCAAACAGGAGTATGTCGAAGTCTATGGTACGCGGACCATGTCGATCAGTATCATTGCGGCCTAATCCTCGCTCGGTTTCCTGTAGGATGTCCAAAAGACGAGTGGGACTTAAGGATGTTTCCAACCGCACGACGCCATTATAAAACCAGCTTTCTCCCAGTCTCCCTTCGGGATCGACTGGTTCCGTTTCATAGTAAGACGATACGCCCGTTACTTGTGAAAGAGGGAGTAAATTCATGAGCGCAACGGCCCGATCGCAGAGCTCTTGTCGATCTCCCAGATTCGATCCAAATCCGATAAAAATGGTTTCTTGAGCCATAAGTTGCGTTCCAGGCTTTTTTGCCCCTCTTTCCATGAAACCCGACTCCACCTGAAGAGCATTTTACTGTTCGGAGAAAGGAGCGAAGGTTATTCCACTTTTCTTGGCAAAGGTCGAATGAATTGTAGTCAAGAAAGGCCAGGCTGTCGAGGGAGGTCGGAGAATTAATGTGAGGGCATCCTTAGAAAGGATGCCCCCACGAAAAGATGGTCACCTTGTTTACCACAAGGAAGATTTGACCCGCGCTCGCTGCTTGATTTCGGTCATGACCCGCTTGGCGACTGTCGTCGGTTCGGAAGGATGAATTTCTTCAAAGGCTTCATGACGCTTGTTCGCTATTGCTGAGGAAAGGCCCAAATACACTTTTCTCGCGGCTTCGGACCATTTCGGATCAAAGGGCGCTCCTTTGAATGCGGCTTCTGCGGCTTTTCTTTCATCATGCGTTAGGGGTCGATTCTCTTGCTGCATCGCTCTCCTCCATTTACTCTTGACGGAATATCAATAAATTAGTGGACGAGGGGTCGTGGCTCTTTTTCTGCCTGGATGCGTTTTCCGCAATTCAGACAGGCAAAGTACAATAAACTCAACCCGACCTCTAAGTCCACGGCTCGTTCCATAACCATCGAACCCTGACATTTTTCACAAGTCTTCATGGTGTCCCTTCTGTGAGTGTTGGTTCACCCTTTCCACTGAGCAAATGATGTGCCTAATGCCTGGGGGGGGGAAACAATTGACATCATTGATCACCAATCCTCGTTAACACAACAGAAACCACCATTCTGAAGGTCGCTTATAACGGCTGAATAAAGGGCTCACCTAAATTTGGAGTTAAGAACATCGACAGGCCAAAAATATGGTACGTGGCCATCAGTGAAAGATGATGATCTTTACTGGTAGGTATGTTGGAGTTAAAGGAGACGAAGTCGTTAACAGTCCCGACAATTCATCGCACAGATAGGACCTTAATGGGAGACAAGGACAGGTACACCATCGGGATAGAACAATGACAGACAGCGTCGGTATGGAGCATTCAAAGGAAAAGGATCAATGAAGCCTACGGTGAGGACGAATCGACCAAGGACAGAGACAAGAGGGTTAATAAGGGATATGCCTCTCGTCGTGGAAAGACGGCGATCTTATGAAGAAGTCACCATACTCAGCCGGCCATTAAACACACCCCCGGATTCCACGGAGAGCCGAGGGGCACTCATCGTCCCATCAATGAACCCAGGCGATAAAAGCCTGATTGAGTCTTTCGCCACAATTTCTCCTTGAATCTTCCCTTTACAGATCACGCTTCCAGCTTCAATCTTTGCCTTGACCACAGCTCGATCTCCAATGACCAGGGTACCTTTGGTGTGGACAGTTCCTTCCAATCGGCCATCGATTTGCACATTCCCCTCGTACCAGATTTGCCCGATACATTCGACACCGACACCAAAGAACGCCACCACTTCCTTCTGGGCTTGCACCACCGGGCTTGGAACTTGAAATGATTTTTGGGATCCCAGGGAAGTCGAAAAATTTTGGGTCGGGGTTATGACCTCAAGCTCGCTCGTTAGGGACATCGTGCGTTCCTCCTCTTTCGGATGAGCATTGGCTGGTGGAACAGTTTTTCATCTTTTCTGAATAGACATCGTCTGTATGGACTCGTCGTAGCTTACCTGAATTTCTGCCTAAATCAACGTTTCGATTGGCACGTTTTTGTACAAAACAATCATGCAGTTTATGGGGAAATACATCTTCGTGGCATTTGGGTAGAATCCACACCATCTCCCTGCGTCAGGATATGGATAGACATCTAACCTGACTAGGATCGAGCGTGATTTATCCGGGGGAAGATATGGAGCCGGCGAGTGGGATTGAACCACCGACCTACGGTTTACGAAACCGTTGCTCTACCACTGAGCTACGCCGGCTCAAGACAGGATACTACCAATTCAAGAATTGAAATCGATCTGCAAGCCTCGCGAGAAGCATGCCTGATGGGGTCGTTTATACCTTTCGTCACTTGGTATCGTCAACTCAAAGAGCTATGACCTGGAAAGCTGTGAAAATGAGCACGAAAAATGTCCATCTTTCCAGAATATCCACTTTTTTCCTTCCATTGACATGGGTGGAGAGATATCCTAATTTGCTATCTGGGGTTTACAGGAAAAACAGGGAGTAATCATGAAGGGTGCGGTTAAATTCATATGCATATGGGCGATGATAGGCATGGGAGAAATGATGGTGCTCCCCAGCCCTGCCCAGACCGAATCAGCCTTTCTTGTGGAAAAAGTTGTCCTTGCCAAAGATGTGACCAATCGAAATCCAGAAGGTATTTTTTTGCCCCCCGCCTATTGTGAAAAAGATAAGAACGGGCAGGCTGCCATTCCAATCGTGAAGACATCCCAGACCTCACTTGTGATCCTCTGGACAAAGGTGGTGGCCACAACCAAAGGAAAGCTGCGTCATAGTTGGCATCACCAAATCGATGGAACCTGGACAAAAGTCTCGGAAGTAAATCTTTCTATTCGTCCCTCTTCAGGGTATCGGATGTGGAGCTTGAAATCCCTGAAACCTAAAGTTCATGTAGGAGAATGGATGGTCGTGGTGTCTCCTTCCAACCAACCTGAAAAAATTCTTTGCATCACACGATTCACCGTTAAATAGCGTACACTTGAACTTGATTGACCTTTTATTTCCGCAGCTCCTTTACTAAAGATACTGCATCCCTCTCATTTGATTGTGAAAAACTTATCCTCGTTATTAATGCCCACTTCACAGCCCTCTGATTCTTCTGAATCCTCCTTCGTCCCTCGCATCCAAGCCTTTGCTCATCTCATCCGGCTGTTCAACCAAACAGGGACGCTATTGTTGCTCTTTCCAACCCTATGGGCATTGGTCCTGGCTTCCCAGGGTTGGCCCTCAACCAATTTGTTAATCATTTTTGTGTTGGGCTGCTTTGTCATGAGAAGTGCGGGGGTCATTATGAATGACCTGGCCGATCGTTCTTTCGACAGCCTAGTCGAACGAACTCGGCACCGTCCTTTGGTTTCTGGGCAGTTACGTCCCAAGGATGCATTGGGTTTATTAGCCATATTACTCATTGGTGCAGCAGGACTCTTATGGTTTTTGAATCCCCTCACATGGCTGCTCAGCCCAGTGGCGTTGGTGCTGGCCGGATTATATCCCTTCTGCAAACGCATATTTCATATTCCACAATTTGTTCTGGGCGTCGCCTTTGGGTGGGGCGGAGTGATGGCCTGGGCCGCCGTCCGCAACGAATTAGAGCCAGGAACCTGGCTGCTCTTTGCCGCCACAATTTGTTGGGCAATTGTCTACGATACGATATATGCTATTCAGGATAGGGAAGATGATGTGAAAATTGGCGTAATGTCCTCAGCCCTTTTGTTCGGTTCCTCCACATGGCTGGGAGTGGGCCTGTCTGCCTTTTTCATGCTGCTCTTCTTGTCATTAGCTGGGCAGGTCGGGCATCTGGGGACCGAATACTTTTGGGGGCTTGGCCTCGCGGCAGTTCTTTTGGGCTACCAGGTCATTCGCCTTCGCTCAGAGGTCACACCCTCTCAAGCATTCGCCTTATTTAAACAACATTGCTGGATAGGTGCGGTTGTGCTGGTCGGAATGTTTTTAGGTACCCCATAGCACCTTTAAGAAAAAATGACCCAGAATTTGGCAAGACTGTCAATGAGAAAGAAATAGAGGCAGGCTCTCGGCAGCACTCGAACTGAAGAACAATCGACCGGCAACCATATGACCAGCCGGTTATTCGGCTAGTGCGATGGGGTGTTCTGGCTTAGGCGCGCGCAACGTTCCGAGGTAATAAGTGAGCGCACGGGCATCGGCATCCGAGGCACCTAAGTTAGGCATCCGTGTGTGTTTTTTCATCGCTTGCGGGTTTCGAACCCATTGATAGATCCAAGTAGGATTCAATCGAAATCCAGCACGATCCAGTGCAGGTCCAACTAACCCACCCTCATCATTGAGACTATGACAACCATTGCAACCATAGGTGTTGGTGTAAAGCTTTTTGCCTAGTTCAATTTTTTGTGCAAGCTCCGCTTCAGATATGGTGAGATCTGGGCGTTCGATCCTAGTTTTTTTGGGGCGCTTTGAAAAGTTTTCAACCGCCGTTTTGGCAGCTTCATACTTGGCATTGGCCACAAGAAAGACCTCTTCTTCAGGAAGTGTCACTTCTTCTGGCTCGTAGTTCTCCAGTTGCGCATCGGTCAAAGTTTCTTCATAGGCAGCTTGAGCTGTTTCCACTTTTTCAGTTGCTGCTTCATATGTGGCCTTTGTCGCTTCCATTTCTTGTTGTGCCGAAGCGAGAACATCTTCTAATTCTTTTTTACGGCCCACCATGTCGAAGGTCAGGGACATGCCATGCAATGAACGAACATGCCCAACAATGTTCCAAATTTCTTCTTCGGAAAGGGTGTATTTAAAGGTCGGCATGGTGGATACTGCAAAATATTTGTCGTCATCTAAGACCTTTGGATCGGAGGTATCCCGCATATCTCGATAGACCGTATCAAATATTTCTTTGTCACTAAAGGTCGACATCTCTGCATTGGAGGCTAGATTTTTTGGCCGTGGGTCAGGCATACGATCCCAATTGAAGCCCTCTCCTTGCTGGCCGGACTCCCCATGACAGTGGCTGCAATAATGATTGTAAAGTTTTTTGCCTTTGGCTGATTTTTCATCACCCGCACAGCCATATAAGAACAGACCCGCGGTCAAACCTATAGCAAAAACTTTCAACAATGTCTTTCCCATCATTCCCCTGGCCACCCGTTTCATGCTGATTGGCCCTTTCTCAATTTCCGTACTACAACGAATTCGAACCCTGCAGCAAGTGCAAGTCCAAGAATGACCCAACCAAATATCGAATTATCTGCACTCGGTTCCGCACGAATAGACCACCAGGACGACACAGCCTTTTGACTACCTTTTTCCTTCACAATACCGTCGACTACGGCCCCATCCCAAAAAGCAAATGCCACACTTCTCCATTCGCCAGGCTCTATCTGAACATCCTTGTCGTCTTCCGTTTTGAGGGCACGCGAAAACACGACTTTCCAAGAACCGCCTTCCCACGCTCCCGTGGCTTTGACATCTTGTTTTTCTTGGGTCGTCAGCGTTTTAAATCCCTTGGCGCTCATGTCTAAGGCCTTACCATTTTCCTTTTTCCAAAACCAAATATTGACTGGGCCTCCTTCAACCTGAAGCATGGGCTGTCCATGAGCAAAATGCGCTTTTTGATCTCCCACCATGAATTCTATGGCTGCCGCATCTTGAGGGTCTTCGGTGGGATCTTCATATTCAACCAAAATTGCTCCCTCTTCCCCATTATGTAGGCCTTTAACCTTAACTGATTTGACCGTGACTTCTTGAATGCGTTCCGGCCAGTGAACTTGTGGGGCCAATTTAAATTCTGACCCTGGAATCGACGCCCACTGTGAAGAATTTGGATCATCGACAGGAAGAGTGCCCTCTACTTGATACATTCGGACTGACACACTTGTGCCCACTTCGTCCGCAGGGGGTGGATCACTGGCAAATCCAATAGATAAACCGAGTATTCCAAATACTCCCACCCAGATTATCATTGAGAGGAATCTCAGTCTGTTCAGCATGTCATATTCTCCAGAAAACGAACCTATACCATAAAAATCCCTTTTTGCTAGTCTTCTTCTTCCCAGGTTCGAGGGGATTGATGGGCCCCATCATATTCACCCATGATGATCTTCCAAATAAACTCATCTGGCAATTCGACTTCCCAACGAGGCATGGCTGATTTCCACGGCATGCCCTCGACAGGCAAGCCTACGCCACCTTTTTTAATTCGCCAAAATAAATAGGATTCTTGTAACTGCGCGATTGTTCCCGGATCGCTGAAATTGGCTGGAGGAGGATTAAAACCGGGTGCTGCCGTTCCCTTGCCATCATAATTGGCACCATGGCATGGCGAACAGTACGCAGCATATAGGCCTTTTCCCATATTAACGTTGGCCTCGTTATTCTGATAGGGATTGGCTAAACCCACAAACTCACCAGGTGGAGCCGGGTGAATAGTCCTATTTTCAGCAGGTGGAAGATCACTGGGAGCTAATCTTGTATAGGTTTGCCATCCGACTAACAACGGGAATAACACTAACACTGCCAATCTGGCCATTTGCCCAACCCCTGATTGGCCCTTTCCAGATAAGAATCGAAAAATAGGACCCATGAGGTTTTCTAACGAGGACGCACTCATGGTTCCAAAGATCATGATTCCGCTCAGAGTGAGTGCCAAATACAAATAAATCAAACTTGCAGGAAGGGGGGCCGTAACCAAAGGAAGAACAAACTTCAAGAAGATAAACATCAAGACCAGAAGAGTTGCTCCGCTTGCTATTGGACCTTTCATATCGTTCCTCCTGTGTTCCGATTCCCCATCTTACGGAGCCACGGCCCGTTCTGCTGGCACAGAAACGGAATCTGAAATTGAAGCAACTTTCATCGCTTCCGGTTTTTTGTCCTCAGATTCCATGATATCTTCCACTTTTATACTGATTGGCTCTCCACTCATTTTTTGAAGAAAGGCAATCACTGAAAAAATTTCTGGCTTAGTAAGCCCAATGGGATCTTTATCGATATGAGGCATGCGCGCAGGATATTCTTCAGGCTTTGTTCCATGGCGAAAGTCTAAATAAATGTAGGCTTGTGGCTGCGTGAGACTTTCATAAATAAATTCTGGCGCCAACTTCGCACCAATGCCATTCAAATCCGGACAACGAGACGACTCACTCGGTCCAATCGAATGACAGAGGGCACATTGTCCCTTACTGAAAAATATTTTTTGCCCAATCGCGGCTAAATCATCTGGGCTTTTGACTTCAGCTAAATCAAACGTTTCAATGGCTGGCGGGAGCGAGGCCATTTGCGGCACACCCAAAGCAATCAAACTAAACGTTCCCAAGACCATGGCGACAAAACCTATGACACGGAGAAACATCCCTTTGATAAACAGCAGGATGAGAATCCCAGTCCCGACCACGCACAGACCAATTATTTGGAGTAACGCAACTTCACTCATGATGCCTCACTTATGGTTTTCGAGGACTCCAGACTCAATATTTTCTGCGGTACTTGGTGCTCCCCCAGCCATCAATGGAGCACCACCAGGAACATCCACGACCTTGGTCTGTTGAGACTTCGCCTTATCTCCCAACGTCGCTACCCAAAAGATGAACGCGACCAGCAAGCAATAGACAAACGTATTCAAAGACATAAACGCAGCCGCATAACCCAGGGCCGGGGAAAAGGCATAATCTGATGTGTCTCGCATCACCCCATAAATATGCCAATGAACCCGTGAGGAGGATCGTGCATAGCCCATGAGAGACATGAGCAAAATGACCATCACCGCGTTTAGAACCAAACTATAGCCCGCACGTATAGGCATCTTTCCCCATACCATCTCTGTTGTAGTTTTGGCGCTCTTCATTAACAATGCCGTCAAAGGCGTAAAGGTCACCATAATAAATAAGACAATCAACACCTGGGCCACCGAAAAATAATTGATCCGAATAATAGCAGGTACAAAATAGCCCCATACTCCAAGAACAATCACCGCTACGCCACCAACCACAAGCAGCGCGCCCATAATCGCCTTTGCCGCCTTTGCCCATCCAGCCGTCTCTTGTTTCCCTGCCCGCCAATACATAATAAAACTCATAAATGTCACAAGGATCATTAGATTGGAAACAGTCATTTTGGCGGACATCACACCGAACACGCCTAGCAATGGATGGTGAGTTCCTCCCATTTTTTGAGCTTCCGCCAAGCTCGCCACCAAGGAATGTGGAGTCATCCACACACCAAGGCATAATAATAAGACGACGAGCATGGCCATGATCGGTTTCTTATAGGAGTTTTCAGACCCAGGTATTCGATAAGTAATACCCATCCAGAAATAGTAATTCGCCCCCAGGAAGAGCACACCAATGAGCATAGCTTGGAGAATAAACAACCACGCCAAGAAACCACCCATGAGCGTGATGCCCATCTGCTGGTTGTACTGGTAGACTTCCCGCATGAGCCAATAGCCGGCGAATGGGAGTGGCAGCATGCCGAACACACCAATAAAATTCCCGACATACCCCATCCAATCGTAATGCTCCCGTTCTTCCTGCGAAACAGCCAAAAGGTATCGGATTCCCGCATAGGCCCCAACAATAAACCCACCCAGCACCACATTTGCGATGAGGCGATGTATATTGACCGGCATCCATGTCGGGTTTTGCATGGCCATCCATGCTCTCGCCCACGCATCACCATCCCCCACAACCACAGGACTCGCCTGAAAAGTTGCCCAGGAATTGGGAACAGCCATGATTCCGAGGGCAAATAAATTTAGTAGGAACCCTAAAAACAAATGAAAGGCCTTTTTATTCCCCTGCATGTAATCCCACCCATACCAATACATATAGAGGGTGGCCGTTTCTAATAAAAAGAGCAGGCAATAGACGAGGAAGGAAGGGAAAAACATATCTGTCAGGTATGCCATCAGCTTAGGGTAGAGGCCGATCAGCAAGAACAAGAGAATGCCACCAAAGAGGGCTGTGGTGGCATAGGCCGAGGTCAGAAGTTTTGTAAACTCTTTGGCGAGTTTGTCATACCGAGCTTCTTTGGTTTTCCAGCCTACAAGCTCGCAGACCCATGCAAAAATCGGCACACCCAACACGAAACCGGCAAGTAGCAGATGTTGCTGTGCGACAATCCAGACCAAATTCCTGCTGCCAATTCCGGGAACATCACGATACTCGACCGACATCGCTTTGGTTTCCGCCCCAGCAGCCATGGCTATAACCGGAAGCAACAATACGGAAAGGAAACTTACCCACTTAAAGATGGTTGGCATTTTTCCCAAGAAGCTTTGGACGTTGGATTGCTGTATTTGGTTGGCCGATTTCATCACTAGGCCCCCTTCACTCGTACATTTTTAAGCACCGGAACAGATTGCGCATACTTATAACGCATGCAGTATTCCTCTTGCTAGCTCAGAAAAATCTATATGCCTTGGCTTTTATTTCTTTTTCTCCGGCTGCATTTCTTTGGCAGCAGGCTCTTGGCCCTTCTGATCTTTGGAATCTTTGGATTCACCACTCTTTTCTTCTTCGAGTTTTTTTACCACCAACTCGGCTTTAGCCAACACCTTCTCGGCTTCTTTTAGCACTTTTTTGGGTTCGACTTTTTCTTCTTTTGGTCCCTTTGAGATAAACTCATATTCTTCATGCGGGTGAGGAGTTGTTGAGGGTAACAAAGCCCAGAAGACAAAGACCAGGACCACCCCAGCACCGGTAAAGGCCGTCAACAGAAGCGGCTGATCGGCAGGGATCCGAAGGCCATCCCAGAAGCTTGCCCTTTCCTCTTCTGTCCCTTCTAGAGATTTCGCATTTTTCACAAATGGTTGGGTCAACCAGCCGAGCCCATAGAGCCAGGCAAGGAGACAGAGAATCAGTACTCCCGTTGCCACACTCCCCCACATGACGAGTTCCAGAGTAATTTGCTCAGCCACCGGGAGCGTCGGATAAATACTCTCTTTTATGGCATGAACCATATTGGTTGTTACAGATTTTGCCATTTCAGTTGCGCCAGAAACGATTATTTTGATAAGCGGCAAAGCCATGGCTGAAAATACTGCCCATCGAAGCCAAAGATTTGCCCCTATTCCAGGTTGGGGGTCCACTTTGAGGCGGTCAATGAACACCGTTCTGGCACAAAGCCCTAATGCCCAAATATCAATGGGGATGGATAGGAGTAACAATAAAAATAACCCCTCCCCCTCCCAAGGATGCATATGCGCGGCGAGCAACAAGAGGCCGAACGCCAACTTGATGGGAAATCCCGTCCAAAAGGTTGGCCAAAACACGAGGAGTCCTAATTTAATATTCGACATGGTTATTCGAAACTTAGTGTAAAAATTCTCGATTGATAATAGCCGAAAGGGTAAAAACCAAAATGAACACCATAATCACAATCCAACCAATAAGGGCCACAGGCCGCTTAAAGAGGTTTCGCTCTGGATTCGTATCAATAAAAGGAAGGGCTGCCAAAAAGGCCATAAAGGCCCCAGGAATTGCAATGGCCCCAAGGAACTGTCCCAATTCACCCCCAAACATTTTCAGACGAAGCAACTGAAAGAGAAAGAGAAAGTACCATTCAGGCTCCGGATGATAGTCCCCAGGATCCGGGGTGGCTTGCTGAAGCAGGACAACCGGCTCAATAAAGGCCAACGAACAAATAATGAGAAAAACGGTGGCCATGGCCACAATATCTTTCCATATTTGACGGGGAAAGAAGTAGTCGGTCTTGGCCTTGAGCTCTTCCGGCGTTCCCCTAAATGGTCCAGCTGGCCCAGCTTTCCTAAACAGGAAAATATGAAGGCCCGCCAGCCCGGCCAACGCTGCAGGCAACACCATGACATGGATGACAAAAAATCGACTGAGGGTCATCTGACCAGGCGTGGGTCCCCCTTTGAGAAATCTGGCCATAAAATCCCCAACTATCGGGGTCTTATCCATAATTTCGACGCCAACAACGGTGGCCCAATAGGCTCGCTGATCCCACGGCAACAAATACCCGGTAAAGCCAAATCCCATTACAATCCCAAAAAGTGCCAAGCCCACCAGCCATATCAACTCTCTAGGTTTTTTATAGGCCCCCCATAAAAAGACTTGAGACATATGAGCAAACACCATGACCACCATGGCCGACGAGCCCCAAAAATGGTAACTCAGGAGAAACCAGCCATAGTCGACTTCATGAATGATGTATTGAGTGCTGTCGTACGCATGATCGGTACTGGGGACATAATAAAACATCAACAAAATCCCCGTGACCACCTGCAGGATAAAAATAAAGAGGAGGACCGATCCGAAGGCATAGGCCCAACGTGACCCACCAGGGATCGGCTCATTCAACATTTTTGCCTGAATGGTCTTCAGACCGACCCGTTCATCAACGAACTCAACGATTTTTTCAAACGGATTGGGTTGATTGCCTGGCTGGGAATCCTGCTGCATGAAGGAATATTCCTCGATTTAATGAAGGCTTTTCAAAGAAGACGAATTTGGTTTTTTACGCCGGCCTTATACTCAATATCAATAATTTTTATTTCTCCGGCGGCATCAATTTGCATAGGCAGGACATCCAGGCCACGAGGTGCTGGGCCGTCAATAACTTTCCCGGCTTCATCATAAAGACTTAAATGACAAGGACAAAGAAACACACCATCTGGATTACTTTTCGTTTTTCTCCACTTGTACCCGCACCCTAAATGGGGACACTTCCCCGAAAATCCGATATAGGGAGAATTGGCCTTATTAACATGAAGCACATCACCTTTATTATCGAAAAATTTGATATCGGTCCCACCATAGACCGCTTTTTGAACTTCAGGAGTGCCTTTCACGATCCAAATATTCTTTTCAATTTGTTGTTCCGGCATAAACGCTTCTTTAAATCCTCGTGTAAACTTAAATTGGAAGCCAATATTTTCCTTGTTCACTTTCTTAATGTTTCCAACAGAAAACCAGGCATTGTCATAAGGCTTAAACATGGGCTTCATGAGATATTTCAACACAGGATAGGCAAGGGGCAAGGCAATGAGCGTCCCAATTGCATGCGTCATGTTGTTAAAGAACGTCCGCCGAGGAACACCCTGTTCCAGACAAGGGAGGGGCACTAAGATTTCACCAGACTCTACATGAAGGTGATCTTCCAAATGAGCAATTTCCACATCATGAATGGTGACATATTGATCTCGATTGAGAATAGGAAATTGATAAAATTCTTCTGGCGAGGAACGAAGAATAATTTCCTCTTCGCTCACCACTTGCTGAACTTGCCCGATAGGAATCTGACGATCAACACCCTGAACTCCACTCTCCTTGACCACCACATGACTAATTTCATGCGACAAAGGGTCAACAATCACCTTGGAAATCTTTCCGACTTCCTGATCGCCACACAAGGCCTTGGCTGTGAGTTTTGGTTGCATATCGCTGTAAATCCCTAGACGTCCCTAATTCATCTTTATTGGCTTCGGGGTATTCACTGATGCGTCTTTTAAGGTTGCCAAGAACGCCACAAGGGCATTGATCTCCTCTTCGAACATCAGATCACGATATTTATCTGGCATTTTCCCCTTTTTATACTGCTTATCAAACCCTTCCGCCATCCAACTCTTGGGGTCGAGAATTTTCTCTCTGAGGGCCTCAGGAGTCATAAGGCCTCCAATATTATCCATCACCGGACCACGCTTTTTCCCACCTGACCCAAATAATTTATGGCAGTTATAGCATTCCTGAAGTTCCCATTGCTCTTTGCCTTTGGCAATAATATCGCCAGAAGCGGCACCTCCTCCACCTGATGTAGCCGCCACTTCAACTTGCGCCCCAGCTCCAAGAGATCTTAGTTGTGCGGTAATTGCTTTCGCTCGTACATCCAAGGCCTTCGCTCTGGCAATAAGCTCATCGGCTTTACCCTTCTCCGATCGGGCCTTTCGCATTTTGAGAACTTTCTCAATTTTCCCAGCTTCATCATCAGGGT
>Ga0224497_10001808_pt1 | contig 13233 bp, 12 predicted proteins | sample SF_Jul11_sed_USG_4_FD_167970 | JGI IMG/M metagenome (GOLD analysis project Ga0224497, IMG submission 167970) | Sediment microbial communities from San Francisco Bay, California, United States - SF_Jul11_sed_USGS_13 | ecosystem: Environmental > Aquatic > Marine > Sediment | place: USA... | reverse complement strand
GCCGAACTCGACTGACTCGCCGAACTCGCCGAACTCGCGCAACTCGCCGAACTCGACGAACTCGCGCAACTCGCCGAACTCGACGAACTCGAAAAACTAGTTTCTATGTCGATCCTTATCTTTTCAATTGTTGTACTGATTGGCTTTATACCGGCGGTGTTTTGTCTCGACCGGCTCTTCGCGATTAACTTCGCAAGGGCGGCAAGAACACGTCCGAAATCGAAGGATACCTTTTGGCGTCCACGCGGATTCGTTGGTAAAAGTACCGATGACGCTGAAGAGACGTCGCCGAAGCCTTACGGTGAAGGGTTGTTGTGGCTCGTCAAGACACCCGAATCCATGGCTGACGATGATTCCGCACGCGTGTTGCTGCGCACCTACCGGCTTTCCGCGTTGCTAATGCTGGCAGGTCTTACCGGGGTCGCAGCATTTTTATTTTTTTTCTAGTATTTCAACGAATAGGAAGCGGGGCGGGTTACTGGTGAAAGGAGACAGGATTCAGGATTCAGGATTCAGGATTTAGGATTCAGGATTCAGGATTCCGGATTCAGGATTCAGGATCAGGATTCAGGATTCAGGATTCAGGATTCGGGAACTCAATCCACAAATCGTTTAGAGTCGGGCTTACCCGAAATGCCGTTTAAAGCACGGCGATAAACAATCGTCGGAGTTTTTCAAAGGGAATCGATAAGCAAATTTCACAGCTTGAGGCGGTGCTTCTCACTGCAAGGGTACCCCTGCGAAACGCAGGAAATTATGAAAGGGCACGAGCATTTTTTGACCCGAATCACTCGACTTTCTTCTTCCAGTCATATTGCGGAAGTTTTTCGCCGACCGCACTGTGTTTGATCAATAATTCAAGGCGCCGCTGTTGAGTCTCGGCTCGTTTTGCACTCATTATCCAGCGGACGACTTGCCGCCGGTATCCCTGAGGAGAGGTGTGGAAATAGTCCCAGGCCCGTTTGTTTTTCTTGAGCTGCGATTTGTAGATTTCGTCAAATTCAATTGAAGCCTTTTCGTAAGAGTAAAAACCGGGTCTCGTTTTTCCACGTTTTTCATACGCGGCAATACCGGCTTTGCGCATAAGCCGTTTTCTCTTCAACTCCGCGACTTTTTTTATATTAACCGGACTCCAATTGCTTTTTGGCTTCCTCGGTGTAAACCGAATTTTGTAGCTTTTTTCGTCGATCGATTTCCGGAGGCCGTCAATCCAGCCGTAACAGAGCGCCTGATCGACAGACTCAGGCCAGGTCATACTCGGGAGGCCGGATCCCTTTTTGTAGTACCCGACCCAAAGCTCCGTTTCTATTTTGTGATTTTTGCGAAGCCATTCGCGGAATTGTTGCTGGTCGGAGAAGAATTTAGGATTCTGTTTCATTTTCTGAAAAGAGTGCATAGCCATCGGCTACCAGACTACCTGTCCCTACGGCCCCGGCGAAACAATGCTTTCTATTGCAACCCGTTTTAATCCGGCTTTAAAAGCGGTCACGAATGATAGCGGCCAAACATTGGCTTGATCTCAACCTCTAACGTCCAGAGTTTTTTTGTGCAAGTTCGAACCGCATTCTTTTGAGTGTGTAGACATCTCAACAGAGTTCACTAGAATAGAAGCGGCATCTTATGGGTAATAATAGATCAAGTTCGGTGCTTTTTGGGATACAGAAAATATTTGCCGTTTTCGCTGCGGTAATTATTTTGCTGATCGCCGGGCTATTTCTATATCTATCGAGTCTCGAAGGAAAACGCGCCGAAGAGTTAGAAATTGCCGGCCAAAAGATAAAGCAGCCGCTCTACTTCGCCCACCGCGGCGGTGCACAAGAGGCGCCTGAGAACACGATGGAGGCGTTTGAAAAGGCGGCGGCAAACGGAATAGATATTTTGGAGCTCGATGTACGGATGACACGGGACGGCCGTTTGGTCGTAATTCACGATTCGGAAATCGACCGGACGACAGATGGCAAAGGTCCTGTAAGCGGATTCAGCCTTTCCGAACTGCAGCGGTTTGATGCCGGACACAAGTTTACGAAAAACGGCGGTAAGGAATTTCCGTTCCGGGGCAAAGGAATTAAGATTCCAACCCTGGCGGAGGTTTTGGATAAGTTCCGCGACCGGGGAATCAATATTGAGATAAAAGAAGCTGATCCCGGAGCGACCGGCAAGCTGTGCGCTTTGATTACCGAATCACAGAGAAGGGACACCGTGATCGTGGCATCTGCCGATTCAGCGGTACTCGCAAGGTTTCGCACGGAATGCGATGGCGTCGCGACATCCGCCGGGTTTGGCGAGACCCTCTGGTTTTTATTTCTTTACAAGACGGGTTTTAGCAATAGATTCAACGCGGAAATGCAGGCTCTGCAGGTGCCCGAGAGACTTTTTGGAACCGATGTTGCTACAAAAGACTTTATTGCGGCTGCCAGGGAGCGCAACCTCAAGATTCATATCTGGACCGCCAACAAGAAATCCGATATCAAGCGCCTTCTCGATGCGGGCGTCGACGGTGTGATGACGGACCGTCCGTCGTTGATACAGGAATTCCCAAAGTAAACGGAGCGAAATCATGGACTTCGAAATAGAAAAGGCGACTGAGATACTCAGGCAGACCCCGGCGACGCTGAGCCGTTTGCTCGAAGGACTATCGGAAGAATGGACCACTGGTGAGTCCGGCAGAGACTCCTGGAACGCGTTCGATGTCGTCGGTCATTTGATCCACGGAGAAAAAACGGACTGGATTCCGCGTGCGCGGATCATACTCGCACATGGCGAGAATAAGACCTTCGTTCCTTTCGACCGGTTCGCGCAGTTTGAGGATTCGAAAGGGAAGAGCCTCGCGGAGTTACTCGAGGAGTTTGCGAAATTGCGTGGCGAGAACCTGCAGAGCCTTTCGGAAATGAGGCTCACCGACGAGAAGCTGGATTTGAAGGGTATCCATCCGGAACTCGGCGAAGTAACGCTCCGCGAGCTTCTCGCGACGTGGGTCGTCCACGATCTCAATCACACAAGGCAGATCGTAACGTCGCTCGCGAAGAGATACGAGGGCAATGTCGGAGCGTGGCAGGAGTATTTGTCGATACTGCAGTTGAAATGATCCACAAAAAAAGACCGAAGACTAGGATATTGAAAACCTCTTACGGGAGCGCGGAACTCCAGTTCCGCATCGGCCGAAGGGCCGAAGAACTCCCTGTTGTTTGTAAGCCGTTTGATCCGAAAGGGGACTCGTCCGACTTCGTCGAACGTGCGGAACTGGAGTTCCGCGCTCCCTAAAGAGCGCCTGAGACAACAAGAGATTTATTGTTACGCCGCGTCCGCATCGGCCGAAGGGCCGAAAACCTCCATGTTGTTTGTAAGCCGTTTGATCCGAAAGGGGACTCGTCCGACTTCGTCGAATGTGCGGAACTGGAGTTCCGCGCTCCCTAAAAAGCCATAAAGTAGATTCGATTCGACTCTTCTCGAGCGATTTGTCTAGAAGAAGCGACTTTCATAATTTGCACTCCCGAATTCCCATTCCTGGGGATTTTTACATAGTTTTGCTTTCACAGGATTCATCTCGATGTATTGAATTTTGTCGAAGAAGTCTTCTTGATCACGTATCTCGCGGTCAAAATAGTCTTCTTGCCAGAATCTACCGGAGCGATCTAGATGCCGATTCGACATTCGTCCCGTGTATGACTTATGACTTTTAATTATTGACGAAAGATTCCAGCCGACTCTGGGTCTTAAGATGAAATGTGTGTGATTTGGCATGATTACCCAGGAAAACAAATCATATCGATCTCCATCAAACTTTTGAAGCGAATGTTGTACAAGCTGGGCAATCGCTCTTTGCTTCAAATAGCATTCGCCGAAGCCTTGGTCGATATATTTGTCGATTCTGTCCATCAGTAGTTCTTTCGCAAGATCTTCTGACTCAAACTGAATCCGTGTCTTCCATTTTTCGATTACCTTATCTGGAACCGAATCCGCAAGACGCAAAGTTAAGAATTGAAGTGATTCCCCGCCGTCGAAATGGGGTAGGTAGCCGCGAGAATGCCATCCCCTTGGTGAAGAAGAGGTGTTCATATTAGTTCTCCTGAATTTTTAGAGTTTACATTGTTTGAAGCTGAGAAGGAAAATTCTGGTCCTATAAATTGAAAACCTCTTACGGGAGCGCGGAACTCCAGTTCCGCATCGGCCGAAGGGCCGAAAAACTCCCTGTTGTTTCTTAAGCCGTTTGATCCGAAAGGGGACTCGTCCGACTTCGTCGAACGTGCGGAACTGGAGTTCCGCGCTCCCTAAAGAGCGCCTGAGACAACAAGAGATTTATTGTTACGCCGCGTCCGCATCCGTCGACGGGCCGAAACCTCCCTGCTGTTTGTGAGCCGTTTGATCCGAAAGGGGACTCGTCCGACTTCGTCGAACGTGCGGAACTGGAGTTCCGCGCTCCCCAAAGAGCGCCTGAGACAACAAGAGATTTACTTATACGCCGCGTCCGCATCGGCCGAAGGGCCGAAACCTCCCTGCTGTTTGTAAGCCGTTTGATCCGAAAGTGGACTCGTCCGACTTCGTCGAACGTGCGGAACTGGAGTTCCGCGCTCCCTAAAGAGCGCCTGAGACAACAAGAGATTTACTTTTGCGCCGCGTCCGCATCGGCCGAAGGGCCGAAGAACTCCCTTTTGATAGTAAGCCGTTTGATCCGAAAGGGGACTCGTCCGACTTCGTCGAACGTGCGGAACTGGAGTTCCGCGCTCCCTAAAGAGCGCCTGAGACAACAAGAGATTTACTTTTACGCCGCGTCCGCATTTGCCGAAGGGCCGAAAACTTCCATGTTGTTTGTGAGCCGTTTGATCCGAAAGGGGACTCACCACACTCGAAAAGATTCAGCGCTACTTCCTCGCCGCCTTCGCCTTCTTTCCGCCGTTCATCAATGCCTCGATCTCGTCGATCTCTTTTGGCACCCTGGTCGTCAGGTTTCGGTTCCCGTCTTCGGTTACCAAGACATCGTCTTCGATACGGACGCCGATACCGCGGTATTTTGAAGGCGCATTCTTATCATCCGCCGGGACATAGATGCCGGGCTCGACCGTCAGAACCATACCGGGCGCAAGAGCTCTCGATTTTTTTGCCTTCTGGTCGTCAAAATAACGGCCCGCGTCATGCACATCCATCCCGATGTAATGACCGACCCCATGCATGTAATAGGCGAGGTACTTTTTCTTTTTGATCAGTGTCTTGGTCGCGCCTTTAAGAAGACCCAGTTTCTTCATTCCCTCGGTGAGCAATTCAATCGACAGGTTTTGCCGGCCCAGAATAGTCGTCCCTGTGACCGTCGCATCGACACATGCCTTTTGGACATCGAGCACGAGCTGGTAGATATCCTTTTGAGCCTTTGTAAATTTTCCATTTACCGGAAAAGTCCTCGTGATATCCGATGCGTAGCCCTTATACTCGGCTCCGGCATCGATCAGGATCATCTCGCCGTTCTTGAGCTCAGCGTTGTTCTCGACGTAGTGCAGGATCGTCGCGTTATCGCCGCTGCCGACGATCGAGTTATAGGCGACTCCGGCCGCTCCCTTATCCTTCATATAGGCCTCCATGAGGGCTTCGACCTGCGACTCGTTCATGCCGGGTTTGACCCTCTTCATCGCCAGAACATGGGCTTCGGCCGCGATCTTTCCGGCAGTCGCCATCAACTCGATCTCTTCGTCGGTCTTAAAAAGACGCATTTCGTGGATCAGGACTGTCGGGTCGATGATCGTATGTGGCGGATAGGCGGTCTTGAGACGCGCAACGCGCTGACCGGAAAGATATTCGAGTATGAAATTATCGAGTTTCCGGTCGACTCCAAACCGGTAATAGAGCTTGTCGTGGCCATCGAGGATACCGGTGATCATCTTTTCGAACCGGTCGAGATTGTAGGCTTGCTGGACACCATAGTTCTTCATCGCGCCCTCGGTTCCCTCCCGGCGGCCGTACCACGTCTCCATCAAAGGGTCGCGCGGCCGTACGAACATCGTGTATTTGGTACGCCTTCCGGGCGTGATCACGGCGACCGCATCGGGCTCGGGAAAATCCGTCAAATACCAAAAGTCCGAGTCCTGCCGAAACTTGTACTCGGTATCGTAGCTGCGAGTCTTCTCGCGTGCCGCCGGGATTATTGCAACGGAACCTTTGCCGATCGAATCGATAAACTTCTTTAGCTGTGGTCGCATGTGTGTCTCCTGCTTTGGTTTTCGAAATTCTATCGCAAACCGAACGGTAGTTCCATGTTTCACGTTCCACGCTCGTCTCGTAACCAAGCTGTTGCCTTGCAGCATGTCGATTAGACTCAACTCTGGAAACGAACTTGAAACTTGGAACTTGAAACCTGAAACTAACCATGTGGAACTTCGAATTACTGAACTTTTCCTGTCGATACAGGGCGAATCGACGCATGCCGGCCGGCCGTGTTCATTTGTGCGTTTGACGGGCTGCCCGATGCGTTGTGTGTGGTGCGATTCGGAATACACATTCACTGGCGGGGAAAAGATCTCGTTTGAAGATATCTTTTCAAGACTCGACGAATTCGGCTGCAATTTAGTGGAGGTAACGGGCGGTGAGCCGTTGGCACAGAAAAACGTGTTTCCCTTTATCGAAGAGCTTTGTGAACGGGGTTATGAGGTGCTGATCGAAACGGGGAATTTTGTCTCGACTGCTGAAGTCGACCAACGGGCGAAGATTGTTCTCGATGTGAAGTGTCCCGCATCCGGCGAGGCCGAGCGAAATCATTGGGAGAATCTCGAACGCTTGCGCGCGGACCGGGACGAAGTGAAGTTCGTGGTTGCGGATTTGGAGGATTGGGAATTTGCGAAGAAGATAATCAGGCAATACGAACTCGAGTCGCGGGCTTTCGCGGTCCTGATTTCACCGGTGTTCGATTCGCCACAACAAAAAAAGATCGCTGAAGCCGTAGCGGGGAGTGGAATGAAGGTGCGGCTCAATATGCAGATTCACAAGTTCATATGGGGGCCAGACGCGCAGAGCGTCTAAACATTACGTTCAAAGTGCAACGTTTAATGTTCAAAGTTTGTTTTGCCATATCGGATCAACTTCTTTAAAGGCATATTCGAAAACAAAGGATTGCGGATTTTTCGGAACAACCTCGATATTGAAGCTGGCAAGTTCATGAAACTTTTTCGACGAGTTTCCGTGACGCGGTCAATGGTCAATGGTCAATGGTCAATGGATAAATGATAAATGATAAATGTATCGTTTTGGTTTCCGGCGGCATGGATTCATGCGTGACCGCCGCCGTCGCCGCGCGCGATCGCCGGGAACTCGCCTTTCTGCATGTCTCATACGGGCAGAAGACCGAGGAACGGGAAAGACGTGCCTTCAATGAAATTGCCGATCATTTTGGCGTGACCGAAAGACTCGATGTCTCGATCGCCTACCTCGCCGATATCGGAGGATCGTCGCTGACTGACGAATCGATCGAAGTCTCAGAAGCGGATCTCGAGTCCACCGAGATACCAACAAGTTACGTCCCATTTCGCAATGCCAACATGCTTTCGATCGCGACGAGTTGGGCGGAAGTAATCGGCGCGGCCCGAATCTTTATCGGCGTCGTCGCCGAAGACTCGAGCGGTTATCCGGATTGCCGCCCCTTGTTTATCGATGCATTTGAAAAGATGATCGATACTGGCACAAAGCCCGAGACGAGGATCTCCCTGGAGACACCCTTGATCGATATGTCGAAAGCGGAGATCGTGACGCGCGGAATCGAACTCGGCGCCCCGCTTCAACTAACCTGGTCGTGCTATCGAAATTCCGATGTGGCCTGCGGAACCTGCGATTCGTGCGCACTGCGGCTGCGGGGGTTCGAGCAGGCCGGGATCTTGGATCCGATAAGCTATCGGGAGTTCCCGGCAGACAACTCGCGAGAAAAAGAATATGAACAAAGCGCTCAAGGCAAAGATCAGACATCTTGACGAACTGATCCTTAAAAACCATCGAAACAACGGCGATTTGTTAATCTCTTTGACCCGTGCACAAGAAGCAAACGGGCTCCTCGACAATGGCCGGCCTTTTGCTCCAGTACTCCGGCCCTTTTTCTTTGGAAGGGCCAAGTACACGGAAATTTCACGCGCGGCGGAAACGCTCTCTTCCGCACTTGAAAGAATGACTCTCGCCGCTCTCGAGAACGACGAGATCATGGACGAGCTTGACCTCAGCGAGGCCGAAAATCGCATGGCCCGTGTCGATCCAGGCTATCCGGGTGTCTGCCATTCGAGTCGGCTCGATACGTTTCTTCACGGAGTCGATTTCAAGTTCCTTGAATTCAATGCCGAGAATCCGGCCGGGATAATCGACCAGATGCAGATTGAAAAGGTCCTTGAACTGATACCGGAGGTCAACAGCTTTCTGCGAGAGAATCCGCATTGGAAACCAAGGCCACATCTAAAGCTGCTCAATTCTATGGTGGAGGCCTATCGAGATTTTGGGGGCGTCAAGGAATTCCCGAGCATCGCGATCGTCGATTGGGCGGACGGGACAACGGTTACCGAGTTCGAGGTTCTAAAGGTTTATTTTGAATCACGCGGGCACAATACGATAATCGCCGATCCTGAAGAGCTTGTATATGAGGGCGGGATTCTGCGCGCGGGGGATTTTGAGATCGATATTTTTTATAAACGGGTCATTATTCACGAATTTCTCGAACGATTCGAACATGACAACCCGCTCTCGAACGCCTATCGTGACGGGAATGTGTTTATGGCGAACTCATTTCGTGTCAAGGTGGCGCAAAAGAAAGCCAGTTTCGCGGTGATCGCCGATCCGAAGTTCAGCAATTTGTTCACCGGCGAGCAGCGTGAGGTGATCAAACGGCACGTGCCCTGGACTCGGAGGGTGCGGGAAACAAAAACCGATTTTCACGGAAAAGAGATCAGGCTTATTGAACTCGTGCGTAAACGCCGCGAAAATTTTATTTTGAAGCCGAATGACGATTATGGCGGAAGCGGGATCTTTTTCGGCTGGGAATCTTCTGAAAGCGATTGGGATGAGGCAATCGAAACCGCATTAAAAGGTTCGTACGTTGTGCAGGAGCGCGCACCCATCGAAAAAACCCCGTTCCTAACTTACGACCGCGAGATAGTATCCGAAGACCTCATAATCGACTTCGACCCTTTCCTCTTCCGCGGTCGCGTCGAAGGCGGCCTCGTCCGTATGTCTTCAAAATCGTTAGTGAATGTTGCCCAGGGCGGGTACGAGACGGCGCTCATAGTGCTGGAAGATCCCTGTTGATCTCCCCTCCCTGGGCCGAAACTGACGAATTCCGGGGTATTTGAGACTCGAAGTCTGAGGGTTTGATACCGTGAGAATTCACCAAAATTCTTTTCACCGATCGCCCATCATCGATCACTCCAGATGTTTCAGGCCCTGCAACGTCGTCGGTACCAACTCGGTCACAGTCGGATGGATATGGACCGCTCTCGAGATCGTCGTATAGGGCGCCTTGGCGTACATTACGTCCAGTATCGAGTGGATGACCTCGTCGCCATTTAAACCGAGGATCGCGGCACCAAGAATTTCTTTCGAATCCGCGTCGACGAGGATCTTTATAAATCCGTCGGTGTCTCCCTTTTCCTTTGCGCGTCCGACCTTTGTCATAGGACGCTTTCCGATGAGTACGTTCCGGCCAGATTCAAGAGCTTGTTTTTCTGTCATTCCGGCCCGTCCGAGCGGCGGGTCGACAAACAAGCCGTAACAAAGGATCCTGTCCGACACACGGCGCGGGTCTTTGTCGAGCAGATTGGCGGCGACGATCTCAAAGTCGTTATAGGCCGTGTGTGTAAAAGCGCCCTTGCCGTTTACATCGCCAAGTGCCCAGATTCCTTCGACGTTTGTGCGAAGCTGATCATCAACTTCGATGTAACCGCGGTTGTCGGTTTTGATACCGGCCTTTTCGAGACCGAGATCGTGGGTGTTGGGCGTGCGGCCAACCGCTAGAAACAGGTGGCTGCCCTCGATTTCGGGATCTCCCTTCGTACAGTCGACGCCGACTGCTACTTTGTCCCCTCTCTTTCCTGTCGTGATACATTCCGCATTCAAACGGATCTTGACGCCCTCGCGTTCGAGCACTTCACGGATGGTGTCGGAAACGTCCCCGTCTTCGCGGTTGATGAGTCGTGAGGACTTTTCCACCACCGTCACCTCACTTCCGAACCGGCGGTACATTTGAGCAAATTCGAGGCCGATATAGCTGCCGCCAATGATTATCAGATGTTCAGGCACGAAATCGACCTCCATCATCGAGGAATTGGTCAAGTACTCCACCTCATCCAAACCCGGCATATCGGGCACAAAAGCCCGGCCGCCGACATTTATAAAGATCTTTTCGGCAGTAAGCTCTTCATCTCCAACGGTAACGTTGTGAGGTCCGCTAAAACGTCCGTGCCCCTCGAACACCGTCGCACTTTCCATATTCTTGAGCCAGTATTCGACGCCCGAATTAGAAGCACCTGAGACTTCGTCTTTGCGCGCTTTTACCCGCCTCATATCGACGGTAACTTCGCTCCCGGTCTCAAACCCGTATTCAGCGCCGCGTCTTGCCATATGGATCGCCCGGGCGCTTGCGACGAGTGTTTTTGTCGGTATACAGCCGGTGTTTACACAGGTTCCGCCAAAGAGTTTTCTCTCGATGACGGCAACCGCCATACCGGCCGCAGTAAGCCTTCCAACTAAAGACGGCCCGGCCTGACCCGTTCCGATCACAATTGCGTCGAAGTTTTTCATAAAGCACATTATTCAACATCCCGCTGACTTCAATCAATTTTCACTCTGGAAATTGTTGGTTTCCGAAGACAGGGGAGCAAAAGAACAGCGATACTGCCGACTAAAGGGCCAGTACCGCTATCCTTTCTAGTTTCGCTTCCAAAAAATCCGACTGTCTATGATCCGGGTGTTCCCAACTTTTGAATATCGGCTTTTAGCTGTGCCAGTGCAGCATTCGTCGGATCTTCGGCTTCAAGTCTCGCAAGGGTTTCTTTGGCTTTTTCGGCGTTGCCTGTTTTTGTATAGGCGACGGTCAGGTTTTGCAGCGTTTGAGTATGTTTCGGGTTAACGCTCAGGGATTGGGTAAACTCCTTGATCGCGCGTTCGAAATCGGGCGTCTGCCGGAACATGAAAGTCAGACCGAGATCGGTCCGAACGTTTACGTCGTCCGGTTTCTTCTCGAGCGCTGCGGAATACCATTTGTCTGCCTCAAGATAGTTGTTGGAGTCAAAATTCGCATTGCCCAACTGGACGATCACCGCGTAATTATCGGGTTGGAGTTGGTTGGCCCGGGTCAGAAATTCAATCGCGCCGTCATACCGTTGAATCTGCGTATAGAGCTCCGCCGCCTTTATCTGGGCCGCGAAATTGTCTTTTTCTTTCCGGGCTGTATCGATTGCGGCCTGGACTTCCGGAAGGTTTTCGCCGGAAGCCGCAGGGGCACCCTGTGGAGCGTTCGGACCCTGAGTTGCAACTCCTGCGGGCGAGTTCAGAATGGCACCCTGGTTAATCGAATTCGCGAACATGAACCCGATGATCAGCCCGGCGAGCAGCCCGATAATTCCAAACAATACATTTTCCTTATTCATACCTCTCCAACCTTTGATCTCTTAATCAGGCGTAAGAATGAAGTCCCGGAAGCAAATAGCTAACGCCGAGATACGTAAATATTACAAAAAGAAACGCCACGATCGCAAAATACGCCGACCGTCTTCCTTTCCAACCCCGAGCGATCCTTGAATGCAGGAAACCGGCGTAGGTCAGCCAGGCGACGAGGGCCCCGACCTCCTTGGCGTCCCAGCCCCAATAGCGGCCCCACGACTCATTTGCCCAGACCGCACCCGTAATCAAAAGCAATGCAAGGCCGGCGAACGCGATACCCGCAAGCTTATACATCAGGCCGTCCAAGACTTCCGCATCAGGCAACGCCGCGCGAATCTTATCGGTTCTAAAACTAAATAGCACAATAAAGAAAGTTCCCGCAAACGCCGTGATCAGCGCCGCGAGCTCGACCGGATTTGACTGCAAGCTCAGATTCAGTGCCGCACCGTTTTGCTGAATCCAATTCGATGCAATATTTTGGAGTTGCGCCGAGCCCATTGCGTCAATCTGTGCCTGTTGAACGTCCTGTTGCTGGAGCATCCAAACCGCAAATCGCTCATACTGGGCCGGGTTCAAATAGGTAACAACCGATTTGATCTGCTTGACTTGATAAACGAGCATGCCGATCCCAGCGGCCTGGACGAGCAACGCCGCCCCCATCGAATATCTGCCGACCATATTCGCGCGTTTGTCCGCGTTGTTTAGAAAAATCAGATACGAGATCATTCCGCAGAACAGCAGCGCAGCAGCCGCGACGATAAGCCAGCCAACGTAGGGAACATCGGCTCGAAGAGCTAGTGTCATTCTGGACTCGCCCATAAACGTTGAGGCAGTATAAGTACCAAATGTGCCGAACGAAAAGACACTGAACTTGCTTATCGTGGCAAAAACCGAAAGCGAAAAGATTCCGGTCCAAATCGCCATCGTCTGTACCTTTAGTCCGTCTTTGAGCAGGTAGAGTACGGCCACCGCGAAGCAAACCAGTGCAACTCCATAACTTAAAGACGCCACCCCGACGTGTATCGGCCGCCAATATGAATCCAGAACGGGCGGGAGATCGATAAACTCACCGCCGATAAATCTCGCCAATACCAAAATGATCGCGGCCAGCGGCAGGGACAGTGCGGCGACTATTTTGAATTGCTCCCGGCGGATAACGAACAAAGTTGCAATACCTGCCCCGAAAGCGAATGCGAGACTTAGGTCGTAGAGGTTGGCAAAGGGAACGTAACGAAAGAACCAAGGCATGTCGGAGGCCTCGCGGCCCTGGCTGAGAAAAATCTCAAGCTCGCGGTCGTAGGCGGCAACCCAGCGGACCAGCCAGCTCGAAAGATTTAGAAGTACCCCGATCGTCGCGCCCCACGCGCCCAGTCGCTCGGCAATCCTCGACGGAGCGTATAGATTCGTCAGATAGAAGACTGCCGCCGTAAGATACGCAGCAAGTGCGAGCATCATCAACGCACCGTCCGAAATGAAACTCTCGCCGCCAACATTGATCCTTAGCAGAACAATTGCCGCCGATCCAAGCAAGACTATCAGGATCGGCAGATACGAGCGCAAAAGCCCTTTAGCCTCATTTTCTTCTTCTCCGGTTTCCGTTATAACAACCGGGGGTTGGAGTAT
>Ga0224497_10001807_pt1 | contig 13233 bp, 11 predicted proteins | sample SF_Jul11_sed_USG_4_FD_167970 | JGI IMG/M metagenome (GOLD analysis project Ga0224497, IMG submission 167970) | Sediment microbial communities from San Francisco Bay, California, United States - SF_Jul11_sed_USGS_13 | ecosystem: Environmental > Aquatic > Marine > Sediment | place: USA... | reverse complement strand
TCATATTTTCGAACCATTTTCACAGTATCTGTTCCCGATTCTGGTCATGCCCCTTGCGGTATTCGTAGCATTTGTGCAGACGCTTGTCTTTACGCTGCTGTCAATGATCTATATCAGCGAAGTTTCGCATCCGCATGACGAACACGAGGAACATGCCGAAATCGTTGCGGTGGCCGAAGATGCGGCAGCCGAATCGGCATAAACATTTTTATAACGGCTTCGTAATATTTATGGAGTGTTTTGACAACTGAATTTCGGAATGGTGCACGCTTTTTCTATACCATATGCCCGCACGCTACAGGAGACTTGACTCCAACGAGAGTAGAAATCAAGGGATACCGGAAGCGAGGCGAACTCATACTGCGGCGTCGTTCAGAAATCACTTGTTGAGACTAATTTGGTAAAACAGGAGATTAAAATGAAAAAATTTAGATATGCATTTTTTACGGTGCTTTCATTGGCGCTGATGGCTATCCCGGCGATGGCGCAGGGAGCTGCCGGCGGTGGGGACAACCAGTTTACGGTCGCGGCTTATAAAGCGCTTGCTGCCGGTCTTGGATTCGGCATCGCGGCCGGTCTCGGCGGAATTGGACAGGGTAAGGTTGGTGCCGCCGCCGTTGAAGGCGCGGCACGCAATCCTGGCGCGGCCGGTACGGTTCAGACCTTTATGATTATCGGTCTCGCGCTGATTGAGTCATTGGTACTCTTCGCGCTGGTTATCGTATTCGTTGTACTCAACCCGGGTACACCGCAGTAATTAGGCTACAGTTTAGATATGCAACTGCCCGGGGTAAGAATCCCGGGCAGCTTTTTTTGTGCGAACAAGCGCTCGCAGAGGGCCGGCCCCATCTATCTTGTTGCCTACTGAGCCCCCGGGGTTCCGCTACCCTCATCTGCCGCGCTTACATATCAGGGTGTATGAAAAACGAGATTGTTCGAAATTATTCGGTACCACCCCTTAAATACGAAATCATCACGACCCCGTTCGCATAGCGTGGACGGTTAAGAAGATTTCTTGCTCACCTGCCGGATAAATCGGCAGGGGCCGCTTCGTCTTTTCGGAATGCGGGCTGGCTATCAGACTTCTTTACCCGCCGTATAAACCGGCATGGGTTGGATTGTCTCATTTACCGAAGACTCCTCAGACATTCTCTATCACCTGACTTGTCGTAGGGGAATAATTCTGAGTCTTCGCCGGCACGCGGTTCAAGCAAGTCAATTTGGGCTCGGCCCTGCAGGGGAATTTGCCGCCGATTGAGCGTTTTATCCGACAAGGGCGCGTATCAATCGAAATAGCCGGAATATACCCGTGCGAGTATCTCGCTTGAGTTACAACTATCTGTTAATATTCTGAATCGTAATGACCGCGGAATGCGTAATTCTTCAAGTATGGCAGCACAAGTAAATATTGGAACCACTGAATCTGTCGTCGGCCGCGTTTTGGCCGGCAAATACCAGGTTGAGGGAATCATTCGCGAGGATGACTTCGGAACGGTTTACCGGGGGACCCATATCCTTATGGAGACGCCGGTTACGATAAAGATGCTTGCGCCCGCTCTTTCGCTCGATCCGGGCATCGTCGAAAAGTTTTCGTTGGAAGCCAAGACGATTTCCAGGCTTTCGCACCCAAACATCCTGAATGTGACGGATTTTGGCGAGGATATCGATGGGACCGTTTTTATGGTCCTGGAGCATTTCGACGGAGAAACTATAGAGGATCTGATCCTAAGGGAAGGAGCGGTCGAGGTCGACCGCGCGGTTCGAATCGCGCGCCAGGTGGCCGGTGCGCTTTCTGCGGCTCACTCCAACAGGATCTTCCATTCGAAACTTTCGAGTAAGAAGATCCTCGTATCGTCGGTAGGGAAAGGACGGGACATCGTCAAGTTGATCGACCTGGGGGTGTTCACCGGATCGGCCGAGCCCGCAGCCGACGCGGAATCGACAATCGAAGAAGTGGCCTACCTCTCGCCGGAACAGTGTTCGCGCGAATCGGAAGCCGACGAACGCTCCGATATTTACTCGCTGGGCATTGTATTCTACGAGTTGTTGACCGGCGAAGTGCCTTTTATGGCGGACACGGTGACGGATCTGATGATAAAACATGCGGATGTTCCGCCGCCGCCGCTCGCCGCTTTTCGTTCAGATGTGCCGGAGGATATCGAACCGATACTCCTTAACGCGCTCGCAAAGGACCCCGACCGCCGCTACCAGAGCGCCGAAGCGTTTGCCGAAGACCTCGCGGAAGCGATCAAGGGCGAGGAAGAAGACGATACCGTCGTCATCCCGAATGTCAACGCGGATGCCGGAAAGGGCAGGGACCACTGGAAGACCGCTTTTATAGTGCTTGCGGGTATTTCGTTGTTGGCATTTGGCCTTATGTACTGGACCGGAACGAGACCCGACGACCCGGTAGTGACTCTGCCGATCGATGCGGACAGCCAACCCGTGCAGCCGCTATCGCCGGCGACAGGGATCAACGAACAGGGCAATCTGATGTCGCTGCCTCCGGGGACGTTGGTTCAGGGTGATCAGTTCTCGGATCCCAATATCGGCGGCGGGGACGGATACGACCCCTGGGGCAATATACCGGTCCCGCGGTCCGGCGGCAATCCGATGGAAGTCCCTGTAGGGCCGGGTGGCGATCTATATACAATACCGGGCGGAGACGGAAGCGTTTTTATGCCTAATCCGGACGGAAGTGGGGTGATACTTGTTCCCAAGTATGTTCCAGACGACACGCCGAAACCGGAAAAGACCGCGTCTCCGGTTCCCGAGAAATCGCCCGGAGCGGCTTCACCGGTGCCTTCGAAAACGCAGAAGCCCGCTGACAAAAAGCCGCCTGTCGAAAAGGCCTCGCCTTCGGATAAACCGAAAGATGCGAGTCCCAGGCCCGTCCCGGCGAACGAAAATCCCGATCCCTCGTCAGCGGGCAAGGGCCTGAAAAGCGGAAGCAAACAGGATTCGTAAAGATCTTAATCCGTCCGCCGGAGACCGTCGGCGAGAATGCGTTCAAGGGTCGTTTCCTCCGCAAAATCTAATCTCGTTTCACACACAAAACACGGAAATTCAAATGCCGCACCGTCCAGTTTGACCGCATCCTTGGCCGTCGTGATGAGAACCTTTGCGCCGCTCGCCCGCGCCATTTCTTCGATCTTCCCGAAATCGTGTTCCGAATACCGGTGATGATCCGCAAAGGCATGAGAGCCCTTGACCTCGATATTCTCCGATTCAAGCTGCGCAAAAAAATTCTCGGGTCTTCCGATCCCGCAAAATGCGAATCCCGGCACGTCAAGAGCATCTTTTAAGGCCTTCGAACCGCTTTGAAAGTCCCCCAGCGCCCAAAACCCTTCAATCCGCGTCTCACAGGTAAGCTGCGGAAGAAGCGGGGCATAACGCGAAATCAGGGCTCTTACCTCGTCGCGGCGCTGACAGAGGTTAAACCTCGTGAGGACCACAATGTCGGCACGTGCGAGATTCAGAGGTTTTTCGCGAAGAATGCCCGCGGGAAGCTGCAACTGATTGCCGAGAGGATTGGTAGAGTCTATGACGACTATGTCGAGGTCTCGCGCCGCCCGTCGATGCTGAAATGCATCGTCCAGTACGAATACGGTTGCACCGAACCTGTGGTGGACCCATGAAGCCGCCGAAATACGGTCGCGGTCGGCGATCACCAACGCTTTTCCGAGAAGTCTTTTTGCGAGTTCGAAGGGTTCGTCGCCGGCTTCGTCTAACGTCGCGAGTACGCAATCCTTGTCCGAGACGAGAACTCGTTTCGATTCATCCTTCCGCCCGTATCCCCTCGAAATTATGCAGGGGAGCTCTCCCTTTGCGGCCAGGAATTCGGCGATATGGGCGACGAGCGGCGTCTTTCCCGTTCCACCGACGGTGATGTTTCCGACCGAAATCGTCGGTGCCGGCAGGACGCGGGACTGGATCACGCCCCTTTCGTAAAGCGAGTTTCTGGAATCGATGATCTTGCCGTAAAGCCAGCTGGCGCCCTTGAGCATACGACAATTATCAATCGCGGGCCGAAAGAAGCAAGACGCGATTTACTTTTTGTTTGTGGTCTGGACGAGCCGGTCGAGTTTGATACGGGCCGAACCGCTGTCGATGCTCTGTTCCGCCATTCTTGCGGCCTGCAGCGGGTTTTTCGATTTTCCGCCAATGATCAGAGCGGCCGCCGCGTTTGCGACGACGAGAGAACGCGCTTCGTCCCTTCGACGGCTCTCGAGCACTTCTCTGATGATCGTCGCGCTTTCAGCCGCCGTTGAGGCTTTGATCGTAGAAAAGTCCCCGCCCTGGAGACCAAAGTCCTGAGGGGTCACTTCAAACGTCTGAATTTTATTGCCACCCACTTCGGCGACCAGTGTCGGCCCGTTGATCGTCACCTCGTCGAGGCCGTCGGTCCCGTGTACAACCCATGCCTTCCGGATTCCGAGCAGTGCGAGCGCCTGTGCCATCGGTTCGACCAGTGACGGATGCCAGACACCGAGGAGTTGAAACGGAGCAGCCGAGGGGTTCGAAAGCGCGCCGAGCAGGTTGAGGGTTGTTCGTATCCCGAGACTCCTGCGCATATCGGCAACACGCCTTAATGTCGGATGAAATGTGGGTGCAAACAGAAACGCGAGACCGGCTCCGTTCAGGCAAGCCTGTGCCAGCTTCGGATCGCCCGAGATATTGATGCCGAGACCGTTCAGCGCATCGGCGCTTCCCAATCTGCTGGTCACACCGCGGCTCGTGTGTTTGGCGACGGCGAGACCGGCGCCGGCTGCCACAAACGAGGCGGCCGTCGAAATATTGAATGTTTTGACTGGACTCGAGCCCGTACCTGCAAGGTCTATAAAATCGGAATGATGGGTCTTTATCGGGAGTGCCTGCTCCCGCATCGCCCGCGCCATGCCGGCGAGTTCTTCATAGGTCTCTCCCTTGCTCGCAAGCGAGACGAGACACCCCGCGATCTGCGCAGGATTCGCATCGAGGGCCGTCAGGGCGCGAAAGAACCTCGCCGAATCCGCAAACGAAAGGTTTTCTCCGCGCATCAGGCGGATCAGGAATTCGTGTAGCGGCGTATCGGCTTTCTTTCCCGGCACCGACATCGGTGCGTCCAGAAGCCAGTCAGACATTGGCATACTTAAGAATAATACTATCGTTTGGAGAGCTTTACTGGTGGCGGAACAACATGAGGAATCGGGGGGAGGCATTAGAACCCAACTTCAAGTATCTCAAATGGAAAGGAAATTTTGCAAGATGTTTTTTCCCTCGGGGGTCATGATCGACTCCGGATGAAACTGGAGACCATAGATATCCAATTGCCTGTGTTTGAGGCCCATCATGATTCCGTCGTCAGTTTCGGCGGTCACGGACAGCTCGTCCGGAAACGCCTCGCGGTCGACGATCAACGAATGATAACGGCCTACCTCGAACGGGTTCGGAATGCCCGAAAAAAGCCCGTCACCGGTGTGTTTAACGCTCGAGGGCTTTCCGTGAATCGGTTTCGGTGCGCGAACTATTTTCCCGCCAAACGCCTGCGCTATCGCCTGGTGTCCGAGGCAAACCCCGAGGATCGGCATCCTGCCCGCAAATTCACCGATCAAATCCAGCGAGATCCCTGCATCTTCCGGCGTTCCGGGCCCCGGCGAGATCACGATCTTGTCCACATCGAGTTCGGTGCCGATCCTGTTCAGGTCCAGCTCATCGTTTCGGAAGACCGATAACTCCGCTCCGAGCTCACCAAAATACTGCACGAGGTTATAGGTAAACGAGTCGTAGTTATCAACAATCAAAATCATCCGTGTAAACGCTATTTCAGGATTTCGACCATCTCCGTATGCCCGGTTTCTTTCGCCCAGTCCAATGCCGTCTTCCCGGTCTTGTCCTTGAGTGATTTGTCAGCGCCGTTTTTAAGCAAAAGCCGGATGATCGCCTTTCTGGTCTCGACATCGATTCCGGAATTCTGCGCGGCGTAGATAAGCGGCGAGGCACCGTTATTTTCGACTTTGTTCACATCCGCGCCTTTCTCAATAAGGAGTCTAACCGTTTCCACATCGGCCCCGTTTCTTATCGAAGCTTCCGAAAGCGGAAACGCTCCCTCGCTGTCCGCAATATTGGGGTCGGCTCCCTTGTCCAGAAGCTTTTTGAAGAGTTCCATGTCGTCTGCGAGCAATGCGGCATAAAGCGGCGATTGGTTCGTCGCCTGACCGTCCTTGCCGGTGACATTGACATCCGCTTTAGCCTGCAAGAGGTAGTCCACGGCTTCCCGGTTCTTTCGCGCGATCGCGAGGTGAAGCGGGCCGTTACCCCGTTCGTCTTTGAGGTTGATATCGGCCCTTTTGGCCACCACTTTGATCGTCTTCAGGTCGTCATTCAGAATTGCAAAGGTGAGGGCCGTCAGTCCGCGGTCGTTTTTGGAATTCGGGTCCATCCCTGCGTCGATAAAACCGTTAATAATCGCAGGCTCCCCACTCTTCAAGGCACGGAAAAATTCCTTTGTCGTAAAGCCATAGCCATTCACCTTCAAGAATTCCTTCGATATTTCAGGCGAGACTTTTTCCGATCCGCCGCAACCCGCAAGCGCGACGCCCGTGTAGATCAAAAGGAATATGATCAGTAATCGCAAAGGCATTGAAGTCCCATTAGGAAACTCAAAAAGCTAGCCGAGGCCCGTTCCGGTCAGCCAGTGGCCGCCATCGATTACAAGGGTTACGCCATTAATGTAAGACGCGCCGTTCGAGCACAGAAAAACAGCAGAGTCTTCGATATCCTTAATCCGGCCAAATCTTTGGAGCGGTATCTTTTTCGTCAACGCTTCCTTTAGCTGCGGCGGCAAGAGCCTCTTCATCCCCTCGGTATCTTCGATCGGACCCGGCGCGATACCGTTAACGCGGATCCCGTGGCGGCCCCATTCGACCGCCAGATTTCTGGTAATTGCATCCACCCCGGCCTTTGCTGCGGAGACATGGATCTGCATTGGAGTACCCAGGTAATGCAATGTTGCCGAAATATTCAGGATCTGACCCTTGTTCCTTTTGAGTTCCTCGAAAGAGGCCCGGCAGACGTTAAAAGTCCCTTTGGTGTCTATATCGACGACAGTGCCGAACCCGTTCGAAGAAAGCTCGCTCGCCTTACACAGGAAGTTCCCGGCGGCTCCGTTAACGACGATGTCGACCTTTTCAAAACACGCCACTGTTTCCGCCAGCGCATTTTCAACTGCCTCGAAATCACGCACATCCGAGGCGACCGCGAGACATTCGCCGCCCGCTTCTTCGATATTCGCTTTCATCGGCTCGAGGTTTTCGATCTTTCGGGAAGTTATCGCGACCTTTGCCCCGGCCTCGGCGAGAGCCCTGGCAATACCACCCGTTATTCCTGTACCGCCGCCAGTTACAAACGCAACCTTACCCTGTAAGATATTCTCTGCAAATAAGTTGTTGGACATTGCGAAATAGTAACATATTACGCCTTGAGTTGTGGCATTTTTCAAAGAGCTATGGGCGGGAGCAAAAAGACAATAAAATCATGGCTGTACCCGGTCGAAAGGCGCATCCTTATGACCGTGTGCGCGTTCCTGTCGGCCGCGGTCGCAATCGTGCTAGTCTATGTAATCCTGGGTCCGCGAAACGGCGATCTGCGTGATTCAATCCCGGTCGATGCCGTGGCGTTTGTCCGCATAAAAGATCCGTCGCAGATGCTGCGTCTGGTGTCGAGGGAAATCGGGGACGTCGAAAAGAATGGTTTCAGATTCCTCGAAGGCGTCGATATCGCGTTTGCAATCACTGGTTTTGAAGCATCGGAGGAATCCCTGACCGAGCAGGATTCGGTGCTGAATGTCAGGCCGAAATTTGCAGCGGTTGTCGAAACAAACGCGTGGAGCTGGCAGGTCAGGGGATTCGTCGATGGCCCCCTGAATCAGTTCATCAAAAAAAAATACGGTAAGGACGCGAAGATGGAAAATCGCCCCGGAAAATTCGGCAGCATGACCGTCTGGACCGCGGCTGATGGCAGGAAGACTTTCGCAGTCGTAAGAGGTTCGCGGGTCTTTTTCGGAAACGAGCTGAACGCGTTGGACTCGTGCCTGTCGGTCTCAGAAGGACAAAACAGAAGCCTTCTCGAGGACCCGGACCTGGAGGATCTTGTTTCGCGAAATGCCGACGCCGCGATTCTCGGTTACTTTCCTCGACGCGCGGTGGAGGCCTTTGCCGATGTGGCGGGCGTATCTGCGGCGGTGTCCGGTTCGGAGGAGGTCGGGATGCGCGCGTTTATCGCCCGTCTCGTCCCGCAGCTGATGCGCCGCGGGCTTGAAAGGGTCCACTGGACGTCGCGTGTCGAGGACGGACGCTTTGTCGATACCCTCGAATTAAAAACGACAGATTCGATCTCGGGCGTTTTTTCTGAAACGATGAAACCGCAATCCGGTAATTTCGAGAGGCTTGCAGACATGCTGCCGCAAGGCACCGTTTCGGTTACAAGATACCAACTCAGAAATCCGCGGATCGCATACCGCAGCCTGGTTCTTTTTGCTGCCGGAAGCTCGGATCCGGTTAGCGCTCAGCTGATCTCGGGCTTTTCGGACTCGATGCTGCAGCCGTACGGTGTTGCCGACGCGGAGCTGTTCCTGGACTCCGTCGGTCCCGAGTTGTTAACGGTTCAGACGGGGGGCAAAGACGAAGGTTCCGTTGCGATTGTCATGGTCAAAAACCGGGAGGCGGTTTTGAAGGCTCTCACGGAAACTTTTGAGGAGGGAACTCCTCTTGCGTCACGTCCGGGTTGGAACATACTTTACTCGGGTGACGACGTTTCCGCCGCCGCGTTTAACACGGACATTCTTGTCATTGGCGACCGTGAAATCGTACTTGAGTCGATCGGCGGCAACGGGAAGAAAGCACAGATCACGGCCGGGCCTTTATTCGATGCGTTTCGTCAAAGCAAGGGAACCGCTGTAACCATCGCCGCGGAGACAACGCACCGGCCGGGCCTTGCAGCAACAGGCGGCGGAGACAATAAGATGAGAGCCTATTTCCTCTCGGAAACCTCGTTTTCGGCGAGTACCGTTACCCGGGTCTATTATTCGAGCGCGGGGTTGATCGGCGAATTGCTAGATTCAAACGGGGAATAGGACATCACCGGCGTTTGGCGAGCTTTTTGAGAGCAGCGGCGTTATTCTCCAACCACTGTTCCGCCTCGACGCAGTGGATAAAACGGGATTCATCGCGTCGGAATGCCTTCGTATGGATACGGCGCCTGCCGTTACGGATATCAATGGGATGCACGAGGTGGAGCATCTCATGAAAAAGGACATATTCAACTACGTATTCAGGAACGCCCCGGACATCGAGTGATCTGCTAATGACGATCGTGTTATGGGCCACATCGTGATGGCCGAGACGCCGGTAGGTCTTGCGCTGCGACCAGGAAAGCTCCGGCGCCTCGAGCATCGAACCGAAATAGATGCTGTTCAGTTTCCAGAACATCTCCTCCAGATCGAATTGCGCGCCGACCGGGGATGTCACCCTTTTACTTCCGCGTTCGCGTTTTCGGTCAAGAGCGCGTTTGTTAAATGACTCTCCTCGCACAAAAGCTGTATATTTTTTACGGAGTGCCGGCGGGACCTTTTCCCCCAGCAGCTTTGCCACAAGGATGTATGCGAGTGCCTTGTGAGTTTCGGCCGGGGCCTCTTGAAAAGAATCGGATATGCGCACAAGTATTTTTTTGTTTCGGAATCTTATCGTGTGATTTGTATCGACGTAGGGATAATATTCGACGACGATTTCCGGCACATTGTCGGTTTTGCGCAGTGTTTCAAAGGCTTCCCTATACAATGTCTTTGCTTCGTCCGGTGCAAACATGGTGATTATTGTTGTACGGAGTTAAACACTTTCTTCCTTGACAGGATAGAGGCCAAAATGCTATCCAATTAAAGACAGCATATCTTAAAAATGATATGCGAAGAAGCGTCCTCAATTCGAGATGTCAGCCCGAGAATCTAAATCAACATCTGCAAAGGCTACGGACTTTCCGGATGTTCGCGGGCAAATGATACTCTCGGCAATCGTGAGCGAACATCTCATAACAGGCGAGCCGGTAGGTTCAAAAAAGCTCGCCGACAAGTTCGCTAACGAATCCGGCCTAAGTTCTGCCACAATCAGAAACGTGATGGGTGACCTTGAGTCCAGAGGATTTTTGGTCCAGCCGCACACTTCGGCGGGAAGGGTGCCTACCGATGAGGGCTATCGGTTCTATGTCGACAACTTGTTGGGTATTCTGAGACTTTCGGAATCCGATCTTCGGTTGATCAACAAGGAACTTGGTCTCGATGAAAGCAGCGGCGAGGAAACTCCCGACAAACTGCTCGAACGAACCTCCCAGCTTCTTTCTGCTCTTTCAAATAATATCGGCATCGTCGTCTCGCCTTCTCTGGCGCATGACAGACTGCAGCATATCGAGTTTGTAAACCTTTCTGACAAGAGGGTTTTGGTTGTTCTCGTTGCGACGCCAAACATCATTCATAACAAGATCATTCGTTTGGCCGAACCGATAAAACAAGACGAACTCGATCGCACGGCGCGATATCTCAACTCAGCATTTGCCGGAAGGAGCCTTTTGGCGATACGAGCGGAGATCCTCACGTTAATGCATGAGGAAAGATCGCTCTTTGATGACTTGCTGCAGATGGCAATGATACTGACATCGCAGAGTATCGAGGATGACGACGACAAGCACGGCGAGGTTTACGTCGGCGGTGCGTCCAACATTCTGACAAAGAGTGATTTTGCGGACCTCGACAGACTACGCGAACTGCTTAAGACGATCGAGGAAAAGTCCAGGCTCGTAGAGATTCTGAATGAGTGCGTGTCGGACGATTCCGCGGTGGATAACCACGTCAGGGTACTGATCGGACGTGAGAATTCAGCCGATACCCTTCAGGACTGCGCACTGATTACCGCCCCATACCGGATTCACGGTGGTTCCGCCCAGGGAACCCTGAGTGTTCTCGGCCCTACGAGAATCGAATACGCACGGATGATCTCCGTTGTTAGTTATCTTGCCCGCCGGTTAGAAGAGTTGATGCTCAGAGAATCATCAGACCGCTAGATTTCCTAATACACAAAATGGAACCCATAGAATTAAGCAATGAAGAATTGTCGGAAACGGACGCAGAAGATCTGCCGTCCGTCGACGAATTCATAAAACAGCTCGAAGAACGCGAGAAGGATCTCGATATTTCATCGGATCTCGTAATCGAGGTAGGAGAGTCGGAGTTCGAACATGACAACATTCATGATTCGTTCGTCTCGCTTCCCGAAATAGATCTCGGTCAAAAAGCCGGCGGTCCAGCTTCCGGCGCGTCAAATGGGGGGCCATCTGAAAGTAAATCGTCAACTCATGACGACAAAGAATATGAAAAGGTCGTTTTGGAGAGAGATGATTTCAGGGACTCTCTAAAACGGCAGAAACGCGATTTTGATAACTACCGGCAAAGGACCGAACGCGAAAGAACCGAGATGTTCAAGAATATGATCGGGAGTCTCGCAAAGCAGATGCTTCCGGTATTGGACAACCTCAATCGCGCGCTTGATGCTACTTCAAGAACCGGGGAAGAACCGAAGCCGCAGGACATGAACGTTTTTCTGGAGGGCATCGTCCTCGTTAACCAGCAACTCAACGAAGTACTTGCCGGTATGGGCGTTCAGCCGATTCCGGCCGTGGGAGAGCCCTTCGATCCGAACATCCATGAAGCGGTGGCCACTGAAGAATCGGACGAACACCCTCCTAAAACCGTTACCCAGGAATTACTCCGGGGTTATAGAATTGACGACAAGGTCATTCGCGCCTCGATGGTAAAAGTCTCATCCTCAGACCAGCCTGATCCTTCTCCCGATCCCGATGCCGAGTAAACCGGCAATCTCCGAAGTGTTTTTAAGGACTATCCTATGAGCAAAGTAATTGGAATCGATCTCGGCACAACAAACTGTTGTGTCTCCGTAATGGAAGGCGGGACCGTTCAGATCATCCCCAACAAAGAAGGCGGACGAACGATGCCCTCGGTCGTCGGTTTTACCGAGAAGGGAGAACGTCTTGTCGGCCAAATCGCGAAGCGCCAGGCGGTAACGAACTCGAGAAACACCCTGTTCGCCGTAAAGCGCCTGATCGGACGCAAGCATGACGCCCCCGAAGTCGAAAAGATGCGTGAAAACGTGCCTTTTGAGATTGTCGAGGCGCCAAACGGCGATGCACATATTCGTGTCATTGAGGAGGTGCACAGTCCGCCGGAGATATCGGCGATCGTCCTCCAGCGTCTGAAGCAGTCCGCCGAGGAATTCCTCGGATGCGAGGTTCACGAGGCAATCATCACGGTTCCTGCGTATTTCGACGACATGCAGCGTCAGGCAACGAGAGATGCGGGTAAAATCGCGGGTCTTGAAGTCGAACGCATTATTAACGAGCCGACGGCGGCCGCCCTTGCGTATGGATTCGACAAACAGATATCAGAACGCGTCGCAGTCTACGACCTTGGCGGTGGTACGTTCGATATCACGATTCTCGAAATCAACGATGGCGTATTCGAGGTCCTTTCCACCTCCGGCAATACATTTCTTGGCGGCGAAGACTTCGATCAAAGGATCATCAATTGGCTCGTCGAAGGATTCGGGGAGGAGCACGGAATCGATCTGAAAGAAGACCGACTCGCCCTGCAGCGTCTCAAAGAAGGAGCCGAGCGCGCCAAATGCGAGCTCTCGTCCGTGTCCGAAACCACGATAAACCTACCGTTTATCGCCGCGGATTCGTCGGGACCGAAACACGTCAATACTGTGTTGACGCGCGAAAAATTTGAAGAGTTGGTTCAGGACCTTGTGGAATCATCGGTTGAGCCGTGCCAAAAAGCACTCTGGGACGCAAAACTCCAGCCGGAAGACATCGACAAAGTAATCCTCGTCGGCGGCCAGACGCGCTCGCCGATAATAGCCAAAACGGTTACCGAAGTTTTTGGAAAGGAACCTTCAGCCGAGATCAATCCCGATGAAGTCGTGGCCATGGGGGCCGCGATCCAGGGAGGAGTACTGACCGGCGATGTTAAGGACATCGTTCTGCTCGACGTACTTCCTCTCAGCCTCGGTTTGGAAACACGCGGAGGGCTTTTTGTAAAACTGATCGAGCGCAACTCGACGATCCCGCTTAAGAATATGATGACCTTTACGACCGTTGTAGATAATCAGCAGTCAGTGGAAATCCATATTC
>Ga0224497_10001805_pt1 | contig 13244 bp, 11 predicted proteins | sample SF_Jul11_sed_USG_4_FD_167970 | JGI IMG/M metagenome (GOLD analysis project Ga0224497, IMG submission 167970) | Sediment microbial communities from San Francisco Bay, California, United States - SF_Jul11_sed_USGS_13 | ecosystem: Environmental > Aquatic > Marine > Sediment | place: USA... | reverse complement strand
TTGCCTGTCAGCGGTTTCAATGCGTCGGACTTGAAGCTGGCAAGCAAAATATTATCCGGTGAGCCGGGAGCTAAAAACATGTTCTCCCACTCATCCGATTCTTCTGCCATCTCACGCGCAATCCGCTCCCGCAGGGCGGGGTCCCGCATGCGCTGGAGCGAAGCATCGAATCCACCTTCCTGCACCCATGGTGGAACCGCTGCGTTGAGACCGGTGGAGCTGGCCGGGTAGGTGTAAACGTCTGCGGTGATTTCCAGGCCCTCGGCTTGGGCACGCTCGACCATCGCAACTGCTTCATCGAACAAATGCCAGTTTGACCGTCCGGCGGACTTGAGATGATAAATCTCGGCACGAATCTTCGCATCGCGTGCAATTGTAAGGAGTTCTTCGATCGCCGCGATCATGTGCGCGCCTTCATCCCGGATGTGGGAGATGTACATGCCGTTGTATTCGGCAGCCACTTCGGACAAAGCGATCAGTTCATCAGTCTTCGCGAAATGGCCGGGCGGGTAAATCAGCGACGAGGCCACACCTAAGGCACCATCTTCCATGGCCTCGCGTACGAGGCTGCGCATCTGATCGAGTTCCTGTGGCGTTGGTTCACGGTTTTCATAACCGATGACGTACTTGCGTGGCGTAGCAGCACCGATGAACGATGCCACGTTTGGGGAGATACCGCGTCTTTGCAGAAACTCGAGATACTCGTCCAGTGTCGTCCATTCGATGTCGTAGTGAATATCACCTTGTTGCTGAGACATAGCCGTCTTCATTTCGGCATTCAATGGCCCCATGGACGATCCTTCGCCCATGATTTCCAGCGTCACGCCTTGTCGGATATCACTTTGTGAGCGACCGTCTTCAATCAGCGATTCATTTGCCCAGGACATCATATTTATGAAGCCAGGTGCCACTGCCTGGCCCTTTACATCGATCTCGATCGGCGCTGTTGCCTCACCGATATCGCCAATGGCTGCGATTCTGTCACCGTCAAATGCCACATCACCGACGTATGGCTCCTCGCCGCTACCGTCATATATGTTGCCGCCACGAAGAATTACGTCGTAAGAGCCTGGTGACGTGCATGCCGCAACGAAGCAGTATGCAATAGCACTGGCCGCCACGGTTATGATGACTTTGTACAGCTGCATGGTCTTTACCTCTGGGAACACGGGCGCTTTGTTTCGTCGAACGCAAATTGCAGATATCGCTGAGGAGTCTAATCGAATCAGGGATCAATAGCCGGCCAAACAGGAAAACGAGGCACCCGAACTGAGGGGGCGTGGCCGGACTCAGGTTCTGCTGCCAGAAAAAAGGCCTTCGAATGAAGGCCTTCTCAATGTTTGGCTCCCCGGGGCGGACTCGAACCACCGACAAGTTGATTAACAGTCAACCGCTCTACCAACTGAGCTACCGGGGAATGGTATTTGCTACGTCATGCGGGGCGCGATTCTGGTCTAGCCCTCGTGCGAAGTCAAGCCGTCACAGCCCGTTTTATCCGCTCAACCGCTTCCGTTAGCATTTCACGCGAGCACGCGAAAGACAGTCGCAAGTAGCCTTCCGCGCCAAAGGCGCTTCCAGGCACCACAGCGACGTCACCCTCCCGGATAAGGTAACTGGCCAGATCGGCATCGGTTGCGAGCTTCAGGTTCTTCATTGCGTCGAGGACTCTTGGAAACGCATAAAAAGTACCCTCGCCGGGGCGGCACTCGAAACCAGGGACCTTGTTCAGTTCAGGTATCAGGAAATCGTGCCGTGCTCGATAGGCGGCGACCATCTCGCTGACAACCAATTGAGACCCGTCAAGGGCCGCCTGAGCGGCGATTTGGGAGACGCTGCACGGGTTCGAGGTACTTTGGCTCTGCACCGTTTTCATCGCCGAAATCAGCTCCTGCGGGCCGGCGGCGTAACCAATTCGCCAGCCGGTCATCGCGTAGGCTTTCGATACCCCATTTATGACCACGGTGCGAGCGGCGAGCGCCGGGCAGGCCGCGGCAAACGTGACGAACGGCTCGCGTCCCCAGTGAATATGCTCATAGATATCGTCGGAGGCAATTACGATGTCGTCGTGCCCTGCCAGCACGTCACCAAGCGCCTGCAACTCTGCTTCGCTGTAGCTTGCGCCCGTTGGATTTGAGGGACTATTCAGAAAAAACAGCTTGGTCTTATCCGTGATGGCATTACGGAGTTGCCGCGGCGTGATTTTAAAGTCCTCATCGAGTCCTGCTTCAATAGTGACGGGCTCAGCGCCCGCCAGCAGAACCATGTCAGGGTAGGAAACCCAGTACGGCGAAGGAATGATTGCCTCGTCACCGGGTCCAAGGAGCGCCTGACACAGGTTGTAAAGCGCCTGCTTTGCACCCGAGCTGACGACAATCTGCGTCGCTGCGTAGGAGAGGCCATTATCACGATCGAATTTTCGGGCAATCGCCGCTTTGAGCTCAGCCGTGCCATCGATCGGCGTGTATTTGGTTGCGCCCGATTGGATGGCGCCGATTGCTGCGTCTTTTATCGCTTGGGGCGTATCGAAATCAGGTTCGCCGGTGCCAAGGCTAATGATGTCCCGGCCGGCGGCCTTGAGTTCCGTCGCAAGCGCCAGCACAGCGCTTGTCGGCGAGGGCTTCACCCGCGTCATTCTGTTTGAAACTGATAAACTCACTCGCTTGCCTCCGCACAGCCGATAATGATGGTACGTCAAACGACACAACTGCCCAAGAAGAGTGCTCCGGCCGATCGTGATCGGTTGACACTCGTGTCTGATTTCCAGCCTGCCGGAGATCAGGGCAGGGCTATTGAAGGCCTCCTTGATGGACTAAATGATGGCCTGGCACGGCAAACCCTGCTCGGTGTTACCGGGTCAGGAAAGACTTTCACCATCGGCAATGTCATTGAACGTACGCAGCGACCCGCGATGATTCTGGCGCCAAACAAGACTCTCGCTGCACAGTTGTATGGGGAAATGCGCGAGTTCTTTCCCAACAACGCAGTCGAATACTTTGTGTCCTACTACGACTACTACCAGCCCGAAGCTTATGTTCCGAGTTCAGATACGTTTATTGAGAAAGATGCTTCGGTCAACGAGCACATTGAACAGATGCGGCTGTCGGCAACCAAGGCGCTGATCGAACGTCCTGATGCAATCATCGTCGCGACGGTGTCCGCGATTTACGGTCTCGGTGACCCGGAAGCGTACTTCAGCATGGTGCTGCACCTTACGCGCGGCGATCGTGTCGATCAGCGCAAGATTCTTCGGCGCCTCGCGGAGCTTCAGTACCAGCGCAATGAGTTAGATCTGTCGCAGGGCACATACCGCGTGCGCGGTGATGTTATCGATGTGTTCCCGGCCGATTCCGAGCGCGATGCGGTTCGAATTGAGCTGTTTGACGACGAAATCGAATCTCTGGCGTATTTCGACCCGCTGACGGGGGAGGTGTCAGCCCGGGTGCCTCGACTCACGATCTTCCCTAAAACGCATTATGTAACGCCCAGGGAAAAGCTGCTTGAGGCGTGTGAGCACATAAAGGTCGAGCTCAAAGATCGACTGGAGTACCTCCGAAAGCATCAAAAACTCTTGGAAGCTCAAAGACTTGAACAACGAACTTTATTTGATTTAGAGATGATACGCGAGCTCGGCTACTGCTCTGGCATTGAGAACTACTCGCGCTACCTGTCGGGTCGGCAAGAGGGCGAGCCGCCGCCGTGCCTGTTCGACTATCTCCCGGAACATGCCTTGTTGGTTATTGACGAAAGTCACGTCACGGTGCCGCAGCTTGGCGCGATGTACAAAGGCGACCGATCGCGTAAGGAAACTCTCGTCCAGTACGGATTCCGGCTGCCATCCGCACTCGATAACCGACCGCTGCGATTCGATGAGTTTGAGCAGCTCGCGCCGCAGACGATTTTCGTCTCGGCGACGCCCGGCAACTACGAAAACGAGCACACGGACAACACGGTTGAACAGCTGGTTCGGCCAACCGGGCTGATCGACCCGCGGATTGACGTTCGACCCGCAAAAACCCAGGTTGACGACGTACTCTCGGAAATCACCAGGCGCGTCGCCAATGGTGAGCGCGTGCTCATCACGACGTTAACGAAACGCATGTCGGAGGACCTCACGGATTACCTCGCGGAGCATGGCAAACGTGTGCGTTACCTGCATTCCGATATTGGCACCGTTGAGAGGACCGAAATCATTCGCGATCTGCGGCTTGGTGTTTTCGATGTGCTTGTGGGCATCAACTTGTTGCGAGAGGGGCTGGATATGCCTGAGGTCTCACTGGTTGCGATACTCGATGCGGACAAGGAGGGTTTCCTTCGCTCAGAACGTTCTCTGATCCAGACGATCGGCCGCGCAGCACGCAATATCAACGGCACCGCTATCCTGTATGCCGATCGAATGACCGGTTCAATGCAAAAGGCCATCGAGGAAACAGGACGCCGGCGCGAGCGGCAGGTCGAGTACAACGAGAAACATGGGATAACGCCGGCGACGATTGTCAAGCGAGTTGCTGACATCATGGAGGCCGCGCACCCATCTCCCCGGTCCGGACACCAGCGGGTGGCTGAGGAGGGCGCCGAATATGAGAGCATGACACCAGAACAGCTCATGAAACGGGCCGTCAAGCTCGAGAAGCAGATGCTCAAAGCTGCGCGGGATCTGGAATTTGAGGAGGCGGCACGGTTGCGGGACCTGATACACAGTATTCGGCAAAAGGCTCTGGGGCTCACCCAAGACTAAGTGGGCGAGAGGTCTTGCACACCGCAGGTGGCTTGAGTATCGTATGCCGCCCGTCGCTGGGGCAGCGTAATTAGTGAGGGCGATTAGCTCAGGGGTAGAGCGCCACGTTGACATCGTGGAGGTCGCAGGTTCGAAACCCGCATCGCCCACCAGTTCCGCGACCGCAGCCGAGCGTTGCGGATAGACAACAAAATGCCTTATATTTTTAGAAAAACAATCGCTTCCACGGTTGTTTCTTATCATCTGGCTATATAGAATCGCGTTCCCGCACTCGCTGCGGCGCCTTGATGCGCCCAGCGGCTGCGCTGGATTGTTGAGCACTGGAGGATCTGAGTATCGCAGCTACAAAGCGCGTACGGCGTAACGAAGAAATAGATGCAGTCGAAGTCCGGGTAATTGACGCGGAAGGTGAGCAGGCAGGAGTGATGCCGCTGGCCGATGGAATTGAATTGGCAAAGGGCGTTGGACTGGATCTGGTGGAAGTTTCGCCAACAGCGGAGCCGCCGGTTTGCCGCGTGATGGATTTTGGCAAGTATCTGTTCGAGCAGAACAAGAAACAGCAACACTCCAAGCGCAAGCAAAAGCAGGTTCATGTAAAAGAGATTAAGTTCCGCCCAGGCACGGACGAAGGTGATTACCAAATCAAACTCCGTAAACTGGTGCAGTTTCTTGAAGTAGGTGATAAGACGAAAGTCACTTTAAGGTTTAGAGGCCGTGAGATGGCGCACCAGGAACTCGGTGCGAATCTTCTGGCCAGGGTCCGTAGTGACCTTGAAGAGTACGGTGTGGTTGAACAAATGCCGCAGATGGAAGGGCGGCAAATGATCATGGTGATTGCACCGAAGAAACACTGAGTAAAAAAGCTGACTGCGGTTAACGACAGCCGCACAACGCATATCCCGCCTGTAGCGGCCGGACGTTCCGGTACGTAACAAGGCCCGTAAAGTGGAGAATACAATGTCGAAGATGAAGACCAACCGAGGCGCTGCCAAGCGCTTCAGCAAGACGGGCAAGGGTGGCTTTAAGCGATCCCAGTCCCACCTCAATCACATTCTTACGAAGAAGAAATCGAAGCGTAAGCGCCACCTGGGTATGACACTGCAGGTTGCGGACAGCGACGTGAAGAGCGTGCGACGCATGCTCCCTTACGCCTAAGAGAGGATTGAGAAATGGCACGAGTAAAAGGTGGCGCTACCGCCAAAGCCCGTCATAAGAAAGTCCTCAATAAAGCGAAGGGCTATTACGGCGCGAGAAGCAAACTCTACAAGACTGCAAAACAGGCCGTCATCAAAGCTGGCCAGTACGCGTACCGTGATCGTCGGCAACGCAAACGCCAGTTTCGGGCACTCTGGATTACACGCATCAATGCAGCTGCGCGGCTGCATGGCTTGTCATACAGCCGATTGATTAACGGGCTGAACCTGGCCAATATCGAGATCGATCGTAAGGTACTTGCAGATATCGCGGTACACGATCCCGAAGGTTTTGGTGCGATCGCCGAACAAGCGAAGTCTGTCCTGGCACAGAGCAACTAAGATACCCAAAGGCGGTGCGATTTCTTCGTGCCGACTTGGGGTAAACGCTCATGCGCGAATTGACTGATCTGGTCCAGACAGCCGCGTCGGAAATTGATGCGGCTGCCGACCTGTCTGTGCTCGACGCGATTCGCGTTGCCTACCTTGGCAAGAAAGGCGAACTGACGTCGCGGCTGAAAGCCCTGAGTCAGCTTCCGGCTGAAGAGAGACCAGCCGCCGGCCAGGAAATCAATGTCGCCAAGCAGGAGCTACAGAGCCGTATCAATGCTCGACGCACGGCGCTGGACTCGCAGGCGCTCGAATCCAAACTTGCGGCTGACGCTGTCGATGTGACCCTGCCGGGTCGCGGCGCTTCAATTGGTGGGCGGCACCCGGTTTCCCGGGCGATGGTCAGGATCGAGAAGATTTTCTGCAATGCCGGCTTCGGTGTGCGCTCAGGGCCGGAAATCGAAGATGATTTCCACAACTTTACGGCCCTGAATTTCCCGGAGAATCATCCCGCGCGAGCGCTGCACGATACTTTCTTTTTTCCAGGGGGCAATCTGCTACGCACGCATACGTCACCGGTGCAAATTCGGTCGATGGTCAAAGAAGGTGTACCAATTCGGATAATTGCCCCGGGTCGTGTGTATCGTTGCGATTCCGATCAGACGCATACACCGATGTTCCATCAGGTCGAAGGTCTGGTCGTCGATCGAGGTGTCAGTCTCGCCAACCTCAAAGCCGTATTGCATCAGTTCGTAGAGAGTTTCTTTGAGCGAGATGCGGAACTTCGCTTCCGCGCGTCTTATTTTCCGTTCACAGAACCTTCGGCCGAAGTCGACATACTCTGGGGCGAAGGCAAATGGCTCGAGATACTGGGATGCGGCATGGTGCATCCGAATGTGCTGGAAGCGGCTGGCATCGATTCCGAGGAATTCACCGGCTACGCGTTCGGGATGGGTGTCGAGCGTCTCGCGATGCTTCGCTACGGCGTTTCTGATTTGCGTACATTCTTTGAGAACGACCTGCGCTTTTTGCGGCAGTTCCGGTAGCCGTCATGAAGATTGCTGAATCCTGGTTGCGTGAATGGGTGAATCCTGATCTGGACACCACGTCGTTGGGCCATCGTCTTACGATGGCTGGTCATGAAGTCGACGGCATTGAGCAAGAAGGGGCCGGGCTAGAGGGCGTGGTCATCGCCGAAGTGCTTGAGGTAGAAAAGCACCCGGATGCAGATCGCTTGAGTGTGTGCAAAGTGTCGAATGGTAGTGGCGATATCCTGGAGGTCGTCTGCGGCGCCCCGAATGTTGTCAAGGGAATGAAATCGCCGCTGGCAACGCCCGGGGTTACATTGCCAAACGGCCTGAAGCTCCGGAAATCGAAGATTCGCGGTATCGTGTCAAATGGCATGTTGTGTTCGGCCGTCGAGTTGGGTCTCGGCGAAGAGTCCGATGGAATTATTTCGCTTGCCGACGATGCTCCTGTCGGACAAGCAATTACCGACTACCTGAATTTGCCTGACGCGGTCATTGACCTGGATTTAACTCCCAATCGCGGCGACTGCTTCAGCGTGTTGGGTATCGCCAGAGATGTATCGGCACTGACGGGTGCGAGCCTCAAAGACGATTCGGTGCCGCCAGTAGAGGCGACCATCGCGGATGTTCATCCGGTACAGATAGATTTTCCCGAGGGTTGCCCAAGTTTTGCAGGCCGAGTCATTCGAAATATTGATCCAGCAGCAAAGTCGCCGCTGTGGATGGCCGAGAGGCTGCGCCGCTCAGGGTTGCGGCCGATCCACCCGGTTGTCGATATCACCAATTACATCATGCTGGAGTACGGACAACCGCTTCATGCCTACGATCTGCAGCTCGTAACCGGCCCAATTCAGCCCCGAATGTCTGCTAAGGGTGAAAATGTCACGCTGCTTGACGAAAAACAGATCGAGCTCGACGCCAACACCCTGGTAATCAGCGACGACAGCGGGGCTATCGGGCTTGCGGGCATAATGGGTGGCCTGAGCACCGCGGTTAGTGAGAGGACTACCGATGTCTTCTTTGAAGCAGCATTTTGGCCACAGGATTTTATCGCGGGACGTGCCCGTTCTTACGGCTTGCACACCGATGCCTCACTGCGATTTGAACGCGGCGTCGATCCGCAAGGACAGGCCCGGGCGGTCGAACGCGCGACTTCGCTATTGCTCGAAATCTCCGGCGGTGAAGCTGGTCCCTTGGTTCTTCAGACAGCCGACGATCACCTGCCGTCCAGAGACACGATTGTGCTTCGCCGCAGCAGGCTCGAGAAGTTGCTGGGCGTGAAAATCGACGACGAAACCGTCACGGATATCCTGCAACGATTAGGTCTTTCGGTAGCAGCCACTGACGAAGGATGGAGCGTCAGGGCACCGAGTTTTCGGTTTGATATCGCTATTGAGGTCGATCTGATCGAAGAGATTGCGCGCATATACGGCTACGACGCGATACCGGAGACCACGGCAGTCGCAGAAACGCCACTTGGGGCCGTTACTGAGTCGCAAATTGAGTTTGAGCAAGTGGCCGCTACGCTTGTCGCCCGAGATTACCAGGAAGTGATTAGCTACAGTTTCATCGATACGGAATCGAATACTGCTTTGTGCGGAGTAGAATCTGAGTTGGTACTTGGCAATCCGATTTCGTCAGAGATGTCAGTCATGCGCTCAACGTTGTGGCCAGGAATGTTGAGCGCTGCTGCCGCAAATGCGTCAAGACAACAAGATCGCATCAGGTTGTTTGAGATTGGTAAGTCTTTTCACGGTGCACTCGGGGACCACACCGAGGTCGTTCGAATAGCAGGTCTGGCAATCGGTTCGGCGCTTCCCGAGCAGTGGGGATCCAAAGCGCAATCGGTTGATTTCTTTGACATAAAGGCAGATGTTTCAGCGCTACTTCGCCTTGCGGTTGATGAATTGAGTGTTGAATTCGTTGCTGCAGAACATCCGGCATTACAGCCGGGTCAAACGGCAAATATCGTTCGTGGTGATGCCCTGGTTGGCACGGTTGGCAAACTGCATCCACGGCATGCGAAAGCGTTCGATATCAAACGGGATGTCTATCTTTTTGAACTGGATGCGAGGGTGGCGCTTGGATCAGCCGCACCTACAGCATCTCCTGTGTCCAGGTTCCCTTCTATTCGACGTGACATTGCAGTCATTGTAGATGACGGAATTTCATCTCATGAACTCGTAAATGCGGTTGCGTCGGTCGCCCCGGATTTGATTTCAACCGTCAGGATTTTTGACATTTATAAGGGCCCGGGCATAGAAGCTGGGCGAAAAAGCGTAGCTTTAGGCTTGATTTTGCAGGAAACATCGCGCACCCTTACTGACGATGATGCGGACGCCACGATGACCGCCGCAGTGCGCAAATTGGAAGAAAAATTCGCCGCTGAGTTGAGAGACTAAAAAGCAATGGCACTGACAAAAGCAGATATGGCGGAATCGCTGTTTAACGAGTTAGGTCTCAATAAAAGAGAAGCTCGTGAACTAGTCGATATGTATTTTGAGGAGCTGCGTGCATCGCTCGCAGTTGGGGAGCAAGTCAAACTTTCCGGTTTCGGAAATTTTGATCTTCGGGACAAAAAAGAACGGCCAGGTCGTAATCCAAAAACAGGCGAGGAGATTCCAATTACCGCCCGTCGAGTGGTTACGTTCCGTCCGGGACAAAAACTAAAGGCCCGAGTAGAAGCATATGCTGGAACCGGGGAATAACGACGAATTACCTCCAATTCCTGGAAAGCGTTACTTCACCATTGGTGAGGTAAGCGATCTCTGCGCCGTGAAGCCTCACGTGCTGAGATACTGGGAGCAGGAGTTTCCGCAACTCAAACCCGTAAAACGGCGCGGGAATCGCCGCTATTATCAACGTCAGGATGTGTTGATAATCCGCCAGATTCGGAGCCTCTTGTATGATGAGGGCTTCACGATTGGTGGCGCACGGCAGCGACTAATGGGTGATACTGCGAAATCAGATGTGACGCAGAGTCAACAGATTATCAAGCAGTTACGACTGGAACTTGAACAAGTCCTTAAGATACTGCGTCGTTAATAACCCCAATGCATTCCAAATCCGGTCGGGGCGTAGCGCAGCCTGGTAGCGCACCACAATGGGGTTGTGGGGGTCGGAAGTTCGAATCTTCTCGCCCCGACCAACTATCAAAAAAAAGTGGCCGCTCGCACATTTGGTGAGCGGCCATTTTTTTTGCTGGTTGTGAGGGAATTGGAACTGAAACCTGAATTCGCGCCGAGGACGGCTCTGCCGGGCGACAGGCGCGCAGCGCCAATTCTGTCAGGCGGGCACGCCAAGCTTTCTGTCTTCAATTCCCAGTAATATCGGCTCGGCGGTGTCACGATAGATATTGACCTTGGCGTTGTATGCGACGCGAGACAAACCGTGTTTGTCCTTGATGTGCAAGCGGCGAATATTAAATTGGCCACCGCCCATATTTTCGCCGGTCAAATAACACTTGATGGCTGAAACGCGCTCGCCGCAAAACTCCATCCCGCCCAGTTTTGCGAGGTTACCTTGAGCACGTTGCAAAAAGGTTACGGCATCCATATGCGCCTGTGTTTGCGCGTGGTCCATTGGCAGACCGTCTTGTAGATCAGCGAAGAATTCGCCAACGAGTATCTGACCCGGCAGTGCCGCCTCGATCATTCGTGCGAGTTCGATCGTAACGTCGCCAACAATGAAATCATGCATTGTCGGGTTGAGACCCTCGGCCTGATGGAATTCGTAACAGGCACCCACGTGGAAACATGCGCGGAGTCGTGGCACAGCTTTGGATGTCGACTTGCTTCTGGCGATAGCATTGTCGGCAAGCACAATGTGCATGAAGTGGTACAGGTTTACGTTTGCCTCGAGGCCGTCGTCGCGATTCCAGACGTAGAAGCCATCGCCACTGGATGAGCGAGCAAAGTTAATCCCGACGTCCTGCTCGAGCATCTTTGCGTGTGCTGAATTTAGTGAATAAGACAAGCTGTTTAGCTGCGTCATTTGCTCAAACGGCGTTAACAGGCTGAAGCCGACGATATCGAACAATGTCACCGCGCGACTGGCGACATAGTTAATGCCATATCTGCGGATCATCTTTTCGATAATCTGCGTTTCGACTTTATGGCCCGTCAGCGGTTGCCGCAGCTGCAGATGAACCGGTTCGACCTCGAGGAGTCGAGCCACCTTCTGCATCTGCGTCAATGTCAATCGGCGTTCACCGGAGATCAGCTCGGTGATGAAATGACCGGAGACTCTGGCAGTATTACTTCCAGCTTGCGGCGAGGTGTATTCGGCGATCGCATAGTGCGGTACGACGAGAATAAGCAAGCCGTCGTCCAGTGGCGCCCAACTCAGAATTGTGTTTTGACCCAGCGACCAATGCTGGTGCAGGCAGGATTCCAGATAGACCAGGTTGCTGCGCTGACGCAGACCCATATTCTCGGCCAGACCCGCCAACTGGTCCAGATACGGTGAGAAATCAGCAATTCGCCGAATACCCGATTGAGAGAGATCGTCAAGTTCCATGTGAGTGCCCAATGCGACTTCCGCGCGACTGTTTTCTCTGCCACAGTTCGCACAGCCAGTGCAGGTGCCAGGTTTGTATCAACACCGTGTGTGGAAAGTAATCAACTCTTGGGTGTTGCGCAAGTATTATGAAGAAGTTGTCGTAGGTAATTTAAAATGCAGAAGTTACTTACCGATAACAACAAAGATAGTTTACATAATATTCGACATTCTGTGAGATCTAATTCGTGACTAACGGTCCCTCGCTTGAAGTGATAAAAAGCCTTCGTGAAGCGCAAAGGGAAGCCATTGTGCGTACGCCTGTCGTGCGTTGCGCAGGTCTTGAATCCCGCATGGGTGACGATACAAGGGTCTTCGCCAAACTCGAATTTTTGCAGCGCACCGGAACATTCAAAGCCCGCGGCGCTTTGGCAGTACTCAACAGCTTGTCAGCGGCGCAGCGCGATCTGGGTGTGACGGCTGTTAGTGCGGGTAATCATGCGATTGCAACGGCGTTTGCTGCAAAGGCGGTTGGCGCCAGTGCGAAAGTTGTGATGATTGCCAGCGCCAGCCCGGTCCGAATTGAGGCCTGTCGCGCATACGGCGCAGAGGTCGTGCTTGCAGATGATGTTCACGAAGCATTTAAAGCCGCGCAGAGAATCCAGCAAGAGGAGGGGCGATTTTTCGTCCATCCTTTCGAAGGAGCTGATATCGCGGCGGCTACCGGGACTGTTGGTCTGGAAATGTGTGAGCAATGCGATTCGTTCGATGCGCTCATAATTCCTGTCGGTGGTGGCGGACTTATTGGCGGCATATCCAACTCCGTCAAACAAATACGTCCGGATTGCGAAATCGTAGGCGTCGAACCTGAAGGAGCCGATACCTTGCACCGGAGTTTTGCTGCGGGGGAGCCGCAGGCCATTGACAAAGTGCGGACGATCGCGGACAGCCTGGGGGCGCCATTTGCGATGCCGTATTCGTACGGTCTTTGTCGCGACAATGTCGATAGGCTGGTACTTGTTGATGACCTGCAGCTGAGACGATCGATGGGTTTGCTTTTTGAAGCGATGAAAATTGCCGTTGAACCTGCTTGTGCTGCGTCGACTGCTGCATTGTTCGGACCGCTGCGCGAACAGCTTCGTGGCAAAACCGTGATGCTGGTCTTTTGTGGCAGCAACATAGACTGGGCCACTTTTCAGTCCCAGGCGATCTTCGAGGGCTCGCATGCTGACGGATAGGCTCAAGGAGATCGTTGGTCCTTTAGGCTGGACAACAGCCCCCGATACCCTGGCACCGCATTTACTGGAGCGACGCGGGAATTTTCGGGGCAAAGCGCTGATCATGGTCATGCCTGAGTCGACGGAGCAGGTATCGAGGATCGTGGCCGCCTGTGCGGAAAACCGCACGGCCCTGGTACCCCAGGGCGGCAACACCAGCTTGTGTGCGGGGGCAATTCCGGCT
>Ga0224497_10001804_pt1 | contig 13247 bp, 12 predicted proteins | sample SF_Jul11_sed_USG_4_FD_167970 | JGI IMG/M metagenome (GOLD analysis project Ga0224497, IMG submission 167970) | Sediment microbial communities from San Francisco Bay, California, United States - SF_Jul11_sed_USGS_13 | ecosystem: Environmental > Aquatic > Marine > Sediment | place: USA... | reverse complement strand
TGGCGGAGGATCGGAAGACGCAGACGAGGGATTACTCTGTCGGCGTCGTTCCCGTTCTCAGTGGATTCGCGCAAAGCCGATGCTTTTGGCTTCAGATTTCTCAGTTACATTAAACGAAGCCGCGATTCGTTTTTTCATTTCATTGGCGTTTCGATCGGATTGGGTCTTCTGCGCGCAGTTCTGATCGGAGGCGCGGTTTATCTGATTATGATGGTTGCGGTCTTCAGCGGTTTCATCCGTAATTCGAATACGCTTTTGTTATTGGCCTTGGGCTTTTCCGCAATTGTGGTTAAAGCACTCGGCTCCTTGTATTTCAGATCGCGAAGAAGCCGGTAACCGAACCTTCTAAACACATAGGAATATCGTAAACATAGGAGCAATGCGATTCGCGTATTGAAATATCTCACTCATCTTCCAGCTCCTCAACGCCTTGCCCGAATTGAAGCAAATATCCATCCGGATCAAGAATGCCGAACTCACGCATTCCGTAGTCGAACGTCTCAATTTCGTAGGAAACATTAGCTTTGTACTTAAGCTCAATCCATGCTTCGTCAACATTTTTCGGGTAAAGATAGAGCGTACCTGTAAACGCCGGTTAGGGTTGCTTTGAGCGGGGGGTTCGCGAGCAAAGCATGATCACTGCTTCGTCTCTCCGCATGCTCGCCCAGCAAGGCTGATCGTTTTCCGGCCACACGCCCTCACAATCGAAACCAAGAACGGTTTTATAGTATTCGATTGATTCTTGCAGGTTCGATGTTTCCAGCATCGGCACGACGCCTTTTTGTAATGTTTTCATTCTTGTTTTCTGTTTTTAACACGTAGGAAAATAGCAAGCGCCATCGGCTACCGCCGGCGGTTCTCATTCTCCGCTGAATCCTGACTCCCGACTCCTGAATTCTTCAAAAGGAACACCGGTGCCTGCTGAAACCTCGAATCCTTCGGATCAGTGAGTTTTTTGACCTCTTTTGTCTTCCAGTTCATCAGGTAGATCCCAAACTCTGTGTTTGCCTTGTCGTACATCTCGATTGCCAGCCACTTTCCGTCCGGCGACCAATCGTGCCACCCCTCGTTCAGCTGGTTATTAGTAAGCTTCCACTGTTTCTTTCCATCCGGGGTTACCGCATAAAGACTGCTCTTTCCGTTCTGCCAGGACTGGTAGGTGATAAAGTTCTCCTTGCGGTTCCATTTCGGCGGACCAGCGTGATAACTATGCCATTTCGAGGTTTTGTCGTCTTTTGGATAAAAAGTAAGCCGCCGCGGGTTTTTGCCGTCGGCATCCATAATATAAAGGTCTTCATACACTTCCCGATTGGAGGCATCGGCCTTGTATACATAAACGATCTGTTTACCATCGGGTGAAAACAGCGGATCACGGAACAGCGCTCCTTTCTCGTGAGTGATTTGTTCGAAGTTGCCGGTCTTGACGTCAATCACAAAGAGCTGCCTGCGGTTTTCGCTGCTCGTTCGACCGCTCACGACCAAATCGGCGCCTTCATTACGTGTCGACATCCAGGAATCTTCCAGCCGCAGGTTGCTGACCTTACGAACGTTCGAGCCGTCCATTCCCATCGTGTAAAGGTAAACACACCTTTTACAAGTATCACGGTCCGAAATAAAAAACACGGTGTCCTCGTATGCGTGATAGGTCCAGGCGACATCGGCATTATTCGTAATATTTCTTTTCCCGGTCCCGTCCGGATTCATAACGAATATGTCGTAATCATCTTTTTCTCCGTTGACGAGGACGTTGTAGGCGATCAGATAGTCGCTCTGCGCCGACGCAAGAGAGACCATCATCAGCATAACGATCAAGAACGGGCCTTTATTCATCTGAACACCTCAAATTATTGTCAGTTTGGCGAGTTTACATTAAACTCACTTTTTCAGCAAAAATTTGTAAGGAAACCCCATGATAAAGAAAATACTGCTTGGATTGGTCTTGCTTTTTGTGCTCGCGGTGATCGCTTTTTTTACGCCCGGCGTTTTTTCCGGCGATCTTGAAAACGAAACGAGGGTTGTGGTCGAGAAACCGCGGCAGGATGTTTGGGAGAAATTCCGGGACGAATCGAAGATGGGCGAATGGCTTGAAGGATTCAAGAGCATCAAGATCATTGAGGGCGAGCCTCAGACCGTCGGGAGCAAACACAGGATCACGTTTGAAAATGACGGACAGGAGATCGAAATGATCCAGACGATGACCAAGTTTGATAAAGGCGAGGGATTTGCATTCAACCTCGCGAATGATGTGATGTACAGCGACATCGACGTGAGGCTTGTCGATAAAGGGCTGGTTACCGAAGTGATCCAAAAGGAGAAATACCACGGCCAGAACGTATTTTGGCATTCGCTTTTCTATTGGCTAAAATCGACGATGGCGGAAAATTCGTTAAGAAACATGAATAGTTTTAAGAAATACGCGGAAGGAGCATAGAGATGAATCACTGGCTGATGAAGGAAGAGCCGAAGAAATATACATTTGACCAATTGGTAAAAGACGGAAAACGCGAATGGACAAAGGTCAAGAATTATCAGGCACGGAATTTTATCCGTGAGATGAAAAAGGGTGATCTGGTGCTTTTTTATGCTTCGGGAGACGTAAAAGCGGTCCAGGGTGTCGCGAAAGTCGTATCGGACGGTTCCTATCCGAGCCCGGAAGACGACCGCTGGACGTGGGTCGATATCGGCCCGGTCGAGAAATTCGAAAAAGAAGTCACGCTAAAAGATATAAAGGCGGATGAGTTCTTCACCGGCCTCAAGCTGATCCGTCAAACCCGCCTTTCCGTGATGCCGGTCGAATCCGATCACTTCGACAAGCTGCTGGCAATGGGAAGTAATGGATAACTGGTAAATGTTGAGTGTACAGCCCGTGACGGGGCGAAACCTGTAAAGCATTAGATGGATTGATTCTGCCGCCCCGACACGGCTAGGCTGTCTTTTTAGATTGATCTAACCAGATGCTACGTCCATCGGGCTTGCAACTGGCTAACCTCCACTCACGCCTTCGGCGTTCTGTTGGGCCGGGCCATCTTTGCAACTTTCTGCGACAGGAACCAAACAACAAAAGCGATTTTTTTGCGGACTCATCGATTATCAGTTATCCGTCTTCCCGTTTTTCGTCTTTCTTCAAAGCTCCACCGCCGATCAATGCGCCGGCCGCACCAACAAGCGGAATCGCGAAGTTGTACCAATCCGGACTATACGCTTGTTCTCCGGCGGCCATGAAGGTCATCTCGGCCGGCCGTTTTTCCGTTGGTTTTGGCTGCATCATGGTGTAAACCGCCAGGCTCATGCCAAGTACGATAAATACTGCCGCAAGAAATTTTACGGCTCCTTTGCTTTTTGAGATCGCGAGGCAAATCCGCCCTGAAATCAAGGCACCGATAAACCCAAATATAATCGAAGCAATGGACCAACCTGTCGACGCCTCGAACGACTCCGGTTTAAAAGCCCAGTCGGTACCCATCACGCCATAGACTCCAAAAAGGCAAATGATCGTAAAGACGGCAACAAAAATGTATGCAACGATGACTCCAAGTACGTTCTTTAGCATTTTTTCTCCATAGTCTGTTTACAGTACTCCGCGATTCCACGTAAAGAGTTACTCGTTTGGGCGTTATCAGTACAGCGTCCTGATCATTTATTTCCTTATTGCTCGCCCATCTTCAACGCCTCCGACCTTTTCTTCAATTTCTGATTCCAGTCTTTCGCAAAATCCTCGATATCAAAAAACATCGCCACTGTAACTTTCATGATCACTGAATCAATCTCGGTTGAGTCGGTTGTCCTGATAATCGTTTTGGTCGGTGAAACACGCCGCAGTTCGCCTGACCAGGCCCCTTTGAAGTCCTCGCCAATCTTGTAGCTGAGGCGCATGCGGATTGGCTCTTCGCTGCTCACCAGCTTCATCTCCAGTACTTGGCCCTGGGTGGTCGTTTCGGTCCAGTTTTCGTCGTCCTTGATGTCGACCGTTTTGAGCTGATCCTGCCACTCGGTGTACTTCTCTTTGTCGTTGAGCACTTGCCAAACGGTCTCCCGGGAAGCATTTATCTCAGTCTCTTGTGTAAACGACTTCTTTTTTGGGATAACAATCGCCGCAACAGCAAACGCAACCACGATGATGACAACAAGGATGATAACTCCCTTTAATATAAGTCGGAGCATAGAATTCCTCTATACGGTGATGAGGACAAGTGACCGGTATCACGCGCTCCTGCTGTGAAGACATAACCGCTCGCTACCGCAAGCGGATGGGATCGCCATCGGCTACCGCCGACGGTACTGACTCGCTCTCGCACCCTCCCGCTCTCACTCACTCCCTGCTGGCACCCAGGCAAGCGCGACTTCCCTGACATTTATATCGGTCTTACTCGGATTAATCTCAACCGGAACGATCTCTACCGTGTCCGCGTTTTGATAATCCGCAAGTTTCTTGTTGATTGTCTCTTCGATCTCGAGCAGTTTCGCATCAACGGCCTCAATTTCCTTAACGGCCGCCGCGGCCTCACCGCGTTCCTTCATCGTCGTTCCGACCCTTTGCGCCGATCGTGCAATTCCGCTGTAACCGCGCCGGCTACCAAAAAGAGAACCGAGAATACTTGTCCCGACCGAGATCACGGTACCCATCGTATGCGAACTCGCCTGAGCATGCTGCGTCGCGGCCTTGCTTTCAGCACGCGCTCTCTGTTTTGTAAGGGAGTCGATTTCCTTCTCGTAGTCATCGCGAATTCTCTCAAGGAACGAATCTCTCTGTTCGCGCGCCTGTTGCGAGATCCTTACCCGAAACGCGCGCTCGTCTTCTTCGGGTGCTGAAACCTCCTCAAGCGACGGGCATGTGAACGCGACAAGTGGATTGCCGTTGTAAAGCCACTGTTTGAAATCGGTCTCCCATGTCTTTACCGCCTTCGCAGAAACTTCCGCATCGAGCTCGGCAAATGCGATGCCGTCTCGAGGCTCTTTTTCGAGCTCGTCGAGCTCGAACTCAAGCGGCATATTGGTTGACCAATCGACATGGGTGGACAGGTTTGTAAGCAGTTTCTGTTGTTTATTGATCGAAATTCCGAGCTTCGAGTCGCTGTAGAGCACGTCCGCGACACCGACGATCCGAGGTTCATAAACGGCCCCACTGCCGGGCACGAAGACCTGTTTGATATCGGGACTCAAAACCGGTCTCGATGACGCGACCGGTGCGGCGGCGGCCGCAGTTGCAACGCCAACACCCGCGGAAGCCGAGGCCGTTTCACCCGTTTCCTCAGTAGCGGATTCTGGCGTTTCGCCGATCAGCTCCTTAAACCTGTTCTTCATAATCGGCCCGGCGAGATATGAAAGCGCCCAGCGGGTATGGAACAGTACGGGCTCGGAATCCGAGGTGTTGTTTAGCATGAAGACCCTCTTATCGAGTCCAGCCAGTTGCTTGCTGATTTCACCCGCATCGGCACCGCTGTTGGCCGTAACCAATCCTTCGAGAACTTTTTCTTTATCGCGTTCGGCCTGAAGTCTGCCGATAAACCAAGTACCGACATTGCTTAACGCCTTGTAGTCGAGATCGCCGGGGTTCTGAGTCGCAAGAAGAAGCCCAAGCCCGAACGCGCGTGCCTGCTTCAAAAGCGTTAGAAAGAGCTTCTTTGAGGGCGGCGCGGCGACCGGCGGCAGATAACCAAAGATTTCGTCCATATAGAGCAGACACCTGAGGCTTGAAGTGCCGCTTTGCATACGCATCCATGAAACGAGTTCGTTGAGAAGAAGGGTGACGAAGAACATGCGTTCTTTGTCGTCAAGATGCGCGATCGAGAGGACGGAGATTCTCGGCTTGCCGTCTTTTGTATAAAAGAGGTTGTCGATATCGATTCCCTCGCCCTTTGTCCAAACCGCGAACTGCGGCGATGCGATCAGATTGTTTACGCTGGTCGCTAATTTGAAGCGCTCCTTTTTTGGGTAGTACGCCTCGACATCAAACGCACCGATCTTCGACATCGGCGGGTCCTGGATCAATGCGATCAGCTGTTCGATCGGAACATCGCGGCCTGCGGTCCATTCAGACTGGATGATATTTGAAAGCAGGATATGCTCCTGGCTCGTCAGCGGATCTGCCTCGATATCGAGCAACCCGAGGAGGCCCGATACAAGCGTCGAAACCCGGTCGGCGACAGCCTCGAAATCTTCCATATCTTTCGGTCTTGTGAAAGACTTCAGGATCGATAATGGTCGGGCAGCAGAACTTCCCGGGGTGTAAAGCATCCGTTCCGCCGAATCCGCAAAAAGCTTTATCCGCTCGGGCGGTTGACCCCAGTCGGCCAGACCGTTTTTCCAGAGTTCTGCCTTCTTTGCAGCGAGGTCGTCCCGGGAAATGCCTTTCTGCGACGCTTCGTCTTCGGTAACCCACGGGAAAAACTCTTCTTTTGTAAGCCCCGGAAACGTCAGAAAAAGATTTACGAGATCGCCTTTCGGGTCGATCGCGATGATCGGTATGTTGTCGATTGCGGCTTCTTCAAGCAACGAGACGCAAAGGCCGGTTTTACCCGAGCCGGTCATACCCATGCAGACACCGTGCGTGACGAGGTCTTTTGAGTCGTACATCAAAAGGCTCTCATCGATAACCTTTTGGTTTTCCTGATCATAGTGTTTGCCAAGATAAAATAAGCCTAGTTTTTCATAATCTGTCATCTTTTAATTCCTCGGATTCTTTTTTCTGTAATCCCAAGGGGGCGTCGGGTCTTCATCTTTCCATAGGCCGATCTGATTTGATCTCGCCTCGTTTTCGGCCGTCTCGTATGCCGCTCTCTTTTCCGTGCTTTGTTGCCGCGCGTGAACTTTGTAATGCCAGGCGAAACCGCGCCTCAGCTGTTCGAGATTGACGTTCTGATCGCCTACAAAGACTTCGCCTACAATCCTTCCATAGCGGTCTGTATCGACCGATTCGATTCTGATGTTCTTATTATAGATCAAGTCTGAAAGACTTTGTTTCGAACGTGCTCCGAATGCCTGGTGATTTTCCGGGGCGTCGATAGTCGCCAGACGGACTCGTTTGCGTTCATTTCCATTCATAAGAACTACGATCGAATCACCATCGCTGATGCCGACGACCCGGGCGGTTATCTCCCTGGTTTGCTTTGTAACCTCTTGTTCCGCTCTCGGTTTGGGCTTCGGCTTTTCCGCGTACTCGACCGGTTCGCAATTGGCAAAAGCGAAAGCTGCGAAAAGAACGGTAAATGCAAGAAGTTTCATCGGTTATTGGGAATTATATGAGAGTTTTTCGAGTTATGCGAGTTTATCTGAATAGTGGGCGGTGTTCAGCGCGATGTGGTTTAGAGTGACGCGTTCAGGCGTGAGTTAATCCCGCGAAACACAAGAGATCCACAAAAAAGGAAATCGAGCGTCGTCTTCGAAGCTCTTGCCGGAGCGCGGACGGCTCGTCCGCACGGTCGCCTGCGACCGAAGACTTCAATCCACTTACGATGAGGTGGCGTCAGCGACGCGTTGAAATTAATGAAGGCTGTGACCCTGAATCCATCGGTATAGCGGGTAATGCTTTCTTCGATCGCAAGCGATCGTGCGGACGGGCCGTCCGCGCTCCGGCAAGAGCTTTAAACCGATCGCGAGTCGCAGCAACTACAGGTTCGCCAATGCCCGCAGGGCAGCCGCAAAACTGTCTTCTTCTTCCTGCGGCCGGCAGCTCACCGCCCTATCGTCGATAAACGCGGACGCCAGGGGTTTGCCTCGCCCGGTGTAGACATCGCCGTACGGTATCTCGTTTTCGCGCAGCCATTCGACGACCAGGTTCTTTACCCGCTGCACATGATCTTCCGTTTTTACATTCTCATTCGCGATGCGAGCCGTATGGACAAGAACGAAGTACTTTTCGGAAAGCGCTTCCATGAATTCCTTCGCCCCTTCGATGGGATCGCCGATGTTCTCAAGCCCCTTCCAACCGTCGTATTCAGCAAGGACTCCATCGAGGTCGACGGCAACGGTTCGATTCCGCCGTTCAACTGACGATTTCTTTTTCAAAAATGACTCGGGTTTTTCCGTCACACCGGGAAGCGGCATCAGGCGAAGTGACATAAGGTGATCGATCGCATCGACACCCTCGAGCCAGTTTCCCTCGCCGTATTCCTCTACCCAAACTTTTGAATAGTGTTTATGCGTATGGTGTCGGCCGGGAAGTCTCAGCCATTTTCCGAGTTTGTGGAGTTTCGCCGAACTCGGAAACAGCTCGGGCTTTTTCGTAAGTTCGAGTTCCTCGTAGTTTGAAGTAAGGTTTTCAAGGTACTCAAAGACATCTTCAAGCGGATGCGGTTCGTTGAGAACGACGAGCAGGTGGAAACTCCCCATCCCGTTGGAATCGAGGATAACCGGATCGAGGTCCTGCGCCCGCAGTTTTCTATGCCAATCCACCATCGCACGAAAGTTGAGATCGGCGAGATAAGAAGAATCCTGTTCCTCGTGGACATCGAGATCGACCGCGAACCAGCGGCAGGTAGCCTCAGCTGAAGTCACGTGCAGCCCGATCAGATCATTTGGCTTCTTGCCTTTGAAGTGCCGCGTCAGCTTGTCATGGGTGACCATATCGCCCTTGCCGCGAAGGCTTGCGATTGGCAATGTGACCGCGCTAACGGACTTTCCGAGAGAGTCTGATTTGAGCGTGTATTGTCCCCAGACATCGAAACGGTTGACGAGATGTTTGAGGCCCCAGGTTGCGAGCCTTTCGGCATTCTCCTCCCATTCCTTTGCGATCCATTTGAGTTGCGGGTCGTTAAAGATCGGATCGAGACTCATCTCACTTGCTCCCAGCCGGTCAAAACGACCTTCTTGCGCAGATCGCCAAACTTCGCTTCGGCCTCGTTTTTTGTGTTCGCAGGCATTAGTTCTGTCGAAAGCGGTTCTTTCCGTCCCGTGGAAAAATCCGTGTAATAGACGATATAAGCGGGATATTCCCCGGTGACGGCCTTGTTGGTCTTCCAGATCAGAAGCTTTCTGATCATTTGTTTGACCCCGACTTCCTTAACAAAAACCTCTCGTTTTATGATTTCCGATTTTGGAAGATCGAGATCCGCGACCTTCTTTTTAATTTCTTCGACCGGCACCAGATCGACGACTTGTTTTACCGAGACTTCGTCCTTGTTGACACTCTTATCATCCCGAATTCGCTTAAACTGCGGCGAAATGATGCTTACAAAAGGCATCCGCCGGACAGCCGAATATTCCCCATTGTCGTACGAAAGTACCATCCGGTTGATCGGCCCACCGCGGCCCTTCTCGTTTATCAGATCGAGAAATCTCATCTCGACGACAATTTCGGGTTTGACCATTTCGTAAGCGACATGTGCCGAACTGACCTCGATATAGTCGGACGGAACTACCATTTTCTTGAGCTTCTTGAGAAGTTCGACGCGGTCTTCGTCGGCAAAACCCCCGCCGATTTTGGCCATTGTCTGGAGGCTTCCGTCGTCACGAACGAGGCCAACCAGAAGATCGTGAAGCAATCCAGCACGATCGTTCGGACTATCACTGAATCCAAGCACGACGCAGTCGATCGTATGAACCGGTTTGATCTTGTACCAGCCAACCTGCTCGTTGCGAACGACTAGACCTTCGGATCCCTCGGATTCGACCCAATCCCTATAGATTTGCTCGATCTCTTTTCGCGAGCCGGTGATCTTGTGATCGACAACCCTGACCAGATTCCCTTTCTTTACGATCTCCGTGAGCTTTGCAAAAACAAGGGGACTTTCACGCGGTTCCTCGTCGCCGATGCTGATGATGTCAAAAAGCGCGATCGAGAGTTTTTTCAGGTCTTCCGCTCTCTTGGGATTTCTCGCTAAACGAATGACATCATGAACTCTTTCGCGTTTGTCCGTTTTGAAAAAGAGTTCGGCGGCGAAGGACGCTGTTTTGATTTTTGCGTCTTTTAGGTGTTTAGCGAGCTCGGAAAACGCCGGCAACCCAACCCTTACGGTGCCTCCCGGGTTGACCGAGATCACGTCTTTCCCGTCAAAAAAGAGGAGGCAAAACTCCCCGTCGACCTTTCTCGAAACGGCGTAACCGTCCAGGTTGGGGATTTTCTCTTCGATCCGCGTGGCTTCGAGCGGCGACATCAGAGCTGAGATCCTGCGTTTATATTCCTGAGCTTTCGCCTGAAGGGTGAGGTCCTCGAGTGCGTTAGCCGGGCCGATAAGGTAACTCCCTGCCTTTTTTGAGAACTTTGATTTGTCGAAAGCTATGTTCATTCGGGAAGCTTTAGCTCGAGATTCGAGAGATGTAGCAGAAGGCAATAGCTCTCGTCTTTTATTCGCCCTTCGAGAAAACCGCGGAAGCCTTTACCGCCGCGCTGAAAGATCAACGGCTCGTTGCCCTTTTTCCCGCCGCCGACAAGCATCAGGGAATCTTTGTCATGCAATTCCTTGGCGATCTCAAAAAGAAAGTCCCAGGTCAGTCCGTTTGTGTGCATGATCTGTTTGGTATCGGTAAAGACAAACTTCCTTACGGCGTCCTGCTTCTTGATCAGTTTCCCGGTCCACGGCACCGGGACGTCCGTGTTTACGTTTTGAAACTTCACGACACGGGGCCGCCGTTCCTTTTCCTCGCCGTCGGGCGTGATGACGACCTCTTCCTCTCTTACGTGGAAAACTATCTTGTTGTGGTTAGTATAAACGCGGCTCGTCTCGGTCAAATAACGCCCGAAAGTCTCGATGTCGATCTCGGGATCGCCTTTGACGAGCTCGTCGGCGAGTTCGTCGAACTTGTAGGCATCGGTCAGGCCCTGCTGGTGCACGGTTGATTTCAAAAGCCGCACATTGTGCGTGAGTTTCCCGTCGGGGTCGATATAGGTGACGTTGCGCTTTTGGCCGACGGTCTCAAGAGAGACTTGTGCATCGCGTTTATTTTTGTTGGCTAGATTTATCGGCACGGGGATAAATTAACATTTTTCATTTACCATTTACCATTTACCGTATGCCGCTGAGTAAAAACTGCACTCCAGGCGTCCATATAATGGTGATTATCCTTTCGGCCCGGATAATTGACCCGTGATAATCGACAAATGAAAAAGGCCGCCGATTGCCCGACAGCCTACGTCGCCATTGGCGGGCCCATTCCAAAAATAGAATCATTTGTAAGAATCAAGTTTGTTGCTTCAATCCTGAGTATTATCGAATTCCAGCAAAGCATCTAAGATCGGGCAGTTCGCAGCCCCGTGTGCGGCGCGACGCGTGGAACACGGGCTCACGATCCCTGACGATTGTGAGCCCCGGCAGGGGCGGTCGAGACTGCTTCAGATATTCGACCGGTTGCGCACTTTTCAGGGCTAAATAGAATGAACGCAATTACCCCGGGTCCAGCTATGCTTTACCCGGGGCAATTATATCGTCACATCTTCGATGCTTTCGAACCCTGAACCCTGAACCCCGAATCCTGAATCCTGAATCCTGAATCCTGAATCCTGACTCCTTGAGATTACGCCTTCATTCCCGGGGTCGACATATGAAATACGGCCTTCCAGTCCTCACCAACCTTTTGCCAAATGGTCGTCGTATAGATTGGCACGTCCGGCATAGCGTTTCCGTCACAGGTGCCTGCGGCTTTTCCCGTATAGGTAAAGATAACAATATTGTCATTGACCTTCGTCGCTTTACCTTCAGAAATCGAACTGCTTTTCACATCGCATTTGTTTTCCGCGATGTCCTTGAGCGTCGCAGCGCGATCCATCATTCCTTTGGCGTTCGTTTCGATGAATTTGTCGGCGAGCACGGCTTCAAACGGCTTCGTATCTTTTTTCGCCCAGGCTTCCCAGAGACCCGTTTCGGTCTCGGTCAGTTTTTTGGCGAGTTCTTCGTCATTGGGGATGTTCGGCTTCATTGGAGGCTCTTCCTCCTCTTTCTTGGCCTCGCCACCGTCTGCCGGTTTTTCCTCTTCCTTGGCAGCCTCATCAGCGGCGGGCTTTTTCTCTTCGCTATTAGCTGCTTCATCCGGTTTGTCGCCGTCTTTGGGCGCTACCGCCACGGATTGGTAATACGCCGCTTTCCAGTTGTCGCCGTCTTTCACATATAGCGAACCAAAGTACTCCTCTGCCGGTATCTTTTCCCCGTCACAGGTCCCGTCGGTAGTATTTTTCCCGGTTAGGACTGCAACACCGTCACCTAATTCGGTGACTTTCTGATCCGATGTAGATGTACTCTTAATCTCACACTTCAACGATTCCATCAGCTTTAACGCCATTGCTTTGTCGCCGAGGCCGCCGGCACCGTTCATAACAAAATTTGCCGCGAGCATGCCGTCAAAGAACTTGACGTCCTTCTTCATCCACGCCTCGCCCGCCTTTTTATCGAGATCGATGATCGTCGACGAAACATCCCCCGCAGGGGCAGCGGCGTTTGTGTTTGCATTCGTGTTTGTTTCAGGAGTTGCGGGGCAGCCTGCGAATAGCGCCGTGACCAAAATAACCAACAAAAAACTGAGCGTCTTTTTCATAATCTTATCTCCTCTTGCGGAAGAACCTTAATGGTGGATCAAATGTCGTTAGTCAAGATCAGCGCAACTAAATCGGTCCGACCCAAATTGCCTGATGCGGATTGCTGTTTGAGTGGAATATTACACGAAACGAGCATAACCGCAAGGAGGTTTTGACATCGATGAGATCCCCTTTTTCGGTTAATAGAAAAGGTGAAGAGCGATATTAAACGGCGGGAGACGTGATGACAGTCCCGGGCAAACTTCGACGCCCAACGCGACTTCGCATTTCGAACTTGTGCTGCATCCACGGTTAATTTGTCCCAGATGCGGCGCCCGAGAATTCAGACTCGGTTTGGTTCATCTACCGCCGGGAGTCGTTTGCGCGGAGGTGGCGCTGAGAAAAGGTCAATCGCCTTCGTTTAAAGCCGCGCTTCACACGGAATTCCGGCGAGGCCGGACCATAAAATGCAGAGTATAAAAAGGGCCGCCGATTTCACGACGACCCTTTAGCTTGATTTGTGTGATTCGAGTTAATACCGCCGGGAAAAGGCGGGCGGTTCAACGCGGAAACGTGATGACTGATCGATGATGGGTGATAAATGTTGCCGCCCTCCGGGGCGTACCCGGTTTCCCCACTTCGTGCCGCATCCACGGCTAATTAGTCGCATCTCCGAAGCGCGGATCCCGGCTCTGAATCCTGAATCCCGGCTCCCCGCTCCTTACCTGGCCAGCTCGTATTCCCGCAATCTTCGATACAGGGTCGAGGGCGAGATGCCGAGCAACTCCGCCGTCTTACCGCGGTG
>Ga0224497_10001803_pt1 | contig 13248 bp, 19 predicted proteins | sample SF_Jul11_sed_USG_4_FD_167970 | JGI IMG/M metagenome (GOLD analysis project Ga0224497, IMG submission 167970) | Sediment microbial communities from San Francisco Bay, California, United States - SF_Jul11_sed_USGS_13 | ecosystem: Environmental > Aquatic > Marine > Sediment | place: USA... | reverse complement strand
TTGTGCAGACATTTGTTAGAGATTCAATAATTTTTTGAGTGATATCAAATTCAGATAATTGGATAATGTTGGATTTTGACATCAAACCACTCAATTTGATACCAATGTTAACGTAGGTTCGGGTTTCCTAATGGAGATATCAGCTTTGCTGATTCTACTACGGTAAACCTTGTATTTTCTGCCCTTGTCAGATAGCAGCCATTTTTCAACTTCAATTAATGTAAGCTCTTCAAGATCCCCTAATTTCTTGTAGACCGAACTAAGAGGGATTTTTAGTTTAACTGAAAGTTCTGCAGCAGTGTTTCCTTTTTTGATTATTGAGAACAAAATTGCACGAGATTCTGAATCTGCTAATGCCTCAATTACTTTTTGAGTAATGTCGTATTTTTTTAATTGTGGCAAAGTCAATTTTCGTGACATATAATTATCAAAAAATACTTAGGGATATTTAAACGAGATGTTCTTATTCTTGTTCTAAAGAATTAGAATAATCAAGTATAATGTGGAGTAGTTTCTTTGTGAGATTCAAACCTATTCCAGAAGAATCCCAAAATCAGTCCTACAGATATCCAAAAAGATGTAACCCCAAGAACAGACATAATCCTAAATTCATGTACAAGATTCATTGGAGCAGTAATTTTGTCAGGATTTTCTGGCATTGCAAAGAATACAACAGAAATAAAAACGGCATAACTGATTAGTGCAATAAATTTGCGCTTGTTTTGGAATTTCTTTGATAACTTGTAAAAAGCAGTTGCCCCCAACCCAGATATTGCAATAAAAGAAAGATACAATATTGCTCTTAGTACCACTGTCTCCCCATCACCTACAGTGGGAGGGTTTGCAGGATATTTTAGAAACGGAATGATGTATAGAGTAAACCACATGATGCTGGATAAAATCACTGCTTTTTTGATCATGTTGTTTCCAGGTAATGTGTTTTTAGATAATGCAAAGACTATTCCAAAGAGAGAACCTACAGACATTCCCAAAATTACGCCAGATACAATCTGTCCACTTTTTTGCCATACTCTGTATCCTTCATATTCTACCCAAAATTCAGGAGTGTCTTCTTCCTCACCTGATGCAAATAGATTTTGGTTTTCAATTCCAATTGCTTGATCAAGATATGGTTCTACAATCGCAAAATTAACAGTGCCATGAATAAAACCTGCAAATGCACCTGAAACTAACACAATCATAATAAAAAGAGATGTTTTCATGAAAAAGAACTCCTAATGACAGGGAAAACCTGCTGCATGTCTCATATCATGAGTGAGTTCATGGATGTAAAGATCAGCAAATGCTTGTTCTCCATAAACTAAACTAAAGATGTGTCCTTGATCAAACCCTACAACAAACAACCCTGCTGCAAAGATTATAGCTAGTGCAACTATTGCTAGTTTTGAAACACCAGTTTTAGACACATTAATTTGTCTTAATTCAGACATAAATCAAAACAATATCTGAATCTATTTAAGCACTTGGATAATTTGTCCAATTTATAAAAGATTTAGAATGGAAATATATCAGAAAAGATCTGAAAAAAACAATTCAAGTTTTACAAAACATTGTTTCCAGGAAAGGATCCAGTAAAGTGCTAACATTTAGCATACCTCATGTATTCAAAGCCCTACAATTATTATCAAAAGAGAAATTCGTTAGCAGGGCAACATTTGGAAAAGAGATCAATTTAGGGGAAGGTGCAGTAAAAACTTTGATTTTGCATCTAAAGGAAGCAAAGATGATTGAAACAACAAAATCAGGTAGTTTTCTAACAGATCATGGTAAAAAATTTACAGCACAGATTCAAAAAGTCATATCAAACGAATGTAAAATTAAAAAATGCGGTTTAGTTACTGGAAAAAACAATCACGCAATAATTCTAAGAGGTTACAGTTTTTCAATAAAGTCAGGTTTAGAACAAAGAGATTATGCTATTTTGTATGGTTCAACAGGGTGTACGACTATTTTATTTAAAGAGAACAAATTTGTCTTTCCGGGAGGTTACAAGGACTGTTTTAGTAAAGATGAAAAAACGAAAAAATACATTTTAGAAAATTTGTCTCCTGAGGAAGGAGATGTGATAATCATTTCATCTTCAGATGATCCTTTTGTTGCAGAAATTTCTGCAAAGAATTCTGCATTATGGACTTTGGCTACAAATTAGCGAAGATATTTAGTTGTAATAATTTTTTTTAAAACATGACTAAAATCTACATGTTAGCAATTCCTGTTATTATTGGAGTTTTTACAGGAATGTTTATGGTATTTTTTCCAGAAACTGAAAATGATTCAAAATTGTTTACAGTTGCAAAATTAATTAATGATGGTTCCCCAATTATGGGTCAACCAAATGCACCAATAACAATTTTGGAATGGGGGGATTACCAATGTACTTTTTGTTACAAATTCCATGAAAATACTTTAAACATTATCCACGAAGATTTCATCAAAACAGGTAAAGTAAAACTAGTTTTCAAAGATTTTCCTCTAAATGGTCCAGATTCATTTTTAGCTGCAGAGGCAGCATATTGTGCAAATGATCAAGCAAAATACTGGCAATACCATGATGAATTGTACAAAAATTGGGGCGGAGAAAGAACAGGTTGGATTACAAGAGAATCCCTTGACAGATTTGCAGTTTCAATTGATTTGGATTTGAATGAATTTAACAATTGTCTTGATGAAAAAAAATATCAAGACAAAGTTATCGCTTTACATGAGTTTGGTAAAGAAATAGGGATTGACGCAACGCCATCATTTTTAATCTTCAATGATCAAAAAATAATTAAAATTAGAGGAAATCAACCACTTGAAGTATTTCTAAAAACGTTTGATGAATTATGATTTGGAAAAATGTCAAAATGGAACCATCATAATTAATATTCACATGATCTGGAGTAAGAACAAATGAAGAAGATAGATGTAGAAAAACAAGATTCAGTTAAACTCTATAAAATAAGAAAAACACTGGAAGAATTATCTAAAAAATCAGGAAGAGGAACAGAGTTAATCACAGTATACATTCCAAAAGGAAAACAACTTCATGAAATTATTGGTTCTCTTCAACAAGAACAAGGAACTGCAGACAACATAAAATCAGATCTTACAAGATCCCACGTAGTTGATTCGTTAGGAAAAGTTGTTCAGAGATTAAAAATGTACAAGAAAACACCAGAAAAAGGACTAGTGGTTTTTTGTGGAGCATTACCACCGGAAGGTGGTGGTCCATTAGGAAGTGAAGTTGTAACAGTTTGGGAGATTGAGCCTCCAAAAGATCTAAATCAATATTTGTATCGTTGCGATGATCATTTTCATGTAGATATCCTAAAGGATATGTTAAAAGATGATAATCTAATTGGTTTCTTGGCAATTGATGCAAAAGATGCAGGATGGGGATTATTGCACGGAGATAAAATAGAAGTGTTGTCACAAACAGGTTCCGGAGTTGCTGGAAAACACAGACAAGGAGGACAGTCTGCAAAAAGATTTCAAAAACTCAGAGAGATGGAATTAACATATTATTTTAACAGAGTTGCTGAAACTACCCGAGAGTATTTCATTGACATTTATCCAATCAAGGGATTAGTTATTTCAGGCCCAGGTCCAACAAAAGAGGATTTCATTAATGGTAACTATCTTGAGTATAGATTACAAAATATGATCATCAACACAATTGACGCATCGTATTCAGGCGCAGAAGGAATACGAGAAGCGTTTGCAAAATCAGCAGATATTCTAGGGGATTTTAGAATGGTGGAGGAGAAAAAACTAGTCGAAGATTTGTTTAGGGAGATAAATACCAACTCAGGAAAAGGATCATATGGTTTACAGGAAGTAATAGAATTTCTGAAGAACAATGTTGTCAAGGTAGTACTGATCACAGACAATACAAATTTGCATCGAGTAGAAGGTAAATGTAAAAGATGCAAACATTTTCAAGAAGAAATTGTAGAAAGACCACAAGTCATTCCTAAAAAAACAGAATTTACAAATAATCCATGCCCAGGTTGTAATGCAATGGAAGTAGAAGTAAATGAACAGGACATAGTGGATTACCTAGAATTATTGGCTGCAAAGACTGGTTCTCAGTTAGAAGTAATTTCAGGAAGTGCAGAACACGGAAACATGCTTGCAAGTTTGGGGAAGATTGGTGCGATTTTGAGATATAATCCTGGTCATGGTTAAGTAATCATCTCACGAATATTTTTTGAGAGTTTAATTAGTTCATCATTACTTGAAATTTGCCGTTTTGTCCAAATTGTCCCTTTGCTATTATATCTTGGAATGATGTGAATGTGCACATGAGGTATAATCTGTTTTGCAGCTCTGCCATTGTTTTGACCCAAACTGAATGCATCAGCTCCGGTTGCTTTTAAAATTGCATTTGCAATTTTTGGGACCAGTGAAAATATTTTTCCGACATCTTTTGAATCCATATCCGTGATTCTTTCATGATGTATTCTGGGGATTATCAAACTGTGACCTACATCAATTGGATATTTGTCCAAAAATGCAATATGTAACTCATCTTCATATATCAAATGTCCCTCTCTTTTTCCATTCAAGATTTCACAAAAAATACAATCCATAAGGATCAGCATTTTGTGATTTTATTTATTGTTTTTATCGAATGTTTGAATCTATTTACAATGACATTATCTCGGTCTTTAAGTAACCCAGAAGGGCAAAAGGACTCGATGCAGGCACAAACTGACATTATTTCCCGATTCCTTGAAAGAAAGTTCCGAATTTCACGCAGTTATCCCACAAAGAACGTGTATGGGGCAGTAATCAAAAAGTTTCTAGAGTTTCTAAAGGCTCAGTATAATCTTGATCTACCTCAAATGTTTCACCAGATTCTGCAGACAAAAGAGTCAGATCCACTGGAGATCTTGGATCAATACTATACGTATCTCTCAAACCATCCTACAAGAGGAAAGACTGGCTATAGCAATCAGGCCATAAACCAGTACATCAGAGTAGCAAAAGACTTTTGGAACAAACCTTTCATTGAAGAAAAATAAAATAATTCTTTTTCATTTTATAATTTCAAAATACCATACTGAAGATTAGCTAATCTAACACAGATAATCTAAAAACTTTGAAAATATGCTTATGGATAAAAAAGTTAAACTAAGCAGTTTAGATAAATATTCTGAGTATAAAAGAAACCTAAAATAGTTTCAAATTGGTTACGATTCACAACCAATTCCATCTTTGTCCCCATCAAATCTATGAGGATCGGGTTGTAATACAGTGAATCTCTTTTGAGGAATATCTCCACAATCTAAGTCTGGTGGTGGAGGAGGAATACAAAAGTCAGGATAAGAAGGATCACAATCAAGTTGCTGTGAAGAGGATTGTGAAGATTGGGAGTTTGATTTAGAAGTTTCACAACCTATTCCATCATAATCAACATCAAATCCATGTGGGTCTGGTTGGTATACTCTAAAGTCAGTGTATGGAATTTCATCACAATCTAAATCTGGAGGATATGATGCAATACATACATCAGGATAAGAAGGATCACATGGTGGAGATTCTTCATAGGCTGGTTCGGGAATATTGTAGCAAAGACCATCAGACCAGATGTATGGATATCCTCTAGGACAGCCATTTTCTAAATATTCAGATACAGTATAACAAGAGCCATCTGACCAAAGATAAGGATAGTTTCTTGGACAGCCATTGTCTAAAAATTCTGGTAAATCATAACAGAAATCATCTGACCAAAGATAAGGATAACTTATGGGACATTCAGGTTCTGAACTAGTTGAGCATCCATGCTTTTGTGCCCAATACTCAGTTGCAAATTCACTTTTATCACAAAAATCAGAAATCAAGTATCCATAACCTGTATCAAGTAAATCTTGATTGAGATTAAACCCATTACAATAAACCACTCCAAGAATTCTGCCGTAACTACCTTCTGTTTGTCCATCATCTTCATCAACAGTTGCAATAGACCCAACTGAACAGATTGTTTCAATGAACTCCCTAGCTTCTATTCCACCTGGTTCATTTAGTTCAGGAGCTGATGCCATTGCAAATCTAATTGATTGACCATTAATTTTGATAGTATCTCCATCAATTACTGAAGTTACAGTTCCAGTAAAGCATCTGGCATTTCCTGAGCACATCCAACTCTCTTGTATTATATCAACTGCATCATCATTTGGTCTAGGATCTATTTCTAATGAAGGAGGATCAATCTGTGATTGAACTGTTTGCTCAACTTGAATAATTCCACTATTTACTAAATATTCAATTCCTTTAACAAAATCAGAATTAGGGATTAATCCATCTGCCCACCATTTAGTATTGGTTCTAACCCAAGATGGAATTTCATCAGTAGGACTTACTGTCTTTTCTGTTATTGAAACATCAATAATTCCATCTGAAATTAAAAACTCAATTCCTGAAACAAATGACTGATCATCAATTTTCTCTTCTGTCCACCATTTTACATTATTTTTAATCCATTCTGGAATTTCATATTGAGATTGTGCAAAAACTGATGTTGCTGAAACACTAACCATGAATACAAAAATAATGGCAAAAAGCAGTATTCTTTTCACGTTGGATTATAGTAATACTGGAAATTAAGAATGCTCTTGATTTTCACAAAAATGTTTCCAAAAGCCCTGATATACAGATAGTTTCCGTTGTTGAATTAAGTAGTTTGACTAAATGTTATGAAAGAGATGCTTGTACCATCCAATGATTCCAAACGCCAACCACGGATGAGATTATCTTAAAAAAAATCAACTCTTCATGCACGGAATCGCGCCTGGACATCATCATATCCCTGGCGTATCAAACTGGAAATAGTATCGGATGTAAAGTCCATCCATTTTCTAGACACTGCATGTGGGTCATCCCTGCGTTCTATGCGTTCTACCTTTACGTGAAATCTGCCCTTCAGCAGGTCACTGCAAGTCTTTTTTTCTTTTGCAAATCGAGTGGTTTCTGTTGTCTCTTTCAGAATGGTTTTAATCTCCTCTTCTGATGCTTTTTTTTCCTTTGCCAGTCGAATTAATTTCTTGGTTAAAGAGATATAGTCAGTAACACGGTGAGCGACCTTTTCATCAAACTGTGTTTTGTCCTGATATGTCAAGTCATTTTTTCTGTCAAGAGTGCCGTCATGGTCAAGTGGTATCTCCGTTTCTTTTTTTGGCCAGATATCTATAATGTATACTTCTAGGTCTGGAATTTTAAGAGTGTCTTCTTCATCAATTCTCCACAATGTTTCTTCAAGATTATCAGACCCTATCTTGTCTTCCCAGTAGGATCTGTGTTTTGCTATGAGTTCCCTTAAGGGGGTATTGCTCATAATTCCACCATCCCAGAAATAACGTGTTTCTGAGGAATCTGAATTCTCTGATTTTTCAGATTTTATTCTGGTATAATCAAAGTTTACAGGAACAGATGCGCTGGCCATTACATGTTCTGTTTGGATGCCGTCAGGATATTTTATGATAATGTCTTGCCCATACTTTGATTCCTTACTATAGCTATCAAAAGTCACCACATAACTTTCTTGCACATCTACACTGCATAGAAGAAGCCTTGGTTGGTTCTCTTCAAGAGTTGTAGATATAGGAAATTCTGCAAATTTTAGCAGACTCTCTATTAATGGTGAATTATTATATTGGTACCATGTATTGCTGGAATCTAGAAATTTTTCATCTATGTTCATGGTTGGTTTAGAAAAAACCTTTGGTGCACCATTGTACAAAAATTCCCTTGTAGAATAGTATCTTCGTGCTTCTTCTTTTGAAGGAGGATCAGGGAAAAGTTTTCTCCATGCATGCCAAGAGTCTAGCCACAGGTGTGTTAGTTCTGGAACAGATGACACATGTTTCCAAAAATTTTCAAGATAAGTTATGGAATCTTCCCAACTATCCTGATTTCTTACATGACTTGTCAAAATAGCTGAATTTATGGCACCAATGGATGTACCTGCAATAATATCAAACAGGGGTCTGCCTTCTTGCTTTTCTTTTTTATCATGTTCAGTTATTTTTTCGTATAATGCCTTGAGGACTCCTGCCTCATAGGCCCCAAGTGCACCGCCTCCTTGAAGTACAAGAGCTCTCTGTTTTTTTGGAATGTCCACAGTCATGTTATAGACTTGGATCTGATTAACCAAAAAAATGTATGCATAACTACTTAGACCATCAAGAGGCGATAAACAAGTTTTTGTTCTTGTTTAAGTATAGTTTCAAAATGGAAATATCTACATCAAAGAACAATGTTAATCCTAGTCTGTTTGTTTATGTCTATAAGATATTGTTTTACTCTTCTCATGTCTGATTTTAAAAAAATCATAACCTTCAAGGTTAAATATACATGGTTATCATTTGGTACAAATTATTACTGAAAAAACTAGATGATGTAATTTTAAAACTTTATTAGCGAATGGTTAATTAGGGCAATTTTTAGATCCAGAACATCCTATGGGTAGAAAAGAAAGAAGAGAGCGTGAACAAAAACGTGATAATTACGCTACAAGACATTCAGCAGAAAAAAGAAAACAGACGCTCATTGCAGTTGGTGTATTAGCCGTAATTGCAGTTATTGTAGGGTATGCAGGATGGATATTTGTCAATATGTCAGATAATGTACCTGGTGGACCTGAAAATGCAGGAGCATTAGGCAGTGAGCACGCACACGCAGGTATACTGGTATCTATTTTTGGCGATGAATTTGATTTTTCAGCTCCGGCGTATCAAATTAAATCAAGTTGGATTCATTTTGAAGGAAGAGACGGTACAACAATTCACAAACACGCAACAGGCGTCACATTAGGGTACCTCTTTGACACGTTATCTCTAGACCTAGATGATCAATGCTTTGTATTCCAGGATGGGAGAAGTTTCTGTACTAATGAAGATTATAAACTAGCATTCTATGTTAACGGCGAACAATTACCAGATATTCGCGAATTGGAGATTCAAGAAGATGACAAAATTTTAATTGCTTATGGGGCAGAGACACCTGAAGAAATAGATGCACTTTTATTAAAATTAGAAAACAGAGAGTTAATCAAGTAGAACTTTTTGTATCTTCTTTTGTTGTAAATTGAGCCATCTTATCGAAGAACATGTAATATCCACATTTAGTGCAGCATAACACAGTAAGTTCAGTTGTAATGAATTCCTTATCTTCAAATCTTCCACTTAATTTTACATTTTCTCCGGCTATGGTTGCTTTGTTACTTTTACAGATGGGGCATTCTAGTGCTTTTTGTTCCACAAATTTTCAAAATGTGTTTACAATTTAAACTCAATGAAAGTTTTTCAAATAATTATTCTGATTAAGATCTATTTTTATACTCATTGAAAAATACAAGTCCAACAGTATTCATTTCCAGTCCATCAAATACCTAAACTATCTAAAAACCAAAAAAATCATATCGATTTGTTTTGTAAATAGAGTTTATTGTTTGCTATTTTAAACGCATTCTTAACTAATACGTCAAAACCTGCCACAGTTACAATTAAACTTGCAACTATTGTAAGTTCAGATAAATCAGATAACATCTGGTCTTGAATTACCTCAATTTGAGGACCAATTATGGCGATACCAACAAATGCAATAATTGTTGAGGGAGATGCACTTCTAATATCATGCCCTTCTTTGGATTTTAACCAACCTAAAAGATTCTGTAATATTACTCCCAATGAGACTATTACTATTGTTGCAACTACTGGAGATAATCCAAATATTTCCATACTTGAATTACAGAAAAAATACTAAAGTGGGTTAATAATCATTGATGCCTCAACCTTAAAGCCATTATATTTTATTATGTATTTTCAGAACCATCCACAATCTTGGAAATGTATCATAATGTCTTAGCCCTTTGTCCAGTAGTTCTCGATGTCATATTTAGTGAGGAGGGTTTGTATGAAATTTTATTTTAAAATCTAAAAGAATTCCTGAAATGAAATTTACTATATCATCTAATTTACAATAACATAACAATTTAACCAAGTAAAAATTAAAAAAAAATATGGAAGAATCAGCAATAAAAATACTATATGATAACAAAGATGCAAAATGTAAAAACCCTGAATGTGGACATCCAATGGAGTCACATCTTCATTTTAAAAATATCAAAGATGATAGAGTTCCATTACTATACTGTTCTGAATGCAGAGCACAGGGTCAGGAATGCAAACTTGTGAGGTTTTGAAAGTTTAGAATAACTGAAATATTTTTCTTTTATATAATTACAAACTTTCAACATGTGTAACATATTATTCAGATAAGTGAGGAAAATTTGGAGACTGTTTATGACAACATTATGAATATGCAACTAGTAACCATCTATTATTTTCATGTTGAAGTAATTTGATATTTAACGGAATTGAATTTATAATTTTTAGATTTCAGGGTCTAGAATGATACTAAATCCAAATCATTCATAGGGCTTTAGTTTTGATGAGATTCTGCAATAATCGTCAATCTAATATTATCTCAGTAAATTTCAAACACTGTGTATCTTCAACAAAAAATAATAATTCTGATTTTAATTTAAACAAGTGTAATTGGTGTAATTGGCATTCAGATAGGAAATCCTAAGTTCATGATAAATGCCATATTCCTAGAAACAGCATTTATTGTCTTGGCAGTGTTATCGTTTTGGAGATTGAAATACACACTTATTCCAAATACGGCAATTGCAATAATCGTAATCCTTGGAAACACTACCTCTTCAAAGCATCTTGAAATCATGAGTTCATTTAACCCTCTTGAAAATGCCATCGTACTGATAGTTGGAGGTTATGTTCTACAAGGATTACTTTTATCTGTGAGCCTAAGTGTTTTCAAAAATAGAAAGAATCTGAGACCAACGATCAAATAAATCGTCAAAATGAGAGTTATTTGAAATTAATTTTAGATCTTCTTAAAATTTCAGGTGTTATCAGATAATATTGAATGTTCGACATTTCCTGAATGATTTTTGTATTCGATATACAGTGTATCAACATGACCAAACAACTTTGTAAAGAATGCTCACATGAATTAAAGTTCCATTACAAATCATATGATGGAAAAATATTTTGCAGTCAATGTAATTTGAGAGGTAAGGATTGTTATGAATTTGATGAGTAAAGACTACATAAGATAGTAAAACATAAAGTTGAAAACATTTTGACATAGTCCAAAAAAAGATCAGTAATGAATCTAGAATTATTACAATTCATTAGTTATTGCGAAAAAGTATGACAGAAATTAAAACCACTTTGTTGTATATAGCAACTAATCATTACAACAATTCAGATACTTTTGTAATGTTTGGAATTACTTGATTACTGTCACATTAGGTACAGATTTGTGGAATAAAAACCCAATTGTAAGAATACTTGACATTTGTTTATCCATGAGATAATTTTTAAACAGCCTTAACATAAAATAGTCACTTATCTTGAAAATACATTTCATATCAACATACCAATAATGAAATTAATGATGTGTGTCTTCACATATTAGTCAAACAAAGGATAGTTCTTGTAAACAATACATGATATATCACATTTCTGTCTTGATGGTTAGTTGATGACTCTAGATTAAAAAGAAAATTATCAAAAATAGAATCAATCAGATGAGCAATAATTTCTGTTCTAATCTATCCATTTGTTTGTCGCCACATTGATCTGCACTTTCATTAATACAAAATTCTCGTACTTCCTGAAATGCATCAAGACATGATTGTAGTTCCTCAGTATTAAGACCATCTTTGCTACACGCAGTCATTATTGATAAATAGTTTATCACAAATTGTGCTAAAAGTTGTTCTCGTTTTTCAGTTTCATCAATTCCATCAGATTCCAGTATACTGGTCCCAAAGAAAATAATTCCCCCAATAATTGGAAGGATTAAAAGAAATTTCATTTTAGGATTTTCCAATATAGACATGATTCTGCAACAAAATTAAAAAGAATAAATCTATTTATTTTCATTTTGGTCTTTTCATTACTTGTATCTAGTTCATGTTTCTGCTAAAAAGAAAATTAATAACGATATATCTACTAATTTATCTAAATGTAACATGATTACATCTCAGCAAACCCCTCACATTCTGAAGAATTTTTACTTTCAATACCTTCTCTTATACAATCCATACAGACAGATACGCCGTCTTTTCTTCCAGTAATGTGTTGTGATTCTTCATGACCACAAGTACACATTTTTTCTTCCATTTGATTGACTTTATGATTTTCTTATTTAAATTTAGAATTTCTGAGTGTGGAATTATTATTTTTAGATATATTCCCAATGATGATAATAGTGTAAAGCCCCGACATGTAAAAATCCAAATTATTCCTTAAACTCGACTCTAATTTTATAATACAAAAATCTGAAATCTTAATCCAGTACGATCACATTAATTATCTCAATAGCACTTACAACCATTGCAACAATTACCATTTTACTTTGATTACTCCATCCTTCTTTTACAGTAATTCTCATGTAATAATCCTAGGAATATCATCTTAAGAACGTACTCTTGATTTACATGTAAAATAATTCTTTGAACAACTGTTAGACAGGATATTTTTGTCCAATAAAACATTAGTTTTTTTGAAAGAAATGCATATTTTCCTAGTCACTTTTGGTTTTGTAGAAAAACAGAAATGCATTATGGATAGAGCAGCTTTTCTAGTGAGATTTATCGCCACACTGAAAGCTATTGTCAGGATTTGCCATCATTAGTTGCCATAACTCTTCCATTGTAAATCCTGCTTTTTTCATCGCACATTTTAGACAATATCGCTCCTCAGGTAATTTAGGATTCTCAATATAGTTTTCTTCTCCTAATACGCATACTTGACAGCCAACACCAGAACAAGTGAATTGCTCTAAATGATTTTTGCAATTACAAGTCATTATTTTGTCTGTTTTTGAATCAAGATAATATCCTTGTGATTGAACATAATGATTGAAACAATAAATGTAGATTATGTTAAAATCAATGAAATCATAGATCATATACCAAAAATATCAATATCAACGAGTATAATGAAAACGAGTCTTGTAATTCAATGTTCACTAAAAGTCTAAATTATAGCAATTTGGGATTTACATATCATGGAGATTTCAAGTAAAAATGTCGTGGAAGGAACATCTCGAGCACCACAAAGAGCAATGTACAAAGCTATGGGACTAAATGATGAGGATTTATCTAAGCAATTTATTGGCGTATGCCATACTGGAAACGAAGCGACTCCA
>Ga0224497_10001796_pt1 | contig 13266 bp, 13 predicted proteins | sample SF_Jul11_sed_USG_4_FD_167970 | JGI IMG/M metagenome (GOLD analysis project Ga0224497, IMG submission 167970) | Sediment microbial communities from San Francisco Bay, California, United States - SF_Jul11_sed_USGS_13 | ecosystem: Environmental > Aquatic > Marine > Sediment | place: USA... | reverse complement strand
ATTACACGACGCACTGATCTGGTCGAAGACTTGCATCGACCCCTCAGCCGGGGTGACACTTCCAATTCCCAACATGTCATCCGGCCATTACCGTCGAAGAAAAAGGAGATCCATCATGCGTTTGATAAAAAGTGGCTTTGCGGCTGCAACTGCCGTTGTTCTGCTGACTGCGCTATCGCCGCAGGTGTACGCCGGCAAAAAAACTCCGGTTCAGCTTGGCCCTCGACCGTTCTATCTGGTCGACAAGATGACCGAGAGCGATCTCAAGGAATCTCTTCAGGAATGCGCTGCCAAGATCAAGAAGTACAAAAGACACGACTTCTCCATAGGGCACCGGGGCGCCGCGCTGCAGTTCCCCGAGCACACCAAAGAGTCCTATGTTGCGGCCGCTCGCATGGGCGCCGGTATAATTGAGTGTGACGTGACCTTCACTGCCGACGGCGAGCTGGTCTGCCGGCACGCGCAATGTGATCTTCACACCACGACGAATATTCTCGCCACCCCGCTTGCGAGTAAGTGCTCTACGCCGTTTACGCCGGCAACGTTCGCCGCGGACGGTACGCTTCTAACCCCGGCGACGGCCCGCTGCTGCGCCAGCGCGCTCACCCTAAGCGAGTTCAAATCGCTCAAGGGGAAGATGGATGCAAGTGATTCGAACGCAACCACCGTCGAAGAATTCCTGGGCGGCACGGCGGATTTCCGCACCGACCTCTATGCCACCGGCGGCACTTTGCTGAGCCACGCGGAGAGCATCGAGTTGTTCCGTATGCTCGGAGCTAAGTTTACACCCGAACTTAAGGCAGAGACGGACGGGTTCGGCACCTCCGGACTTAACCAGCAAACCTACGCGAGGAAAATGATCCAGGAGTATATCGACGCTGGAGTCAATCCCAAGGATGTTTGGGCTCAGTCGTTCAACATTGACGACGTGCGTCAGTGGATAGCTGAGTTTCCGGAATTCGGCAAGCAGGCAGTTGCACTGAGCCCCACGACTATATCGGATCCACCTCTGCTCTCCGAATTTCAGGCGCTCAAGGCCGAGGGTGTAAACATCGTCGCCCCGCCAATGCCTGTACTGTTGACCACCAATGGCAACGAGATTGTTCCTTCGGATTATGCCCTACTGGCACGGCAGGCCGATCTGGACATCATCTCCTGGACCACCGAACGGTCAGGGCGGATCGTGGAGGACGTGCTTAATGGCACTCAGGGTTTCTATTACAGCACGACCCTGAGCGCCCTTGAAAACGACGGCGACATCCTGCGCACCATCGACGTGCTGGCGCAGGACGTGGGCATCATCGGTCTGTTCTCAGATTGGCCGGCCACCACGACCTTTTATGCCAACTGCCTGCTGAAAAAACATGGAGACAAGCGCGATCGCGACGATGACTGAGGCCTGAAGATTCCCGCACTTCGGGGATCGATCGTCTGAAGAAAATCGGGCCGCGACGCGTAAGCGCCGCGGCCCGATTTCGTTTCTGAGCCGCCTGGGCGGGAGCCCGCAGCTGGTGCCGGTGAGTGGACTCGAACCACCGACCTACTGATTACGAATCAGTTGCTCTGCCAACTGAGCTACACCGGCGCGGCGAGCGGGGAAGTATACAAAAGATCGTCCGGGCCGGGGCGACGCCTTAATCATTTAATTATGTGAACTCGTCGGCTTTGTCGGCGGTGAAATGCGGCGTCTTTTCTCGACCCGTTGCTATGCTTAAAAAGCGGCAGGAAGCCGCTCAAAAAAGCATTCGAGAATATCTTCGCCCGATGCCCAACGCCATGGCCAAGAATCCGACAATCCCGGAGAGCCCCGCTCCAAAACGCCCCGCTGCGGCGCTGGACCAGGCCGTGGATCTCATCGCGGCCGCGCTGCGCGGAGGTCCTCTTGATGCCGGCGGACTCGCCAAAAATGGCCGCTTAGACGGCTTTCTCGAAACCTTGGACGCCCACGAGGTCGCTCCCCTGCTTCACCACGGTCTAAAGTCCCGCGGCGCCGCGGAGACTTGGCCAGACGACATTCGCACCGCTCTGGCCGAAGCATTTCGGGTGGAAGCCGCGCGGGAGGCCATTCGGGTCGAGGAGACCCGCCGAGTGCTCGCCGCCCTGGATGCGGAAGGCGTCGTGCCCCTGGTGCTCAAGGGCACCGCCTTCGCCTATACCCTTTATCCGCTGCCGCACCTTCGGCCCCGGGAGGACACCAGCCTGCTGGTGAGGCAGGCGGCGGTGGCGGAGGGGGTGCGTATTCTCGGAGAGCTGGGGTATCGCCGATTCGAACCGCCACCCGGCGAGCGAGTCCTGCGGCAGGACACCTACCTCAGAGACGACGACTCCGGATTCACCCACGCCCTGAAACTTCACTGGGCCATCAGCAGTGTTTCGGCGCTGGCGGACAATCTCGACTATGCGGAGCTTCGCCAGCGCGCCGTCGCCATCGAGGCGCTCAGCCCCTGCGCCCTGGGTTTATGTCACGAAGATTCGCTGTTGCACGCCTGTTTGCATCGGCGACCCCGGAGCTACGAAAAAAACCTCTTATCGCTCTATGACGTTCATTTGCTGGTGGGAAGCATGACGCCGGTCGAGTTTTCGCGATTCGCCCGGGCCGCGCTGGATAAGCGCCTGGGGATCGCGGCACGCGACGCCATCGCGCACACGCAGGCAAAGTTTCACACCGAGTTGCCCTTTGGCACGCTGGACGATCACTTTCCCGAAGCCAAGCTCGCTGAAGAAGCGCGTTACCGCAGCGCGGTCACGCCGGGGTGGCGCCGGCTCCACAACCTGGTTTATGACATACGGGGAATTGAACGCCTTCGTGAAAAGCTGGCCTGGGCATTCGAGCATGCCTTTCCGCCGTCTGCGTACATGCGCGAGCGTTACGGCGCCGATTCTTCCGACTGGCTGCCGGCGCTTTACATCCGCCGCGGCCTCAAGAGCGTCGCCGCGCTCCTCAGGCGCTCCAACTGAGCGCGACAAGTTCTATCATTTCAGTACTTGCGGTTTTTACCTTAGTTTAGAGAGTGAGCCAGCCACCAATCCGCTGCCCGTCATCGATTTCATCTCACGGAACCCGGACCCGCTCTTTGCCATTGCCAAACCAGAACAGCGATCTGCGCTTTCTTTTTAATCTTACGCGAACCATCCGGAGCGGTATCGCAGCGCTGGCGCTGCTGACGCTGGCGCAATACGGAACCGGACTTGCGGTCCCGTGGATCTCAGGCCGGCTCACCAGCACCCTTCTGGATAGCGGAGGGCTCGAGCGGGCAGTGCTTGACCTGTTGTTTGCGGGACTGGCACTGGCGCTCGTGGTTCAGGGTGCGCTGACCATCGCCAATATTCGCCAGTCGGCCAGCCTGCAGATGGGGCTGCTCGCGGCGATGCAGGCACGCGTCTATGCCCATCTGCAATCGCTTCCACTTGCCTTTTTCCACCAGCGACGAACCGGCGCATTGCTTTCTTTGCTCACCCACGACGCGGGACAGGTGGCCGGGTTCGTAGCCACGGCTATCGGACCCGCGCTGCCTCACGTGCTTACCTTCCTGGCGGCGTTGGGGCTGATGATGAGTATCGACTGGAAGCTGGGCGCCGCGGCGGGACTTGCGGTACCGCTATTTTTTCTCGCGGCGAAACTTTTCATGCGCAAAATCAGGCCACTGTCGACCGCCCTGTCGGAATCCTACGGGCGCGCCTCGGCCCACGCCGAGTCGCATCTCTCGGCCATGCTGCTGATCAAGGCGTTCAATCGCAGTACATCCAGTACTTCCGAGTACGCCGGCGAAGTGGACCGTGTCAGTCAAACTGCGCAGCAGGTCGCCATGGCCCTTGGCCGGGTACAGCCGGGGCTAAATCTGGCTGCGGGACTCTTCGCCGTGGGACTGGTTTGGCTGCTCAGCAGCAGGCTGATGGCGGGCGCGCTCGGTCCCGGCGAGCTGGTGAGCTTCCTCATGTACGGCTACTTTCTCGCACGCCCCGTGGGCCAGCTGGCCGCCATGTATGGGCAGCTTCAGCACGCCCGTGCATCCGCCGCGCGCATCCGGGACGTACTGGACACCGAGCCCGAGCCCCGAGGGGAGCCTGGACGAACACTTTCCAACGTGCGCGGCGAAATCGCGTTTCGAAACCTCAGCTTCGCCTACCCCGAGCGCCCGCTAGCCCTGAACGGAATCGATCTTCATATTCACCCGGGAGAGACGGTCGCACTGGTGGGAGAAAACGGCGCGGGTAAAACCACACTGGCGCACCTGCTACTGCGGTTTGCCGATGCCGACAAGGGCGAGATCTATCTCGACGGCGAGAACCTCAAATCTTTCGACATCAAAAGCCTGCGCGCACAAATCGGGCTGGTGCCCCAAAACGTGCTGCTGTTAGATGGTAGCATCGCCGAAAACATTGCCTTCGGGCGCGAGCCTGTCAGCCTTCAGCAGATCGAATCCGCCGCGCGCCTGGCGCAGGCCCACCGCTTCATCGAAGAGCTGCCCCTAGGCTTCGACACCCTGGTGGGCGAGCGCGGTGTGAAGCTTTCCGGCGGTCAGCAGCAGCGCATCGCGCTGGCGCGAGCGCTGCTGGAAGATCCACCGCTGCTCGTCCTCGACGAAGCCACCGCGCAGTTCGATCCAGGAGGCGAGGCGAACTTCCTCGAGACGCTCTCGGACGCGTTCAAAGATCGGACCGTATTACTGATTACACACCGGCCCGCGGCTCTGGCCGTCGCGGATCGCATCGTTCAAATGGAACATGGCCGCATCGTGCACGAGAACCCGGTGAATCGGCACCTACATCTGGCCTGACCTCCGGCGGGCGGGAATCTCCTGCGCAAATTTGAGCCCGGTTTACTCGAAGCCGGGCTTCAGGGCGATCCAAGCGCGTCCGATACACTATATTTAAGCGTCATTGGCCAATTTTGTTCCCGGAACGCTCTACGGGTGTCTGAGTCGTTTCCGAATTCACCTAGCGCAATTTTGATTATGGAAGGACGCGCTGTCAGCGCTGATTTGTTGAGCAGCTTGATCCGCGGCGAGCCGCCTGCGGACCCGAGCCTCGCTGATCCAGACTTCCGAAAAAGACTCATGGACGCCGCGGATTTCCACGGCGTGCGGCCACTGATGGCTCATCGCTTACGCCAAAGCCAGAGCGCGAATGAAAATATTCAGGAGCTTGCTGAGATCTGCGCGGAGTACGAAAGATCGGATGCCGCAACCGGCCTCATAAAAGAAAAGGAGCTGACCAATACGATTGACGCGCTGACGAACCGCGGCGTTTTTCCGCTTCTAATTAAGGGAGCCCCTCTGGCTTACAGCCACTACCCTTCGCCCGAGACGCGCCCGCGCGCTGATACGGACATCCTGATCCCTTTGGATGCACGACCCTCCGTGGGAACAATACTTCAAGAGCTTGGATATCGCTTACCAGAAGCTGCGAGCAATCAGTCGATTCACTATCAGTTCAGCGCCGAAAAACGCGATCAGTTTGGAGTTGATCACTTTCTCGACGTTCACTGGAAGCTCAGCAACCATAAGGCGTTCGCGGGGCTTTTCTCCTATGACGAGCTCGCCCGCGCCTCGGTGCCAGTTCCCGATCTGGGGGTTAATGCACGCACACTCGGTCCCGCCCATGCCCTGCTTCTCGCCTGCATGCATCGCGTCGCTCACATTCATGCGCCGCTCTATATCGACGGCATCCCCCACTACGGCGGCGATCGACTCATCTGGATTTATGATATTCATTTGTTAATGACTCAGATGTCGCAATCCCAGCTCGAGGAATTTGTTGCGCTAGCTATAGAAAATCGGATCTCGGCAGTCTGTCTCGATGGAATAAAGAGCGCGGATTATCACTTCGGCACCACTCTGCCCAAGTCGCTAATGGAGTCACTCTCGGAGATTGGCGCTGCGGAGCCGTCTGCCCGCTGTCTCGTTCCGGATCGACTTCGGCATCTGCTGACCGAACTGGATTCTCTTTCCGACTGGCATGCCAGGGTTCGGTATCTAAAAGAGCTCGCGTTTCCTCGATCCGTCTACCTGCTTCAAAAGTACGAAGTTTCCAGCCGCCTCTGGCTGCCGCTGCTTTATCTCCACCGGGGTCTGCGCGGATTATGGGAACTCGCCCGTCACACTGACCGGGGAAGGCCCTCGGGCGCCGGCCGTACGATGCCTGCCGAGCGCTTCGAGTAGCCTACTCTTAGACTGATCTATACGGGCAGTTCGATACTTATTAGCTTACCCACTTACCGAACTTGTACAAATGACTATCACATTTAACAGTCGTGTCCGACCCGCTTCCAGCGTGCTGGTGCGCGAGCTCGAAGGCGAGGCGGTTCTGCTCAATCTGGACACCGAGAGCTATTACGGCCTGGACGAAATCGGCGCTCGTATGTGGTCGGCGGTGAATGCCAGCGATTCCGTTGAAGCCGCCTGTCAAATGCTCGTTGCCGAGTACCAAGTGGACGCCGAGAGATTGCGCGAGGATTTGCAGGCACTGATCGAGGAGTGGATCGAACACGGTCTCGCGCGAATCGATGAGGGGTGACTGGCGGAAAATCCGTAATCTTTCGCGGACAGAGTTTCTGATTCTCGCGCAGGCTGCCGCGTTGTTTCCAACAGTAAAGCTGGCGCAACGCTGGATCCGCCTGGACAAACTTCATGCTCGCCTACGGCGGCTATTTGGTAACGGCCCCAAATTATCTGACGATCGCCGCCAACCTATCTCCGCGGACAACGTTACCCGCCTGGTCCGGGTCGCGGCTCGCCGCGGCCTGGTTCGGCCAACCTGTCTGCAGCATGCCCTCGTACTCTGGACGCAGTTACATCGTCATGGTTTCGAGGCCGCGATCCGTTTCGGAGTGCGGAAGAATCAAGAAGTGCTGGAGGCCCATGCCTGGGTCGAGATCGATGGGCGAATCTTGAGCGACCCCGCCGACGCCGGCGGGCAATTTTTGCCATTTGATCGACCCGTGATTTCCGGCCAGGTGAAGCTTCCGTGAGCGGCATCGTCGGAATCATCGGACTCGAAGGCGCGCCTGTCGATCGCAATTTTCTGCATCGACTGACGACGTCACTGCGCTTTCGCGGTCCCGATGCCGATAATCTTTGGATCAGCAATTCAGTTGGTTTCGGCCACACGCTGCTTAGAGCCACGTTCGAGGCGAGCAACGAAAAACAGCCCTGCACCATTGACGGTGACGCCTGGATTGTCGCCGATGCACGGGTGGACGACCGCGCCGACTTGATTCGAAAGCTCAAGGTCAGGGATCGTCGGATTCCGCTGGACGTTACCGATCCCGAACTGATCCTTCATGCCTATGCGGTATGGGGCCGGGATTGTGTCGCACATCTGATTGGCGACTTTGTGTTCACAATCTGGGACCAAAATCTCAAGCGGCTGTTCTGCGTGCGGGATCATTTTGGAGCCAAGCCTTTTTACTACGCAATAACAGACAGCTATCTTGTATTCAGTAATACGCTCAACTGTCTCCGCCTTCATCCCGACATCTCTGACCAGCTGAACGAACGCGCAATCGGCGACTTCCTGCTGTTTGGCTACAACCAGGATCAGGCGACCACCACATTTGCTGACATCCGCCGGTTGCCTGGCGGGCACACGTTGACCTACTCTGGGAGCGAATTGCAGATTTCCCGATACTGGAAAGCGCGTACCGACGGATGTATCCGTTATAAGCAGCCCGGGGAGTACGCGGAACATTTTCGCGCGCTGTTTCGCTTCGCGGTGGCGGATCGCCTCCGCACCAGCCGGGTCAGCGTACTCATGAGCGGCGGCCTGGACTCCACGTCCATCACCGCCATCGCGCGTGAGCTGCTTTCCGAACGCGGAGCAGATTTTAAACTCGGGGCGTTCACGACGGTCTACGACCGTCTGATACCGGACCAAGAGCGACGCTTCGCCAAGTTGCTCGCGGACTGGCTGGGCATCCCGGTGGATTTCACCGTGGCGGACGACTACGCGCTTTACGAGGCATCGGAACGGCCCGCTGCTGATAGACCCGAGCCCGTCTACGAGCCGGGGCTTAATTTTTTTGCCGACCAGCTGAAAAGACTGTCGGCGGAGTACCGGGTCGTGCTCACCGGCTGGGATGGAGATGCCTTTCTCAACGAACCGGCGAGTCAGCATTTCGCCAGATTAATAGGAAGCGGGAATCTGGCACGATGGCTGTTCGACGTCAGTGCCTATATTCGATCCCTCGGTCGTCGGCCGCAATTCGGCCTGCGCACGGCCCTGGCACGTGCCGTCGGGAGGGTTCCCGACACCCAGATCACCTGCCCCCGCTGGCTCAGCCCGGCATTCGCCAGTCGGATCGATGCGAATGCTCGCCTGGCGGAGCTCGGGCAGAGCCCGTCCAGCACGCATCCACTCAGGCCGCTCGCGCACGGCGCCCTGTCTTTGCCGGTTTGGAGCCAGATCTTCGAATTCTATGACGCCGGTGCCACCGGGTTACCGCTGGAGGCCCGACATCCCTTCATGGACTTGAGGCTGGTGGATTTTTTGCTCTCCATACCATCGGTGCCTTTTTGTATGGACAAGCACCTGCTGCGCCAGGCCATGCAAGATAGGCTGCCTGAAGTAATACGCCGGCGCCCCAAATCGACGCTGGCGGGCGATCCGGTTCTGCAACAACTCCGCAACGGCCAGGGGGCCCGATTAAGCAATTATCGACCGAGTCCGGCGATGTCCCACTTCATTCATGCCGAAGGTATCTTCGACCACGTCGGCGAAATGGATTCCGAAGAGGCGGAGGCTGCGCTGCGCGTGATCAGTCTCGACCGCTGGCTAAATAGACTAAAGTTGTTCAAAGAAAGTTTCCAACCCGAGGTGTCTCATGAGCACAGGTAGCAGCGGCGGCGGCCGCAAAGGCCGTGGTGAAAAAGGAGCGGGCACGGACGCACCCCGTCCAAAGCCCTACCGCAAACCAAAGCTGGTGGTGTACGGAGATATACGCGCGATCACTCAGGCCGTCGGAATGTCGGGGGCAATGGATGGCGGCAACCCCCCGATCCACAAGTCTCAGCTGTGACTTTTAGTCGCGTCGGGACCTGAACCCAAGGCGCGAGAATCGTGTTCGCGTCCGCTTCCCTCTACGGTCTGCGCATTCAGGCCAACACCGCCCTGCCGGGACTCACCGGAGCAACGGCTGAATCGTCCCCCGATATCTGGCTGAACCTACGCGCGACTCCGGACTGGCTTGAAGCCCTGGACGGCACGCAGGCAAAGACCACGTTCGCAAGTCCGGACCTGAACGAAGATGGCCAGCCGCTTTTTAGCGTCGCCGAGCTTCAATGTGGCGATTATTTCCGACTCAGCTACTGCGACGGGGTAAAGTTCTTCGTCGACCGCGCGGGAATCCGAATTTGGGTCGAATGGCCGGACACGCTCTCTCTCGAGGACATTTCCACATACCTGTTCGGCCCGGTGATCGGCTGGGTCCTGCGGCTCCGGGGAGCCTTGTGTCTGCACGCCAGCGCTGTCGCCGTTAACGGTGGTGCCATCGCCTTTGTCGGTGAATCCGGTGCGGGAAAATCCACCACCGCGGCAGGCTTTTCCCAACGAGGCCACGCGGTGCTGGCCGATGACGTCGTGGCAATTTTCGGCCCTCCGGGATCCCTCCTCGTGAGGCCAAGTTATCCGGAGCTGCGTCTCTGGCCGGAATCAGTAACCGCACTTTCTGGCTCGGATAACGGCCGATCTAAACCTTTGTCGACAACGGAAAAATTTCGCCTGGACCTTCGCCAACGCGGACAACGTTTCCAGGATGAGCCCCTCCCCCTCGCGGCGGTTTACATCTTAAATAACGAGGATGTAACTGGTCGCAACGACGTGCGGGCCCTGACTCACCGCGAGGCGATGATGACCCTCGTCGCGAATACCCACGCCGGACGTTTGCTGGGTCCGCCGGCGCGCAAGCAGGAATTCGAGCTGCTCGCAGCGCTGGTCGCGCGCGTGCGCGTTTGCGAGGTTTCCCGGGGCACGGATCTGGCGCAGCTCCCACGGCTTTGCGACGCGATCCTTTCGGATCTCGAGAATCAATCCGCGTGTGCTTCCTTCATCGAAGCGGCGGGCGCCTGATATGTACGACGTTCTCGACTACGCCAGCATGGCGGCTGACCGCCATCGCGTCGACGCGTATGCCCGCGCGCTGGGAAAAGTTGTTCGCCCCGGGGACGTGGTCATCGACATCGGCGCAGGCACAGGGATCTTGTCTCTGCTCGCCTGCCGCGCCGGCGCGAGCCGGGTTTACGCCATCGAGCCGGACGACGCTATCGCGGTGGCCAGGGAAAATGCCGTGGCTAACGGTTATGCCGATCGAATTACCTTCATTCAGGATATTTCGACCCGGGTAACGCCCCCGGAAACAGCGGATGTGGTGGTCTCCGACCTGCATGGGGTACTTCCCGGTTACCAGGGTCATCTGCCCACAATCATCGATGCACGCCAGCGCTTTCTTTCTCCCGGCGGCCGTCTCGTCCCCCAGCAGGACGCACTGATGATGGCCGCGGTCTCAGCGGCCGATCTACACGCCAGTCACGCCGGAGTTGCCGACATCAATGGACTCGATATGCAGGCCGCACGCAAGCTGACGGTCAACACCTGGAGCAAAACCTGGCTGACGTCTGAACAGCTTTTATCAAAGCCACGCTGCTGGGCGCTGCTCGACTATTCAGAGATTGACGATAGTGCGATTCAGGGTGACGTCAGGCTGGAATTCGATCGAAGCGGTATCGCCCATGGCTTTGGGGTCTGGTTCGAATCGGTGCTTGCGAAAAATGTGGAGCTTTCAAACGCGCCCGGCGCGCCAAAACTGAATTATGGAAATGCCTACTTTCCCTGGCCCGAGCCGGTCGAAGTTCAGACCGGAGACGTGGCCCACGTGCTCATCCAGGCAACGCTTGTCCGCAGTGACTATGTCTGGCGCTGGGAAACACGAATATTAAATGGCGGTCGCGAGGACGCGATTGACCGACAATTTTCCCAGTCAACATTTTTCGGCGCTCCGCTTTGCGCCAGCCGACTCCGAAAGTGCGCGCCCGACTACGTCCCAAAACTCACGGAGGACGGTGAAATCGCCAGCATGGTGCTGGAGCTCATGGCCGACGGTAATTCCCTCGGCCAGGTGGCCAAGACTATCGCCAGCCGATTTCCGAAGCGATTTTCAAACTGGAAGGCGGCGCTCGACCACATCGGCGAGTTATCGCGTCAGTACTCCTGAGACAGATATGCGCGAACGCCTCTCCTTGCGCCGCAAAGGTCAAATTTCTGAGGTCGATCGGATTTTTGCCGCCGTCGTCACGGCGAAAGACGTGGATTGCCGGGGCGTGAATCGGGATGTACATCAAGGGCTCGACTCCGGCACCGCTGCGGATCCCGAATCCAGCGAGCTTATAGCTCACCAATTTGACCCCGGCTACCTGCTTTCGGATCCGGTGCCCGTGTTTACCCTCAGTCAGAGCGCGCCATCGGAATCAAACCTAGAGAAGCGTCTGGATTTTAATATCCTCCGCGGGGGAGAAGCCCGCGGCGTGGCGCTGTGGATCGACCCCGATCCGGCGGGCGGCATCCGTGTCGAGAACGCTCCTGGCACGGAGGCTTCTCGGAAGATCATGCAATCTCGCCGCCGGGTGCTGTTTTTCTGGCCGGCAATTGTGCAACTCATCCCGGGCGATAATGTTCGCGTAGACCTGCGAACAAAGCATTTGGGTGAGGAACACGACTGGTACTGGGACAGCCTTATTCGGACGGCCGCGGGCGGGAAGATTCAGGGGATCCGCTACCAGCAGTCTACTGCTTCGCCGCTTACCGTTCTCAACGGAAAGCGAGAGTGATGTCCGCCTCCTTTTGGAGGCACACGATCTCAACGCCAACTACTCCTACCCTGAGTACCGCGCAGTCATCCGCACCAGCCACCATCACTGGAGCCTCGAGCTCGCCGATGATGTGCTCAAACTCGACCACAGCAAACTCACCGACGTGTCCTCTAACAGCGTTGTAACTCCCCTCGCCGCCGCGCGCTAGATCACTCAAAGCGCTCCGCTTCTGCCCCCGGTCGCCGTTTTGTGACCCAGTCGAGGCTGGAAGATCCGACGCAACTCCTACACTCAAAGATCGCGGTTCTCAAGCGTTTTATTCGTCTGGATCCGCTCGTCGGCGCGCTGCCGCCGTTCATCGCCGTTTAAATGAAACGCCCATCGGGCCCTGCTAGAACATTAGTCATGAAGAAACATTCTGGATTCACACTCACCGAGCTGATTCTCGTCCTGGCGATGGCCAGCATCATTGTCGCCATGGGGATGCCTCAGCTTTCGGGCATGGTCAAAGACAATCGGCGGGCTGCTGAAGTCAACCGATTCGTCACTTCGCTCAATCTCGCGCGGACCGAGGCCATCAAGCGCCGCACCACCATATCCGCGTGCGCATCGACAGACGGTGCAACCTGCAATGCCGGCGCCGACTGGGAAGCCGGCTGGATCGTTTTCGCCAACCTCGACGGTGACGACCCGCCAGTGGTGGACGCCGGCGAAACCCTGATACGGGTTTCGCCCGCCACCGGAAATGACATCACCATTCGCGGCTTCGGCGACTTTACAAACGCCATCAGCTACGGATTCGACGGCTATCCCAGGCTTGCTGCCACGAGCGCCGGAGGCCGAATCAACTTCTGTGACGATCGCGGCGTCTCGTTTGCGCGCGCCGTGCTCGTCAGCAACACCGGACGGGCGCGGCTGTCCACGGACACCGACGCCGATGGTATTCACGAAGACGAAGGCAATAACGACCTGACATGTTAAAAGCGTTCAAACATCGATCCATTTCGACAATGCACGGGTGGGTCCAGCGCGGTTTCAGCCTTATTGAAGTGCTAGTCGCGCTGGTGATCCTGGCGGTCGGCGTTCTCGGCCTGGCGGCACTCCAGACGACGGGACTTCAGTTCACTCACGACGCCTACATCCGCAGTCAGGCGACGGTAGTCGTATACGACCTCGTCGAGCGCATGCGAAACAACGTGAGCAACGCCAATAGCTACATCGCGGCCGCGGATCCCGCGGGAATCTGCGACGTCACCGCCGGCGGCGTGACCAACGACCTCAACTGCTGGTTCGAAACGTTGGCGGCTCAGCTGCCCCAGGGGGCTGGCTCGATCGCCGCAGATCCGGGGAACCCTGCAGGCTATTTGATCACCGTTAACTGGCTCGATCGGGAATCGGGCGCTTTGAAATCGCAACAGTGGGCGGTGGAACCATGAGAACACATGCGATGTTTTATCGAAGCCGG
>Ga0224497_10001793_pt1 | contig 13281 bp, 10 predicted proteins | sample SF_Jul11_sed_USG_4_FD_167970 | JGI IMG/M metagenome (GOLD analysis project Ga0224497, IMG submission 167970) | Sediment microbial communities from San Francisco Bay, California, United States - SF_Jul11_sed_USGS_13 | ecosystem: Environmental > Aquatic > Marine > Sediment | place: USA... | reverse complement strand
AAAACCGCGTGGGGCAAAGCTAAGGTATGTTTCCAGCAACCGATCAAATGTTAAGATAGGTTTGTCGTAGAAAGCGACGGCTGACACATCATTGAGTGATATCCCGCGTTCTTCCAGACACCAGCGGAGAGAGTTGACGGGAAAAGACCTGTCATGTTTTTTTCGCGTAAACCTTTCTTCCTGGGCTGCGGCAACTATATTGCCATTTTCTATTAATGCCACAGCGCTGTCATGATAAAAACATGAAATGCCAATAATGAACATTACCCTACCCGATTTCTAAAAAACGGCATATATAAAAGGTGCAATAGCGGAGCCCTGAGCTAAAACAAGTAGCGCTCCTATCAAGACCATAAAGAAGATGATTGGCAACAGCCAAAACTTTTTATGCGTTTTTGCAAAGTCTATCAATTCCATCATGAGCTTCATGGCATTCCTTGCTTCGTTTCCAGTGGATAGGGTGGTTTATTCAAAATTGTTTTGTCATGTCCAACTGAATATCTTTAGGCCGTTGGCGCCAATAATTGCCGTTGGATCGAAACCGGTTCCCAATGCACAATAAATCTTTACCGGCCACGCGCATTAAAAATCCGATAGGTGTAAAAATAACAAAAAAAATCAAACCGAGTACAAGTGGAGTGACGATCTTGTGGAGATACTTTGCCAATAGCATCCACAATTTATAAATAGGAGAAAGCAAGCTTGGTTTTAAAACCGTAACTACAAGTAGACAAAAACTCGAGATCACCGCAGACGCAATAATATCGCCGTCATTCAGTAGGGGATAAATCCCAACACCGAGGAGAATCGCGGCAAATAAACTGCCAATTTCCTGTCCTTGCCGCTTATTGAATTCAGCTGATTTCATTTTAATTCTTCCATGGAGGAAATTGGATAAAGCCTGAATATTAAAACAATTTCTGTTATCTTTAGTAGTTGGCGTTTGGGAAATGCGAGTGTGCTTTAAAAATCAGCGATTTCATTGTAAAACAAGTATTAATCGTCAATCAATTGAATTTTCAAGTAGGGTTCATCAATTAGGAACAGTATGGGTTTCCAGGGTGCATTTGAGGAATCAAAAAGAACTACGCATCTGGAGCAAGTTTTTAAATTTTCAAGGGAAACGTTGGTAGTCCATCGCAATACAGGCAAAATACCATCCATCTGGCTACCCAACTAAAAAAATGGAGCCGGCGAGAGGAATTGAACCCCCGACCCACTGATTACAAATCAGTTGCTCTACCAACTGAGCTACGCCGGCATTTCTTCAGGAAAAGAAGGTGGGATCGCCATCGACCTTCCAGCGAACCGGTTTCCATTATAAAGGAAAAATTCCGGAAAAAAACCGGAGGTTTCCCCCGCCCCAGACCGGTAATGAATTATCCATTTTTGGAGTTTTTCGCTTATCATGGAGGGGAATGCTGATTAAACTCCAAGTATCTGAATAATAACTTAATATTCCTTGAATGTTCGAATCATCGTATGGGTTCTTTTCTGATACGTCTGTACAACCAATGGGTACTTGAGAAGCCCCGTGTCTGGCTGGGAATCATCGCCCTCGCCCTGCTGGGGTTCGGATTCACTGTTCCCAATTTCAAGCTGGATGCTTCGTCCGATTCCCTCGTGCTGGAAAACGACGCGGATCTGAAGTATTCCCGCAAGGTCAACAAGGCGTACGGCTCGGACGATTTTCTCGTCATCACCTGGACGCCGAAGACGAGTTTGCTGTCCGATGAATCCCTCACTGGCCTGCAAAGATTGAAAGATGATCTACTGAAAGTGGATCGCATAGAAAAGGTAATCAGCATCCTCGATGTGCCGTTGTTCAACAGCCCGCGCATTACGCTTTCCGAGTTGAGCGACAATGTCCGCACCCTCGAAACGGAAGGCATCGATAAAGAACTGGCCGCCCGCGAATTCGCTGAAAGCCCGATTTACAGCAAGCTCCTCGCCAGCCCCGACGGAAAAACCACCGCCCTCCTCGCCATGTACAAACGCGATGACAAGTATTTCGATCTGCTCGAAACGCGCAACGACCTGCGCGAGAAAAAATGGGACGGCAAATTAACCCCGAGTGAAGCCGCAACATTGAAAAAGGTTTCCTTCGAGTTCAAGCAATACCTGGCGGAGGTGCTGGAGCGGCAAGCCCGGGAGGTTCAAGAGGTGCGCGCTATTCTCGATAAATACCGCGACCGCGCCGACATCTTCCTGGGCGGCGTGCCGATGATTGCCACCGATATGATTGATTATATCGAAAGGGATCTATCGATTTTCGGCATCGCGGTGACCACTCTGATGATTTTCGTTATGTGGCTGTTTTTCCGGAGCAAGCGGTGGGTCCTGCTCCCCATGCTGACCAGTGCCATCGCGGTGTGGGTGATGATCGGCGCGCTCGGTTGGTTGGACTGGCGGGTGACGGTTATATCCTCCAACTTTGTTTCCATACTGATGATCATTACCATTTCGCTGACCATTCACCTGATCGTCCGTTACGGTGAGTTGTATGCGGAGAATCCCGGCGCCAAACAGGTAGACCTGGTGCGTGATACCGTGCGTCTCATGTTCCAGCCCTGTTTATTCACGACAGTCACCACCATTGTGGCATTTTGCTCGCTGGTGGTCAGTGATATCCGCCCGGTGATCGATTTCGGATGGATCATGACCCTCGGCATATTCCTTGCGTTTGTAGTTGCTTTCATTTTCTTTCCCTCTTTTTTGAAAATGATGTCTCCGAAACCCTCGGTCTCCGCCCACGATATCACCAAGCGGATGACCACCGGTATCGCCCGCATCGCGCTCCGCCACAAAAATAAAATCCTCGGCCTGTTCGCCGTGCTGACGGTGGTGGCCGGCGTTGGGTTGACCCGGCTGGGCGTCGACAACCGTTTCATTGATTACTTCAAGGACACCACGGAAATCTACCAAGGCATGAATGTGATCGACACTCAATTGGGCGGCACCACGCCATTGGACATCATCATCGATGCCGATCAGAAATTTTACGATTACCTGAAGATGCTGAAAAAAGAAATGGATGCGTTTGAGATCGAAGATCCGTTCATCGTGCATGACATCACAAAGGACGAAAATTACTGGTTCCATCCCAACAAACTGCTGGAAGTGGAAAAGATCCACGACTATCTGGAAAGTCTGCCGGAGATCGGCAAGGTCCTGTCCATGGGCACGACACTCAAGATCGTGCGGTTTTTGAATAAGGATGAGGTGCCGGAAGATTACGATCTCGCCGTTTACCGCAAAGTGCTCCCGGAAAACGCGAGAAAGAGTTTTCTCGATCCCTACCTTTCAAAAGATGCCAATGAGATACGCATATCCATGCGCATCGAGGAGACCGACCCGCGTCTCAACCGTGGAGAATTGATCAAGAAGATCAAACGTCACTTAATTGACAATATGGGTATCGCCGAAGACCGTATCCGCGTCACCGGCATGGCGGTGATGTTCAACAATATGCTCCAGAGTTTGTACACCTCGCAGATTGCTACTTTAGAGCTGGTATTCGTAGCGATATTGATCATGTTTATGATTTTGTTCCGGCGGATTTGGCTGGCTGTACTGGCAGTCATTCCCAATGTGTTTTGCGCAATCTTTATCCTGGGTTTCATGGGATGGATGAACATCCCGCTGGATATGATGACCATCACTATCGCCGCCATTACCATCGGTATCGCTGTTGACGACACCATTCATTACATCCACCGTTACCAGAGCGAATTTCGCTTGGACGCTAACTACCGCAACAGCGTGATCCGCTGTCACGGCAGTATCGGCCGCGCCATTTACTATACATCAATCACCATTACCGTTGGATTCTCCATCCTGACCCTGTCGAATTTCATTCCAACGATTTATTTCGGTGTGCTCACGGGACTGGCAATGATCCTTGCCCTTCTGGGTGATTTGTTGTTACTTCCGCTCCTGATCTATCAGTTCCGTCCCCTCGGCCCCGAACACAAAAAATAACACGATGACATCCTGTGTTCGTGGAAGGGTGGCAGGTTTTCCCTAAACAATGGCTTGAATTTAGGTTAAATAAGCCGTAGCCTATTCTTCAGGGCTAATGTTTACAGGCGGAAGAGAAGAGGGATTACAGTTTAATTATTTGTAAGAAATCTATGAGTTATTACGAGTATAAATATCTTGTTGAGCCTGAAAAAATAAAACAGGTTTTAGGAATTTTTGAAGGTCTTTATAAGGATACAGATCCCTATCAGGGCGGATGGTTGGAATCAATTTATTTTGATACGCTGGACCAAAATTGTTACCGGGATTGTCTGGGTGGCAATAATTTAAAAACCAAATTCCGCACCCGTAAGTATCTGGACACCAATGTGGTACAGGCGCAGGTTAAAACCAAATCCCTTTACCAGGTCCGAAAGTGGAAAACCTCATTTTCTGAAGATCCCAAAGAACAAAGTTCCTGGAAGGATTTGTTGGGGAAAGCGGAACCCTCCCAACCAAAAATAGCGTGTGAGGCTATTTCCGCCAGGTATGGGCCGTTGATACCGATGGTTCGAATAAAATATTTTCGTCGCCGGTATCGTGTGTTCGATTACAGGGTCAACATTGACACCCATATAATGGTCGATTCGCATTTAAATCATCCGAGCGTCGTTCAGCCACATAAAGTCCAATTTCCATTTTCTGTTGTTGAAGTTAAATCCAATAATAATCGTCCTTTTCTGCCGTTTTTGGGATTGGTTTATTTGAATCAGGTTTCTTTTTCCAAATTCGGGATCGGTTTTGGATTGATAAAAAGAAATTACGACATAATAAACAAATATCAATAATCCAATCCTCGATTTCATCATTTTTATCAAGTCCTACAACCTGGGAGTCAAAAATTGAATCAGCAGGATCTCTTGAATATATTGCTTTCTCCTCGCGGAGTTGACCTTGAAGGACCGCTCAGTTTGTTGGTGATTCTAATCATTTCTCTGGTCTTAGGCTTGTGTTTTCGTGTTGTTTATCTGTCTTATTACAAGGCGAACGAACCGATTGATGGCAGTATTCCGCGCAGTTTTCCCGTCATGGCTCCCGCCATAGCCATGGTATTCTGGCTCATTCAATACAGTCTTCCGCTTTCTCTGGGCCTATTGGGTGCGCTTTCATTCGTCCGATTTCGTACCCCCGTCAAAAGAGCGGAGGATATCGCTTTTATTTTATGCCTGATAGCAGGATCGCTGGCTTGTGCGGTAAAACAATTTTTGGCTGCTGTGATGCTCATTATTTTAATAGCAGGCTATGGTTACCTGAGAAACCGTTTTTCATTTTTCAGTGGGGAAAACAAACAGGCCGCCGTTATTACTTTTAATACCTCGGTCCAGACCAATGTGGAAAGCCTTCTGGAACAATTAAAACAAGCCCATTCCCCTATCAACCTGTTAAGCACCAGCATTCACGATAACATCACTTCAATTGTTTTAGACGTCCGCAAGATAAGTGGAGCTGTGCAAAATGATATTATGAATATTTTGCAAGAGATCGATGCCTCGGCGCGGATTGATGTGTTTTTCCCTGACCGACAGATGGGGGGGTATTGATTCGCTGATGAGTACCCGTGTTCTATTCGGGCCCAGGAAATATATCACTGTTTTTTTTATGGCTTCTCTTTTGGGTTCGATCATTTTTGTGAATTCCGATCTTAAGGAGATGTACTCAAGTTCGCCCAAAAGACAAGCAGGCGTGGGGAAAGTGCCCTTTTCCCATACCTCCCAGCCTTATAGATATTCCCCTTTCATTATTGATCAAGTATTCAATTCCGGCCAATCGACCGCATCCGTTTTTGAAAACTCCAGCGATGAATTTCTCCGAATGAGTGGTCCGGCCACGGAAGTATTCCGGTTTTATGCTTCCGGCCAGGGTTTTTTTGAAGTTAATTTTAAATTACAAAAAAAAGGAGTTATCCCAAGGACATGGCTGTACAACGACCGGAATCAGTTGGTGTCTGCAGGAAAATGGTCGGAAGACGCGAGAGGCAGTGGAACCAGTAAGCATCAAATTCAAACTCCTGGCCTCTATAAATTAAAATTAATTTTCAATTATGAACATGTACAAAAGATTTTTTTGGAAACAACGGTAACCCGGGATGAGCAACCCCTGAAAAAATACATTCTGGAGAATCTGAAAACTATCAATGTTCATTTGCAGCCGGGACAGTATAGAAGAATCCGGAAACTCAAGAAACTTCAGGAATTGCATTGGAAAAAATTAAGCAACAATATTCATGGACGCGCTCTCCCTTCTCCCAAGGAAGGTATTTTGGGGCATGTAAAAACTTCCAAAGGTTCATGGGCGGTGGCAGAATTCAAATTGGCGGGTCGTAACCAGCAGCATCAAACGACATACCTTTTGCCCTCAATGGATGTTCAGATCGTCGGAGGAGAGTTGCCCTTTGGATTGGAAAAATTCAAATTATATCCATTAAAAGCAAAAAGTTTTGGTATGGATATGGTAATGGAAAGCGTGCTGGAGGATGTCGGTCTTTTTATGCCCCGACAGGATATTGCCCAAGTCCTGTTGGACGGAAAATTTATTGGTTATTATCAAATTATGGAAGCCAATCGCTCCCACTTTTTTGAATACGGGCAAACTCATGAGGGCCCGATTGTTGGATACGACCCCGATTCTTTAATCGCCAAAAAAGGAGTGTCCCATTTTAAGCCGAGAAGTTTTTTTAAAAAGAAGGTGTATCCGGTTCAAAAGCAGCCCGACCCGGGCACCCATGGTTTTTCCGATAAAATCTGCCAAAATGATTACGCTTTGGCGACTTCCTTTGCCATCACCTACTCGGGAAATCACGGTATGGGCGCGGGGGATACACGGTTTAATCTGAATGTTCAGAAAAATTGTTACCAACCCATCATTAAGGATGTGAACGCGGGAGTTCTTGCCATTGATTTGGGCAGGAATCTCATCCAGGGTCAACCTCCATTATTTAATGGCTTGAGGGCTTTGGGAACGTTGGCTCCGGAGTGGCGGCCTAATGCAGCCACCTATTCATCGTATTTCGTTTTCCGGGGAAACGGGAAAACCGAAGTGGATAAATTTTTCTGGTGGAATGCGCTGCCTTCCACTCTGGATTGGTTTTCCAGAAAGGAAAATTATAATAATTTTCTAAAATACCTCAATCGCTGGGACGCTACGTGGAGCCGAAATCGGGTATTGAAGAGGTTGGAGTATTTAGCCGGAGTCGGGCATGTGATCGCAACCGCCAATGGCAATGAAATGCCTCTGTATACAAAATTGGATTATCCACTTATTCAGGACATTTTTTCAGTGAAAGTCTTTCAGGTTCCGCTACACATAAGCGGCCAGTTGGAAAGTTATCCAGACCTGCTTTATATCCAAAAGGCCGTTTCGCAACTGACCCATAATTCCATCAATATCGATAACCATTCCCTGGCGATGTATAAATGGCGAAACCAGGCTTTAGAGGCACTGGTATCGAAAACAAAAAGCTACAAAAAATTTAATCCCGAACTGGTTGAACTTATCAATCAAGATGAAACATCCAACGTGATCACCTTGCTCTTCAGGAAGGAACACCCACAAAAGACTTCCTTGATTTTTTTGGAGAGAAACAATGAGGGGGAGGTTCGCGCCCAAGCGTCGCTCATTCTCAAGGATGGCCAAGGCCATACGTATTCTCCCGGAAAGTCCCTATCCACAGGTCAAAAAGTAATCTCGCTCAAGCGAAAGGATTTATATATAAATGATATACGAGACAACGAAAAGATCCGTCTCCACTGGTTTGTAATTCCCAAAACTGAGGATTACCAGTATGTGCGCCCTGAAGGACGGGGCCAGGCGCTTTATTTCGGTTCCCACGAAATCACCCTTTTAACCAAAGAACCCGTTTTTATTCAGGATGATGTATCGTTACCTCTAAATTCTTTCATGGTCCGTGAGGGGAATAAACTCTATTGGAGAGAGGATGCGCCTCATCCGATGGGTCCTGTTATTATTCCCAAAAACCTTGAATGGGTCGTTAAAACGCCACTGGCTATCAAGTTTGGCCCCAGGGGATGTCTGGAAATTCACGGCAAACTGTCCCTTGCCTCGGCAGCAACGCTTCATCTCACTTCATTGAAAGATTCCTGGTCGGGAATTCATTTTCTGGGAAATGAAGACCTGACGCTGGCAAGGTTAAACATTGAAAAAGTTGGGACAGGAACGGAGCAAGTGGATTGTAACGGCAGATCCTATACCGGAGCCGTTTCCTTCTACGATACCCGGGTCGCATTAAAGGATTCCAAAATACGAAATATTCGTACCGAGGACGCCCTCCACTTATTTAATGCCGAAGCCCGACTGGTCAACGTGCAGATTGACACCACCCAAAGCGATGCGATTGATGGCGATTTTTCATACATGAAGATGAGTAAAGTCACATTAAAAGATGCTGGAATTTTAGGTGCTGGGGGAGGAGACGGATTGGATGTTTCGGGATCTCTGGTGGAGGTCGACCAATCACGGCTATCAAATAATACGGATAAAAATCTTTCCGTTGGAGAAAACTCGCGCGTGTTTGTTGACACCAGCTTTTTTGAAAAGGGGAATTATGGCATCGCCGTTAAAGACGGATCTTATCTTGAAATAGGCAACTCGGGTTTTTATGATAACCAGAAAGATATCGACGCTTATGTTAAAAAACCTTATTTCCCTTTCCCGCAAATTGTGACTAAAGAGAATCTTACTTTTAATTCCCCGCCCAATTTGTGAATAACTATTTCCGTATTCCGGCTCCCTGCGGTGCATCGGCCCTGTTGCCCGGTCAAAAAATTCAAATGGGACGGGATTAACCCAAGTAGTAAACAGCTAATACGGGATCATCGTTAACCAGCCGATTCAGGTGATTCCAAAACTCCAGGCCGTTGTCGGCGGTGACCAGCACTTCAAGGTTCGCCTGCAGGACTTGCTCGAAGGCTTCCTTATGAGCCGGAGGTATGTGGAAGCTGGCTTTGAGGCCCTCCAGAAACTCTCCCTCGCCGGACACCAGGTCCCGTTGAATGTCGGGAAAATTGTGCGCGGCAAACCGTTTCGATACCACCCGCTTGCGGAATAAATTATGATCCCCGGTTTTTTCCGGTTCCATTTCGATATGGTATTCCGTCGGGCTGTATATGATCATGTTCCCGGACAACGCATCCACGGCCATCGGAGTTAAAGTTGTTGCGGTTCCAGTGATGTCCAGAATCATGGCGGTACTGTTGTTAAAGGTTTTCGCCAGCATCATTTCCTGGGTTTGGTAGCCCTCTTTGGTGAATTTGAGTGTTCTATTCTGAAGCCGTCTCTCTATTGCCAGGGTCAGAGGGGTTTCTCCGATCTTGCTGCCGTCCAAAAAAACCTTGGTTTTAGCGACATTGGAATTGAACGTGACAGTATCTTGGCCGTCGGAAAAAATAGTCGCACAACACGCCAGGGCCAGGCAAGCGGTCAAGCCGAACAGGATCAATAGATTCGTTTTCGTGAAAAATCTTTTGAGCATCATCATCTCCTCCTCAGAAAATTCATAAAGCAACTATGCATGAATTTCAACGACAATTCAAGAAGCGGTGGAATTGTCGATTACAAAAAGTTTGTCTTTGAAGAAACGCAATACACTGTGTCGCTCGACCCATCGCGCTGAATAGGCAAAACGTGTACCAAGAGCATACGCAATTGGAATAAGCAACAAAAAGAAGTACTCTCTATTAATGTAGGCCGCTAGAGCAAGGCCCAGAGCTATCAAGGAGTTAAAAATTACGATTGAATACGACATGGTTTTAAATTGAATGGTTAAATAGCATCGGTGAGGCGCCACTTGCTTTAATTTGCAGATAATCTTTCCAAATTTCCCCATATGAAAAATTGAAGGGAGATCCCGTATCCTGCAAATAAAGCTAACTTGAGACTCTTCATCCATCAAAACTTCAAATGACTTCTGCTTAGCCAGCTCGCGCATTAACTCCATATTGGTCTCCGCCGGTCCTTCAATGCGCCACGTTGTTTCAAGCTGGGGGAACATAAACCTTTTAAGAAATTCCCACATTTTTAATTATCCGTGTTCATCTGTGTTCATCGGTGGTTAATGGGTGGCCGGGTCTTTGGGGGCATTGAATTTCTTGCCGGCGATGTAGGTGGTGTCGACAAAATTTTCGCCGAAGTAATAGAACATGTCGCGGTAGTCGTTCGTCTTCAGCAGGTTGAAGTCGGCGCGCTGTTTGGGGAGCAGGCCGCCGTAATCTTTTTCCGCGCCCAGCGCTTTCGCCGAGCCGTAGGTCCCCGCGGCCAGCGCCTGCTCGGGTGTGAGGCGATACATCGAGGCCGCCAGAGTCAATATGGTTTGCATATTGTAAGTTGGCGAGCTGCCGGGATTGCAATCCGTCGCCAGCGCCAGCGCCACCCCGGCGTCGAGCATGGAATGGACGAGGGGACGTTTTTCCCCTCCCAGGAACAGCGTGACGCCCGGCATGAGTACCGCCGTAGTCCCGGCCGCGTGCATGGCGTGGATATCCATCGGCGTGGCGTACTCGAGATGGTCGCACGAGAGCGCCCCCAGCTTGGCCGCTTCGGTGCAACCGCCCTGGTGTGAAAACTCCTCAACGTGCGCGCGCAGGTCGAAACCCAGCAGTTTCGCCTGCAGGAACAGACGCCGCAAGTCCGCGACAGTGAACACATCTTTTTCGCAGAAGATGTCGACGCCGTCCGCCAGGCCCCGGAACCGCGGCAGGTTTTCAATGATTTCCTCCAGAAACTCCTCCCGGTCCTCGCCGGTCGGTACGGTGTGAGCGCCCAGGTAAGTGAGGGTGACCGGGACTTTGAGCGAGGCGCGCAGTTTTTTGCCGACCGTCAACATTTTCATTTCGGATTTGAGATTGAGTCCGTAGCCGGACTTGATTTCGAACGCTGTGGTGCCGAGGGCGATCATCCGCTTCATGCGCTTTTTGGCGGCATCGAACAATTCTTTCTCTGTTGCTCGGCTTGTGGCCTTCACGGTGCTCAGAATGCCGCCGCCGTTTTCGAGGATTTCCATGTAGGTGACGCCGCGTATGCGGTCGATCATTTCGTCCTTGCGCTCGCCGGCGTAAATAAGGTGCGTGTGGCAATCGACGAAGCCCGGCACCACGGCTCGGCCCTGGCAATCTACCACTTTTGTATAACTTTTCGAAGATTTGATTTCCGAGTCTTTCAGGATTTTATGGACGCGTCCGTCCTCGACCAGCAGGGCGCCCTGTTTGCGGAGGCGGATACCCGGCTGGGTGGAAGCGTCGGCCTGCACCAGTTGGCCGATGTTGCGGAAACAGAGAATGCCGCTCATGAAACTCCTCTATTCGTGAGACGTTGTCATGCTAAGCCTGTCGAAGCATGACACGATTTGTGTTCTGTACTTCTTCCGGGCGTTGCCCGGTTACGGTTTGGGAAGAGGAACTTTTCTTTTCCGTGCGACCTTTCTGGCAATATCGTACCCTGCATCGACGTGGCGGGCAACCCCCAGTCCCGGATCGTTGGTGAGTACCCGTTCCAGCCGCGCCGCTTTTCGTTGGGTGCCGTCGGCGACGATGACCATCCCGGCGTGCAGGGAATTACCGATGCCCACACCGCCGCCGTGGTGAAAGCTGACCCAGCTTGCGCCGGAGACGGCATTGACCGCGAAATTGAGCAGGGGCCAGTCGGCCACGGCGTCACTGCCGTCTTTCATGGCTTCGGTTTCGCGGTTTGGGGAAGCGACGCTGCCGCAGTCGAGATGGTCGCGTCCGATTACAATCGGTGCAGCCACTTTTTTCTTTTTGACCAGATCGTTCATGACCTTTCCCATTTGTGCGCGCTCGCCGTAGCCCAGCCAGCACACACGCGTCGGCAGTCCCAGTATCGGTACCTGCGCCTGCGCTTTTTTGATCCAGCGGTGGAGCGCTTTCTTTTTGGGAAAGGTATCGATCACCGCCTGATCGACGGTCCACAAATCTTTTTTCTTGCCGGAGAGCAACGCCCAGCGGAAGGGGCCTTGCCCTTCGCAGAACAACGGGCGGACATAAGCCGGAACGAAACCGGGATAGATGAACGCGCCGTCCGGTTGGCGGACATTCAGGCCGCCGAGTTCGGCCTGACCACGCAGGTTGTTGCCGTAATCAAACACCACCGCGCCTTGCTGCTGCAGATCGATCAGCGCCTGCGTGTGCTTGACCGTGGTGGCGAGCGACCGCTGGCGGTATTCGTCCGGATCCTGCGTTTTAAGTTTCATGATTGCTTTGTAGTTATCGCCCTCCGGAACGTAGTCCATGAGATTGTGCGCGGGGGTCTGATCGGTCACAATGTCGGGAATACGCTTCAGGTCGAGCAGTTGCTGGGCGACGGTGGCGCCGTTGGCCAGTAAGCCGACACTGACCGGTTGCTGGTTTGCCAATCCTTCGTCAATGAGGGTCAATGCCTCCTGCAGGCTGGTCGCTGACCGGTCAAGGTAACCTTCCCGGAGGCGGCGTTCAATTTGCGCCGGGTTGACCTCGGCGACCAGGATGCAGGCCTCGTTCATGGTGCCTGCCAGCGGTTGCGCGCTGCCCATGTTGCCGAGTCCGGCGGTATAGATCCATTTGCCCGCCAGGCTGTGCGATTTGAAATCGATTTGTCCGCAGGCGCCGAAAGTTTCGTATGTGCCCTGCAGGATGCCCTGGGTGCCGATGTAAATCCAGCTTCCCGCCGTCATCTGGCCGTACATCATGAGTCCGAGCCGGTCGAGATGATCGAAATGGTCCTGCGTGGCGTGACTGGGTACCAGGTTGGAGTTGGCGATGATGACGCGCGGGGCGTCCGGGTGGGTCGGCGCGATGTACACCGGTTTGCCGGATTGCACGCACAGGGTCTGGTCACTCTTGAGGCGTTTGAGTTCGGCGACGATGCGGTGGTATTCCTGCCAGTTGCGCGCCGCCCGTCCGGTGCCGCCGTAAACGATGAGCTGTTTCCAATCGAGCGCAACGCGTTCGTCGAGATTGTTCTGGAGCATGCGCAGGGCGGCTTCGGTGTCCCAGTCGCAGCAACTCCGTTTCAGGGAGGTGGACGCGCGCGGCGCTTTTTTGGGACGCCGGTTCATGGCCATGGGCCGTGTCGACTTTGGCTTTTTCATGATTTCTCCTTGCGGGAGGCCACGCCCAGACAGAAATGGTAAAAGATGCCGACGGCGAGGCGGCCGGTACGCTCCTCTTCGATCAGAGGGTTGTATTCCGACAAATCAAACAAATCGACTTTGGGATGGGCGCCGGCGGCGAACGCCATTTCAAACGCCTCCTT
>Ga0224497_10001792_pt1 | contig 13283 bp, 12 predicted proteins | sample SF_Jul11_sed_USG_4_FD_167970 | JGI IMG/M metagenome (GOLD analysis project Ga0224497, IMG submission 167970) | Sediment microbial communities from San Francisco Bay, California, United States - SF_Jul11_sed_USGS_13 | ecosystem: Environmental > Aquatic > Marine > Sediment | place: USA... | reverse complement strand
AACCCGATCCAGGAGACCGGGATTCGGGAGACCGGGATTCGGGAGACCGGGATTCAGGAAATCAGGGCCAGCGCCATGATCCGCGAGGTCCACGCCTACGGCCGCCTCGTCGGCCTCGGCGAGCATCACGACGGTCCCTCCCAGCACCTGGGTCTCGGCCGCTCGCTCGTCGAGCGCGCGGCGGCGCTGGCCGCCGAGGCGGGGTTCCGCGACCTGGCCGTGATCTCCGCGGTCGGCACCCGGCGCTACTACCGCCGGCTGGGCTTCGTCGACGGCGAGCTCTACCAGCACCGGCCGCTCGCCGCGCCGGCCCGCGCCGCGGGCCGCTAACCGCCGGTCCCTCGCGCGCTCAACGCCGCCTTGAGCGCGGCGACGTGCCGCGGTCCCGTGCGGCAGCAGCCGCCGATCAGGCGGGCGCCGGCGCCCCGCCAGGCGACGGCGGCCGCGGCGAAGTCCAGAGGGTCCGTGTCCCCGGTCCAGCGCCTCGCCGCCGCGTCCCAGATCTCGCCGGAGTTCGGGTAGACGACCACGGGCGTCGCCGGCGCCGCCCGCCGGATCTCCGCCACGAGCGGCGTGACGAAGCGCGGCGCCGTGCAGTTGACGCCCACGGCCAGGACTTGGCGATGGCCGGCGCACAGCGCGGCGGCCTCGGCGACCGGAGTTCCGTCGGAGATCCGCTCGCCGTCGCGGCACGAGAAGCTGAGCCACGCCTTGACGGCGGGCGTCTGGCGCAGCAGCTCGAGCAGCACTTCTGCCTCGCGCAACGAGGGCAGCGTCTCGCAGGCAAGAAGCGTCGTCGCCTCGGCGAGGACCTCCCAGCGCGGCTCGTGGAAGCCTCGCAAGACGTCCGCGCCGACGCCGTAGTGCCCCGAGTACTCGGAGCCGTCGGCGAGAAACGCCCCGTAGGGCCCGACGCTGGCCGCGGCGAAGGCAAGCCGGCCGGCGGCCTCGGCATGATCGCGGCACGCCTCGCGAGCCAGCTCGACCGTCCGCCGCAGCAGCCGCCGGGCCGCCGCCGGGCTCACTCCGGCGCTCACGAAGCCGGGAACGCTCGCCTGATAGCTCGCCGCGAGGATGCAATCCGCGCCGGCCTCGAGATAGGCCCGGTGGACGGCGGCGATCGCCTGGGGGTCTCGCAACATCAAGAGCGCCGACCACAGCGGATGCCGCAGATCTTGCCCCCGCGCTTCGAGCTCCGTGGCCAGCCCGCCATCGAGAACGAGGGCCCCCCCGCCCGCCGCCGCCGAGCGCAACGCCCGCTCCAGCCGCGAGCCATCACTCACGAACCGGCCCTCCCCGGACGGACCTTCTGGATGCCCTCGCTCACCTCGACCTGCTCTCCACCGCGGACCCCAGTCTAGTCCCAGTGGACGAACCACGCCTTCGCAGAGCCCGTCATCCCGCACTGCTACTCGAAAGTAAGAAAGACCAAAGACCAAAGACATGAAAAAATAAAGGATTCCGGGTGAGGGAAAAGAAAAGGGACCTTGAGGCTCGGGCGGACCCCGGGGAGCCGGAACAGCGCCTCGCGATCCACCATTCTGCCAGGCGGCCAAGCCATCGCTTTCGAGATCCCGGCCGCCATACCGCCCGGGATTCCGCTCGACTCCGGTGGGTGCCGCGGGGGCCGACCGGGGCCCCGCGGCGTAGGCCGAAGACGGCCATGCCGCCGGGCGGCATTCCGGCCGGGGCCTCGGAAGCGATGGCGTGGCCGCCCGGCAGAACGGTGGACCGCGCGGCAGCCGCTCCAGGCCGCCGCAGCCCGCCCGAGCCTCGAAGTTCCTTTTCTCTTCCCTTACCCGGAATCTCTTGTCTTTTGTCTTTTGTCTTTTCTCAAACGAAGAACCCCAGTCTGCAAGACATGCTCCACGGGTGGTGTCCTTCGCATGCCGCTAGACTCGGGCGCCCATGGGTGCCTTCTCTTATTCCACGGTGCTTCTGCTGTGGGCTTTGCTCGGCCTGGCGGCGGCGGTGGGGTTGTTCTTCACGCCGGCGCCTTACGGGCGGCACGAGCGGCGCGGTTGGGGGCCGAGGGTGGACTCGACCGTGGGGTGGGTGCTGATGGAGGCGACGGCCGTGCTGGTGCTGCCGGCCGTCTTCTTCGCCGCCGGCCGCCGCGATGCTGTCTCGTGGGTCTTTCTCGCCCTCTGGGAGCTGCATTACCTGCATCGCGCCTTCGTCTTCCCGTTCCGGCGCGCGAGCCCGCGGCGCACCCCGTGGGCGATCGTCGGCATGGCCCTCGCGTTCAACGTGGTCAACGGGGTCCTCAACGGGGCGTACCTCTTCGCGCTGGCGCCGCCGTACGCCGCCGACTGGCTCTGGCGTCCGCGCTTCCTCGCCGGCCTCGCCGTCTTCCTCGGCGGGATGGCCTTGAACGTGGACTCCGACAACCGCCTCTTGCGCCTGCGCCGGCGCTCGGAAGGCTACGCCGTGCCGCACGGCGGCGGCTTCCGCTGGGTCTCGTGCCCCAACTACCTGGGCGAGATCGTCGAGTGGACCGGCTTCGCCATCGCCACGGCCTCCCCCGCCGCCTGGGTCTTCGCCTGGTGGACCCTGGCCAACCTGGCGCCGCGAGCCCGGAGCCACCACCGCTGGTACCGGGAGCGCTTCGCCGACTATCCGGCGACCCGGCGGGCGCTCGTGCCGTTCGTCTGGTAGCGCGGCACCCTCCCGGCCGGGAGCGAGCTACTCGTCTTCCACGACGACCGCCGTGCCGTAGGCCAGGAGCTCCGCCGCCGCGCTCATGACCTCGGAGGTCGTGAACCGCACCTCGACGATGGCGTTGGCCCCCAGCTCCGCGGCCTCTTCGACCATCCGGTCGAGGGACTGCTCCCGCGCCTCGGCGAAGAGCTTGGTGTACTCGCTGACCTCGCCGCCGACGACGTTGCGGAAGACGGCCATGATGTCGCGGCCGAGGTGGCGGGCGCGGATCGTGTTGCCGCGCACGAGCCCCAGCACCCGGACGATCCGCTTGCCCTCGATCGTCGGGGTCGTCGTCAGGATCATCGCCTCACTCTCCCGTAGCGGTCGGTCTTCATCACCTTGAGGCGGTCGAGCAGGACGGAAGAGAAGAGCAGCAGCGGACCGCCGACCGCGCCCGCCACGAGGGCTCTTTCCCACCAGCTCTCCGGGCTCGTCGCGGCGCCCCACAGCGCGAAGCCGAGGACGGCGACCGCCCAGCCGATCGCGAGCAGCCAGCCCGACCTACGCAGGAACCGGCTGGCGCCCGAGCGCGGCGCCTCGCGCCACTCCTCGTCGGCCGGCGCCGCGAGGCGGGTCGAGCGCGCCGCCTGGCGGATCGCGCGCAGCTCGGCCACCAGCGCCCGCGCCTCGGGGTCGTCCTCGAGATGCAGGCGGACCTTCTGCTCCTCGGCCTGGGTCAGCTCCCCGTCGAGGTAGCCGGAGAACAGGGACTCGTCGAATGGGGTCTTTCGGTACTCGTTCATCGCACGCGTCCTTCTCTGCGATCCGGCTCCGCGAGCAGATCGCGCAAGGCGCGCCGCGCCCGGTGCAGGCGCGACATCACCGTCCCCGTCGGCACTCCCAGCACGCTGCCGATCTCGCCGTAGGAGAGATCCTGATACTCGCGCAGCACGAGGATCTCGCGCTGCTTGTCCGGCAGCCGGCCCAGGGCGCTCCAGACCCGCCGCCGCAGATCGCGCCGCTCGAGCCGCGCGGCCGGATCCCCATCCCTCTGGACCGGGGCCGGCATTCCCTTCTCGAGCAGCTCGTCGAGCGACTCGGCGCGGCGCACCTTCTGGCGCCGGCCGAGATCGTAGGACTTGTTGCGGACGATGCGGAACAGCCAGGGCAGCACCGGCCTCCCATCCTCGAACCGCTGCAGCGTATCGAGGAAGCGGATCATCGCCTCCTGGGTCACGTCCGCCGCGTCCTCCCGGTTGCCCGTCAGCTGGAGGGCGAAGCGATAGGCCGCGGCGCGGTGGCGCCGGACGAGCTCGTTTCTCGCTTCGGCGTCGCCTCCGCGGGCCTGGGACACCAGGTCGTCGTCCAGCAGTCGCGGCTCGGCCATGAGAGGTACCGCCGTCATCCTACAGGCACCTACGGGCTGCCGCGGCTTCTATTCCGTCCTCGGGCCGCATGGTAGGTTAGCCCTTCCGAAAACGGGGGCGGCCCGCCACGCCGGCGTCGCCAGAACGAAGGCCACACACGAGGAGGCGAGTACCATGTCCGTAGCCAAGGTCACCGAGATCAGCTCCAGCTCCACCGTCAGCTTCGAGGACGCCATCCGGCAGGGAATCGCCCGCGCCAGCAAGACCCTCGACGGCATCCAGGGCGCCTGGATCAAGGAGCAGAAGGTCGTCTGCGACGGCGAGGAGATCACGGAGTTCCGGGTCGACATGAAGGTGACTTTCGTCCTCAAGGACTAGTCGACGGCTCCAGACGCGGGGCCGCGGCCCAACGGCCGCGATCCGGCGGCCGAGGCGATGGACTCCGAGATGGACCGCAAGACGGGCTAGGAGATGGACTACGAGAAGCTGGGCAAGTTCTATCTGGGGCGCCCCCACGACCTGTCCTCGGGGACGACGGCCGAGGAGCCGCTGCTTTACGACTCCAAGGACCTGACGACCCACGCCGTCTGCGTCGGCATGACCGGCAGCGGCAAGACGGGGCTGTGCGTCGGCCTGCTCGAGGAGGCCGCGATCGACGGCATCCCGTCGATCGTCATCGACCCCAAGGGCGACCTCGGCAACCTCCTGCTGACCTTCCCGAGCCTCCGGCCCGAGGACTTCGCCCCCTGGATCAACGAGGACGACGCCCGCAAGAAGGGGGTCTCGGCCGCCGAGTACGCCGCCGCCCAGGCCGAGCTGTGGAAGAAGGGCCTCGCCGCGTGGGGCCAGGACGGGGCGCGGATCCAGCGCCTCCACGACGCGGCGGACTTCGCGGTCTACACGCCGGGGTCGAGCGCCGGCATCCCGATCTCGATCCTCGACTCCTTCGCGGCGCCGCCCGCGGCCGTACGCGACGACGCGGAGCTCCTGGGCGACCGCATCGCGACGACGGTGACGAGCCTGCTGGGCTTCGTCGGCATCCGCGGCGACGCCGTCCAGAGCCGCGAGCACATCCTCCTCGCCACGATCCTCGACCACGAGTGGCGGCAGGGGCGCGACCTCGATCTCGCCGCCCTCATCCAGGCGGTCCAGTCGCCGCCGGTCGCCAAGATCGGCGTCATCGACCTCGACGCCTTCTACCCCGCCGGCGACCGCTTCGGGCTGGCGATGTCGCTCAACAACCTGCTGGCGGCGCCGGGCTTCTCCGCCTGGCTCGAAGGCGAGCCGCTCGACATCCAGAACATCCTCTACACGGCGGCCGGCAAGCCGCGGGTGGCGATCTTCTCGATCGCCCACCTCGACGACTCGGAGCGGATGTTCTTCGTTTCGCTGCTGCTCAATCAGGTCCTCGGCTGGACCCGCTCGCAGCCCGGCACCAACAGCCTGCGGGCGCTGCTCTACATGGACGAGATCTTCGGCTACATGCCGCCCGTGGCCGAGCCGCCGTCGAAGAAGCCGCTGCTGACGATGCTCAAGCAGGCCCGGGCGCACGGCGTCGGCGTCGTGCTGGCGACCCAGAACCCGGTCGATCTCGACTACAAGGGCCTGTCCAACGCCGGCACCTGGTTCATCGGCCGCCTGCAGACCGAGCGCGACAAGATGCGGGTGCTCGACGGGCTCGAGGGCGCCGCCGCCGGCGCCGGCCGTTTCGACCGCGGCGCGATGGAGGAGACGCTCGCCGGCCTCGGGCAGCGCCGGTTCCTGCTCAACAACGTCCACGAGGACGCCCCGGTCATCTTCGAGACCCGCTGGGCGATGTCCTACCTGCGTGGGCCGATGACCCGCGAGCAGATCCGCCAGGTGATGGCAGGCCGCAAGCCGGAGGCCGCGCCGGCAACGCCGGCCGCTCCGGCGCCAGCCGCCACCCCGGCCGCCGCGGCGCCGGCCGCCCGCGCGACGTCCCGGCCGGTGCTGCCGCCGGCGATCCCGCAGTACTTCGTCCCGGCCCGCGACCTGCCGCTCGGCGCCCCCGTCGAGTACGTGCCGCAGCTGCTGGCCGCCGGCGTCGTCCACTTCGTCGACCGCAAGCACGAGATCGACACGTCCGAGCCGGTCACCGTGCTCGCTCCGCTGGCGGACGGCGTCGTTCCCGTCGACTGGGAGCGCGTCGAAGAGTGCTCCGTCGAGCTCGACCGGCTGGAGACCGCGCCCGCGCCGGCGGCCGCGTTCGCGGCGCTCCCCGGGCCGGCCGCCCAGGAGAAGTCCTACGCGCAGTGGAAGAAGGACTTCGACGAGTGGCTCTACCGCGGCCGCAAGCTCGAGCTCTTCGAGAGCCCGGCGTTCGGCCGCGTCTCCGAGCCCGGCGAGAGCGAGCGCGACTTCCGGGTCCGCCTGCAGCACCTGACCCGCGAGCAGCGAGACGCCAAGCTCGACGAGCTGCGGGGCAAGTTCCGCGCCAAGGTCGACAGCCTCGAGGAGCGCCTGCGCAAGGCCGAGCAGAAGCGCGAGAAGGAGGCCCAGCAGTCCAAGCAGGTCAAGCTCGACACGGCGCTGCGCATCGGCTCCACGCTCCTCGGCGCCGTCCTCGGACGCAGCACCCGCGCGAGCTCGGGGACGGCCATGCGCAGCGTCACCCGCTCCTGGCGGGATGCGCAGGACGTGGCCCGCGCCGAGGAGGACATCGAGGAGATCAAGAAGGACCTCGCCGAGCTCCAGGCGGAGGCCGAGCGCGAGGTGGCAGAGCTCGCGCAGCGCCTCGACCCCCTCAACGAGGAGCTCGCGAAGACCGAGGTCCGCCCCCGCCGCACCGACATCGAGGTCCGGCTCCTCGGCCTCGCCTGGGTGCCGCGGCGGGGCTGAGGCCGGGCGCTCTTCGACCGTCTCGTCGTCGCTCCCGGTGCGCACGGCCCTCCCAGTCCGCATGCCGTTCCTGGTGGCCGCCGCGATCCTGGCCGCCCCGGCGGCCGCGGCGGTCGCGCCGGCCGCCGCCCAGGAGCCGCCGCCGGCCTGGCGGGTCTACACCGGCGAGCCGGGCGTCTACCGCCTCGGCTGGGAGGATCTGCGGAGCTCCGATCCCGGCGTGGCGGGAGCTCTCGAGAGCCGCCGGATCTCCCTCTCCAACCGCGGCCGGCCGGTGCCGATCCGCGTCGCCGACGGCGGCGACGGCCTCCTGGGACCCGGCGACTGGATCGAGTTCGTCGCCGAGGTCCTGCCCGGAGCGCACACCTACTCCCACGAGTACTCGCCCTACAACGTCTACTGGCTCCACGCGGCCGGCGAGGGCAGTCTCCGCATGACCGAGCCGCCGGCGCAGAGGGAGGGACCGACCCTCCCGGGTGCGGCCAACCGCGGAGCCGGGACTCGGCTGACGCGCGCGCTGCACCTCGAGCGCGACCGCCTCATGGTCCGGTTGAGCGCTCGGGACCTCGGCGACGTCGAGGAGCCGGAGCTCTGGTATTGGGCCAAGTTGACGCAGGTCGACCGCCAGCCCTTCGTCCTGCCGCTCGAGCTCGCGGGCCTAGACGTACAGGCGCCTGACCCGATCACCATTTCTCTACAGTTTCGGGGGCTCTCCTCGCAGCGCGTGACCGGTCAGACGGTGACGGGCGAGCCGGCAGAGCCCGACCACGAGCTGGAGATCTCGTGGGGCCGCAACCGGACGTTGCGGGCGAGCTGGAGCGGGAAGCAGCCGGAGCTCGTCTCCCTGCCGCCGATCCCGCCCCGGGAGCTGACGGCCGGCGGCGCCCAGCTGAGCCTGAGGGTCCTCCGCCGGCGGGCGGCCGGTGCCGCGCAGGCCACGGTCGACGTCGTCATGCTCGACTGGGTGGAGGTCGGCTACCCCCACGACGGCCGAATCGGCGACGAGCAGGTCCGCCTCTCGATCGCGGCGCCCCCCGGAGGCGCCGTCGGCCTCGAGGCGAACGGCGACCCCCGCCTCCTCGCCTACGGCGACGGCGGAAGCCGCCGCCTGATCGTCGAGCGCTGCGCGGGGCGCGGCGCCAGTCATTCCCTGCGACCCGGGCCCGGCGAGGAGGCCTGGTGGCTCGTCCGGGAAGGGGGCCTGCGGCGACCGGCGAGGGTGGAGGCCGACACCCCGTCGCGCCTGGCCGAGACCTCTCGTCGGGCCGACTACGTCATGATCGGCCACTCCTCTATGCTCGCGGCCGTCCAGCCGCTCGCGGACTTCCACCGGCGGCGCGGTCTGGAGGTCGCGGTCGTGGACGTGCAAGACGTCTACGACGAGTTCAATCACGGCATCCTCCACCCGCGAGCGATCCGCGACTTCCTCGCCCACGCCTATCACCACTGGCGGCCGCCACGGCCGCGCTACGTGCTGCTCGTGGGAGACGCCAGCTGGGACACGAAGAACAGCGTCGTCGACGACGCCCTCTACGCCAACTGGAGCGATCGCCAGCTCGCCTTCGAAGGGGAGTTCCGGGCCAGGACCGCGACCGTCTACGACCGGGCTCCGGCGGCGAACGACCGCAACCTCGTCCCGACCCACAACTTCCATGCCAAACAGGGCCACGCCGCGAGCGACAACTGGTTCGTCAGCGTCGACGGCGACGACTTCCTGCCCGACATGGCGATCGGCAGGATCCCGGTCGTCGAGCCCGAGGAGCTCGCGGGCATCGTCGAGAAGACGATCCGCTACGTCGCCGCGCCCGAGGTCGGCCCCTGGCGGCGACGGGCGCTCTGGATCACCAACGAGTCGAAGTGGCTGCAGCAGCTCACCGACAACCTGCAGCAGAAGCTCTTCCCGAGAGGAATCGCCGCCGTCGAGGTCTATCCGTCCGACGACGAGGCAACCAACGAGCACCATCAGGCGTCCCTGCTGCGGGCCTTCGACGCCGGTCAGCTCCTGGTCCACTTCGTCGGTCACGGCGGGCGCTTCATCTGGCGCACCGCCCCCTCGGACACGGACAAGAACCACGACCTCTTCACCCTCGACCATCTGGACGCACTGCAGCCGACCGGCCGCCTTCCGCTGGTAATGAGTCTCACCTGCCACAGCGGCCCCTTCGACCATCCCAACGCCGACTCGATCGCCGAGAAGTTCCTGCGCCTCCCCGACCGCGGCGCCATCGCAGTCGTCAGCGCGTCGTGGCGCACCGGCTACGAGTCCCTCCACTTGAGCGGGGCACTGCTCGAGGAGCTCGAGTTCGGGACGACGATCGGCGACGCCTTCCTCCGCGCCAAGCGACGCCAGGAGATCCGCGAGCTCGTGGAGCTGTACAACCTGTTCGGCGACCCCGCCGTGCCGCTGGCGTCGCCTAGCCGCCGCGCCGAGCTGACGTTGATCGAGGGGCTCGAGCTCGAGCTGCGGATCGACGCGGCGGACTTCAACGGCCGCGCGCTTCTGGAAGTGCTCGCCGCAGACGGCACGACGCGGCGCAGCGAGGAGCTCGAGATGACGGCGCCGCGGCTCTCCGTGCCCTTCGCCGAGGAGGCCGGCGACCGCTGGATCCTCGCCTACCTGTGGAGCGAGGAGTCAGGGATCGACGCCGTCGGCGCTCTCGATCTGCAAACGACGAATTGACGCTGGCCGCCGCTTGTTGCTACTGTCCTATCTTCAGAAGGCGTGGTCGCCAATTAGGAGGTTTACTGTGATGCGCGGAACGGCAATGCTCGGCCTCGTCGCCTTGGCGGTGTTCGCTCTCCCCCTCGGGGCCCAGACAATCGACAAGGCGAACATCGACGAAGACGCCCTCGCCCGCCGGGTGATGGCCGAGACCGTGGTCGGAGTGGGGGCGCCCCCGAACGACCTCTGCGTGAACGCGATCCCGATCGCCGTGCCGTCGCTGACGGCCGGAACCACGATCGGCGCGGGGGACGACGCCCCAGGGTTCTGCGGCACGACCGCCAACTCGCCGTCGGTCTGGTACACCGTCGTGGGCACGGGAAACACCATCACGGTGACCACCTGCGAAGACTTCGGCGGCGGCGCCGACTACGACACGAAGGCCAGCGTCTACTGCGACAACTGCGGGTTCACCTGCGTGGGCGGCAACGACGATAGCTGCCCCTCCAGCGCCCTCCACTCGACGTTTTCGTTCTGCTCGGCGCCGTCCACGACGTACGACGTCATGGTCCACGGTTTTGGCGGCCAGTCGGGCAACTTCGACTTGAACGTGTTCGACGACGGCAACCCGTGCATGCCGACCGTCCAGTGTACGCCCATCCCCGTCGAGCTGCAGAGCATCGGGATCCAGTAGGGGCGGTCCGGCACGCCGCCGCCCGGGCGTCGCGGCGGAGCTGAGCGGCCGTGGTCGCGGGCGCCAGTCTGCACTCTTCATGACGCCGGGACGCTCATGGATGATGCAGGCTAGGATGCCCTCGTGCTCCATGGCCTGCTAGCGGATGGGGTTCTCGGCCTCCACTTCGGGTTCCTGCTCTTCGCCGTCTGCGGGGGCCTGCTCGTCCTCCGGTGGCCGCGGCTGGCGTGGCTGCACGTGCCGGCCCTGCTGTGGGGAGCGACCGTCAGCCTCATGGGCTGGGTCTGCCCGCTGACCCCGCTCGAGAACCACTTCCGCCGGCTGGCCGGCGAGGCCGGCTACACGGGCACGTTCCTCGAGCGCTACGTCGCGCCCCTCGTCTACCCCGGCGCCCTGACGCGCGAGCTGCAGCTCGCCGCAGGCATCTTCCTGCTGGTTTCGAATCTCGCGCTCTACGGCCTCCTGCTGCGGCGCCGGCTGCGCACCGCCAGACGAGAGGACAAAGACGTCAAGTAGGCGGACGGTTGCCCGCGGCCTGTTGTCTGGCCGACAATCGCGGGCGTGCGGTCCGCTACTTCGTTGGGGTCTTGGCTCGGAGGGTCTTCCAGCCATGTGCTGACGCGTTGGCTGTTCTTGCGGACGTTGGGGGTGGTCTACTGCATCGCCTTCGCTTCGCTCGGCGTCCAAGTCCTGGAGCTGGTCGGCAGCCGCGGCATCCTGCCGGCGGCAGAGTTTCTCGCGGCCGTGAAGGCGAGCCTGGGCGCGGAGGCCTATCTCGCGCTGCCGACGCTGGGCTGGCTGAGCGCGAGCGACGGGTTCCTGCTGTTTCTGTGCTGGGGCGGGGCCGCGTTGTCGGTGCTCGTCGTGCTCCGCGTCGCCCCCGCGGCCGTGCTGGCCGTGCTGTGGGTCTTCTACCTGTCGCTCTACGGCCTGGGGCAGACCTTCCTCGCCTTCCAGTGGGACCTGCTGCTGCTCGAGGCCGGGCTGCTGGGGGTCTTTCTCGCGCCCTGGCAGCTGCGCCCGCGGCTCGTGGCGGAGCCCGAGCCGCCGCTTGTCGCCGTGTGGCTGGTGCGCTGGCTGGTGTTCCGGCTGATGTTCCTCTCCGGCGTCGTCAAGCTGCTCGACGAGAGCCCGGCGGCGCCGACCTGGAAGATGTTGACGGCCCTGACCTACCACTACGAGACCCAGTGCCTGCCCACCGCCATCGCCTGGTACGCCCACCAGCTGCCGCCGTGGTTCCAGAAGGCCTCCGTCCTCGGGGTCTTCGCCATCGAGATCGCGGTGCCGTTCCTGATCTTCACCTCGCGCCGGCTGCGCCTCGCCGCCTTCTTTCCCCTGGTCTTCCTGCAGCTCCTGATCGCCTGGACCGGCAACTACAACTTCTTCAACCTGCTCTCGATCGCGCTGTGCCTGATGCTGCTCGACGACGGCTGCGTGCGCCCCTTGGCTCCCGCGGCGGCAGCCCGCGACGCGCGGCTCCCGGCGCCCCGGCCGCCGGCCGCCAGGCTGCACCGCTCGCTGACCGCCGCGTTCGCCGCCGTCGTTCTGGTCGTCGGCGGGCTCTGGCTGGCCGCCGCCTTTCTCGGCTTTCGCGCCCTGCCCGAGAGCGGCAAGGCCGTCCTTCGCTACTCGAGTCGCTTCTCCAGCATCAACACCTACGGCCTCTTCCGCAGCATGACGACCTCGCGGCCGGAGATCGTCGTCGAAGGCAGCGACGACGGCCGGACGTGGCGCGAGTACGGGTTCCGTTGGAAGCCGGGCGACGTCGCGCGCCGCCCGGGACGGGTAGCGCCGCACCAGCCGCGCCTCGACTGGCAGATGTGGTTCGCCGCCCTGGGAAGCTACCAGTCCCCCCGCGACCGCTGGTTCGCGAGCTTCCTCCACCGGCTGCTCGAAGGCGAGCCGGAAGTGCTCGCCCTGCTCGCGCCGAGCCCGTTTCCAGAGCGGCCACCGAGGCTGATCCGGGCCGTGCTCTACGACTATCGATTCACGACGCCAGCCGAGCGGCGCGAGAGCGGCGCCTGGTGGACCAGGACCCGGCTCGGACCGTACAGCCCCCTTCTGTCCACCGGTTCCCGGGGCGGGCGCGAAGTCGAGAGCTCGGCGAAGAAGGCCGGGAGAGGAGGCTCGGAGGCTACTCGCCCGCCCTTCGGGACCTCAGGGGTCTCCGCGGAGTAGACTCGAGGCGCGGGCTCGGGATCGAACAGCACGGGAGACACGCCATGCCGACCTTCGACTTCCACGCGGACAAGAAGACCTTCGATCTCGTCAATGCGCGAGCGATGGCCAGGGCGTCGCAGCTCGCATACGGGAAGGTCCGAGCCGACGACGTGCGCGGCACGCTCGGGAGCTGGGGCTTCCCGAACGCGAGGTTCTTTTCGGACCGAGCCGGGACGCAGGGCTTCGTCGCCGGCAACAGCGAGCTCGTCCTGGTGTCCTTTCGGGGCACCGAGCCCGGCGAGCTCAAAGACTGGATGACGGACCTCAAGATCAGGCGGGTTCCGGGAAAGGGCGGTGGGCACGTCCACCGCGGCTTCAAGGCGGCTCTCGAGGCGGTCGCCTCCGACATGGCCGCGGCCGTCCGGCGGCTCCGAGATCGTGGTCAGCCGGTCTTCGTGACCGGTCACAGCCTGGGAGCGGCGCTGGCGACGCTGGCGGTGGCCGCCTCGGAGACGGAGGGCATCGAGATCGCCGGTCTCTACACCTTCGGTTCGCCGAGGGTGGGCAACAAGGTCTTCGCCAAGCGGTTCACGGCGAAGCACGGAAGGCGGGCGTTCCGCGTCGTAAACAACAACGACACCGTGACCCGTGTGCCGCCACGGAGCGCCGGCTACAAGCACGTCGGAACCGTCGAGTACCTCGACGCGGCGGGGCGACTGCACACCGGCACCGGCCGGTGGAAGCTGTTCTTGCGGCGAGTGCAGGGCCAGGTACAGGGCCGCATCGACGACTTCTTGAAGCCGGGAACGGACGGTCTCAAGGACCATGGCATTCGGCGCTACGTGGAGATCATGGACGCTCTCTCCGAGTAGGGGCCGGGCTTGCGGGTCCTGGCGCC
>Ga0224497_10001790_pt1 | contig 13304 bp, 7 predicted proteins | sample SF_Jul11_sed_USG_4_FD_167970 | JGI IMG/M metagenome (GOLD analysis project Ga0224497, IMG submission 167970) | Sediment microbial communities from San Francisco Bay, California, United States - SF_Jul11_sed_USGS_13 | ecosystem: Environmental > Aquatic > Marine > Sediment | place: USA: California... | reverse complement strand
CGAGTGAGGCGGTAGTGAAGTAAACAGAATTCGCGGCATGGCCTTCGGGCGATGCCTCGGGCAGCCGCAGGGAGGCGGCGATCGTCGAAGACCGTAGGCGATCAACTTGGTTGTTGATCTTAATAACTGCCTACGCAGATGGTGAGACCTTAGTCAGATTAGCTGGCAACGGTTGCCATCCGATATGGAACGGATGTTCCGGAATGGGAAGGTGAAAGATTAGTTGTTCCAAAAGGAAGGAGTTTTTCCGGCGGAGTGACGGCAGATGATTTCACCTATTTGGTTAAACCGTAGGCCAGGAGATATTCATGGCACTGAGACTCGAAGACAAGAAAGCTTTTGTCAAAGAGGTGAACGCGGTTGCAGGCGATTCGGTAACGGCTGTTGCGGCCGAGTATCGCGGTCTGTCTGTTGCGGAAATGACGGAATTGCGCAAAGAAGCGCGCAATGCCGGTGTGTACATGCGTGTTGTAAAAAACACGCTGGCGCGTCGTGCCGTTGAAGGTACCGAATTCGAGTGCATGCAAGACACACTCAAGGGGCCGATTCTGCTCGCGTTTGCTAAAGACGATCCGGGTGCCGCTGCCAGGGTCATCAAAGATTTCGCCAAGGAGCACGCTGCTCTGCAGGCGGTCTCGCTATCAGCCGGTGGGCAGTTGTTGCCTGCGACCGATCTCACGAGGTTGGCGGATTTGCCAACCCTGGATCAGGCGCGCGCAATGCTGCTTGGCGTCGTGATGGCACCGATGTCCCAGTTGGTACGCACTTTGGCCGAGCCTTCTGCAATGCTCGCGCGCACCCTTGGTGCTCGTGGCGGCCAGGAAGCGGGCTGAATCGTCAGATTCAAAGTCTTTTGACAAGACGAATGAAAGTATTACCTGACTCAGGAAACATAAATTAGAGGAAAAGTGGAATGGCACTGTCAAACGAAGATCTGCTCAAAGAGTTGAGCGCAAAGCCAATCATGGAAGTTGTTGAACTCGTCAAGATGCTCGAAGACGAGTGGGGTGTATCAGCAGCAGCGCCGGTTGCTGTGGCCGCGGGTCCTGCAGCCGGTGGCGACGCCGGTGAAGCCGCGGAAGAGAAGACCGAATTCGACGTCGTTCTTACCGGTTTTGGCGACGCGAAAGTCGGCGTCATCAAAGCCGTCCGCACGATCACTGGCCTTGGCCTGAAAGAAGCCAAGGACGCGGTCGAAGGTGCTCCGTCAACAATCAAGGAAGGCGTTGGAAAGGACGAAGCGGAAGAGGTCAAGAAGCGGCTTGAAGAAGCTGGTGGCAGCGTTGAGTTGAAGTAATCAGCTCGCACACGCTGTTGCAGGCTCTTTTGTACAGGACCCGACGGTCCACAAGTCGGGCAAGCAGCCAGCCGCTATGCGACTGGCTGCTTGCGCGCATCTGTAATTAACGAAGGTATTCCCGAATGGCCTATTCATTCACTGAGAAAAAACGCATCCGCAAGAACTTTGGCAAGCGTCCGACGATTCTGGACGTGCCGTACCTGCTGTCGATCCAGGTCGATTCGTACAAGAAGTTCCTGCAAACGGACAAGACCATCGAGGATCGTGACGACCGCGGTTTGCACGCAGCGTTCCAATCGGTATTTCCGATTGTCAGCTACTCGGGCAACGCAGCGCTCGAATACGTGAGTTATCGTCTCGGCGAGCCTGTATTCGATGTGAAGGAATGCCAGATGCGCGGGCTGACTTATGCAGCGCCGATTCGCGTCAAAGTGCGCCTTGTTATTTATGACAAAGAAGCCAGCGGTACGCCGAAGCCCGTGAAGGATATACGCGAGCAAGAGGTCTATCTTGGTGAAATGCCGCTGATGACGGACCACGGGACGTTTGTAATCAACGGCACCGAGCGCGTCATCGTGTCGCAGCTGCATCGTTCTCCGGGCGTGTTCTTTGATCATGACAAGGGCAAGACGCACAGCTCGGGCAAGTTGCTGTTTTCTGCACGCATTATTCCGTATCGGGGCTCATGGCTGGATTTCGAGTTCGATCCCAAGGATTCTGTTTTCGCACGCATCGACCGGCGCCGCAAACTGCCAGTCACGATCATTCTTCGCGCGCTCGAAATGACCAATGAGGAGATGCTTGAGCTCTTCTTCGATACGAATGAATTCTTCCTCTCTGAGAAAGAAATCAAGATGCAGCTCATTCCGGACCGTCTGCGCGGGGATACTGCGACGTTCGATATCAAGCTTGGTCGCAAGTTGATTGTCGAAGAAAGCCGTCGCATTACAGCGAAGCATGTCCGCGAGATGGAAAAATCCTCGGTCGACAAGCTCGTTGTGCCTGCCGAGTATCTCGAAGGCAAGATTCTCGCGCACGACGTCATCGACACGGAAACCGGCGAGCTGCTTGCAGCTGCCAATACCGAACTGACAGCCGAGCTGATCGAGGCCCTGATCGCGGCCGGCATTGAGAATATTCGCACGCTGTATGTGAATGATCTCGATCGCGGCCCATTTATTTCGAATACGCTCAACATTGACCCGTCGACGACACGCCTCGAGGCGCTTGTCGAGATTTACCGCATGATGCGCCCGGGCGAGCCGCCGACCAAGGAAGCGGCAGAGAATCTGTTCCAGAATCTGTTCTTTAATCCGGACCGTTATGATTTATCTGGCGTTGGCCGCATGAAGTTCAACCGTCGCGTCGGTCGCGACAATTCGGATGGCAGCGGCGTTCTCGAGAAGGAGGACATTCTGGCGGTATTGCAGACGTTGATCGATATCCGTAACGGTTATGGCAATGTCGACGATATTGACCACCTCGGCAATCGCCGCGTGCGTAGCGTTGGCGAAATGGCCGAAAACGCGTTCCGCGTTGGTTTGGTTCGCGTCGAGCGTGCGGTCAAAGAGCGCTTGACGCAGGCCGAGACCGAGGGCCTGATGCCGCAGGAGATGATTAACGCGAAGCCTGTGGCTGCAGCCGTGAAGGAATTCTTCGGCTCAAGCCAGCTGTCGCAGTTCATGGATCAGAATAACCCACTGTCGGAAGTCACGCACAAACGCCGCGTCTCGGCGCTTGGGCCCGGTGGCCTGACGCGTGAGCGTGCCGGATTCGAGGTTCGCGATGTGCATCCGACGCACTACGGTCGTGTCTGCCCTATCGAGACGCCTGAAGGCCCGAATATTGGACTGATCAACTCGCTTGCCGTGTATGCACGTACGAATGAATACGGCTTCCTCGAGACGCCGTACCGCAAGGTCAAGAACGGTAAGGCGACGGCCGACATCGAATACCTGTCGGCAATCGAGGAGAGCCAGTACATCATTGCGCAGGCGAACTCCGAGCTGGACAAGAATGGCAAATTCCTCGAGGATCTGGTTGCTGTTCGCCACAAGAACGAATTCACGCTTTCGGGACCGGCGGATGTCAACTACATGGACGTCTCGCCAAGGCAGATCGTATCCGTCGCCGCCTCGCTGATCCCGTTCCTCGAGCACGACGACGCTAACCGCGCGCTGATGGGTTCGAACATGCAGCGCCAGGCAGTGCCCACGCTGCGTGCCGAAGCGCCGCTGGTTGGTACAGGCATGGAACGCGCCGTCGCGATTGACTCCGGTGTCACGGTTGTTGCCCGGCGCGGCGGTACGGTCGACTCAGTCGATGCGTCGCGTATTGTCGTTCGTGTCAACGACGATGAAACCAGCGCAGTTGAGCCCGGTGTCGATATTTACAACCTGACAAAGTACACGCGCTCGAATCAGAACACCTGCATTAACCAGCGCCCGCTCGTTAAAGCCGGAGATTCGATTTCGGGTGGCGACGTGCTGGCTGACGGACCGTCAACGGACATGGGTGAGCTGGCGCTTGGGCAGAATTTGCTGGTGGCATTTATGCCCTGGAACGGCTACAACTTCGAGGACTCGATCCTGATCTCGGAGCGCGTGGTCAAGGAAGACCGCTTCACGACGATTCACATCGAAGAGCTGCAGTGCGTTGCGCGCGACACCAAGCTCGGGCCGGAGGACATCACGTCCGATATTCCGAACGTCGGCGACGCGGCATTGGCGAAACTCGACGAGTCCGGAATTGCATTCATTGGCGCCGAGGTTAATGCTGGCGACATTCTCGTCGGCAAGGTGACACCCAAAGGCGAAACCCAGCTTACGCCCGAAGAGAAACTGCTGAGGGCAATCTTCGGAGAGAAAGCATCCGACGTTAAAGATACGTCGCTGCGCGTTCCGCCCGGCATGGATGGCACGGTTATCGACGTTCGCGTATTCACGCGCGACGGCGTCGAGAAAGACCTGCGCGCCTTGTCGATCGAGAAGGCAGAGCTCGAAAGTGTCCGCAAGGACCTCGATGACACGCTGCGAATTCTTGAAGAAGATATTTACGAGCGTGTTGAACGCATGCTCATCAACAAGATGGCGCAGGGTGGCCCGAACAAGCTCAAGTCGGGATCCAAGATTACGAAAGCGTACCTCGAAGAGGTACCGCGCGAGCAATGGTTCGAGATCCGGCTCAAAAACGATGATGCGAACGAGCAGTTGCAGAAGGCGTTCGAGCGCCTCAACGCGCAGCGCGAAGAGTTTGATCGTCGCTTCGAAGAGAAAAAAGCGAAGATCACGGCCGGTGACGACCTGGCGCCTGGCGTTCTGAAAATGGTGAAGGTGTATCTGGCGGTTAAGCGCCGTATCCAGCCCGGTGACAAAATGGCTGGCCGCCACGGTAACAAGGGTGTGATCTCAACGATCGTGCCGGTCGAAGATATGCCGTATCTCGAAGATGGCACGCCCGTGGATATCGTATTGAATCCACTCGGCGTACCGTCGCGCATGAACGTCGGTCAGGTGCTCGAAACGCATCTTGGCTGGGCGGCGAAAGGGCTCGGCAAGAAGATCGATGGCATGCTGAAAGCGCAGGAGTCGATCACCAAGATTCGGCAGTTCCTTGAAAAGGTCTACAACAAGACCGGCGGCCGGGTCGAGGAGATCAGGTCCCTGAATGACGCAGAGGTCTTCGAGCTGGCCGGAAATCTCACGAACGGCGTGCCGACGGCAACGCCCGTCTTCGACGGTGCGGACGAAGCCGAGATCAAGGGCATGCTCGAGCTGGCCGATCTCGCGACCTCGGGCCAGTCGAGGCTGAGCGACGGCCGCACCGGTGAGGAGTTCGATCGCGACGTTACCGTTGGATACATGTACATGCTGAAGCTCAACCATCTCGTGGATGACAAGATGCATGCGCGCTCGACCGGACCTTACAGCTTGGTTACGCAGCAGCCGCTCGGCGGTAAAGCACAATTCGGCGGCCAGCGCTTCGGTGAGATGGAGGTCTGGGCGCTCGAGGCGTACGGCGCCGCGTACACGTTGCAGGAAATGCTGACGGTCAAGTCAGATGACGTGCAGGGCCGGACCAAGATGTACAAGAACATCGTCGACGGCGAACATGAAATGGACGCCGGCATGCCGGAATCGTTCAATGTTCTGGTCAAGGAGATTCGATCTCTGGGTATCAACATTGAGCTGGAGACAGACTAATGAAAGATCTCTTGAAGCTTTTTAAATACCAGAATCCGGTTGACGACTTTGAGGCCATTCGTATCGGTCTGGCGTCGCCGGACATGGTGCGCTCCTGGTCGTTCGGCGAAGTCAAGAAGCCGGAAACGATCAACTACCGCACATTCAAGCCGGAGCGTGATGGCCTGTTTTGCGCAAAGATTTTTGGTCCCGTGAAGGACTACGAGTGTCTTTGTGGCAAGTACAAGCGCCTGAAGCATCGCGGCGTTGTATGTGAAAAGTGTGGCGTTGAGGTCACGCAAACCAAGGTCCGCCGCGAGCGCATGGCACACATCGAGCTTGCGAGCCCGGTTGCGCACATTTGGTTCCTGAAATCGCTGCCGTCTCGAATAGGCCTAATGCTCGACATGACGCTGCGCGAAATCGAGCGAGTGCTGTACTTCGAGGCCTTCGTTGTTGTCGAGCCGGGCATGACTGAGCTGGAGCGCGGTCAGCTGCTGACCGACGAAATGTATCTCGACGCACTTGAACAATACGGCGACGAATTCGATGCGCGCATGGGTGCCGAAGCCGTTCGTGAGATGCTCATGACGATCGATCTGCAACGCGAAATAGTGCAGGTTCGTGAGGACATGGGTGCAACGCGTTCCGAAACCAAGATCAAACGACTGTCGAAACGCCTGAAGCTGATCGAGTCATTCGTCGAATCGGGCAACAAGCCCGAATGGATGGTGCTCACGGTCCTGCCGGTATTGCCACCGGACCTGCGCCCACTTGTACCGCTCGATGGCGGTCGTTTCGCGACGTCGGATTTGAATGACCTTTATCGTCGCGTTATCAATCGCAACAATCGTCTGCGCCGCCTGCTCGAACTCAATGCGCCCGACATCATTGTGCGTAACGAGAAGCGCATGCTGCAGGAATCGGTCGACGCATTGCTCGACAATGGTCGCCGCGGCCGGGCGATAACGGGCACAAACAAACGTCCGCTGAAATCGCTGGCTGACATGATCAAGGGCAAGCAGGGCCGCTTCCGACAGAATCTCCTCGGCAAGCGCGTCGACTACTCTGGCCGCTCGGTAATCGTGGTCGGACCGACGCTCAAGCTGCACCAGTGTGGCCTGCCGAAAAAGATGGCGCTCGAACTGTTCAAGCCGTTCATATTCTCGAAGCTGCAGCTGCGCGGCGAGGCGACGACGATCAAGGCGGCCAAGCGCCTTGTCGAGCGTGAAGGTGCCGAGGTCTGGGATATTCTCGAAGAGGTCATTCGTGAACACCCGGTACTTCTTAATCGCGCGCCGACACTGCACCGCCTGGGTATTCAGGCGTTCGAGCCGGTTCTGATCGAAGGCAAGGCGATCCAGTTACACCCGCTCGTCTGCACTGCGTTCAATGCTGACTTCGACGGTGACCAGATGGCCGTGCACGTGCCGCTTTCGCTCGAGGCGCAGCTCGAAGCGCGCGCGCTGATGATGTCATCCAATAATATTCTGTCACCGGCAAACGGCGATCCGATCATCGTGCCGTCGCAGGACGTTGTCCTCGGGCTTTACTACATGACGCGCGCGCGCATAAACGCGAAAGGCGAGGGCATGATGTTCGCGGACATCGACGAGGCGCGGCGCGCCTATGAAAGCGGCGCCGCGGCGCTGCAAGCCCGCGTCAAGATTCGGGTCCAGACGCTTGAAGTCGAACAGGAAGGCGACGAGCCTGTTGCAGTTAGAAAACTTGTCGACACGACCGTCGGGCGCGCTTTGCTGTCCGAGATTCTTCCGGATGGCCTCGACTTCGAGCTGGTCAACCGGGCGATGACGAAAAAGGCGATCTCGAATACGATCAACGCCTGTTATCGAAACCTTGGTCTTAAGAAAACCGTCGTTTTTGCTGACCGCCTGATGTACACGGGCTTCCGTCGCGCGACGATGGCCGGCATCTCGATCGGCGTCAACGACATGGTCGTCCCCGAGAACAAGGAGGAGATTCTGTCAGTCGCCGAATCCGAGGTGAAGGAGATTCAGGACCAGTACGCATCGGGTCTCGTAACCGATGGCGAACGTTACAACAAGGTCGTCGATATCTGGTCACGGACAAACGACCAGGTCGCGAAGGCGATGATGGACAAGCTCGGCACCGAAGCGGTCACGGATTCAAGCGGCAAGACTGTTGACCAGGAGTCGTTCAATTCGATCTACATGATGGCTGACTCGGGCGCTCGAGGTTCTGCGGCGCAGATCAGACAGCTGGCCGGCATGCGAGGTCTGATGGCCAAGCCCGACGGTTCCATCATCGAAACTCCCATTACGGCGAACTTCCGCGAAGGTCTCGATGTATTGCAGTACTTCATCTCAACGCACGGCGCACGTAAGGGTCTGGCTGATACCGCGTTGAAGACGGCTAACTCGGGCTACTTGACGCGTCGACTCGTCGACGTTGCACAGGACCTGGTCGTAACAGAAGTTGATTGCGAGACGAAAAATGGTGTCGCCATGTCGCCACTGGTTGAAGGCGGCGACGTTGTCGAGCCACTCAGAGAGCGTGTTTTGGGTCGCGTTCTGGCTGAAGCCGTGCTGATTCCAGGCACCGACAAGGTCGCATTCGATGCCGGCACGATGCTCGACGAAGAAACTGTTGCGCACCTGGAGGAACTGTCGATTGACCGCGCTCTGGTTCGTTCGCCGATCACCTGTGAAGTGCGTTACGGGGTCTGCTCACAATGCTATGGTCGCGACCTTGCACGCGGTCACCGCATCAACATCGGCGAAGCGGTCGGCGTGATTGCTGCACAGTCGATCGGTGAGCCCGGCACGCAGCTGACGATGCGCACGTTCCATATTGGTGGTGCGGCGTCTCGTTCTGCCGCCGTTAATAACATCGAAATCAAGTCGAACGGCATCGCCAAGCTCAACAACATCAAAACCGTCGCACATCAGAAGGGCTATCTCGTTGCGGTATCCCGTTCCGGCGAAATCTCGATCATCAACGAGATGGGTCGCGAGCGTGAGCGCTACAAAGTACCTTATGGAGCCACGATTACGATCGCTGACGGGGCTGACGTCAAGCAGGGCCAGGTCGTTGCAACCTGGGACCCGCATACGCACCCGGTTGTCACCGAAGTGGCGGGCAAGCTGAAGTTCGAAGACTTTGTCGATGGCGTGACCGTAACCGAACAGGTTGACGAGTTCACGGGCCTGACGAGTATCGTCGTGCTTGATCCGAAGAGCCGTGGCGGCACCGGCAAGGACCTGCGGCCTGTCGCACGCCTCGTTGACGACAAGGACGAGGACATCTTCTTTGCCAACACCGAGATTCCGGCGGTTTACGCGCTGCCCGCAGGCGCCATCATCAGTATGAGCGATGGGGCGACAGTAGCTGTCGGTGACGTGATCGCACGTATTCCGCAGGAGTCGTCAAAGACTCGCGATATCACGGGCGGCCTGCCACGCGTTGCCGACCTGTTCGAGGCGAGAAAACCCAAAGAGCCGGCAATCATGGCCGAGCACACCGGAACGGTCAGCTTCGGTAAGGAAACCAAGGGCAAGCGCCGTCTCGTTATCACTGACGAGTCCGGCGAGAGTCATGAGGAGTTGATTCCGAAGTGGCGCCACCTCAACGTGTTCGAGGGTGAGCAGGTCGTCAGGGGCGAAACGGTCGCCGACGGCGAACCCAATCCACACGACATACTGCGACTGCAGGGCGTTGAGAACCTGGCGGATTACCTCGTTCGTGAAATACAGGACGTTTACCGGCTGCAGGGTGTGAAGATCAACGATAAGCACATCGAAGTGATAATTCGGCAGATGCTGCGTAAGGTGATTGTCGCCACGCCGGGCGAAAGCAACTATCTCAGGGGCGAGCAAATCGATAAAGCGCGCTTCTTCGAGGAAGTCGAGCAGCTTGAGGCGCAGGGCAAGGATCCGATAACGATCGATCCGATATTGCTCGGCATCACAAAGGCGTCTTTGGCTACAGAGTCGTTTATCTCGGCTGCATCGTTCCAGGAGACGACGCGTGTCCTGACCGAGGCTGCAGTTCGTGGGCTGCGCGACGATCTTCGTGGTCTCAAGGAAAACGTTATCGTGGGTCGTTTGATTCCGGCGGGTACCGGTTTTGCGCATCACGCCGAGCGCCGGCGTACGCGAGAGCAGGATCTTGCCGATCAGCTCAAGGAGCTTGATGAGGTCGCGAGGGCCGAGGCCATGGTCGCCGGCGAAGCGGTGGCGACGGACGTTGCCGAGGAGGTTGTTGCCGAAGACGTGGTGGAAGAGACTGCTATGGCCACCGATGGCGAGGCGGCGTCCAAAGGCACCGAGGAAGCGACAGCGTCGTAAGAACAGGGGCCAGGGGATGCTTGACAGCTTGCTGCAGGCGTCCCTACAATGCCCGGCCTTAACCCCGGGGCCCGCCCAAAGCGGGCCCTGATTTTTCGGGGCGAATGCCGGAGAGCCAGGCGGTTCGACAGCATCAAAAGCGTAGGTGATTCAATCACTTGCAGCTTTGCCCCACTACCCGACATCTGAGCCGCATGAGGTTCGGCGTTCGGGTGCGCGAGTTTTTTTGCTGCGCATATTATTGGATTAACGAAACAGACGAGAGCCCTATGGCCACAGTGAACCAGCTAGTACGCAAGCCACGCGCAACGAAGCCCGCCAAGAGCACGGTGCCGGCATTGGAAGCCAGTCCGCAGAAGCGCGGTGTCTGCACGCGTGTCTACACGACGACGCCGAAAAAGCCGAACTCGGCAATGCGCAAGGTCGCGCGAGTGCGGCTGACAAACGGATTTGAAGTTACGTCCTACATCGGTGGTGAAGGTCATAACCTTCAAGAGCATTCGGTTGTGCTGATTCGCGGCGGTCGGGTGAAGGACCTCCCGGGCGTGCGCTATCACACCGTGCGTGGCACGCTCGACTGCGCCGGCGTTTCGGATCGCAGGCAGGGCCGCTCGAAATATGGAACCAAGCGGCCGAAGTCATGATGCGCGCCGTTGATTCCGCAACCGCCTTATGAAACGACCCAGGTAACAGACAAGCAAGAGCACGGTGACGGCCGTGTTTATAAAGAGACCGAAAAATGTCCAGAAGATCACAGGCACCGAAACGAACGATACTGCCCGACCCCAAGTACAGTAGCGACCTGCTCGCCAAATTCATGAACATGATCATGAACGACGGTAAGAAGTCGGTTGCGGAGCGCATCATCTATGGTGCGCTCGATCGTATCGCCGAGAGGCAAACGCAGACGGACGACAAGGCACTTGAGCTGCTCGAGTCGGCGCTTGAAAACGTCAAGCCTGTGGTGGAGGTGAAGTCACGTCGTGTCGGCGGCGCCACTTATCAGGTACCTGTCGAAGTTCGCCCGGCTCGCCGCCAGACACTGGCCATGCGCTGGGTTATCGACGCCGCACGAAAGCGTGGCGAAAAGTCGATGGCGCATCGTCTTGCGCATGAGTTGATGGACGCCGCAGAGAATCGCGGCACGGCCGTCAAAAAGAAAGAAGAAACGCACCGCATGGCGGAAGCTAACAAAGCGTTTTCGCACTACAGGTGGTAGGCCGGTTCAGCTAACCGAACCGTGTTTACTTTAATTAGCAGGATCTTGTCGTGGCCCGCACAACACCCATCGAGCGCTATCGCAATATTGGCATCATGGCCCATATTGATGCGGGCAAAACTACGACGACCGAGCGTGTGCTTTTCTATACCGGGGTCTCTCACAAGATAGGTGAGGTCCATGATGGCGCCGCTGTCATGGACTGGATGGAGCAGGAGCAGGAACGCGGCATCACTATTACGTCGGCAGCGACCACTTGTTTCTGGAGTGGCATGGACAAGCAGTTCGACGAGCATCGCATCAACATCATCGATACGCCCGGGCATGTGGATTTCACGATTGAAGTCGAACGCAGCCTGCGCGTCCTCGATGGCGCAATCACGGTGCTTTGCTCCGTAGGCGGCGTTGAGCCACAGACAGAAACAGTCTGGCGTCAGGGTAATAAGTACAAGGTACCGCGCATGGTTTTCGTCAACAAGATGGATCGTGCCGGAGCGGACTTTTTGCGCGTCGTTGCTCAAGTGCGCGAACGTCTCGGAGGGAACCCGGTGCCCGTCCAGTTACCGATTGGTGCGGAAGAGAAATTTGCGGGCGTCATCGACCTGATTGGAATGCGGGCGATCTACTGGGACGAGTCCAATATGGGCACGACCTATGATGAAGTCGAGATTCCGGCAGACATGCTGGCCGATGCCGAGGCTTGGCGCGAGAAGATGATAGAAGCCGCCGCCGAGGGTGATGAGCAGCTACTCGACAAGTTTCTTGAAGAAGGCACGCTCGATGTGGACGAAATCCGCAAGGGGCTGCGTGCACGAACCCTGGCTGGCGAAATTGTCGTTACGATGTGTGGCTCGGCGTTCAAAAACAAAGGTGTGCAGGCGATGCTCGATGGCGTGGTGGATTTCATGCCGTCGCCGATCGACGTGCCCGCGATCAGGGGCATCAAAGACGACGATTCTGAAGGCGTGCGCGCTGCAGACGACAACGAGCCGTTCGCCGCGCTGGCGTTCAAGATTGCGACGGACCCTTTCGTCGGCAATCTGACATTTTTCCGTGTCTATTCGGGCGTCCTGCATTCGGGGGACACGATTCTGAACCCGGTAAAGAGCAAGAAGGAACGGATCGGTCGAATTCTGCAAATGCACTCCAATGATCGCAAAGAGATCAAGGAAGTCTGCGCCGGTGACATCGCGGCGGCCGTCGGGCTCAAGGATGTAACGACGGGTGACACCCTTTGCGATATCAAGCAGCCGATTACGCTGGAGCGCATGGAATTCCCCGAGCCCGTAATTTCAGTTGCGGTGGAGCCAAAAACGAAACCCGACCAGGAGAAGATGGGCATCGCCTTGCAGAAATTGGCGAAAGAGGATCCGTCGTTTCGCGTGCATACAGATGAAGAGTCCGGGCAGACCATCATCTCCGGCATGGGCGAGCTGCACCTCGACATCATAGTCGACCGAATGAAGCGGGAATTCAGGGTCGATGCCAATGTCGGCAAGCCGCAAGTCGCATACCGCGAAACGATTCGTAAGGTGGTGGAACAGGAAGGCAAATTCGTGCGCCAGTCCGGGGGACGCGGCCAGTACGGCCACGTGTTTCTGCGCATAGAGCCACGCCAGCCCGGCGAAGGATACCAGTTCGAAAATGCCATTGTCGGCGGCGTCATTCCGCGAGAGTACATTGGCGCGGTTGATAAAGGTGTGAAGGAACAAATGGAAAACGGCGTTCTGGCGGGATATCCGGTCGTGGACTGCAAGGTCACGCTATACGATGGGTCTTACCACGACGTAGATTCCAGCGAAATGGCATTCAAGATCGCGGGCAGCATGGGCTTCAGAGAAGGTGCGCTGAAGGCGAATCCGGTGTTGCTCGAGCCGATAATGAAGGTTGAAGTCGTGACACCAGAAGACTACATGGGTGATGTGATGGGTGATTTGAATCGCCGTCGCGGATTGCCACAGGGCATGGATGACTCGCCGTCGGGCAAGATCATTCGCGCCGATGTGCCATTGGCAGAGATGTTCGGTTATGCGACGGACCTGCGCTCGATGAGCCAGGGGCGGGCCGTGTATTCCATGGAGTTTGAAAAATACGCGGAAGTGCCACAAAACGTGGCTGACACAGTGATGAAGAAGGCAAGCTAATGTCTAAAGAGAAGTTTGAAAGAACCAAGCCGCACGTAAACGTTGGCACGATTGGACACGTGGATCACGGCAAGACGACACTGACGGCGGCGCTGACCAAGGTGATGGCGGAGCGTCACGGCCGCGGTGAGG
>Ga0224497_10001789_pt1 | contig 13309 bp, 10 predicted proteins | sample SF_Jul11_sed_USG_4_FD_167970 | JGI IMG/M metagenome (GOLD analysis project Ga0224497, IMG submission 167970) | Sediment microbial communities from San Francisco Bay, California, United States - SF_Jul11_sed_USGS_13 | ecosystem: Environmental > Aquatic > Marine > Sediment | place: USA... | reverse complement strand
ATTCCACGTCCTCAGCGTAACTCTCCGGTCTGGGCGAGATGGAGTCATCCCAATACCTGTTCAGGTATCCATCCTGCAGCGCCACGACGCGTCGCTCCGCGCCTCGGCCATCGCCGAGCTTGTCCATCCCGGACATCCAGAAGTCATATTCCTTTTCGAGTTGTGGGAGATATTCCACCCAAATGCCCGCGTCTCTTTTTTCTTTCGCGAGCAGCTCCACCATCAGTACAAACAGCGGTGGCTGTGATCGAGTGCAGTAGTAAGTCCTGTTGCCATTCGGAATGAAACCGACCCGATCGATCAGGAACGCAAAGTTGTCGACCATATTCCGTATCAAATCAACGCGACCGGAGACGGCCAGTCCGAGCATCGTAAAATAGCTGTCCCAGTAGTAGATCTCGCGGAAGCGTCCGCCGGGCACTATATAGGGTCGTGGCAATTCAATCAGCGACGAATTGGGATCCACGTGATCGGCTGCGCGCGACAACACGTCCCACAATTGTTCGATGTGATCGCGGACCGGAGGAATCACAGTCAGTTCAACCGCGGCAACGTCTTCGGCCGGCAACGAAAAATGCTCGTACACGAAGGACCGGATGTCGTCAGTGTTGCCCTGATCGAGACGTTTGAAAGCCCCCAGGATTATAGATACATCGGACTTGGGCGTGGCGTCGACGAAGGTTTTCGAGTCCGGGAAGATATGGCGGGCCTGCACCAATTCGAACAGCTCGCCGTAAATCTCATCTGGTCCCCTGGTCCGTGGCATCGGGCTACCTCTATGCGTGCCCAAGTTCTTCGGCTTTGCGCTTGAACAGAAAGAGAGTGAATAAAATGGCGGCTATCGGTATTAGCGAGAAATAAAAGGCCGTCTGTCCACCGACTTTTTCGAACAGGAAGCCAGTAATGATTGATCCGGATGTTCCCCCGAGCGCTGAGAAAACGACGATCAGTCCAGCCATGGATCCATGCTGATGTGTCGGCAGCGCCGAGAGTATGACCGAGTTGATGGCGGGGTAAACCGGGGCGATACAAAAGCCGATCAGTGGAAAGACGAAAGCAGCAAGCGGCGCCGCGGCCAGAGTCGTCACCTCCGTCACCGACACCGAACGGGCCATGGGCAGAGCAACAAGCACGAGCAAAGCCGCGAGCAGCAGCCCGACCGTCAGCACCCGGTACCAATCGAACTTCTTCAACACGATTCCGGCCGTAAATCGACCCAGCGCTGTCGCGGCCGCAAGAATACTGGCCATCTGGATACTCAATGACGTCGAGAGATGGAGAATGCGGCTATTAAACGTCGGCAACCACGACATGATGCTCTGTTCGATCAACACATACAGGAAAGCGCTGATTACAAAAACAAGCACCAGTGGCTTGATACAGAGCACGATCATATCCACAAATTCCTGCATCAGCGGCTTCGGCGTGGAGCTTTGTGCGGCCGACTCGTCGAGCTTCGCAAACATCAGCAGCGTGAATGCGAGAAAGGACAGCGCGGCCAGTACATAATAAACGGTCAGCCAGCTTGTCGATGTCGGGTCCGAATCGTCAACAAATGCACCGAAGATGAAATAACCGGATAGCACGCCGATCATGAAGAACGACTCGAGAAAATTCATGATGCTGACGTGTTCTTTGCTGTCCTCAGTGACGAGGCCAAGCGTTGCGTAGCAGGACACTTTGACCAGGGCAAAGCCGACGCCGGTCGCCGCAAACACCATTTTGGTCATCCAGAATGCTGGTAGCTGCGGCATTGCCAGGCAAACTACGCCTATGAATCCGAGCGACGCCAGCATCGTGCGTTTGTAGCCGACCCGGACAATAAACGATGCGAGCAGAAACGACGTCAAGGCGATTGACAAGTCTTTGAATGCCTCGAGTACTGCGGCTGACGACTCGGTCACGCCGTAACTGTTTTGCACCTGCAGGATCACGGTGCCGACGCTGTTCAACAAGATCGCGAACACGAAATAGTTTATGAATAACGATATCTTGATGGGCAGGTGCTTCATCAGCAGATCCCGACGCGGTAATAAGAAACTCTAGCAGGTTGGGGCCGGGCAGACTTCGATCTGTCTGCCCGGCCCGAAGGACGCCCGTGCCAGTGCGTTCAGCTAATCAGAATTCGTATCCGACGCTGAATTTGAAGGTACGTGGCATGATATAGCGGCCGTTCGGCGCAGAGATAGTGCGTGGATCGCTCTCGGTCAGGGCATCCTCGTCGCTAATGTTATCGGCTGACAGCTGAACAACAAAAGCTTCATTAATCCGCACAATAACGCCAAGGTCGAGCTTCTCATAGCCTTTGAGTTTATTCACATTTTCCGGCTCACCCCAACGGTCATCAACGGCGCTGATCGTGCCATAGACACTTCCCTCCAGGTTGGCGGTCTCGAATTCATAACTCGGCGTCAGCCGCAGTTGCCATCCGGGTTGCCGTGCTGTTTCATTACCGTCATTCGGGCCACTCTTGATTTCGGAATCCTGAATGGTGGCATTTAGTGAGACATTGAATCCCATATCCGTGGCCCAAATGGCATCGAGCTCGATACCGTTTGCCTCCTGCGTCTGAATTACGGCGCCGGCGCCCGCCAGTGCAACGAAGAAACTTGGATCGACTTCAGTGTGAAAGCCGGTTGCATACAGGCTCACGTAGTCCGTTACCCACTTGAACCCGAACTCATACTGATCGACCTCCTGGATCAAGTCATTGCCATTGAGATACGCACCGCGATTGTCACGAAAATCATCAAAGTACGGCATCTTGCTGCCGCTGTTGATACGAGCAAAACCGCTCATCGTGTCAGTAAACAGGTAGTTGGCAGCCGCCGTCCACGAAAACTCGGTCTTGTCATACGACAGCGCCAGTGTCGCAAGCCCGTCGAGGCCCTCGTCGACCGAATATTCGACATCGTGACTTTCGGAACGGACGCCGACATCAACAGTTAGCTTGTCGTTGATGTCAAAGGTGGTCGCCGCATACAGTGCCATCGTCGTGGCGTCACCCGTCGCGTCTATATCGTAATTCCAGGCGCAGCTATCGATTGTCTGGTCGTCGTTACATTCAATGCCGGTTACAACTTCGCCACCGGCCTGGACAACTTCGTATTTATGATTGCCGAGTGACCAGAACTCATCTGTCGACGCATTCGCCGAGTAGAATCCAACGGTCACGCTGCCCCAGTCCTGCTGCCAGGCAACGCTGATATCGTTCGTGAACGATTCGATGTCCTTGCGGACTTCCCAGGCGCCGAATTGCTGGATGTACTCGGAATTTGCAATCGAACGACCGCTAACGCGGCCGGTAATCGGGCCGGTGACAACCGCAGCCGGGTCAACGGTCGGATCAGCCAACAGCGCGCTAATTTGTACAGCGCCGCCGTTCGGCACCAGGCCGAGCGTGTCGGCGTCACCCGCTGTATAGCCGAATCGATCGGTCAGCTCCCAGCCATCGGCGATCTCGAAGACCACCGAGCCACCCGTCATGGAGCCATCCCAACCGCGGCCTTCGCCAAGATCGACAGTCTTCGACGACGGATCGGGAAACGCGGGATCACCGAAGTTATTGGCATATAGGATCTGTCGCTGCCGGTTCAGCGAGCCGATCTGGTTATACTCGGCGTCTACACCCGGTACATTGAGCGCAACCGGCAGGTACCAGGTACCACTGTCGTCCGTCTGCCGATGGAAAACATTGATCGAGCCATTGTCGAGGTCTTTCGTCAGATTTATCGTGAGCTGGTTGCCCTCGTCTGAATTAAACCCGGAATCGCGAATCCCTGGCGAACTGCTGATATAGCCGCCGATCATGTAGTAGAACTCCTCTGCGAGTTCGCCGCTGATGTAGCCATCGAAACGTCGCAGCTCATAATCCGACGTCGTATATTTGATCAGCCCTTCGGTTTCTTCACTGCCTTCTCGCAGTATGAAGTTGGTCGTCAAACCTGGTTGACCGTTGGAAAAGACAGGGTTTGGACCACCGCGCAGCGCTTCCACTCGCTTGACGGTTTCGTCAATGCGAAACAACGTCGTGTTTTCCAGGAAAGACAGCGTCGGCGGTGGAAAAATGGGCGAGCCATTCACCTGCAGCGAGTAGAACGGCGCATCGCCGCCACCCGGGAATCCGCGCACGAATACGTTCGCACCGGAAACGCCGCCCGAGCTTTCCGCCCATACGCCGGGGACGAGCTTCAACAAATCCGCCGTGCTCTTCGGCGAAAACTTGTTAATGTCCTCGTCGTCCATCGTCGTGATCGCGAAGCTCGCGTCAAACTTGCGAACCTCGGCACCGCCGGCAGTACCCGTCGTGATGATCTCTTCGATGTATTCGGACTCGTCGTCCTGTGCCGCCTGTTGCTGTGCGTTGGCCGCAAGAATCGGAACGAGAGCCAATGATGCGGTCAGCGTGGCGAGAATAGCGGGCACGAATTTCGGGCCGCTGTTGTCATTGATTGTGTTCATTTTTTTCACCATTCGCCTTGTAGTCTGCCCGCAATCCGTATCGGGACAGCGGGCCAGGCCAAGATAATCGGTTTGGTTGGGAACGCGAATGCGTCCTGCTGGTCTTGAGATTACTTATCGATTGCTCCCCCTGGATTTCGTTAAGTACAGATAAGCTTACGCCAACTCCAGATGAGTGTGTATACGTATACGGCGAAATAGGAAATCTTAGTTATTTGAACTACTTAACCGCGATTGGACGATCGGTGAGATATTCCTCGCGTTATGGTTTGCTTCGATAAACGCCGAAATAGACGAAGGGATGCGTCGCACGATCGCCGGGTTCCACCTTGTCGGGCACTTTGTGTCTTACGGCTTTGATACTGCGTAAGTAGCTGACAATGGCGTCCACGTCATCATCGGAGATTCTCGCATATCCCTGCCACGGCATGGACGCAATTCTCTGATCGCCGTGGCGGCCGATCCCGGCCCTGATGGCATTCGCAATTTGCTGGTCTGTCCAGGTGCCGATACCAGTCTCGTCGTCGGGCGTGATATTGGCTGGGTAAACGACCCCCGGGTGCTCCTCGCCCATGGGTTTCGTATAAGCAATACCGGTCGCCGAGCCCGCCAACGAGCGTTCAAAATCCGGGTCGCCCACCAGCGCGCCGTCGGTATGACACACGCCGCAGCCAAGCAACTCGACCAGGTACTCGCCTCTCGCAACCCGGCCCCGGTGCGCGGGGGCGAATGTGCCCGGGATTGCGCTCGGAGCATCCAGGATCGTGGTGGCGTCAACTTCTTCATAAGCCTCGAGCAGATTCGTCGGTTCTTCAGTTGCGCAACCTGCAAACATAACGGCCGTGAACATCAGAAATCGAGCGCCCTTCATCACAACGTCTCCCGCCTGGTGCTTGTCTCACAGTATAACGACCCGCCCCGCACTCTCAGAGTTCCTCGCCGCTACGAGCGCTAACTCGGCATTCTATTTAGCGCGTGTAACACGCCAGATCGTGTTACCGGCATCGTCGGCGACTAATAGCGCACCGGTCTTGTCAAAAATAACGCCGACGGGTCGTCCCTGCGCGTTGCCGTCCTCGTCGAGAAAGCCGGTGAGAACGTCGACCGGAGCACCGGCCGGCTTGCCGTTCTCGAACGGCACGAAGATCACCCTGTATCCGCTGCGCGGTTTGCGGTTCCACGAGCCGTGCTGGCCAATAAATGCGCCGTCGCTCCAATCAGGTCCCAGCTGTTGACCCTCGGCGAAGGTCAGGCCGAGCGAGGCCGTGTGGGGTCCGAGCGCGTAATCAGGTTTGAGTGCGGTGGCAACGAGGTCCGGTCGTTGCTCCTTGATTCGGGGATCGAGGTGATCGCCATAATAGCTGTAGGGCCACCCGTAGAAGCCGCCGTCGACGACTGACGTCATATAGTCGGGCACCAGGTCGCCGCCAAGATCGTCGCGTTCGTTAACCGATGTCCACAGCATGCCGGTCGACGGTTCGAACGCCATGCCGACGGGATTGCGCAGCCCGGAAGCGTACACACGGTGCTCGCCGGTCGCGGCATCGATTTGCCAGATCGCGGCACGGCCGGTCTCTTCCTCGATGCCGTTCTCCGCGTGATCGCTGTTGGATCCAATCGACGCGTACAGGAACTTGCCGTCGCCGCTGGCGACCAGGTTCTTGGTCCAGTGGCGATTGTTGTCGCCCGCCGGAAGCCAAACCAGCGGCATCCCGGCCGATGTTATTTCCGTCTCTCCCTCCCGATAGGGGAAGCTGACGACACCGTCGGTATTGGCAACAAACAGGCGGCTGCCGATGAGGGTCATTCCAAACGGCGACGTCAGATCGGACAGGAATACGAATCTTGTTTCTGCGATGCCGTCGCCATCCGTATCGCGAAGCAGCGAAATCCTGTCAGCGCTTGCTACGCCCGCACCGGCACGCTTCATGACCATTTTTTCAACGCGGCCAGTAATGCCTTTCGGTTTCTTCTCCTGGGCATTGGTCTCTGCGACCAGCACATCTCCGTTCGGCAGGACATACAGCCATCGTGGATGGTCAAGCCCTTTCGCAAATGCGTTAACGACGAGACCGTCAGCCGCGACGGGCGTTGCCCCCGCCTCCCAGCGCTCGATGCGCGCAATGTTAACGAGTGGTATCAATGCCTTTTGCGGCTCGGGTAGCTCAGGCTCCGGACCGGTGCCGGCCGACACCGGCAGTTTCGCATTGCCGCCACAAGCAGTAACAGCCAGCGACATTAAGATAAGCATGATTCGGGCGAGGTGCATGCAGCCAATCCTTATGGAGCGGGTGAAGGGAATCGAACCCTCATTCTCAGCTTGGGAAGCTGATGTCCTACCATTGAACGACACCCGCCATTCAGGGAGTTAGCTCTCATCCAGCTCCTTGTGAGCATAAAAGTGAGAGTACTCGAATTCTAAGCGAATCGCCGGGGCGGAGAGAAGTGCTCCGTACCCACAACGGGCGGAGAAGTTCGAGCACGTGACACTACGCAGCGGTCAGTTTGGATTCGCCCATCAAGACAGCTGGCATCAACTACGAGTTTGCTGAGCTCACCGCAACGTGTTCGTTAGGTAATACTTCGGATTGAGGTCCGCACAATTTTGCGCGATAGTTCGGCAAATGTTCTTTAAACAGGATCCCGGCGCCTGGAAACGGGCCGGAGATAGAATCCAAGTGCCGCTGGAAACCGCGCCAGTCAGAATTGGCGCTGCAGATGACTGACCGACTGAGGGTCCTGGGGCTCATATCCGGCGCGACCGGAATAATCGCTCTGTTCATACCGTTCACCGCGGGAATCTCCCCGCTCGACGGCATAGTGAGCGGACTCGAGGTCGAGAGCGACGGCCTTTTCATCTTTTCGATTTCGGCACCGAGCCTTCTGGCAATCCCGATTGCCGCATGGCAGCTCAGACGGATTTGGTTCCCGGATCCGGAAAAGCTCGAGGTTCTGCTTGCCTATCTCTTCTCGACCGTGTCGATGCTCCCGGTCTTGATGGCCAGCTCGCGCGCCATTGCTGAAATGGAGCTGCGCGCAGACTTACTCGGCGTTTGCGCTGTTGTAGTGTATTGGCTCGCGGTAATCGCAAACATCGGTCTTTTTGTGAGAAACCGAATCAGAGGTCGGCCTCCTGGCACAACTGTCGAAGTTTTCCTATTGCTCGGCTACGTTCCTAACGCTTTGTTCGCGTTGATCGTCTTCTCGTATTGGGGAATAGTTTTTGGGCCACACTGGATGTGGGACACGGGTGCCTATGTCGTATCTGCCACGTGCATCATGTATACGGCCCAGGCCTTCTGGCTGCTCCGACGAAACGGGGCAGTGATGGGTTAGGTACCAGTAGTCCGGACGCTTTAGAATAGGCTCAAAGAGCCATGAGAGGCGTCCAATGGCAAGAAGAAAATACTCTGACGAGTACAAGCACTTCGATTCCAGGCAAAATTTAGGCGATTGAAGAAGCGATCGTGCCACCATGATTCGGCCGCATTCCGATGATCTGCGCCTCGCCGGCGTGACGAATTTCTCGACGTCTTGCTGGTTCGGCGAGGATCCGCTATCCGACGACGCCGGCGGTACGACGGCGGCCGGATACGGCTTGAGTGTGTCGTCGTCGCACAGGGATTCTTTCCGCGACCTGAACCCGATTTTGTGCACCGGACTGCCGCTGCGAACGCGCCTTTCCCGCACTCTAAGTATCTGATAAAAAAAGACATATTTTTCTTGCGCAGCACTCGCATCGGCGTATTATTTTGTGCCGTTGATCGACGGTGATCAACTACGCAGAGGTTAACTACCGATGAAAACTCAGAAAGAAGCCGAGAAAATGAAGGGTAGGATTGAGCCTGAAAAGAAGAAGGCATCCACCATGCAACGGCCGAAGCAGGACGTTAAGGCACGTCCGACCGCGAAGCCGCAGCCGAAAACCAAGTAATTCTCGGGATTGGAATTTGCGGCACCTGGCAACAGGTGCCGTTTTTGTTTTTCGGGAGAGATGATTCCCGGAGTTGGCAACGGCGCAGCCGGACCGGGCGCGTTCGAGCGAGATCCTGACCATGACAATCAAACGATCACACGGTTGGCTAATTCCGCGACTCCGATTGGGAAGCTGATGTTCTACCTTTGAACGACACCCGCTTTTCAGGGGGGTTACGCCTCACTTGGGCTCAGCTGAGCATATAAAGCGAGGCTGCGCACCAACAAAAAAAATCGCGTTCCTGTTTGAGCTTAAGCTGTTATTTCGAGTCCCGCAACGGCCTGATCATCAGGCACTTGAGCTGACGCGGACCAATGCGAATTTGCAGCACGATATGTTCCTTATCGTTCTCGTCATCATAGAGGTTGATCGACAGTCGGCGGTCCGGTGTCACGCCAGTGTAGGAGACGACCCGGCGATCGGTCAGCTTTGTGTATCGAGCTCCTACGAAGCCATCCTGTCCGACTTCGTATCCCAGTACGCTTATGCGATCGCCCGTAATTCGCCCAAATTCCTGTGGCCGATCCATTGGACTCCATGTCTGACGCTGCTCGGCAAATTCGGCTATGGCATGCAGATTGCCTTGAAGACCGATTGGCAACTCAGCCACCTTTCTAAGCTCCAGAGGAGGGTTATCACTCATTATCCCTAGTAGTTCGTCGATTGCGGTTCTAGCCAGTTACTGCGCGCCGAGTTGCCCGTACTGAGTAACCAGCAAAGCGAGCGCCAGGAATCCGCGGCCGACAGCTTGCATACGACTGAAGCACGTATTCATTTGGCGACGTCGTCCAAATCAACCTCGAAGACCAATCGGCCTTTTCGGTCGACAAAACCTACTGAACTTTTCAGCTCGACAAACGCCAAGTCCTGCTGAAACGAATCCGCATCATCGAACTTTGCTTCGATAACCCAATCACCACGCCTGTCGATGTAGCCCCATTGCCAGCGCGCGCCGCGCCCACCCACGGCGGGCGCGAGCCCGGATGAAAAAGCCCTGCCACCGCGGATCCCGTTATGGCCCAGGGGTATAACGAGTTCTCCGCCACTATCAATATAGCCGCCCGCACCGTCCTTCTCGACTGCGGCAAGTCCGTCGTGGAAAACATCGATGCTGTCGAATCGCCCGATTGAAACGATCTCGCCTCCCTGGAGGTCAATTGCTCCCCAACGGATTTCATTCCTGCCTCTTACCTTTTCTTTCCGCCCCACCCTCGCCAGAGGGCCGAAAAAATGGTGACAAATATCATAGCGGCCGAACGGGACAAGAAACTCACCACTCTTTCGTATGTAGCCGCAGTCATCGTGCAATTGGACAGTCGCAACACCGTTGTCAAATGGCGACGCAACATCGTACTTCGGTTCAATGAGCACATCGCCGCTCTGGTCGACGTAGCCCATCTTGTCACCAACCTGAACGTTGACGAGCCCCTCGCGAAACGTCATTGATTCAGTCACGGCATCGTATTGTGGTTCGATGACCATGCGGCCTTCGACCGACAGGTAGCCCCATTTATCATCAATTTCGACAGGAAATGGGGCATCGCTTGAAGGACCAGGGGAGCGATCGAATCGCGGCGTAACGACCCAGTTACCCTCGGCGTCAATGAGCCCCCACTTCTTTCCTTTTTGCGCAGACGCGATGAGTTGCCAGAAAAAGGAGCGCGCATTATCGAATTGCGGCGCAATGACGAATTCGCCGTCCTGTCCTATATAACCCCATCGCCCTCCCAGTTTGGCCGGTGCAAGATCAACAGCCCGTCCGAAAGGGCCGACCTGCTCGAACTTCGCTGCGATCGCAATGGAGCCGTCCGCATTAAGAAACCCCCAAGCGGAATCGCTACTGAAGACAATCAACGTATTGGGTTTACTGATATCGAACGGCGACCAGCCAGACCACTGCCATACGATGTCCCCTACACGAGGAACCTTCGGCCAGTTCTCTATTGTCAGGCTCTCGAGAGCGTCGTAAATCGGCGGTATGATTTCCCGACCATCAGCATCGATCGCCCCTATTTTGTCGTGCCTGACCACGGGGTAGAGCCATGAGCCGCCCGTGTCATTTTGGTCCTGAGCTGGCGAAACTGCAGCTGCCAAACAAAGCACGCCAACTGCGAGACGCGCCGCTCGACGCCGTTCTAAAGCTCGCATTCTGTTACCACCCTGCTGCCGGCGTAATGAAGCTGGCGGCAATAAATCTCCGCCGTTTCTGCATCTGCGGCAATCGGGATAACTACCTAACCCAAAGCTCACCGATAATCCCTGTTTCACACAGCTATCAATCAGGTTCCAATGCGCGGAAGTGAGGCTACAACTGAGGATACTCAGAAGGCCGCGTGGACTCAGTTGATTACATTCGGGTCATTTAACTCGTTAAAACCGGTGGTGACTGGGTCACGGAAATCATGCGGTTATACGAGTGTCAAGCGCAGCGACTCCGATTGGGAAGCTGATCTTCTACCATTGAACGACACGCGCTTTTCGGGGAGTTAGCTCTCAATCTTGCGCCCGGTGAGCATAAACGTGAGAGTAGTCGGATGCCAATCGATTCTGAGCCCAAATCAGAGCCCAAATCGTTAAACAAACTGATTGGATCAAGTTATAACTCCGCGTATAACATAATCGGCAAATAAATTTGATTTTCGCTTGAAATTCGAGCGCCCGATAATCACCATTCCTTCCTTGCATTCAATTCTCAGAACAATAAATAGGATTTTTGCAATCTGTGGCATTTCTTGAAAGAGCAACCGTTATTACATGAGCGGTTGTGGTCGAATGCCTGAACGCGACTAGCCGACGCTCCAGCACTGCAACTTTGCAGTGGTGGGCATCGGGTTGACAGCATTGCACTCATTAACGGAGTAATGAAGATGATTGAGAACAAGATCAAGAGGATGATCGTCAGATTAGCAGCAGCAGGAATCGCTTTCTGTTCGCTCGGCGCACAGGCGCAAAATATTGTTTACAATGTCGACCGTGCATTCGGTGGCGGAACCATCATCGGAACCATCGAGACCGATGGGAAGCTTGGTCCGCTCAGCAGTGAGAACATCGTGAACTGGTCTTTCGAGGCCTTTGACGGCACCGACAGCGTTTCAATCTCGTCGGCAAATAGCGGTTTTCTCCAAGGCCAAGCCTGGAACTATCTCTCCGCCACGGAAACAGAGTTAACGTTTGATTTCGACGGCACCAGCGATTCGGGACTGCAGTACAGTTACATTTCATTTCACGGCGGAGATACATTCAGTTTCGACTACAACTTGCTTGGTAACTTTGTAGGTCAAGTCGAACAACTCGTCCACCAGTTTGGAGAGCCACCAAACAATGGCGAACATCGGGTCGATTCACCGCATCGATCGGGCGAGGTTGTCATTGCCCGGGTAGACAGTCCGGCCGCAGACTGCAGTGCGCCCACAGTGAGTCTGGGCGAGTTGATGGCTGGTTTTCAGGCTGGGTTGACCAGCGGCTCCTACACCGAAGTTGGACCTACCGGCGAATACTTTCTGGCTTTCGAAGGTGAGGATCACCGTGGATTTGTCGTTCCGGAGAACATCGACGCCTCCCAGCAATGCGAAAACGACTTTATTCTTATCAGTGGTTTCCTTGGTGTCCCGCTCGAGAGAAGAGACGGCACAGTTTTGACACTCAAAGAAGCTATAGACCTCGCAACCAGTGGTGGTAATGGCTTTTTCGCAGACCAACGATTCGAAGTCGACGGGCGCCTGATTGAGCACATGAATACAACGGCGAAGATTGGTTACTTGCCCGACGGCAGGCGTGCAGCTTTCGTAATTTCCGGAATTATTCTCGAACCTTATTCATACGAGATTGGCCGTCACTCGGCGAAAATCACCTATGATCTGGACTTCAACAGAGACGGCGAAGTTGACTGGGAATACCAGGTTAACGCTAGCTTCAAAATAAATTCCGCAGCTGCGGACCAGTGACCGCTATTACTCGGCAAGCTCCCTGAGCATATGTACCTACTGAAGGAGAGGCCGTCCCACAGGACGGCCTTTTCTTGTTCGACGAGATTAACTCAATCAAGGCCGACTCAGGGCCGCCAACACCACTGCACGAATCCCTTTTGAGCAAGAAATGAACCCGTTCAGCCATCAGGTTGCACCGCGTTCCGGCTTGTCTACGTCCGTTCGGTAGCACGTTCCCGCAAACTCATTCGTCCTCGCATGATGCGATCAATTTTTGTCTTTGCGCTCGTCAGTATTTCCAAACCAGCAAACTAACCACTATACGCTGGAACAATGTAAGTCGCTGCATGAGTTGTGGAATGTACTTCAGCAGTTCGTTGATGATTTCACCCGCGAGTCGGTCCGCGTGTTCGATGTTTTCGCCCCGCTTCTGGAACCAGCCGAGGTAGTTCAGGCCGCAGATCATCAGGAATGCCGGCAGCGCCTCTTCGTCTTCCCCGCTGAACGCTCGTTCGCTGCGATAGCCCTCCAGGTAGGCAGTGACGATATCGTCGAAGAAAGGTTGTTTGATCTGCGGCAATAGCGCCGTCCCCATTTCGTACAGGTGCCAGCCATAGCCGCTGTCATCGAAGTCGATCAGCGTCAGCTTGTCCTCGTTGACGATGATGTTGTCGGGCAGGAAGTCGGCGTGAATCAACCCGTAGTTCGATTCGTGTTTGCCCAGCTTCTTCAGCAGACCCTGCAACACGATGCGCGCTTTCAGGAATTCCCGGCGTTGCTGCGGAGTCAGTGCAGGATGATCCCAAAAGCGGCCCATGCAAGGCTCATCGCCAAGAAGACCATCCTCGTCCCAGCAATGACGAACGAAGCCCGGTGGCGGATTCCACGACTGTGTGTGCTTGTGCAGGCGCGCCGCCAGCGCACCGAGGCGCCGGTAGCGATCACA
>Ga0224497_10001783_pt1 | contig 13330 bp, 10 predicted proteins | sample SF_Jul11_sed_USG_4_FD_167970 | JGI IMG/M metagenome (GOLD analysis project Ga0224497, IMG submission 167970) | Sediment microbial communities from San Francisco Bay, California, United States - SF_Jul11_sed_USGS_13 | ecosystem: Environmental > Aquatic > Marine > Sediment | place: USA... | reverse complement strand
GTCCTTCCCGCGCCTGTCAGGCCGTTGACCCGCGCTGGGTGGACCAGTACTCCTTGGCCTCGGCCTCCATCTTGGCTAGGCGCGTGTAGTAGTCGGGGAACTCCTTGAGGTGTGCCAACGCGATCTTGGCCGTCGCGAGGAAATCGTCGTCGGTGACATTGGTTTGGGGATCACAGGCACCATGTTCGAGTTCGACGCTGAGCCCTCTGCGGAACTCGTCGAGCGGCACGGAGGTCCAGTCGATGCGGATGCGATCACCGAGGATACGGGCCTCCTCGGTGGTGAACTGCCCCTTGGCGGGCATAGTCTGGCTCTCGTGTTCGGGCGATACAGGTCCGCAGCGGTCGGAGTGTCCAGCGGAATCCGACTGCGAATTCTTCGCTACGGTGCTACGGCGCGACGGTCAAGCAGCGGCGCGGCTTCCTCCGCCGGCGACGGCGTTGTAGACCCAACCGACGATTGCGCCGCACACGGCACCGTCGACAGCGCCGTAGAGGGTGACGACAATCACCGAGCCGAACCCTGTGGGACCGTGGTAACCCGGGTAGAGTGACGCAACCACATCCAAGAACCCCGCGCCATACGACTCCCAGATGAGGTTCGTCAGCCCGACGAGGAAGCAACACCCGCCGAGCATCACGGCACCAACGATGGTCAGGGCTTTGATGTTGAGAGACATGGCTCACTCCGAAACGGTTGGGATGTGCGCGAAGTTAGGGAAGAACGCAGGCGGCGCAAGAGCGCCAAAGCCGACACGACGAGTCGCAAGCAGTGACCGGAGGTGCACTCCCGCAACGCCCTCGGCTCCTGTGACCGTAGATGAACCGGTCCTCAAATGGACGGGCGCCTAGCTGGCCAATCCAAACCGGACAATTCCCGTCCTTGGACTTGAAGGGGAATCGCTCCATTATGCGGCGCTGAATGCCAATCTGCCGGTGGCCTTCAACGGCCCCTGCCGCCAGAGCGACGCCCTCCATCTGGACGCCCACCGACGACGAGAGCCGATGGTAACCGGCACCCCTCGCCGTCACAGTGAGGTCTATCATGCGCCCCCCTTTTTTGCTGCGCATCCTCGCCGTCGCTTCCGTCACATCGACTAGGCCGTAAGCACCATGCATCCGACGTATGCGCTCAAGAAAGCTCTCGCACAACTCACTGGCGTGTGCCTCGCGGGGTCACATCCGCCTATGGGACGTGGCATCATGCGGCTCACGAGATGCCTCCTCGCCGCTTCTTGGCTCTTCCTCTTGTCCACCTCGTGCAGCGGCGATCCGTTCGACGGGCCATTCTCGCCCGGTGACAGCCGCATCCTGTTCACGTCAGGGAGGGACGGGAATCTCAACATCTTCATGATGGAGGAGGATGGCTCCGCTCCGATTCGCCTGACCAGGCATCCTGCCGTTGATCAGAGCGCCCATTGGTACCCCGACGGCTATGGATGGAAGATCGCGTTCATGTCGGACCGCGATGGCGACTACGAGGTATTCGACATGATCACCGGTGGTAGGCGGCGGCTGCTGCAGCTCACCAACAATGCCGCGCGTGACGGTTTTCCCCGCTGGTCGCCGGACTGCTCGCAGATGCTGTTCACGTCCGATCGGGACGGCAATCTCGAGCTGTACGTCATGCGTGCGGACGGAACCGACCCGACCCGACTCACCTGGAACCCTGAAACTGACATCGGCGCTGCCTGGTCGCCCGACGGTTCGAGAATCGCATTTGCTTCGGAGCGCGCCGGGAACCGAGAAATCTACGTCATGCGGGCCGACGGGACGGACCTCACTCGGCTCACGAACAACCTTGTCTGGGAAGGGCGTAGTGTGGCGTGGTCGCCAGACGGCTCCAGGATCGCGTTTGACGCAGATCGCAATGGCAACTACGACATCTATGTGATCAACGCGGACGGCACGAACGAGACGCAACTCACGCATGATCTAGCGGAGGATCGGTATTCGGTGTGGTCTCCCGACGGACAGCGGATCGGGTTCACGAGCGACCGCGACGGCGATGACGAGATCTACATGATGGACGCGGACGGCACGGCTCTCGTGCGCCTCACGTATAGCGTCGGGTTGGATGTCCTCGACTCCTGGCGTCCCTGAGCACCGAGGCTGTCAGTGCCACAGAGGTTCGCGATTCCCCAACCGCCCAGGCCAGTGCGCCTCCGGCCAGCCCCGCGAGGAGGAAGTCCCGCCTGTTCAGGTGACCGACAGTGTTCATCACCCCTGCGCCAGGATCCCCTCCAGCTTGGCGGCGTAGGCGGTGCCGGCCTCGTCGTCGCTGACGAGCTCGATCTCGTTGGGGCCCTGGATCCCCAGCCGCACCTCCACAGCCCGGGCCATCTGCTCCTGTTGGAAGATCGGCGTTCCCATGATCGCCTCGTTGGCCCCCAGCTCCTTGAGAACGGCCAGGCCCACGGCGTCCACCGCCACCCGGTCCGTGCCGGAAATCATGACGTTCGCCTGAGCCAGCTGACCCCGTGAGGGGCCACCGTCGGTGAAGGCTTCCACACCGTCCATGATGATGAGCTTGGGCGCGTAGCCCTGATTCAGCTCGGCGATCATGCGCCGCATGTCTGGAGAGCGGTGCATCCCCCTGCGAATGCGCTTGGGCGTGAGGCCCACGGAGAGCTTCATGGACATCGTAAAGACACCTCCGGAGCCGTGTGTCTTCAGGCAGCAGGTGCTGACGTTGTACTCCGACTCCACCACATGGCGGGGAAGGTGGAAGCCGTCGGGCCAGTGGGTGCCCGAGGGCTTGAAATGGAGCCACTCGTTGTCCGGAATCTCGTCGTAGTTCACGATCCCGAACCCCATGTCGCTGGCGAGGTCGAAGACGCCCTTGGCCTCCATCACGTTCTTCGTGGGCGGAAAGGAGGACTCTCCGACGATGACATCCCGCGCGCCCCGCTCCTTCAGCTCCGTGACGATCTGGGCCAGGGTGTCGTTATGGGTACCGGCGGGGGCCGGGTCGGCGGTGTTGAAGTTTGGCTTCAGGTTCACGGCCCTGCCGGCAATTCCCTCGGGGTCCAAGAGAGCCATGGCGCGGCGCACGCCGTCCTTCCGGTCGCTGGTGCGGATGAGGGCCACGGCGGTCTTCGGAGCGAAGAGACGGGAGCCTAGGGCACCGAGCTCGATGTGGGGGATAAGGACGAGGCCTGCAGCAGCACCCTTCAGAAAACCGCGGCGGTCGATGGATGCGGCGTGGCGGAGCGACATGGTATCCTCCCAGAATGGAGCCCGATAGGCATCAGAGGCATATGGCGTCCGCGACCAGTCCGACCCGCAGCCGTTCTCGCCCTGTGTCGAACAACCTCTCCAACTGGCCAACCAATGCCAGAGGGTGCCTTCCCACTCACCGTGCACTGCATCACGGGTTCCGTTACCGACGCGCAATGCCGTTCGTGGCGAAGACCGCCCGGCGTCACAGAACCACTACCTCCCGCCAATATGGGAACTGCCGGGCAACTCGGCTAGCCGCAGCGCCGCGCGGCCACCTTCCGTCCGTCAATCCGACTGGTCCATCCTTCCACGTATCCCTAAGTTGCACGGCCGCTCTGGATGTTGGACGTTAGAAGGGGCAGGGCGAAGGAAGCACCATCAAGTGAGTCTTGGCTCGGCATGCAACTCTCAGGGACGACTTCACGATGGCCTATACCTCTGCTGCTCCGGAGATATCCACACACCAACTCGCCCAGGCGCTCGAATCGGGCGAGCCGGTCCAGGTGGTCGATGTCCGCGCGCCGGCCCAGGTAGCGGCGGGCCATATCGACATCGTGCCCGACGGTCGGTTCCACAACATCGTCGGGTCTCAACTCGTGAAGGTCACGAGGGTGGCGGGAACGGCAATCGATCCGAGCCTGCCGGTGACCGTGGTGTGCGGACACGGCAACGACAGCAAGCTGCTGGCGCATCACTTGAATCGCCTCGGGTTTCGCGCCAACTCGCTCGCTGGCGGGATGAGTGCGTGGATGATGCTGGCGCTCCCTCGGGAATTGGCGACGCCTCCGTCGCTCGATCGCCTGATCCAGTTCGATCGCATCGGGAAGGGCGCGCTGGGCTATCTACTCGTGAGTGGGGGTGAGGCGCTGATCGTGGATCCGCCGCGGAATCCGCGAGCCTATCTTGAGGCCGCGGCAGAAGCCGGCGCTGGAGTGGTGGGAGTGGCGGACACGCACGTCCACGCCGACTACATCAGTGGCGCGTCGACCATCGCGACCACGCTGGGCGTACCCTACTACCTGCATCCGGCCGATGCGGTGTATCCGTACGATGGGACCCCGGGCCGGCTCCAGTTCGAACCGCTTGCGGACGGTGACACGATTCCATTCGGGCGCTCCAGCGTGCACGTCGTGCATACGCCCGGACACACCGAGGGGAGCCTGACCTACGTGATCGACGACGCGGTGGCACTCACGGGCGACTTTATCTTCGTCGGTTCGGTGGGGCGACCGGACCTGGCCGGGAAGGTGCGTGAGTGGACGGCCCAGCTGTGGGAGAGCCTTGAGCGTGCCAAGCGAGAGTGGCCCCCCGACCGGATGATATACCCAGCGCATTACGGCTCGGATGCGGAGCGGCGCGCTGATCGCGCCGTGGGCGAGTGCTTCGGGCAGATCCTCGAGGCGAACGAAGCGATGCAGTTCTCCGACCCTGACGCGTTCGCGCGGTGGGTCGAAAGCAAGACTGTGTCGTTCCCGGAGGCCTATCGCCGGATCAAGGCGGTGAACGTGGGTCTGCTCCCCGTCGATGGGCGCCAGGCGGAAGAGTTGGAGGTCGGTAAGAACGAATGTGCGTTGGGAGGACGGTAGCATGACGCGAACGCTTGTCCTGGGCGCTGGCTTCGGCGGGATCACGGTGGCCACGGAGCTTCGGCGTCGCCTTGGTGACGACCACGAGATCGTGCTCGTGGATCGCCGCGAGCGCTTCGCCATGGGGCTCCGCAAGCTGTGGGCGCTGGTCGGGATGGGGAGCTACGAAGAGGGATCGCGGCCGCGCGAGCGATTGGGTCGCCATGGCGTCCAGTTCCTCCAGCGACCGGTCACGAGCATCGATCCCGCGCACCGCCGCGCCGCGACCGATGGTGAGACGCTCGAGGCGGACTACCTCGTGGTAGCACTCGGCGCGGAGCCGCGCCCCGATCTCGTCCCCGGGCTCGCCCAACACGCCCATAACGTGTGGGACGAGCGCGCCGTCCCGGGGCTCGCGACCGCGCTCGCCCGTTTCACTGGAGGCCGCATTGCGATCGTGATCGCCGGCGTGCCCTACACCTGCCCACCCGCGCCCTACGAGTGCGCCATGCTGCTGGACGATCACTTGAGGGAGCGTGGGGTGCGCGATAAGACCGAGATCACCGTGGCGACGATGCAACCGATGCTCTTGCCCAACGCGGGCAAGGAAGGCTCGGCATGGCTGGCGGAACAACTCTCGGCGCGCGGGATCGCGTTTCACGTGAAGCGTACGGTCGATCGCGTGGAGCCGGGACGCGTGGTTTTCACAGATGGTGATCTCGTAGCCGATCTCATCATCGGCGTGCCGCCACACCGCGTGCCGGCGGTGGTCAAGGCAAGCGGGCTGACCGGGGACGGGGAGTGGATTGCCGTCGATCCCGCGACCCTCGAGACCGATTACAAAAACGTGTTCGCGATCGGCGACGTCACGAAGATCACGCTGGCCAATGGACTCCCGCTCCCCAAAGCCGGTGTCATGGCGGAGCTCGAAGGCCAACGCGTGGCGGCGGCGATCGCGGCGGACGTGCGTGGCGAAGCGCCGCCCGCGTCGTTCGACGGCCGGGGCTACTGCTTCATCGAAATGGGGAAGACGAAAGCGACACTCATCGAGGGTGACTTCTTTGCCACGCCGGAGCCGCGGGTCGCGCTCAAGGATGTCTCAGCGGAGCACGCGGAGGAAAAGCACCGCTTCGAGGCGGAGCGACTGGAGCGCTGGTTCGGGTCTGGACGGGGCTGAGCACTCGCGCGCCCGTCAACTCGAGGAGGCTAGCCCGCCGGCCCGCTCCATCCCGTTATGACACATCCCGCCGGTTCGGAGTACCGAATCGGTGTGAGAAACGGGCCAGTACTGGCCCGACCCCTGTGACGTCGAACGCCGTAACTTCCAACATTACAACAGCTTACACTGCCCGTCCACCCTGGCACGGCCGTTGCCTTTGGGAGGTGCGAAGGTTTGTTGCGTTCCGTCCAGAGTTCGGAGTGTGCTGCCCCGCGGGGTGGCAACGGCGGTTCAGATCGTTGTGTCCCAAGCAGAGGAGTAGAACGGATGAACAAGGCTCATCGTAACCTGATTGGCGCTGTACTTGGCGTCGTGGCTGTCACCGCGTCCGGCTGCGCGTCGACCGGGACAGTGGCAACCTCGCAGGCCCCGGTCGCGGCTCAGGCCGAGCGCATCACGTCGCTCGAGGATTCGGTCAAGACCATGCGGCAGGAATTGCAGCAGCGCTCGATGCAGGTCGAGGAGGAGCGAAAGGCCGCGGAGAAAGCTCGGCAAGCCGCAGCCGCCGCTCAGCAGACCACGCCGGTGAAGCCGGCCGGCGGTTTCACGGAGCTCCTGCCTCCGAACGCCAAGCCCGGTGAATGCTACGCGCGGGTGTTCATCCCGCCCACCTACAAGACGTCTTCAGAGCGCATGTTGGCGCATGATTCGGTCGTCAACCTGCAAATCGTCCCGGCACAGTACCGGTGGGGCCAAGAGCGGGTGCTCGTGCGCGAAGCGTCGCAGCAGATCGAGGTCGTGCCCGCGACCTACGAGTGGGTCGAGGAGCGGGTGATGGTGCAGCCTGCCAGCACGCGACTCGAGCAGGCTCCGGCCGTGTATGAGACCGTCACGGAGAAGGTGCTCGACCAGCCGGCCCATCAGGTGTGGAAGGCGGGCCGGGGACCGATCGAGAAGATCAACGAGGCCACCGGCGAGATCATGTGCCTGGTGGACGTTCCCGCGACCTACAAGACCGTGGAGCGTCGGGTGCTCAAGACCCCGGCCACCACGCGCGAAGTGCCGATTCCCGCCGAGTATGAGACGGTGAGGCGCCGGAAGGTCAAGACGCCGGCGACCACGCGGACGATCGATATTCCCGCGGAGTACGAGACGGTCCGTGTGCGGCAGCTCGCCTCTCCGCCGCAGGAGAAGCGCACCGTTACCCCGGCTTCGTATCAGACGGTTACCAAGTCCGAGCTGGCCACCGAAGGCCGGATGGAGTGGCGGTCGATTCTATGCGAGACCAACACCACGCCGACGGTTGTCTCGGACATTCAGCGGGCACTGGGTCGGGCTGGCTTCAACCCGGGTCCGATCGACGGCGTCATCGGCCGGCGCACGCTCGCGGCCGTAAAGGCTTACCAGCAGGCAAAAGGACTCAGCCAGGGCGGCCTCACGCAGGAGACCCTGAAGTCGCTGGGCATCATGGCAGGCACCCGGTAGTCTCAGTAACGGTGTCATAGGGCATCAGGGGCGGGCCGAAGTCGGCCCGCCCCTCTCTTGTTGTTGTCCGAGTGCAGTCGGTCCTCACGCCAACTGTGACTCAGCGCACCGCGTATAGGACCCCCTTCCCGTAGTGATTGACCTGCAGGGAACCTCACGGACGGTCGGGCCATCGGTAACCGACTCCGCAGGTTGGTCCTGCGGCGGGGCAGGAACCACAAACCTGCCACCGAAAGGGGTTCCGCATGCGGTCAGATGCCCGATGCCACTGTCATCCTGCACGCAGAGTGCGCGACAGCCATGTCGCGTCTGTGGGACTGTTGGTGCTCCTACTGCAGCTGATGCCCCAGACGGTGTCTGCCCAGACCCCTTCCACTTCTCTGTCAACCGCTCAGATAGCGTCCCGGTCGGTCCCGGCGACCGTGACGGTCATGACGTTCGACGCCAACGGAGACACGATTGGCCAGGGGAGCGGGTTCCTGCTCGACTCATTCGGGGTGTTGGTGACGAACTGGCATGTGCTGCAAGGGGCGGTGGCTGCGGTGGTGGAGCTGCCGGACGGACAGCAGTACGAACAGGTGCGCTTCTTTAGCGGTGACTCGCTGGCGGATATCGCGCTGCTCAAGATCTCCGCATCCGGCCTGCCGACGCTCACGCCGTGCGATACCGAGCCCGAGGTGGGTGAGCCCATCGTAGCGATTGGAAGTCCGCTGGGATTCGTCGGCACGGTCTCGGTGGGAATCGTGAGCGCGACACGGCTGGAGGACGGAGTGAGCGTGTTCCAGATTTCCGCACCCCTCAGCCCGGGCTCGAGCGGCGGGCCGGTTCTGGACAGTGAAGGGTGCGTCGTAGCCGTCGCCGCCGCGTACGTCAAAGAGGCTCCGCACATCGGCTTCGCGACGCCGGTTCGCTACGTGACGCGACTGCTGGACGAGCCGGCGACCGAACGTCCACTCCAAGAGGTGTTTGGTGCAGCGACGTCGGACAACCTTGGGATGGGCGGTGACCGTGTTTCGACCACCGACGCGGACGGCGTGGACAGGTACCGCGCGGCGGCCCAGCGCGGGGAGTCCGAGGCGGCGTATGAATTGGGGCTCAGGTACGCTGGTGGGCTGGGCGTGCCGCGGGATGACGTGGCGGCGGTGGCCTGGTTCCGGCGTGCCGCCGAGCAGGGAGTGGCACGCGCGCAGTACCACTTGGGCGCCATGTATGCCGTCGGGTTGGGTGTGGAACAAGACGACGTCGAGGCGGCACGATGGATCCGCATGGCGGCTGAGCAGGGCTTGGCCGATGCGCAGCACGACCTCGGTATGTCCTACGCGTCTGGTGCGGGCGTAGCGGCGGATCCAGCTGAAGCGGTGCGGTGGTATCGCGAAGCGGCCCAGCAGGGCCACGCTCGAGCGCAGTTCTGTCTCGGGGCCATGTATCGTATTGGGCGGGGTGTGCCACGGCATGATGCGCTGGCGGCGACATGGTACCGCGATGCGGCTGACCAAGGGCTCGTCGAGGCACAGCACAACCTCGGCGTGATGTATGCCTTGGGTGAGGGCGTGCCGCACGATCTCGTGCAGGCGTACCAGTGGTTGTACCTGGCAGCCGGGGCTGAGAGCGGTGACGCGTCAGCGAGCGCAGCCAGCACGCTCGAAGAACTCACCCAGCAGATGCAGCCGGCACAAATCGCCGAGGCCGAGCGACGCTCCGCTGAATGGAGACGTGGGGCAAACCAGTAGACGGGCGAACCGCCCGATCCAACCGCCTAACCGCTCAACCGCCTAACCACCCACCCCCCGGCCAGCATCAGCAGCATCCAATCCAACGGAACGCGATACCGCGGCATGTAGCTCACGATGTAGTAGATGAGCGGGTAGGTCGCGAGTGGGATGAGGAGGGCGGCCCGGTTTGGAACCGCAAGCGTCGGGAGTATCCGCCAGGCGCCAAGCACCGCAAGGAGTGTGAGGCTGGTGTACAGGGCAGCTACGGCTGGCCGGGCGAGCGGCCCGCACCAGTAGTGCAGGAACCGTGATGCGGTGAGTCGGAGGAACGCGCCCGGGTTCGCTCGGATCCACGCGATCGCCTCGCGTCCCGCCTGACGCATGTACTCCAATTCTCCGAACTCACGAACCATGAGGGCATCGGCTTCGTTGGTACGCGGGTGTCGCTCGACGGTGCGTGCGGCGGTCACATCGATGTCGGCCGCAGCGCCATCGTGGTTTCCCATCCGCAGTTCCAGACCGAAGTTGCTGCGAATGAAGACGACCTCGTCGAAGGCCACGTAGTTCCTGACGGCCCACGGGACGGACGCAAGCACCACACCGAGCACGAGGAGTGCCGACTGCGGCCATTTTTTGCGGTCGCTGCTCCACCACAGCTCAAACGTCATGCATCCCAGCATGACGGGCAGCAATGTCATGTGCAGATGGAGCGCGACGCCCCACGCAATGCCGAACAGGAAGGTGCCGAGCGTGGATGGTGGGTCCTCAACAGTCCAGCGTCGGTGAAACCCGATCAACAGGAGGCCGAGCACGATGGCCGCGAGCGGCTCGACGAACGAGGGCCACTGGGGAACGACCGCACCCGCAAGACCACCCAGGAGCCCGGCCGGTCTTCCCACGCCAAGCTTGCCGGCAAGCCAGGGCAACAACGCAAACACGGCCGAATCGCTTGCTGCGGCGAGCAGCCAGGTTATGTATCCGGCGGTCAGCGTCATGCCAAACACGCGGTAGATCAGGCTCAGCAGGAACGGGTAGATCGGTGCGAGGTGAGCCGTGGCTCCGGTCGGCAGGGCATACGGATCCGCGAACTGCCCGGACGTGGCCAGCGAGTGCGCCACGGCAAGAGTTTCCCACCGGGTGTGCGGTAGGATGTACTCGATTGGAATCAGGCTCAGGAAGTACGTGCGGATTGCGAACGCCGGGATGAAGACGATGAGGAAGGCTCGGAGCGGGGAGCGAACCATCCATTCTGCGGCGGTCCGTATCGCTGAGCTCCCGTCCGACTCCCGTCCCGTCATGCGCGCTCGACTTTCGCGGCTTCGTCCCTCTCAATCAACCTGGTGTGGAAGTGAACATGGGGCAAGCCGGAGCGACCACTCGCAACGGGAACCGCGGGTGTGTGCGAATGGCTCCAGCGATACGCCACTGTCTTGACCACCGGCGGCCACGCGCCCCACTCTTCCCGCGTGGGTCCACCCGGTCGAAAGGAGTGCACACGAGCCGATGGCAATGGACCGCCCAGTCGACCGGCGCGAGTTCCTTCGGACAATGAGCACGGCCGCGGCGTCGGTGGCCCTGGCGTCGGAGACCGGATGCGCCCCCCGTGCTGCCTCCGATCGCTCACCCAACATCGTCTTCATCCTCGCCGACGGCCCGGGATGCCGCCGCGTCAACGCGGGTAGCGTCCGTCTCGGATGAATCCTCGGCGCCGTGATGGAGGCCAGGCTCGCTTGCCTCACCCCCCGCGGAGTCCTATCATACGCCCTCGTCCAGTCGCGCCTGCCTCCAGCAGCCAATCCGCAACGCAACAAGGGGAAGCGTCCATGATCGTGCGTTCCGCTCTCATGCTGAGCTTGGTGAGTACCGTCGCGGTTCAGCCGGCGATGCTCACTGCACAGACCGCATCGCCCCCTCGCGCCATTCGTCGAGACATCCCGCTCACGAACGCGATCAGACGGGCGATGGAAGGTGGCACGCGCGATTCCACGGGGCGGCCCGGACCCAATTACTGGCAACTCCAAACCGATTACACGATCGACGCACGCCTCGATCCGGCAACGCAGACGATCACCGGGGCAGGGACGGTCGTGATTCACAATGCCGGCCCCTTGGAGATGTCGGAGATCGTCCTCCGGCTGGATCACAACATCTTCCGGGCCACCGTGCCTCGGGGCTTCTCGGTACCGGCGGAGATCACGCAGGGCATGGTTGTCACCCGCCTGGCCATGAACGGGGAGTCCGTAGCTGTCAACCCGGAGCCGCCGAGGAACCTGACGAATGCGCGAATCGCGCTGCCCGCGCCGATCGCGCCGCGATCGTCGGCGACGCTCGAGATGGCGTGGCACACGAAACTGCCGGGTGGTCCCGACGGGGAAGGCCACCGGATGACCCAGCGGTGGGCAGACACGCTGTTCCAGCCCACGCAGTGGTTCCCTCGGGTCGCCAAGTTCGACGATCTGCGCGGGTGGGACATCAACGACTATCTCGGGCCCGCCGAATTCTTCAACAACTTCGGCCGCTTCGATGTGCGGATCGACGTCCCGGCCGGATGGATCGTGAGCGGCACTGGAGTGCTGCAAAACCCGGAAGAGGTGCTGACGGCCACGGCACGCGAACGTCTCTCGCGCGTGCTCGAGTCCGACGAGACCGTCACGATCGTGGGCCCCGATGAGGTGGGTCCGGGCCAGGCGACCGCCTCGGGCAGCCGACTGGTGTGGCACTTCGTGGCCGACACGGTCAACGACTTTGCGTGGGCCACCGCGAAGAAGTTCGTGTGGCAGGCGACACGGGCCACGATTCCCGGAAAGGGACCGGTGCCAATCCACATGGTCTATCTCCCCGGACGGGCTGATCGATTTGCGAACGCCGCTTCCATTACTCGGCACGCGCTCGAGTTCTACTCCGATCTGTGGGCCCCATACCCGTTCCCGCAGCTCACGCTACAGGACGGTCCCAGCGCCGGCATGGAGTATCCCATGGTCATCAACTCCAACCAGGGCGCAGCGGATCACGAGACCGCCCATCAATGGTGGCCGATGATGGTCGGGAACGACGAGACGTGGTATGGCTGGATGGACGAGGGATTCAATCGGTACATGAACATTCTGTCCCGCGCCGACCAGCGGGGCCATGCGCCCGATCTCGACGGGCTCGGCCAGCAGTACGGGAGCGTCAGCGGCGACGAGTGGGAACCGCCGATGATGTGGAATGCCAACTACGCCGGACCGATGTACGGGTTCCAGACCTATTCCAAGACCCCCATGATGCTCTCGATGCTGGGAGGCATCGTCGGCGACAGCGCCGTGCGGCACGCGATGAGCGAGTACACCACGACGTGGCGCTTCAAGCACCCGTCCCCCTGGGACTACGTGTTCTTCATGAACAACGCCCTCGGTCGGGACCTCGGCTGGTTCTGGTATTACTGGTTGTGGACCACCGAATCGGTTGACGGCTCCGTCCAGCGCGTGACGACCTCCGGATCCACGACCACGGTCACCGTGCGCCAGGACGGCCAGATGCCGTCACCCGTGGTGCTCACGGTACACTTCGCGCCGAGCGGCCCACCACTCCGACCGATGCCGAACGCACGGATGCTCGATGACTCGACGGCAATCGTTACCTGGCCGGTGGACGTCTGGTTCAGCGGCGCTCGTACGTTCCAGGCCAAGCTGGAGTTCGGCGCGCGCCGCATCGAGAAGGTGATCCTCGATCCGGGGCGCCGGTTTCCGGACCGCGATCCGACCGACAACGTGTGGCCGGCGGAGGTGGCGGCGGGGCGGAGGTAGGAGGTTGTAGCAGGGAGCGTGTTGGGCGCGCGGCCTCAGTGCCTCGATAGAAAGACGGTGATGCGTTCAGCCGCGTCGTTCGCGACGGCGAAGTCCATGCGCCCGTCGGCGTCGAAATCTCCCGTCGCTATGTAGTAGGGACTTCCCTCGACCTCGAAGCGATGCAGTGTTGGCGAGTCACCACCCGTCAGAACCGCGACTTCGGCTCCGACGTAGCTTGCCACGATGACCTCGGCACGACCATCTCCCGTCAGATCCTCTGCGGTGGTCGTCGTCGGTCCCATGGCGATGTCGTGGCGGCCCGCTTCCCGAAAAGACCCGTCGGCACTGCCCAGCCAGATGACGAGGGAGCCTACTCTCTCTCCGGAGCCGGCCGCCAGGTCAGCAAAGCCGTCGCCATTCA
>Ga0224497_10001782_pt1 | contig 13332 bp, 7 predicted proteins | sample SF_Jul11_sed_USG_4_FD_167970 | JGI IMG/M metagenome (GOLD analysis project Ga0224497, IMG submission 167970) | Sediment microbial communities from San Francisco Bay, California, United States - SF_Jul11_sed_USGS_13 | ecosystem: Environmental > Aquatic > Marine > Sediment | place: USA: California... | reverse complement strand
GGCGTCCAGTGCCGACTGCAGCTCGGCTTTCAGGTGACTCAGTTCTTCGGATGTTGCTTTGGCTTTCGCAAGCTCGTTCAGCGCCGATTCGGCCGCGCCTCTTTCCTTCTGGAGTTCGGCAGCAAGCTGCATTGAGGTCTTCTCACTCTTGTGCAGCGCTTTCTTGTTAACGGACAATGCCTCGCTCAGCTGCTCGATCTTGCCGGCGTTGCCCTCGAGAACGTTCACCAACTTCTCGGTTTCGGCACTCTGCAAGCTCAGTTTCTCACGAAGTTCGCGTAACTTATTGTCGCGCGAACTGACGTCTTCAACGGCCCGCTTCCTTTCCGCCTTTAGTTCGCCAAGCTGTTCTGAAAGCCGAGAAACCTGCTCCAGCAAATTCGTGACATCGACTTCCGGCACCTTTGTATCGACAGTCGGAATAAGCGGACTCGGCGTGATGCGCTGGCGGTCTTTGGGCCGCAATTTTTGGGCGCTTTGGTCGAAAATCAGGTCGTCTTCCTTGCCTACGCTCTGTTTTTCCGGATCCGTTTGTCCTGAAGCTTTGCGGGGTCTCTCGAACGGCTTCTCGAACGTCGTTTCTGTGTCGGCCAGGCTACCTTCAGTCTGTCGCTCTGATTGGACAAACTTGAAGCCAGGATCGGTCCTGCGTCGTCCCTTCCCTTGCAGCGGCACCATATGCGGGACAAGGCGCCGACTGTCTGCGACGCCGCGAACAAGGTCCTCCGTGATTACCCGCGAGCTCGCAGCATGCGCCTCGGTAAGCACCGCATTGCAGAGCATGTTGATCAGTCTGGGAATTCCGCCGGTATATCGGTAGATGAGCGGATGAGCCTCGCTCGAAAACTTTACCGCATCAATACTACCCGCCAGTTTCAGACGGTGCCGGACATAGTTCGCGGTTTCCTCCTCGCTGTAGGCACGAATATTGAACCGTACGTGACTACGGAATTTGACTTCGCTCATGGCCGGTGAATCCATGATGCGCATGAGGTCGGAATTGCCAGCAAGTATGATACTGATTGCCCGGGTGTCGTCGACCGTGATCGTCGAGACCCAACGAAGTTGTTCCAGCACTTTCGGGCTAATCAGGTTCGCATTGTCAAGCATCAGTACAACCGGATCTCCGGCGCTGCCGCGATGGATGAGAAATTCCTTCGTAATGCGGCGCAATTCATCAGGATTGCCGGTAATATCGCCAAAGCCTAATTGACTCAGAAAGCTACAGTAGAATTGCTGGTCGTCGTCGCAAGTGTGGTCGATTCTCGCAAAAAAGATGTCGTCGCCCAGGCTTGCAATGTGCCGGTTCAGTAGCGTGGTTTTTCCCGATCCATCCGCCCCGCAAATGACGACCAGGCAATCGGATTGTTGCGTCGCATTGGCAAGATGGCCCATCAGCAGTGAATGCTGCTCGGTGAGAAGAAGCTGAGAGGGGCGAGAAAGTCGCGCAAAAGGCTGTCGCTGTAACCCGAAGAACTCGAGATACGTTGGATCAGAGCCAGGTTTCTCTAGTGCATGCTGCACGCACCGATCCCCACACGTTGTTCTTGTTGTCTGTTGGTCACCTTAATTCTAATTGTCTGGCGTGTCGCGTTTGTCGCGCCTCTCGCCAGTCATTTGCTTGGTGCCTGGAACTATTTTTATACGTAAATCCATGAGTTTGGAAGTTAGTTACGCATTTTTTTTAATATTTCATTATAACTATTTGTAAATTCTAGATATTTTCTAGCCACTGTTATGGTTAATGCGGAGAAAATAGGCATCCTGCGCGATAGCGCTGGGGTCGTTTCATTCGCTTACCCGTTTCGCCATGGCGCAGCTGGCCGACCCCTCTCCGTCGCCCTCAAATCGCTGATTCGCCGCAGTCCCCACAACAATGCTAATGCCCGTGCCTGCGAATTTGCGCAGCGCTGCAAGCGTATTCCGGACACGCACCGACGAAGCACACGGTCGGACTTTTCCGGCCATGCTGGCTCGAGTCCAGCCACGCGTGCGTAAATGCATTTCCCATCTTTCTCGGCGTCAGTTATTTTGCGATAAAGGACGTCGATTCCTTCCATGCCTGGGGACAAGAGATGAGACACAATTACTTGCTGCCGAAATTAACGCCTCTGGTTTTAATCGCCAGTATCGGTGCCCAAGGCCAGATGAATTCATTTCAGCCGGCCTCGGATGCAGCGCTGATGAATCCGGACCCGTCGGACTGGCTGATGTACAGCCGGACCTACGACAATCAGCGCTTCAGCCCGCTGGATCAGATCAACCGAAACAACGTTAATCAGCTCGAGCTCGTGTGGTCGCGCGATATGCACTCCGGCACGCAGGAGAACATACCCCTCGTGTATCAAGGCATCATGTTCGTTGCGAATCCTTACGCGATTATCCAGGCGATCAATGCGGCGAATGGAGCGTTGCTGTGGGAGTATCGGCGCGAACTGCCGGATAACCTGGAAGACTATCTCCGTGCCGTCGGCCGGGCGCGCACCCTCGCGATATACCAGGATCAAATCTTTTACGCCTCGCCCGACGGCTATCTGCTGGCGCTGGATGCAAAGAGCGGGACCCTGCGCTGGGAATCACCTGTTCACGATTACAAATCGGAGACTCAGCATACGACCGGGCCTATGGTCGCAAACGGTAAAGTCCTCACCGGGCGAAACTGCGGAAATACGCGTGAATACTGTTTCATTGCGGCACATGACGCCAAGACAGGCAAAGAACTCTGGAAGTTCTTCGTCACCGCCGCCGACGGTGAGCCGGGTGGCGACACCTGGGGCGAATTGCCGACCGGCCTTCGCCTCGCCTCTCCCTGGGGGCTGCCCGGCGGCTATGATCCCGAAAAGAATCTGATTTACTGGGGCACGGCGAATCCGTCTCCGCACACTAGAATCAAACGACACGATGGCAAACCATTCGACGTTTCGCTCTCAGCTCCCGCCGAGCTTTACAGTAACTCGACGCTCGCGCTGAATGCTGATACCGGCGAACTCGCCTGGTACTATCAACACTTACCGGGCGATGATTGGGACTCTGATCATACCCATGAACGCATTCTGTTCCGTTCGTCCTTTAATCCGAATCCCGACAAGGTAAAGTGGATCAATCCCAACATCAGCAGAGGGGAGCAACGAGACATGGTTGTCTCGGTTGGTGAACCGGGTGGATTGTGGGTACTGGACGGGGCAAGCGGAGAGTTTCTCTGGGCCATTCCGTTTCCTTACGATACTCCGGATTTTCATATCGCCGACATCGACGTGGAAACCGGAATCACCAGCATCAGCCGCGACAAAGTCCTGACACGCGATGGCGAACAACATACGACCTGTTTTCAGAATACCCGGAGCTACTGGCCGATGGCGTATCACCCTGGACGAAATGCGCTGTACGTGCCATACCACGATGCCTGTGTAACCCGTACCGGCGACCTGACGACAGAAAATGGTCATACCAGGACATCGCATCTGCGCGGAGGATCTGATCCCAATGCATTTGCCGGACTGGCGAGAATTGACATGGCGACCGGAGAACTCGTTCGCCTGCATACGCAGCGCAATCCTGGCAACGGCGCCGTTCTATTGACCGCCGGGGATCTGCTGTTCTGGGGTGATATGACCGGCACACTTTATGCGATCGATGTCGACGCCGGGGAGATCCTCTGGGATGCCAGGGTAAGGGGAATTATCCAGACCAGCACGATTACCTATGCGGTCGACGGCACACAGTATGTTGCTGTATTGACAGGAGACGGACTTTCCGGGACAACCGGCCCACTGAGTATCGTCTCGGAATTGAAACCGGAACGCGGGCACAACGCCATCTACGTGTTTGCTTTGAAGGATTAGGCTACGCGCGCCGATTGCCAATACGGGGACTAGATTGCCGGCTAAGTTCAAGACAAATGCTCGACTGATACTGACTCTGGGAACCGCAGTGCTTGCGGTAACGTCGTTCCTGTCGTCATGCCAATCCTTGGAGCAACCCGCTCTGCCGGGCAACGCGCCCGACACGGCCGGACTCAAGCTGCCGCCGGGATTTGCGGCGCAGGTCGTATTTGAAGGTACCGGCGAATCCAGAGAACTCTATGTAAGAGAGGATGGGGATTTGTTCGTTTCGCTCTCGGGACTACGCGACGACAAACACATTCTGGGACTGCGTGACGAAGACGGTGATTTCGTGATCGACACGATCGAGCGCTTCTATCACCTGACGTCACCTGACGAGCAGCGAGTCCCGCAGGTACACATCGAGTACTTCGATGAGTACCTGTATGCGGTAGAAAACGAACAGCTGGTGAGAATGCATCTCCCTGCCGGGCGCCTGACACCGAGCGGCGGAATCGAGGTCATCGTCGATCGTATTCCCTATCAGCGGAGCCATCGTGGCCGCACGTTGTCTATAGACCCGGAGGGCTGGGTGTATGTCAATATCGGTGCGCCGTCGAATGCCTGCCAGGCCGATTCCAGGACCAAGGGCTCGCCGGGTCTCGATCCCTGTCCACAGCTCGATCAACACGCAGGAATATGGCGCTGGCGCGGGAACGTACTCAACCAGACCCGCGAGAATGGCGAGCAGTTCGCCGGCGGCATCCGTAATTCTATCGCGCAGACGTGGGACACGGTTTACGACGGCCTGTACGTTGGCCAGATGGGGCGCGACAGACTGGATTCGCTCTGGCCGGAGCGTTTCAATAGCGAACAGAATGCGGAGCTGCCGGCCGAGGAGTTCTTCCGTGTGGAGAAAGGACAGAATTTTGGCTGGCCGTATTGCTACTACGATCACCTGCAGAAAAAGAAATTACTTGCGCCCGAGTACGGTGGAGACGGCAAACAGGTTGGCCGCTGCGCGAACTATGCCGGCCCGCAGGTCGCGTTCCCGGGGCACTATTCGCCGGCGTCGATTGCTTTCTATCATGCCGATAAATTCCCTGAACATTATCGCGGCGGCGCCTTCGTCGCCTTGAAAGGCTCATGGAACCGTGCACCGATGCCGCAGGATGGCTACATCGTTGCCTTTGTGCCGTTTGCGGACGGTACGCCCACGGGCGACTGGGAAGTGTTCGCCGACGGCTTCAAGGGATTCACAACGCTTTACGAGCGTGGCAATGCCGTGTATCGACCACAGAGCGTTTCCGTGCATCCCGATGGCTCGCTTTACATTCTTGACAACAACAAGGGACGCATATGGCGCGTCACGTACACTGGCGCTGCCATTGCAGCGCCAGATCCGACGCGCACGCAACCCGCTACCGACCGCGACCTGATGGTTGCCGCCAGCCGGGGACGAGGCGCCGAAATCTACATGACATACTGCGCCGCCTGCCATCAGGCGCAAGGTGGCGGCGTACCGGGAGAATTCCCGCCGCTTACGAAATCCGCATGGGTCATGGGCGATAAAGGCCGCCTGATACGGTCGGTCCTGCATGGCATGCGAGGTCCGATCATGAGGCAGGGTCAACGATACGATGAGATCATGCCCGGCCACGCCTTTCTCGAAGATGAAGACATGGCCGCACTGCTAACGTATATGCGCAGTTCTTTTGAAAATACCGCGGATCCCGTCCACGAGTCTGAGGTCTTGCTCGTGCGCGACGGTGACTCGCGCGATACTCCGTGGGGCGCCGCAGAACTCGAGGATCGAACCGGACTGATACCTGTATCACGCTGAACGGGGCTCAGACGGAAAGCAAGGGTAAGGTCTTGCTATTCGGCTGACACGCTACATCAGGATCACCCGCCTCCAGGCCAAAAAAACTTCGATGTGAAGGGGCCTCGACGGAAGGGACAACGCGTCCTCACCCAGCGGAGTTTCCCCGAATCCGTATACGGAGGGCGACCTGTCGACTTTGGTTTCATCGAACACGAGCAAGACAATCAGGAATACCCAGGCGTCTTAATTGTCGGTTTGCCGCCTTATTCGATACGATGAGCGCCTATTTCACCATCAGCAACTGAGCTGACCGGCCATGGTTGAAATCGCGCCAATTGCCAGTCACTTAATGCGGCGAGCGCAATGAAATCTATCCTCATCTTTTCCGGATACAACATGCGCGCCATTCTCGCTTTTGTGAGAACCCTGGAAATGCACAAGCTCCACTACGCCGTCATAGCAAGCTCAGCTGACGATCCAATATTCAAGACAGCGTACGGATCGAAAGTTGCGGCTATTAGACCCACGTCGCGACTTGACATCGACTCTATGATGGATTTGCTTGCCGATATTGCCCGGCAACTTAAAGCACGACGCTATTTGATTGCCCCGTCAACGGAAGCACTGAATCGCTTCATTCTTCGCCACAGGGAAGACATGCGATCACTGAAAATCGACATTCCCTTGACCGACGAGTCTCGATACCTGGCGATATCGGATAAAGCATCGTTTCAAGCACTTTGCGACGATGCAAAAATAGATACCCCTGTTTCATTTGCATCAATCGACGATGCCCCCCTGCCCTTTGTGGCAAAACCAAGAATGTACATCAGTCCGGTATCCGGCGAAGCCTTGCACCCAGTCTTCATACATTGTCAGGACGACATAAACAATTTCAAGACTCGTTTTTGCGAAAGTGACTTTTACTATCAAGAATACGTCGACGGCAACAGTTATTACTTTCTTTTCTACTTCTTCAAAGACAACCGAAAGCCTTTGATTTTTTCCCAGGAAAATCTGATACAACAAAAAGATGGTGGCTCAATATTAGCGGCCGTTAGCTCCAATATGCAGTGCAGCAGCATTGCGCAACAATATGAAAAACTATTCGTCACTCTCGGCTTTTGGGGACTCGTGATGGTCGAGGTACGAGGCACAAAAACAGCCGCAAAGATGATCGAGGCAAACCCACGGTTTTGGGGTCCATCGCAACTATTTGTAGATGCAAACGTAAACTTTTTTGAAGCAATGCTGACCGATAGCGGCTTTAATCTAAGCGCCAGAAAAATGCCATCACAGAAGAGGCCAACAAAATATTTTTGGGATGATGGGTACTCATTTAACGACGATCACATTCAGAAAATTGCATTTCACAATTATTCCGAAAACCGACTTAGAAAATCGTACGATTGTTGGGATCAAAACAATTTATTCAAAAGGTCCGACACGTTGGATTTGTACGCGGATTTTGTAAAGAATTCTGAAATGGCACGGTCGTCCAAGTTAGCTCGATTGAGACAACAATATGGAAGGACAAGCAAGCACTCTAATTACCAGATATTGCCGCCTCAGCTGGAATCATTGATTCCAAACGGAGAGCTTGCAACGCGTTCACGGCACGAAAAGGAACGTTTCGAGTTTATTAATAATTCGATAAAATTGCGCGGTAAATCAGTTTTGGATATTGGCGGAAATACCGGCTATTTCACCTTCGAAGCGTTGAGGGCCGGCGCACACGTTACGTATTATGAGGGTAACGAATCTCATGCCGACTTTGTAACGACCGCCAGTGAAATACTGAACACAAATGACGACCTTCTTATAAAGAAACGATATTATCTATTTGATGACCCAAATCAGAATAGATATGACGTTGTTTTTCTAATGAACGTTCTGCATCACGTTGGTGACGATTATGGTGACGGAGATATTTCGAAACATGATGCACTTAATTCCGTTATTGAATCACTAACATTCTTATCTAAACTCACCGATACACTCGTATTTCAACTGGGTTTCAACTGGAAAGGTGATACGAAGCAACCGCTTTTTCAATCGGGAACAAAAATAGAGATGATCGATTTTTTGAAAACCGGTCTGCAAGATGTTTATCACTTTGAACAGATAGCTGTTGCGGATCGGATCGATGGTCGCACAGTCTATGTACCGGTCAATGAAGAGAACATAAAACGTCGAGACGACTTGGGAGAGGTTCTTAATCGGCCGCTTATCATTATGAGGACGAAAAAGCAGTTGGCCGATTGACCTCGCATAATAGTCAATACTAGGTCGCCGAAAACTTGCAAGCGTATCGAAAGATGCTGCGTATCCCCGGGTAAATGATAACGTATATTCTTGATCGTATGGTCCCGTTCGCAGCCCAACGTAATAGTCTGCCGAGTAAACGACTTTTAGGAAATATCTGTGAACTTCTGGTCAGGGTTCTTTTCGCACTCTCGAAATCACCGATTCGAATGTAATTTTTCGCTATCCTTGCATACTGGTCGGCCTCACTCGACTCGAGTACGGGTAATAAACTGTCCGGACAGTTCGCATACAGCCACCGATATGGGTTACCAATCCTACTCTCATAATCATGGAGTAACTGTCGGTCGTCGATACGCCGAGTCCAGGCGCCCTGATGTCCACTACGGTAGACTGCCATCGGGTCCGGCACAAAGAGCGCACCACCGTTTAGACTCGCTACGATCTGAACGAATTTGTCGCTTACCGGAGCTTTTTCAACACAACTTCGGATATCAGGGATTGCGGATGATCTGAACATTATGGACGCTGTCGGACAATAGCCTCCTCCACCCAGTATGATGTCCCTGCATCTTACGCGTTTTTCCTTTCTGGAAAGTGAAACGTGAAACCCGCGTTTACTGATACCGTCTTTCAGAACAATTACCGGATGAAACGACAGATTGATTTGTCGGTTTTCTTCGAGACCCTTGCACTGATTGGTGAGCTTGTTGGGAGAACACCAATAGTCGTCGCCCTCACATATCGCGACATATTGACCTCTGACCAGTGGAAAAAGAAAACGAGGTGAAATGATTGGTCTTTTCGAATACTGATTCTCAGTCTGCAGAACTGTTCGTATGATTGTCGGATACTCTGCCGCGTATTGCTGTACGATTTCCGCGGTCCCATCGGTCGAGGCATCGTCATGAATAAGTATTTCAAACGGAAAATCTGTCTGCTGCATCAGAAGACTATCGATTGACTGTGCAATATACGGCTTATGGTTATATGTAACACAACAAATGCTGACGAATGGATTAGACGCATCTCCACGCCAATTTTTCATTACCTCCTTTTCAGATTTTGAAAACACGTCGTTCTCGATAAACGTACTGTGAGATTCTCGATCTTATGAAATTCGAGCTAATGGCTGCGACTAACAATTGCGTCGATCCCAACAAGATCAAGTAACCGATTATGGCCATTCGGCCTGTGGCAAGATCGATCCTTACCAAGCCATTCAGTACTGCAATTGATACGGCGCTGACCAAGACGACCGGTAGCACGTCTTTTACAAACCAATTGAAATGAAGCCCTGGCACCAACGTGCGATGAACGATCGGCATCCAACCCATAAGCCAAACGACTCGGATACCGAACCACGCAATCCCCGCACCCACTGCGCCGTACCTGGTCGCTGCGTAATAGATAATTGGCACCTGGCATATTGCTGATATTGTGGATCCAACCACGTGCAATCTTAGTTGTCCGAATGAGTTTTGAAGGTAGTACTGGAACGCGCTCAGCGCCAATACTCCGTTACCGAGGGCAAACCACAGAAGGACATCTCCTCCCCACTCTGCGGCAACTCCATCCCCGGTCCATGCGTAAATTAACGCATCCGCAAAAAAACCAGTGATTAAAGCAATTGAAAATGCAATCACCGTGACTAATTGAGACGCGTTGCGGTAAATCTGCAACGCTTTGTTTTTCTCGCCTTGGACCAAGAGATTTGTCATCCTTGGCATAATTGCTTGAGCAATCGGGGCGGTCGCAACCATGATTCCTCCCGCTATCAAACTCACAATACTGAAGTAGCCGAACTCGTCGAGCGGCAGGACCCCGGAAAGAATGATCTTATCGACCTGGGTAATTGTGATCCAAATTGCCGCGGAATAAGCAATGCCTGATGCGAATGGCGCAATTGCCCTCATGCTCGGCCAGTGAATTCCTAAGGCCAGATGCACGGGGTTGATTGCCAGATTTTTGTAAAACCTTGCCGCGAGGACAATTATCTCCGCAACGCCGATAATGACTTGATATTCAAAGAATATTCGGACTTCCGTGGAAACGAACCTCATCAAAAGAAATGCGCCAATAAATCTCATACTTACGATCGCGATATTGGCGATATTTAGCCAAACCTGGTCCTCTGAGCCAGTGAGTCCACTACGATATAACGAAGCGAATAAACGTAAGCCGCCGCTCACTCCCATCAGAGCGACGCAAAATGCAATCGTTTCTTTGGGAATTGATCGACTATCAATCCACTCGTCGGCGATCCATGAACTTGATAAAAATACACTGACCCCGATCGTCGTGGCGACTAACAGGAAAATTGTCTCAAAGCTCCGCAGCAATTTTCCGAAATCTTTCAGGCCATTCCTCAAACCTCTGGCAACGGCCACCTGTCTTGCTAGTGTTGGACTTAATCCAAAATCAAGCAAATTTAGCCAAGCCTGTAGCAACACAAAGAATCCCACTAAGCCGAATGCCTCTGCTCCCAGGTATTTGAGGTACAGCGGCATTACGACGATACCAACGAGGGCCGTGTATCCTTGCCCAATGTAATTGGCAATCGTGTTCCTCTTAAGGCTCATAGTTGTGTTCAAGTCGACGATTGACTTAGACGAAAAGAAAGGTAATAACGTTTAATCTTGGAAGAGGAATGGAAGCGCTTATCCATTCCATTCGGTAAACCTCATTCATTAATCCGCCGTTCAAACTCTTGGTGCACAGAGTGTCACTGAAATTGCTCGACTTGAAGTGGGCTTTCCGTAGGCTGATAGAAAGCGTTTGGGGACGCTTTGGTCATTCGAGCACGTTGGCTATAGTCGATATTATCTTCGTCACCTGTTTTTCAGACAATCCTGCGTACATCGGCAAGCAGAGAATGCGTTCCGAAGCGGATTTCGCCACATTCAATTGCTCGATCTCGTCATCGCTGCCGAGGATCGGGTAGAAATAGCGCCGGCTCGAAATACCTGCGTTACTCAACGCCGCCTCGCATCGACTTCGATCTTCATTCGTCTTGAACAGCACAGGCATGTACGTCGTGGTTCGTGACGCCGCATTGCTCCAGACTGGCTGCTCGAGGCTCGTTGGCAAACCCTCTGAGTAGGCAGCAAACAGATCCGTCCGGCGTCTGATAATTGCATCGATTTCATCCAATAATGCCAGGCCGAATGCCGCGTGAATTTCGCTCATTTTGGCATTGATGCCCACGCGATTTACTCTCGACGTCCCAGCGCTCATACCAAAATTGATGATTTCAGATGCACGCTCAAAAGCATCCGCATCCTTAAAAGCAATGGCTCCTCCCTCCACAGTATGAAATATCTTGGTCGCATGAAAACTTAATACTGCTGCATCGCCCCAGTTGAGAACGCTCTCACCATTTATTCGAATTCCGAAGGAATGGGCTGCATCATAGACCAGTTTCAATCCTGATCGATCGGAAATCTCTGCAAAGGCCTCGACATCACACGGATTGCCGTAAACATGTACCGGGACTATCACCTGGGTGTTCTTGCTAACAAGTGCCTTCGCCTTCTTGGGACAAAGATTTAATGTGTTCGGCTGAATGTCGCCAAATTTCGGACGCAAACCCTCCCACCTCAGTGAACTCTCGGTCGCAACGAAGGTGAACGGAGTAGTGATCGCTTCTCGCTCATGGTCGTGAGAGATTCCATCAATTTCGAGAGCCCGGTACGCTACCTGCAGCGCCATGGTTCCGGACGAAACAAGCAGCAGATTATCGACGCCCAGATACTCCTCGAGCCGGGTCGTCAGTTCTTGCGCTATCGGCCCATTGTTCGTTAGCCACTGACGTTGATAGATGCCGGTAAGATACTGATCCAGCTTCCGCCGACTGGGCATTGATGGTTTTAGAAAGGGAATCATGACTCGATGAGGCTCAACAGGTATCGGCCATAACTATTTTTTGAAAGACTTTTTCCTCGCGCGATCAGTTCTTGTTCGCTGAGCCAGCCGTTGCGCCACGCGATTTCCTCGAGACATGCTATTTTGAATCCTTGCCGGGTTTCTATGGTTTCGACAAATTGGGCGGCAGCCAGCAGACTTGCAAAAGTGCCGGTATCCAGCCACGCGAAACCGCGACCCAGCAATTCCACACCAAGGTCACCCCGCTCCAGATAGGCTTGGTTGACACTGGTAATTTCAAGCTCCCCGCGGCGCGATGGTTTGATGCCCCGAGCGATTTCCACGACGTCGTTGTCGTAGAAGTAAAGGCCTGTAATAGCGTAATGCGACCGGGGTGATTTTGGTTTCTCTTCGATGGAAACGACCTGCTTGTTGCGATCGAATTCAACGACCCCGAATCGCTCCGGATCTTTTACCTGATATCCGAACATCGTGGCGCCGGTTGGCTTTTGGGCTGCCCTCCTCAGCTTTCCACTAAAATTCTGGCCATAAAAAATGTTATCGCCCAGTACCAGACATACAGCGTCATCCGCTATGAACTCTTCGCCAATCATGAAAGATTGAGCCAGGCCATCGGGACGCGGCTGCACGGCATAACTCAGTGTCAGCCCCAGGCGCCTACCGTCCCCGAGTAGGCGTTGATAGGCCGATTGATCCTGCGGTGTCGTGATCAGCAGGATCTCGCGGATGCCTGCAAGCATGAGGACCGACAGCGGGTAATAGATCATTGGTTTGTCGTATACAGGAAGCAACTGCTTCGACATGCCCATTGTTATGGGATAGAGGCGCGTACCTGAGCCTCCCGCCAGTACCATTCCTTTCATCGTCTGGTCCTAATCGTCTTCAATGCAAAGCGGCTACCGACGGTAGGCGCCCTCCTGCAATCGCTGACACCATTCCTTGTTGGCCAGATACCATTCGACGGTTTTGCGCAATCCACTTTCAAAAGTTTCCTCGGGTGACCAACCAAGTTCACGTTGAATCTTGCCACAGTCGATGGCGTAACGCTGGTCATGACCTGGACGATCCGCAACAAACGTGATCAATTCATCGTAACGCTTCACGCTTGCGGGTTTTTCGGACGTTAATTCCTCCAATAGGTCACAGATGCGGTGCACCACTTGCAAGTTTGTCTGTTCGCTCTGGCCACTTATGTTGTAAGTCTCACCCGCCTGCGCTTGAGTGATGACTCGATAGAGGGCGCGAGCATGATCCTCGACATAGAGCCAGTCTCTGATCTGATCGCCGCGGCCGTAAACTGGAATCGGTACGCCGTTTAAAGCGTTCAGAATCGTCAGAGGTATCAGCTTTTCCGGGAAGTGGTACGGACCGTAATTGTTGGAGCAGTTCGTTACCAGTGTCGGCAGTCCGTAGGTACGCCGCCATGCTCTTACGAGGTGATCCGATCCGGCCTTACTTGCTGCGTAGGGCGAACTGGGAGCATACGGTGCATTCTCGGTGAACGGTTTTTCAGCAGATTCCAGATCACCGTACACT
>Ga0224497_10001781_pt1 | contig 13332 bp, 14 predicted proteins | sample SF_Jul11_sed_USG_4_FD_167970 | JGI IMG/M metagenome (GOLD analysis project Ga0224497, IMG submission 167970) | Sediment microbial communities from San Francisco Bay, California, United States - SF_Jul11_sed_USGS_13 | ecosystem: Environmental > Aquatic > Marine > Sediment | place: USA... | reverse complement strand
GAGAATTAAATGCGGTATTTCCTAAAATACAAATAATTTTTGGTTTAATGATTGATATTTCTTTTTTTAAATATTCTTGACATGTACTTCTCTCGATTGTATTTGGAACTCTGTTTTTTGGCGGTCTACACTTTACAATATTTGTAATGTATACATCCTCTCTTGAAATTCCTGCTTCCTCAAGTGCGATTGAAAGTTTTTTCCCAGCAATTCCGATAAATGGTTCTCCATTTTCATCCTCGTTTTTCCCTGGTGCTTCCCCTACAAAGATCACATCTGATTGAAAATTTCCTTTACCTGGAACTGATTTAATTCTAGTTTTCGAAAGCTCACACTTTGTGCATTCTATGACATTTTGTCTTATGGCTTCTAATTTTTTATTCATTTTCTAAACTACGCTCTTTATTGTTGCAGTGCCCCTTATGGTTGGTCCGCCATTTCCCATAATCATTGATTGCATTGGATCTCCTTTACCACAATTGGTGATTGGCCTGACCGTAAAATCGTTTCCGCATGCATCAATTGATTCAAAGAATTCAGGAGCGGTTCCCATCACGATCACGTCTCTTAGTAAATCTGTAATCTCCCCATTCTCAATTTTTTGTGCGTATTGACATGAAATGCTCCAGTTATATCGCTTCATATCAATTGAAGGTACTTTCATGTTTGAGACTAGGTAGCCGTGTTTTACTTCTTTTATAATCTCATCTACATTCCAATCTCCGTTACCTATGCATGTGCATGCCATGCGAATTAAAGGCATAAATCGATAATTTGTTCCCCTCATGTTTCCTGTGGGGTTGGAATTGAATATTTGCGCAGTTTCTCTGCTTTGCATGTGGTTTTTTAAAACTCCCTCTTCAATGAGAGTTGTTTTTTTGGTTTCAACTCCTTCGTCATCAAAATAATACCAACCTAAGCTTTCTTTTATTGTCGGGTCATCAAATACGTTTAGATTTTCTGAACCAATTCGGTCTCCGATTTTTCCTTTCCACCATGCACCTCCGGCCCATGCCATTTCTTTTCCTAGTACTCTGTCTGCTTCTGACGGGTGTCCGAGTATTTCATGTGTTAGTAACGATACAAAATCTGGATTCATCACCACTGTTGATCTTTCTTCTTTAGCTGGTCTTGCATCAATTAATTGTGATGCTTTTGATGCAATATCTTTTGCACTATGAAAAATCTTTTCATTGTTGATGATTTGTTCTAATCCCCCTCTCCCTCCTTCGGTTATGTTTACCGACTGTGCCAATCCCACTTCGTAGGATGTTGCAATCATGTCTACTACTGTATCTGTATAATTTTGTAGGATTTCAGAACCTTCACTGTTTACAAAATACTTTGAATTTACTGTATACCATGGATTGATGATTGACTTGATTATTTTTGGCGTTTTTGAAATAATTTCATTGCATTCAAATCCAATCTTGATCAATTCGTCTAATTCTGGTTTTTTCAAGATTGGAAAATTGATTTCAGTTTTGTATGCAGCATTTGGATAAAGATCAATTACATTCTTCTCATTTTTTTTATTATACGTGGCGCTTCTAATCGAATTATCTACTGCTTCTTTAATTTGATTAAATGATTGAGGATTTGAAATTGAACAAAAACTCCATACTCCGTTTTTTATTATTCTAATTCCTATTCCTTTATCATTATTTGTTCTAATATGATCAATCTGATTGTTTTCTATTAGCACTGATTTTTTCTCTTGCTGCTCTGCTCTTGCATCACAGTATTGGACTCCTGACTTTTTTGCATAATTTACTGCTTTATCTGCCAGATCTTGTAAATTTGAATCCATACCCTATGAAATTTTGAGTGGTTCGTAAATCTTCTGTTGTTTAGTGATTTGAAATTGCAGGCATGGTAAAGTAGTATTCATCTTCAAAATCATAGTCTGTCATACCTTTTTTACGTAAAAATTCAAAATATTCAGTACAATTTTCATAAAACTCTTTATTTTTTAGATGTTCTTTTTCCATGTTTTGTGTGTCGACATCTACATTTTTTCAAGAGAGTGAGGGATTTTAGTTCTAAAAGTTTGTTTTCTTTAAGCAGAATTTTGTACATATTTTACCCGCTCTGGTGTTTCTTTTGGATTGTATAAGAGAAGATGATTTTTTGATTTTGAATGCTATTGTGATTTTCATTGTGAGGAATCTTATGAAATGCCAGATTGACAAATTTAAGAAAGCAATTTAGGGTATTAGATTACTCAAAAATTGATTTAAAATTTGTCAAAAATTGTAGCTGATACAAGCGTTATCATTAATGGTAAGCTAGTGTCTCAAATAGAATCTGGATCGATAAGGAATTTTGAAATTATTATTCCTCAATCTGTTTTTGATGAATTACAATCACAAGCTTCAAAGAAAAAAGAGCAAGGATTCATTGGTTTAGAGAAAATTAGAAATCTCAAATCACTATCTGACAGTTATGGGCTGAATGTGATTGTTTCTGGCTCACACCCTTCATCTGATGACGTTAAGCTTGCAGGCAGTGGGAGAATAGATTCTTTGATTGTAGACATGGCTAAGCAAAACGATGCAATTCTTTATACTTCTGATCGTGTACAATATTTGGTAGCCCGAGCTGAAGGTGTTGATGCAGTATTCCTTAAATCTGAAATTAAAAACGAATCCTTGGAGTTTCTTAAATTTTTTGATTCTGAAACTATGAGCATACATCTAAAAGAAAATCAATATCCTTTGGCAAAAAAGGGTAAACCTGGAGCATTTTCACTGGCAAAGATTGGCGATGATCTTCTCACTAAGGATTATCTGGAAATGATCTCATCGCAAATATTGGAGATTGTAAATATTTCAGATTCTAGTACACTGGAAATATCTAAAACTGGGGCATCAGTAGTTCAACACGATGATTATAGGATAGCTATCACATCTCCTCCATTCTCTGAATCTTTTGAGATTACAATTGTTCATCCGATTGTAAAGCTATCACTTGATGATTATACTATCTCAGAAAAACTGATGGAACGTTTCTCCGATAGTGCGGAAGGTATTGTAATTTCTGGCGCTCCTGGTTCTGGAAAGAGTACTCTTGCATCTGGCCTGGCCAATTTTTATCATAATAAAGGAAAAATTGTCAAAACGTTTGAATCTCCACGAGATTTACAAGTTGATCCCGGGGTAACTCAATACAGTAAATTAGACGGAAGCTTCGACAACACAGCTGATATTCTATTGCTTGTAAGACCTGATTACACAATTTTTGATGAAGTAAGACGAAGGGAGGATTTTAGTACTTTTGCTGATTTACGGTTAACCGGGGTTGGAATGGTTGGGGTGGTTCATGCAAATTCTCCTCTGGATGCAATCCAGCGTTTTATAGGGAAAATTGAACTTGGCATAATTCCGAATATTTTGGATACTGTGGTCTTTGTAAGAGATGGTGGAATTCAAAAAGTATATGATTTGGAATTAAAAGTCAAAGTGCCTACCGGAATGACTGAGTCTGATCTTGCAAGACCTGTTATTGAAATCAGAAATTTTGAAAACAATGTTTTAGAGCATGAGATCTACACGTTTGGAGAGGAGAATGTAATTGTTCCAGTTGGAAAAAAAGTGGACAAGGTTGGTATTGAGAAACTTGCTGAAGACAAGATCAGAGAAACTTTCAAACGATATGACCCTAAGGTGGAGGTTGAAATTTTATCCGATGACCGAGCAAAAGTACTGGTAGATGAACGGTATATTGCATCCATAATAGGAAAAGGCGGTTCAAACATTAGTGAAATTGAAAAACATCTCAAAGTGCACATTGATGTAGTCCAAAAAAATACTGATGAATTACCATCCATATCTGACGACATTCCGTTTACTTTTTCAGAATCAAAAACTGCTTTACTTCTAATAGTAAATAGGGATTACACTTCAATGCATGCTGATATTCATGTCAATGGAAAATTTATTTCGTCTGTTCGCATTGGTAAAAAAGGACAAATCAAAATTCCCAAACGCTCAGACGTTGCAAGAAATCTTATGAATCTTTCATCTTCGCAAAACGACATTCAGATATTTCTTAAAGATTTTTAAAATCATCGATGATCTTCGGGTTTGATTTGAGAAAGGTGATGAATTTTCTCAACTGTTTAATTGTTTTTGGATTCAGATGATGCTCTATTCCTTCTGTATCTTGGTTTGCAGTGTCAACACCTACTCCCAAAATCTCAAAAAATTCTAGTAAAATTCCGTGTTTTTGTCTAATCCCGTCTGCTATTTCTTTTCCTTTGCTTGTAAGATTGATCCCATGGTATTTTTCATATTCCAAAAATCCATTTTCGTCTAATCTTTGAAGCATCTTGGTGACACTGGGTGCGCTTACATTCATGTATCTTGAAATATCCAGTGTTGTAGCATACCCTTTTAATTCTACCAACTCTGCAATTATTTCTAAATAATCCTCCTTTCGTGTACTTGAGTGAGTCCTTTCTAATTGATGAGCTGCTTTGATGGAATCTAGCCTTTTAGAATTTTTGATTTTCATGCTATCTTTGTTACTGAATTAAATCCCGTATAATTGGGTGTCTTTTCAGTTGATTTTAGCTACTCTTTGTTGACTTGAAAGTGACCGTTGTTGATCTTTGTTTGTTATCTAATTTCTTCTAAATTAACAATGAAATGGTTGATCCCCTAAAGGAACGTCTAGATAAATTAAGAAAATTCTCTGATTCAGCTAAACGCAGAGCTGATTTGTATTCTGAAATTACAAATATTGATGATAAACATACTGCAAATTCGTTAGGTGCACTTCAAAAAGCTCCTGCACCAGGCAAAAAACTCCAAAAAATTGGATTTTTAATGTTATGGATTCCTGAACCCACTGGTATAACGTGTGCAATTGGGGGTCCGATGATAGTAGCGGGACGCTATCTTGATAAAAAATACAACGGGTCCACATTGCATGATGTTGGTCATCAGACAAAAAACACAATATCGTCAATTAGCGACTTTAAGAATTCTGTAATTTGACCTCCTTTAGTTTTTAAAAGGATTGGGGCAAATTCCAATATGACAACTAGGGCACAGGCGTTAATTCCTGTTACTATTGCAGCTGTGATTATTGGTGCTGTTGGATTGATGACTCTACCAAGTGACAGTAAATTAGAATCCGTTGAATTCCCTAGGGGTACTGTAATGGTGGATGATGTTCCTCTTGAAGTGCAAATTGCAGATTCCGAACCCAGACGTGTTCGTGGATTGATGTTTCAAGATCAACTCCCTTATGATCAAGGAATGATTTTCGTATTTCAGGAACCTGGACTTTATTCTCTTTGGATGCTGAATATGCAGTTTTCTCTAGATATGATCTGGTTTGATTATGACGGAAAAGTGGTACATATAGAAAAAAATGTTCCCCCCTGTAAAACTGCATTAGAAATAACAACCTGTCAGAGTGTTGTTCCTGATGGAGAAGCACTTTATGTTCTTGAAGTGACCTCAGGTTTTGTTGATCAAAATAACATCACAAAAGATTCTGTATTGAGCATAATCTCAATTTGACATTACAAAACCTTATGTTGGAATATTCTTCAGATATTTTTGATGAATAAGGTTGTTCTAATTCCGTCTATTGCAATAATCGCAATTGCGATTTTACTTTCTTATGTTTTGATACCTGATGGTGGCAAACATATCTCATCAACATCAAACACTCTTTCTCTCTCTTATATTGATACAAACAAGGAATTACAGTATAATCTGGACCTGTTTAACATACAAATGTCGTCTCCGTTAAAATTAAATGGATTCTCTATTGATAAATACTGTACATTTTTTTCCGATGAACTCATTCAAAAATCTATAGAATATTGTACCTCTACAGAATTATTGAATTCTGAAGGTCAGTATCTGGGAAACATACAGATGGTTGGCAGTAATGCATTCCCTGAATATGTGATTGGGGTAATGCAGAGTGATTCTTCTACATCTCAACTTGATGATATCAAAATTATTGTAAATTCTATGATTGAATCTGTGATCTGCGACTGCTGGGATGAGAAAAAACCTGGCAATTTTGAATCTGTTTCATCCTGGATTGATGCTGCAAACTTACATCATCTAGAAAATACATCCGTTACCAGTAAATCCACGATAAACGGTTTGAATGAAAAACCAATACTGCTTGAAATCACTACAAATGAAAATGGATACCTCTGGAAATTTCTCATAACAAACTAACACAAGATGTAATATACAATATCTCCATATGATTTTCAATTACTATGATTGATCAATTATGGATAATTTTATTGGGCTTTGCTGCTGGAATCTTAGGTTCTATGATTGGTCTTGGGGGTGGAATAATCGTAGTTCCTGTTTTAACTTTTCTGGGATTTTCTCCGACTGCTGCAGCAAGTAATAGTCTTTTTGCCGCATTGAGTAATGCAACTGCATCTACAATTTCATATTCTAGACAAAAGAGAATTGAATTCTCATTGGGAATCAAACTTGGATTGCTCACAATTCCTGGAACCATTCTGGGTGCAGTAATTTCAAACAATGTGGCACCTGATATTTTTAAAATATTGTTCGGCTTTGTATTGATTGCATCTGCTGGTTATATTTTTTTAAGAAAAAAAATTGAAACTAAGGAAAAAACCTTATCAAAACAAATGGCAGTTTTTGCCGTAGGTGCTAGTTTCTTTGCAGGTATAATCTCTTCCTTCTTTGGAATTGGAGGTGGAATAATCTTTGTTCCGTTAATGGTAGTTGGAATGGGAATGGCTATGAAAAAAGCTGCACCTACATCACAATTGATACTGTTATTTGCATCATTATCGGGAGTTATTGTACATAGTATATTGGGACATCCGGATTTCCTTCAAGCAGGATTGTTGGCAATTGGCTCTTTTGTTGGAGGATTAGTTGGTGCAAGATTGTCTTTGGACGTTAAAGAGAGATATCTACAAATCCTTGTTACTGTAGTAATTTTGATTGCTGCTGGAAAGTTATTTTTTGATTCTCTATCTGGAAATTCTAATTTATTTGGATTTTAGTCTTGATAGTTTTTTTGTATTGATTTTGTAATGTATTTGTTCATTTGATCTTAAGGATTTTACGACTGATGGACCAAGTTAGCCATTTTGTGTATTTTTGTACCTTATTGGTATGATTTCTACATTTTTGTAAAAATACTGATTCTATATATCGTCTTTATGAAAATATTATATATCCACATAAGGCCGTCACAAAGAATTGATGATGAATTTGAAGACCTCTAATCTATTTTAATTTTATATTTTATCTAGAAGGTTCTTTTTTTATTCTGTAGATGTTTTTTTTGGAAAGTACTATGATCTCTTCATCTTGCGTTGTTCCCTCATAATCTACCATGATTTTTCCAAATTCCTCATCATTGTCTTCTTTTTGTGAGATTGTAAATTTTAATTTTAAAACTTGATCTGTATAAAATGGTTTGAGAAATCGTGTGTTTCTATTTTCCCATTCAGAATCTCCATCAGTTCCAAGAAAAATAATGTCATTTCCATAAATTTGATTTAGCCGTGTAAATTCTCCTTCCATTCTTGATAGAATTGCTCTACCTGAAACCAATTGCTGTTCTCCTTTTTGTTTATTTTTTAAGAATGCATTTTTAACCCTTGAGAATTTTAAATATTCTTCTAATTCTTTATCTGATATGCTGCATGTGGAATAAAATGAATCTCCTACCCTAAACTCTGAAAATTTTTTCATTCTTATCTTGATTCATCAACACAGAACACTATTTCTGCTGATGAAGCTGCATCATCTGACACAAGGAAATTAATTGCATCTGCAATTTTTTCATTACTTGGCTCTCCACCTGTTACAGTGCCTGGGAAAACTGTAAACATTCTAATTTTTGATTTAAGAACATCACTTAGTTCTTGATTAACTGTAGTTGTAAATGGTCTTAGTGCTCCCCTGAAAACTTCTACTTGAGCTCTCTTTGTTCCTGAAACTTTTCTCCCACTTGGTAAATCTGGACCAATTATCATAATTGCACCTTTTGTATCTTTGTAAAGCCGTGGGTCTTTAGCACCACCTGGTACAAACTGTTCGAGTGCTCTTTGTGCTACAGTAGCTGGAGTTGAGATGAATTTTGCAGTAAGTGCTTCCCATCCTGCCCTGTCTAATTCAGTTAATTTTTCAACTTCTGGAAGTTTACCTGTTAAGTGAATAACTGCTAGAATGTCACCAATGTTTGTTTTAGCTGTGTTTAGCCACTTTTCAACCTCATCAGGATTTGTAATATCTACTATGTGAGAATGGAATTTTCCACTAATTTGCTCTTGGATCTCTTTTGGGGTTGATTCTGAAATGAAACATGCAACCTTTCCTCCGTTTTTCTCTACATGTTGTGCCAAAAATTCTACTCTTTCAGCATCTACCTTGTCAGTTGCATCAATTGTAAATACAATTGCTTTTCCTCCAAAGTCTGGTTGATGAACCCCTGGTGTTACATTTCCAATATGTGCTCTTACAGGATAAAAGACTCTGTCTCCTGGAATTACTTTTCCGTTTAGTATTGCAGCAATCTCATCATCACACAAGTTGAGAACTGATTCTGAAACTTGTGATTGTTTTAGAAACTCTTGATCTGCAATCATATGTGATGTATTGTTTTGAATTTTTCCTGCAAGCTTTTGAATTTGTTCTAATAACCTTGTAAATGTCTCAGTTAATTTGGCAACATCTTTTCCATTTGCTAATTTTTCTGCTGTTTTTGCAATTCCTTCAGTGTCTACTCCATCTGCCAGTATACATTCCAACAAATCATCTTTTGCTTCTTCAACTTCAGTTGGACTTAGATCTTCAAAACCACTGACTCTCATAAATTCTGATGCAGCTTTTGGATATACTGTCTTGTAAATCCTGTCAGAGTGTACTGGTCCTGGATTTGTTGCAATTGAAATGATTCCTTTATCTGTTAATTCCCATGACATTAGTTCCGCAAGTCTATTTTTGGCTCCTTGAGATGCTGTGTATGGACTTCTAAATCTATATGGTCTTTGCTCTAATGGGCGTTCTTCAGTAAAGAACGTTGAAATTGTTATTATTTTTCCACCTGGCTTCATTACCTTTAGTGCTTGAACTGAACCCCAGAAAGTTCCAGTAAGATGAATTCCTATTGTACTTTTAAAATCATCCATGGATGCATTTGCAAAACATGTAACCGGACCTGAAACTCCTGCATTGTTAATTATGTAATCTATTGTGACATTATCATTTTTGAGTGCTTCAAACATGGCATTCATTGGTAATTCATCACTAACGTCCACCCCTGAAAAAATCCTGACAGTTGCACCGCTATTTTTTTCAGAAATAATTTTCTCTAACATTGTTGATGTTTCATCTAACGGTTCTCTTCTTCTTCCAAGGATTATCACGCTTGCGCCATTTTCTACAAATCTTTTAGCTATGGCTTGACCTATACCTGTCCCACTACCCGTAATTAGAGCAATTTTGCCTTGAAATTTCAGCATAGATATACTGACAGAATTTTTATGATATTTATTTCAATTGATCCTGATTTCAAACCTATTCTTGATATCTTTATTTCATTTCCTGACTATGATCTTTTTCTACTTGTTTGCCCTTGTTAGATCTGTTGAACAAGCCTAAAGAACTGGAATATATTGCCAAAAAGAAGCAGGAATCAAAGGCATTCAAGAACTTTATTCGTGGAATTCACAATGATACTACAAAATCAAACTATACAGAATGGCTCCGAAATGATATTATGAAATTTGCCCATTTTCAGAAAATTATCTCTGAACCCGAAGAATATGATGAATTAATCAAACTGGGAATTTATGAATTAGATGTGATAATCAGAAAAAAATCATGCAGATCATATTTTTTCTTGTGAATATCACATGGCAACCGTAATGATTATGATTGCAATAACACCCAAAATCCCAATAAAGATTGGAACTTCTTTGTTCATAGTGTAACATACACATCAGGATATTAAACGATGACTTAACGACGTCAAGATGATCATCAGTCCAAACACTGTTCGAGGACTTTTGCGGAATCATTTCTGTTTGTAAAACCTGTCACCAGTTTTCTACAATCATGCATAATTTCACATGAAATTCATCAGGTTTTAAAATTCTGGAAGATGTTTTCCAATTGATTTTACAGATGGACAAGGTTAAACCTTAGAATGTCCATACATATGTTGCTCCTTTGTTCTCCAACACGCAAGCCCTGAGAAATGAGATAGTCACTTTGGCAAATTCTGAAAAATTAGACAAGGCGTGCTTTAAGAAAATGCTGGACTACACAATAGAATTATTTGAAACCCAGGGACTCGGTACTGAATATTACGGCTATCACAACATAGAGCACGAACTGGAGGTAACTTACATCACCCTGCTTGCAGCTGTAGGAGCAAGAAAAAAGTTTGAAATTGACCAAAAGGACCTGGAATATCTTTACACCGCAGCCCTGTTTCATGATTTTGATCCTCAAAAAAGCGTGGACAAGCCGCATGAGGACAGCGTGATACAGTTCATCTCTTTGGATAGGGAACTGCAGAAATTATTGAATGAGACGGATTTGGATCTTGAATTAATCACAGTCCTGATTCTCAGAACCACGTATCCGTGGAAAGGAGAACTTCGAGAAAAAGCAGAGGAAAAAATAAAGACATGCTTTAAGAATTCTGACATTACAAAAAACGATGAGCAAAAACAAGAACACTTTATGAGATTAGGGTGGTTTCTTTCGATTGTCGACAGAATCAGCGGTTATGCCTTGGGTGATTTCTCAAAGGCCCTTGAAATGGCAAAGAAAAACGCCCATGCACTGACATGGCATCCGTCACTAATTACGCAAAGATCAGTTAGCTATTTCGAGGATCTTCTGAATAACGAATCCAACATGTGTCAATCAGTGCTTCATTCCCTTCCAAACGAAATGAGAAAAAATTTCATGAATGCAGCCATCTCTTTTATAAAATTACGAGAGAAGGAACTCCGAATACAAAACGAATGTATCCTTGATAATTTAAAATTAATTACAATCATCGAATCTGTAGAAAAAAGAAATGACAATAGATTCATCAGCAAAATATTCTCTATTTATGATGAAATGCCAAAACCACTGCAATTCACCAGAATCGGGTTTACGGATTCGGTTAAAAACAAGAATACTGTTTTTGTCTCCATCAGAGTAGGTGATGAAAATGGAGAAATTGTTGGATTCGGAAAGGGGGGTCCGCTTGAAGGATATTCTTTACCGAAAGAAGTGTCCGACGAAAACTACGGACAATCAAACACGATATTTTTGGAACCGATTTCCCTCAAAATGGGCTATTGGGGTTTGGAAGGGGGTTCCAAACTCAGAAAGTTATTTTACGAAAAAGCAAAGTCTAACGGGTACAAGTATCTCACTAGCTTCGGATTACGCGATGTGATTCGTGAACGCGTAAGCAAGGAGAATGCAGAATTTGTGACCATGTTTGATCCTGAACACTGGGACTATTACAGGATAAAACTCTAAAGACCAATTCCGAATTAGACATTGAGATGTTACAGATTATGACCATGATAGAACATCTATCTCTGCAAAGATTTGGGACCGTTTTATTGCCAGTAGAGTTACAATTTCAAACTTGTTTGCAATATTGAACTAAGCAGATGGCTTTATTTTTAATAAGATAATTAGAACTTGTTATTTTGGCCTCAATTGAGTACTAAAATACCAAGGTTCATCACAAAATTGTCTATGTATAAAATTCCAAAATATCAGACCTACCATGATTCATGCAATGGGATGTTAATGAGAGATTCAAAACGTGGTTTCTTTGAAACGGCCTTTTATCAGTTTAGTCTTTTTTTGGGATCTTTTCAATAATCAACCTAACCAGTTTTCCATAGTTTTCTAACGTTTGTTATAATGCAGCATTATCTTTTGCGTTAGAAGATTTGATAATATTCATTTAAAAAAATTGAAAATTCCTACTTTATTTAATGAATCATGATTAATCATCTGATCCTTGTGTAAATTTTTCCTTTGACTGATCTGGGTCTTGTTCTTAGTAACATCCCACAGCAAGGACAGGAAAATCCATCCCAGCTCACAAAAATTTCACAAACATTACATCGTTTTTGTCCATTTGCATAACGTTCTTTTTGTGTAATCCATTTTGCCTTGTATCTATGACAAACCTCCTTACAAACCATTGATAATCATCTCCTTTCTTTCAGATATTGCTTTAACATATTTTGTCTTGTATTTTGAACTGCGAGGTGTTAATCGTAGCTTGTAATTACAGCAAGGACACCATAAACCATCCCAATTGATAAAAATTTCACAAGAATTACATCTTTTTTGACCTGACAAGTATCGTCCTATCTTATTTGGTTTTTTTGCTCTGTATCTATGACAAACATTATTGCAAGTAATACCCATTATTGTAAAACCTCACAAATATTTTGTTTCAAATAATGCCAAATCAATTTCTAGGTACCAATGCATGAATAATCTTTGATAATGTGTAAATGTCTGTGTTTGTCAATTTCTTTTGGAGTAAACTTGCATTCATTTGTAAAATCTTTGTAGATACAGGAAAAGCACTATCAAGAATAAATTGATTTTCAATATGACATGCAAGATAAATTGCAGCACATGCAAGACCAATCTTGTTTTTTGAAACATAATGTTTTTTGGCAATCGCTGTATTTACCAAAAGTATTGCCAATTTACATATGTGTTTGTCAATTTCTAGTTTTTTTCCAATAGAATCTATATCATTTGTTACGTCTGAAAGAAATTTGTCATTAGATAGATCTTTTGTTATTTTCCCAGTCACGAGATTTATTTGAATTGCACACTCGTAGCAATACCGTTTTGATGTGGATGTGGCAATAATATCATCTGAATTAAAATTACATTGGCATTTTGAGCAGCTAGCAAAACCTATTTTTTTAAGCCTATTTAGGTGCCATTTAGTCATAACGTATACAGTTTTTGAGTGTGACAATGTTACTAAAATCCCCAAAAATTCAACGCGTTGTTATCATAGAAAAAGGTGATCTATGGATAAAACCATTTGTTACCAACAAATGTCACTGTTAGAAGATGACACTCCAATTGTTACATTATCCAATAACTAGATTGCGTCATCATCATAACTTTGATAAATTTTTATAAAATAAGCTAAAATTAAGAGTATTGGGATCCAAAGAAATTGAACAGTTAGCAGCAGAGGTCTTCAAAGCTGATCCACAAATTGTCCATCTAGGAATAATAGATTTGGAGGGAAATGTCTTGCTTGACCAATCTTCAGCTGCATCTAAACCAATGGAAC
>Ga0224497_10001780_pt1 | contig 13336 bp, 9 predicted proteins | sample SF_Jul11_sed_USG_4_FD_167970 | JGI IMG/M metagenome (GOLD analysis project Ga0224497, IMG submission 167970) | Sediment microbial communities from San Francisco Bay, California, United States - SF_Jul11_sed_USGS_13 | ecosystem: Environmental > Aquatic > Marine > Sediment | place: USA: California... | reverse complement strand
ACCGGTAATCTCGGAGCCCGGTGTGTTCACGATCTTCTCTTGCGCGTGGTACATCATCACCATCCCGGGGTTGACCCGCTGGCTCACGACCGCGCGTGCCGCGATTGCACCGTTGACGTTGAAGAGCTCAATCCAGTCGTTATCGACGACGTCGATGCGCCTTGCATCGTCTTCGCTGAGCCACACACAGGGCCCGCCGCGGCTGAGCGTGAGCATCAGCAGGTTGTCGGTGTAGGTGCTGTGGATGCCCCACTTCTGGTGCGGCGTAATAAAATTCAGCGCGATCTCGGGGTTGCCATTGGGTTTGACTCCCTGGATGCCAGCGGTCGTCTTCAAATCCACGGGTGGCCTGTAGCTGGTAAAGCCCTCACCGAACGCAATCATCCATGGGTGGTCGAGGTAGAACTGCTGGCGCCCGGTGAGCGTGCGCCATGGGATTAGCTCGTGCACGTTGGTGTAGCCGGCGTTGTAGCTGACGGTCTCAGACTCGATACCACTCCAGGTCGGCGAGCTGATAATCTTTCGCGGCTGCGCCTGAATGTCGCGAAAACGGATCTTCTCGTCCTCTCGGTGGATTGCCAGATGTGTGTGGTCTAGGCCGGTCTGCTTACCCAGCGCTTCCCATGCCTTCACTGCGACGTGGCCATTGGTCTCGGGCGCCAGTAACAGCACGACCTCAGCAGCGTCGATGTCAGTTTCGATTTTGGGCATGCCCTTGGTCGCGCCCTCGGAAGTAACGGCGCCGTTGAGCTCACTGACTTGCCGCACCTCGTCTTGCGTGTTCCACGCGATGCCCTTGCCGCCGTTGCCGACCTTGCTCATCAGCGGGCCCAATGCGGTGAAGCGCTTGTAGACGTTGGGGTAGTCGCGTTCGACCACCTGAATATTTGGCGCCGTCTTGCCCGGGATCAGTTCGCACTCGCCACGCTTCCAATCCTTGACCTCGAAGGGCTGGGCCAATTCCGACGGGCTGTCGTGCATCAGCGGCGCCAGCACCAGCTCTCGCTCGACACCCAGGTGGCCGACGCAAACTTCGCTGAACTTCTTGGCGAAGCCCTTGTAAATGTCCCAGTCGCTGCGCGATTGCCAGGCTGGGTCCACTGCGGTGGACAGCGGGTGGATGAAGGGATGCATGTCGCTGGTGTTGAGGTCGTTCTTCTCGTACCAGGTGGCGGTGGGCAGCACGATGTCGCTGTACAGGCAAGTGGTGCTCATGCGGAAGTCGAGCGTGACTAACAAGTCGAGCTTGCCTTCGGGCGCCTTCGCGTGCCACACAACCTCTTCTGGTTTCGCCTTTTCGGCGCCCAGGTCCTTGCCCTGCACGCCGTTGCTCGTACCGAGCAAGTGTTTGAGAAAATATTCGTGGCCCTTGCCGCTGGAGCCCAGCAGGTTGGAGCGCCACACGAACATGTTGCGCGGCCAGTTGTCTGGGTGATCGGGGTCGGTGCAGCTCATCTTCAGAGAGCCATCCACGAACCCCTTGACCGCATAGTCCTTGGGCTCCATCCCGGCGACCGCCGCATCGTGCACCACCTGCAACGGATTCGTCTGCAGCTGCGGCGCTGAAGGCAGCCAACCCATGCGCTCGGCGCGCACGTTGTAGTCGATCATGCTGCCGCCATATAACTTCTTGTCGGCCAGCGGCGACAGGATCTCGTCCATGCCGACCTTCTCGTAGCGCCACTGGTCGGTGTGCGCGTAAAAGAAGCTGGTGCTGTTCATCTGGCGTGGCGGGCGTATCCAGTCGAGCGCGAACGCGAGCGCCGTCCAACCGGTCTGCGGACGCAGTTTTTCCTGGCCCACGTAGTGCGCCCAGCCGCCGCCACTTTTTCCAATGCAGCCGCACATCATCAACATGTTGATGATGCCGCGGTAGTTCATGTCGCTGTGGTACCAGTGGTTCATCGCCGCGCCGATGATCACCATCGACTTGCCTTTTGTCTTGTCGGCGTTGTCGGCGAACTGGCGCGCCACGGTGATGACTTGTTCACGCGGCACACCAGTAATCTGCTCCTGCCACGCGGGTGTATAAGGTGTGTTGTCGTCATAGCTCGACGCTGCGCTCTCGCCCTGCAGACCACGAGCGAGGCCGTAGTTGGCGGCCAGCAGATCGAATACGGTAGCAACGAGCGCTTCGTACTTGCCACCCTCGTTGCTGAGCTCGATGCGCTGCACCGGCACAGTGCGCACCAGCACGTCACCTTGCGTGTTCTTGGTGAAATGTGCCGTCTCGATACCACCGAAGTAGGGTAGACCAACCGTTGTTGTTTCCCGACTTGGGTAGTCGCCGTCCAGCAGCGAGAGTCTTAGCTTGACGGCACTGCCGTGGCGTGCTTCTTTGGCCTCCAGGTTCCACTGGCCCTCGTCAGCACGGCCATCGGGGCCCCAGCGAAAACCGATAGAACCATTGGGCAGGACGACCTTGCCGACTTCGTCGCAGGCGACCGTCTTCCACTCGGGGTTGTTGGCGTGGCCGAGCTTACCGTTAAAGTCAGAAGCCCGAACATAGCGGTCTGGCACCATTACGGTTTCGCCGCTGGCAAGCTGGCGTTCCTTGAGCATCACTAGCATCGGCAGGTCGGTGTAGCGGCGCGCATAGTCGTCAAAGTACGCCGACCTGTTGTCGAAGTAGAACTCTTTGAGAATGACATGACCCATCGCCATTGCGACTGCCGCGTCGGTGCCCTGCTTCGGGTGTAGCCACAGGTCAGCGAGCTTGGCGACTTCGGAGTAGTCGGGCGTCACCGCGACGGTCTTGGTGCCCTTGTAACGTACCTCGGTGAAAAAGTGCGCGTCGGGTGTGCGCGTCTGCGGCACGTTGGAGCCCCAGGCGATGATGAAGCTGGAGTTAAACCAGTCGGCCGACTCGGGCACGTCGGTTTGCTCGCCCCAGACCTGTGGGCTGCTGGGCGGAAGGTCGCAGTACCAGTCGTAAAAGCTCATGCACACGCCACCGATCAGGCTGAGGTAACGTGAACCCGCCGCGTAGCTGACCATCGACATTGCAGGGATTGGCGAGAAGCCGATGATGCGGTCGGGTCCGTGTTTCTTGATGGTGTAGACGTTGGCCGCTGCAACGATCTCGTTGACTTCGTCCCAGTTCGAGCGCACGAAACCACCCAGCCCGCGCACCTTCTGGTAGTCGCACCGCTTGGCGTCGTCCTCGACGATCGACGACCAGGCCTCCACCGGATCGTGCGATAGTCGTGCCTCACGCCAGGTCTTGAGCAGCCGTCCGCGCACCATGGGGTACTTGACGCGGTTGGCGCTGTACAGGTACCAGCTGTAGCTTGCGCCGCGCGCGCAGCCGCGCGGCTCGTGGTTGGGCATATCCCAGCGCGTGCGCGGGTAATCGGTTTGCTGCGTCTCCCAGGTGACGATACCGCCCTTGACGTAGATCTTCCACGAACACGAGCCGGTGCAGTTCACGCCGTGCGTGCTGCGCACGATCTTGTCGTGCGCCCAGCGGTTGCGGTAAGCGTCTTCCCAGGTCCGGTCTTCCCCGGTGGTGACGCCGTGGTCGCCCGAGAAACCTTCACGCGGGTTCGAAAAGTACTGGAGTCGATCGAGAAAATGGCTCATGGAGTGTCTCCGGAAATGACGTCGATCAAGGGTTCTTCACGTACGCATCGGCGCGAAGGTAGAACCACCAATTCAGCACCAGGCAAAGCGCATAGAAGACCGCGAAGCCGTACATCGCGATCTGCGGCGTCCCAGCCTTGACCTGGTTGCCGATCACCACCGGCGCGATGAACGCGCCGTAGGCGGCGATGGCCGAGGTCCAGCCAAGTACCGGGCCGGCCTGCTGCCGGTCGAAGATCACGCCGATGGTGCGGAAGGTCGAGCCGTTGCCGATGCCGCTGGCGAAGAACAACAGCATGAACAGACCCAGAAACACCGGGAAGTACTGCTCCGGCGTCGCCGAGCCATAGGCCTGCATCATCACGTAGCCCACCCCCACCGAGGCCACCGCCATTGCTGCCGAGACGATCTGGGTGACAATCGAGCCGCCGAGCTTGTCTGAGACCCAGCCGCCCAGCGGCCGCGCCGCGGCGCCGACGAAGGGGCCGACCCAAGCATAGGTCAACGCCGAGGGCGCGTTCGGGTTCTTCAGCGTGTGCTGCAACACGCCGTTGGCGTCGGGCACGTGGCTAATGCCAAAGATCACCGTGATAGCCAGCGGCAGCGCCATCGAGAAACCGATGAACGAGCCGAAGGTGACAATGTACAACGCGGTCAGCGACCAGGTGTGCTTGTTGCGGAAAATCGCGAACTGCTTGGCCACGCCTTCCTTCATCTCGCCGAAGGCGGCGAGCTTCATCAGCAGCAGCGCGCTGATGACGTCCAGCGGGATAGCCACCCACATGCTCAGCAAGCCCAGCCCGGTGGGCTCAGGCAGGTATAGATAGAGCATGAGGATCGAAGGCACGAACGCCAGCGTGTACAGATAGGTGATTTTGGCGAACGCGACGATCGTATTGCCGGTAGCGGGCGAAACCGTCTTCAGGTTGTTCATGCCGAACCAGCACAGAATCGACAAGGGCACGAGCGAGAACACCCAAGCGAAACCGGCGTTCTGAATCCAAGTTGGCGTGCCGGTGGCAATCTTGCCGAAGATCCAGCCGCTATCCTTGACGAGCGTCAGCGGCTCGCCGCCGAACGAGCCCAGTAGGCCCACCGTCATCACCAGGGGGATGACGACCTGCATTGTCGTCACGCCGAAGTTGCCGAGGCCCGCGTTCAGACCCAGCGCCGTGCCCTGCAGGCGCTTGGGGAAGAAGGTGCTGATATTGGACATCGATGACGCAAAGTTGCCGCCACCCACGCCCGACCACAGGGCCATCAGCTGGAAGGCCCACAGCGGCCAGTCCTTGTGCTGCAGCACGATGCCGGTGCCGAGGGCCGGCGCGAGCAGCATCGCGGTGGTCAGGAAGATGGTGTTGCGCCCGCCGGCCAGCCGGATAAGAAACGAGGCCGGAATGCGCATTGTCGCGCCAGAGATGCCGGCGATCGCGGTCAACGTGAACAACTCGGCCTGGGTGAACGGAAAGCCCAGGTTGAGCATCTGCACGGTGATGATGCCCCACATGCCCCAGACCGCGAAGCCGCACAGCAGCGCAGGTACCGAAATCCAGAGGTTGCGGTAGGCGATCTTCTTGCCGATGGCCTCCCAGAAGTCGTTGTCCTCAGGGCGCCAGTCAGCGATGTCGGCGCCGCTGGCCGGTGTAGCCGAGACGGCGCCTCGCTTGGGTGTAGTGCTCATTTGAGTCCCGTCTCAATCCAAGTGATTTTCGCTCAGCCTGTGAGACTGAATTCCCGGGCCTTCGAGCCCATGACCTCGGCCTTGCGCACTTCGGTCCAGTACATCCAGATCAGCGAGACCCAGACCACGCCGTACATCAGCATGAAAGCACTGGACCGGATGCCGGTAATATCCACCAGTGCGCCGAACATGATCGGCAGCACGAAACCGCCGAGGCCACCCGCAAGGCCAACGATGCCGCTGATGGTGCCAATGTTGTGCGGGTACTCATCACTGATGTACTTGAACACGCTGGCCTTGCCGAAGGCCCAGGCCATGCCCAGTATGAACATTAATGCTGTGAAGGCGTAGACATTCAGGCCGATGTGGAAAGTTTTCGGGCCGTTGACGGTAAAGATCGTGAAGTTGGTCTGGGGGTACGAGAGCAGGAACAGGCAGATCCAGCTCACCCACATCACCCACCACGTCACGCTGTGTGCCCCGTACTTGTCGGACAACCACCCCCTACCGCGCGCAGTACGCCTCCGGGAAGAGAAAAACACGCCGCCAGCAACGCCGCCGTTCGAATGTCGAGATCGTATTCACCGACGTAGTACTGCACCATCCACAATGACAGCGCGACGTAACCGCCAAAAACGATACTGTAGTATTGGCAGAGCTTGATGACCTTCGGATCCTTTAACGCTCGCAACTGGTCGCTGAACTTGGTTTGATTCGGCACGCGGTGCGACGGATCGCTGGCGCTAAACAGCCAGAACACGATCAGCGTGACGAGCATGATCGCCGCATAAACGTGCGGCACCATCGTCCAGCCGAAGGCAACGACGAGCGCAGGCGCGATGAACTTGTTCACGGCGGCACCAGAATTGCCGGCGCCAAAGATCCCCATCGCAAACCCCTGGCGTTTTTTTGAAAACCAGCGCGCCACATAGGGGGTACCCACTGAGAACGAACCTCCTGCCAAGCCGACCACGAGACCGATAGTCAAAAAGTGCCAGTACTCGGTAGCGTAGGCCATTAACCAAATTGCCGGGACCGTAACGCCCATCAGTACGGTCATCACGATGCGCCCACCGTAGCGGTCGGTCCAGATCCCCAGTGGCACACGCGATAGCGCGCCGGTCAACACCGGAGTTGCGGTAAGTAGTCCGAACTGCGTAGCGTTGAGATTCAGCGTGGTTTTGATCGGGATGCCGATGACGGCAAACATCATCCAGACCATGAAACAGACGGTAAAGGCCAGTGTGCTGACTATCAGCGCCGAGATGGCTTGCCGCCTTCTTGATTTTGTGCGAGCGACCTGCGTCCGATGCGGTGTTGTGTGGGTGGCAGACATACGCTCCAGTGTGTGGCCGACCTCGAAAAACGGCCAGTGTACGGAAAAAACCCCCGGTCAATCTAGCCTTGACTGATGAAAATGCGACAGTCGCGTTTTAATTGCGCGCGGTCAAACGGTAAAGCTCGTCTAGCGTGTTGGCGTTAGCAAATGCCACTTCGTCCGCGAACATGACTTCTGCGTATGAGTGTTGTCTGATCCATTGTTCGACCTTGCGTCCCCCGTCGAGAACAAAGCGCTTTAGGCTGCCTCTTAATCCCGCATGCATGAGGCAAAAAACAGGGTGTACTTGATGACCATGGTTGCCCTGCGTGCCAGCGATTGCGACTGAGATACTCGGCTCGATCGCGGGGATCATCCGCTCGACCAGATCGACCGGAAAATAGGGCACATCGCATGGCACTGTCAGCAGCCACGTTGTACAGTGTTCCAGACCGCTGAGGAAACCAGCCAGCGGACCAGCATGGTCTGGAAATGAGTCGGGCCACACGGGCACACCAAAGCTGCGATAAGTTTCGAGATTGCGGTTCGCACTGAGGATCATCTGACTCACCTGCGGTGCAAGCCGCTGTAGCGCGTGCTGCGCCAGCGGTACACCACGATAAAGTTGCAGCCCCTTGTCGAGCCCCCCCATGCGGCTGCCGCGGCCGCCTGCCAGCACCAAACCAGTGATGTCTTTCAAGTCAATCATCCGACCACAATGATCCCTGTCAGCCGACTATTTTTCCTCGTGGCCTCTTCCACCCGGCGTATGAGTACACAACACTGACCTCCTGGTACATTGGACTCTATTAGAAGCTACCACGGCATGCGTTAGTAAACTGCGGCACTATGAACAGCCTGGGTTCCACGATCCTCAGGGACGACTTCGGTAGGCAGATACGCTATTTGCGATTGTCTGTCACTGATCGGTGTGATATGCGCTGCAGCTATTGCTTGCCCTCCATTGGAGCAAATTTCAAAGAGCCAGACGATTGGCTCAATTACGCTGAACTGCTGCGCTTGGTGCGCTTGTTTGTCAGTTATGGCGTATCGCATGTGCGATTGACTGGCGGCGAACCACTGACTCGTAAAGGGCTCAGCGACTTTGTTGCTCAATTGTCAGCATTGTCGGGGTTGCTGGATATATCGCTGTCCACCAACGCAACGCGGTTGGCAGACAAGGCGGTTGAACTCAAGGCTGCTGGCGTCAATCGCGTCAACATCAGCTTGGACAGCCTAAAGCACGAGTGTTTTGCGCGCATTACCGGACGCGATTGCCTGGCGGATGTGCTCGCCGGCATTCAAGCGGCACGAGATGCAGGCTTAGAGCCGATCAAATTGAATATGGTCGTGCAACACGGTGTCAACGAAGATGAAGTGGAAGAAATCACTCAATTCGCAGTGGAGCATAGTTACACGCTGCGCTTCATTGAAGTGATGCCTATAGGTAGCACTGGTCAGAGAACTGGATGGGTCGACGTGACGCAGCTTGTGCAACGGCTGTCAGTGCGTTTTGGCCTACTGCCAGACGTGGGCTTACGCGGCCCGGGCCCTGCTCGCTATTGGCGCAGCGCCGATGGAAAGGTGAGCTTAGGCACGATTACGCCCATGAGCCAGCATTTTTGCGCCACTTGTAATCGTGTACGACTTACGGTGGATGGTCAGCTACACCTGTGTCTTGGCGACGAGGGGCAAGTACCGTTGGGGCAAATGCTGCGGGCGGGCGCAACTGATGAAGAACTCGTCGCTGCCGTCAGTGCGGGCATGAAACGCAAACCGGAGCGCCACTACTTTCACGAAGCGCCAGAAAAAATCGTTCGCTTTATGGCCAGTACCGGCGGATAAGTCGCACTTCGCAAACCTGCATGCTGACACTTTCAGAGACGCTCCAGTTACTCAACGCCCTACAACCCGCCACGCGGCCCGTAGAGAATGTGCCGCTGCAAGCTGCTCGTGGACGTATCAGCGCGCAGCCTGTTTTAGCCGGGCACGCTCTACCGCCATTTGACAATAGCGCAATGGATGGTTATGCCTTGGCTGTTCTTGACACAGAGACGGTGCGCTATCGTTTGGCTGGTGCACTGGCTGCTGGCAGCAGCGAAGGCCTTCAATTGCAGCCAGGGCAAGCTTGTCGCATCTTTACCGGCGCCCCCTTGCCGGCGGGTTGCAAAAGCGTTATTGCGCAGGAGAACGTACAAGTTGAGGGTTCTGACATCCTCTGTAAAGAAAAACCAAAACCCGGCCAGCATATGCGCTTAGTCGGTAGCGAATTGGCCTCAGGCAAACAACTACTCGAAGCGGGAGAAAAAATCCGTCCTCTCTACATTGGATTGCTCGCAGCGCAGGGGATCACGACATTGCAGGTTTACAGCCCCTTGCGGGTCGGCGTACTATCGACCGGCAATGAATTGCAGCAACCGGGGCAGCCTTTGCAGTCCGGGCAAATCTACGATGCGAACCGTCCGCAACTGCTGGCGCTGCTGTCCACCTGCGGCTTTTCAGCGCTGGATCTGGGCAAAGTGCCGGATGATGCGACAGCTACGCGCGAGCTACTACAAACGGCAGCAGCTCAATGTGATGTCATCATCAGCACCGGTGGAGCCTCGGTTGGTGACGCCGACCACGTGCGACAAGTGGTGAGTCAATTGGGCTCAATAAAACATTGGAAAGTTGCCATCAAACCCGGCAAACCCTTTGCTTTTGGACGAGTTGAAAGTAAGCCGTTTTTTGCACTACCCGGCAACCCAGCCGCTGCCGTCATTACCTTTTTGCTGATCGCTTTGCCTTGGTTGCATCACGCAGCGGGTGCCCACTTTGTCCCATTCAAGAGCAGCGTATTGCCTTTAGCTCAAGCCGTGGCCAACCACGATACACGTACGTTGTATCTGCGCGGTATATACCGTGACAAGGATAGCCAAAGCTTGCAACTAGAGCCCTTGGCCGAACAGTCTTCCGCGGCGCTGATTAGCCTGGCACAGGCTCAAGTCTTGATCGAAGTACCGCCGCAAGCTGAATTCTACCCAGGAGAGCTTGTTTGTTACCACGATTTGGCGCAGATGCTGAGTTGATTGTTCTGGCCTGACAGCACCATGCAGATTCGGTTGCTTTTTTTTGGCGCTATCACTGAGGCGCTGATGCGCACACAGGGTAGCGAAACGGTAGAACTACCCGCTCACTGTACGCACGTCAGCCATTTGCTGAGCTTACTGCGCAGCAGAGGCGAGGCGTGGGAACGCGAGCTGGGCGATGACCGCGCCTTTCGTGTGGCCGTGCAGCAGAGATTGGTGAATGGCGACGCAGAGCTTAGTCCTGGCTGTGAAGTGGCGATTTTTTCATTAATTACCGGGGGATGAGCAAATAATGAGCAGCTGCCTCCCGCCTGTCATTTACACCGCTGTACAAAACGAGCGGATTAGCTTAGCCGTCGAGCTGGCTCGACTGGATGCGCTGCGTGATACTTGCGGTGCTGTCGTGCAGTTCATTGGCCGGGTACGCAGCGACAAATCTACCGACAGCGAAGACGCCACAAAGTTGACCAGCCTAAAGCTGGAGCACTATCCCGGCATGACCGAACATGCCCTGCACGAGCTAGCCGAGCAAATCCTAGCGCGCTTTGACTTGCACGGTATTGTCATCGTGCATCGAGTTGGGCAGTTATTGCCTGGTGAAGACATTGTGCTGGTAGCGACGGCCAGCCCGCACCGTAAAGCCGCTTTGCAGGCAGTGGATTTTGCGATGGACCATATCAAATCCACAGTGCCTTTCTGGAAGCGCGAGAGTTTTGGCAGCCAACATCATTGGGTCAAAGCTAAAGATAGCGATGCTGCTGCCTTGCTAAATTGGTTGTAAGCGACAGTGATGACTCAAGAACTCACTCACTTTAATCCACAAGGCCAGGCCTGGATGGTTGATGTGGGGGACAAGCCCACAAGCGCTCGCCGCGCTGTGGCTCAAGGACTCATCTGTTTGCAGACAGCGACCGTAGAAATAATTCAGTCCGGTGGCATCGACAAAGGTGACGTCTTGGGCGTGGCCCGCGTCGCAGGCATTATGGCTGCCAAACGCTGTCCGGATTTAATTCCGTTATGCCATCCCATCACGCTGACGCATTGCTCAGTGGAATTTGACGTGAGGCCAAAAGGCATCCTGGCTCGCGCTACTTGTGCGACCAATGCTCAAACCGGCGTGGAAATGGAAGCCCTGTGTGCCGTCAATGTTGCCCTGCTAACCATCTACGACATGTGCAAGGCAATCGATAAAACAATGCAAATGGAACAAATTCAATTGCTAGAGAAGACAAAAATATAGCTCGACAGATACCTGGCGCGTGCGATCGCGTTGAGTGTTTGAGAGTGCCGCATGTAGGTGATTGGGCCTTGGAGTCGTTGGTCAGGCCTGACAGGCGGCCCTGAGTTTCGCTGTCGTGTTTGCCGACGCTCGGTCCGATGCTTGCATCGATCATTGGTCAGTTAGCCGTTCACCACCGGAACACTTCACTTCCTTCGTACCGGCTTGACCACCCTCTTGACCCTCTTGGCACGCCCGCGCGAACTGGCCAGCGGCTTTGACCACGACACCGACGAAGTGGCTACCCCCGAGCCGGAAGCCGTCGAAGCGCCTGTTTGACGACAATTGCCGACAAGGCAAGTTTGAAGCAGCGAGAACATGTGGTGCAAGCCCGACGATGTTGATGGCGGCGTCGGATGTCGCACGATCACGCGGATGAAGGTAATAAATGGGCAACACGACGCTTCCGCGCGGTACTTGACGAAGCAATAATGCAGGTTCGCTCAAATTGGATGGCCTATTCAGAACAGAACAGTGAACTTTCTGCGAGAAACCAGATCGAGCGGTTGATCTCGAGTTGCCATCTCAACCGCCAAAGCGCCCCGCGGGATCACCGATCCGCGATTGCGGGACGGAACAGGCCATCCACAGCCAAACCCCTGAATCCCCGATAGCCGAGAGTCTCGGCAACCACCTCTGCAGTCACGCGTTGGCACGCCGTGATCTGCGCTTCCTCATCGCTCTGCAAACGGCACGCCAATGCTGTCGTGTACAGGCCGTCCGCGGATAGCACTCATCGTGCTTCGTAGGGTCCACCAAACGGGGCCGGTTCATCGTGCCGCCACCAGCGGGTGTTACGCCATGTGGGATACTTTAAATTCAGTATTCAGTCGGCTTTGTGTTTACATGCCCGAATCGACCACCCTATTCGACTTTATCGAGCGCGCCGCCCAGCGCACCCCTGGTGCCACCGCACTGACCTATGGTGCTGCGTCGCTGAGCTACGAAGCGTTGCAAAAAAATGTGGCGAGCTTCGCAGCTGGCGTGCTGGGCTTGGGCCTCCAGCGTGGCGAGCGGGTCGGCATCTACCTCGAAAAACGCGTCGAGACAATTGTTGCCAGCTTTGGCGCATCGGCCGCTGGCGGCGTGTTCGTACCGCTGAACCCGTTGCTCAAGCCCGAGCAAGTAGGCTATGTCTTGCGCGACTGCAATGTGCGCGCGCTGGTCACGTCGCCCGAACGGCTGGTGCTGATGGCTGAGGTACTGAAGCAGTGTCCAGACCTGCGTGCAGTGGTGCTCACCGATGCGGCTGCGCCGACGGTGGCTTTGCCCTCGCTGCGAAGCAAAACGTGGCGCGAGCTGCTCGCCGCGGCGCCGCGGTGCGGGCACCGCGTGATCGACGCCGACATGGCGGCCATTCTCTACACCTCAGGCAGCACTGGCAAACCCAAGGGCGTGGTGCTGTCGCACCGCAATATGGTCGCCGGCGCGAAGAGCGTTGCCTCCTACCTCGGCAACCATGCCGGCGATACGCTGCTCGCGGCGTTGCCGTTGTCGTTCGACGCCGGTTTCAGCCAGCTCACGACCGCCTTTCATGTTGGCGCGCGCGTGGTGTTACTGAACTACTTGATGCCACGCGACGTGCTCAAAGCCATGGCAGGCGAGCAGGTCACGGGCCTGACGGCGGTGCCGCCGCTATACATCCAGCTTGCGCAATTAGAGTGGCCGGCGACAATCAATGCAAACCTGCGCTACTTCGCCAACACCGGCGGCCGAATGCCGCGCGAAACACTGGACCTGCTGCGCAAGCGCGCGCCCAAGGCCAAACCGTTTCTGATGTATGGCCTGACCGAGGCCTTCCGCTCCACTTACTTGCCACCCGAAGAGGTTGACCGCCGGCCCGATTCGATCGGCAAGGCGATACCGAATGCAGAGATCCTTGTGCTGCGCGAAAACGGCACACCTTGCGATGCCGACGAGCCGGGCGAACTGGTGCACCGCGGTGCGCTGGTTGCCATGGGCTACTGGAACGACGCCGAAAAGACTGCTGAGCGCTACAAGCTTTTGCCCAGCCGCCCCGGCGGACTGCAACTGCCGGAGTACGCCGTGTTCTCTGGCGACACTGTGCGCCGTGATGCCGAGGGCTTTCTGTATTTCATCGGTCGTCGTGACGAGATGATCAAAACTTCGGGCTATCGCGTCAGCCCAACCGAAGTCGAAGAAGTGCTGTACGCAACCAAGCTGGTGGGCGAATGCGCAGCGTTCGGTGTCAACCACCCGGTGCTCGGCCAGGCCATTCAGGTCGTCGCCACACCGCCGGGTGGCGTGCACAAGCTGGACGCTGCGGCGCTGCTGACCGATTGTCGCGCGCGTATGCCCGCCTACATGGTGCCGGCCGGGGTGGAACATGCGGATCCGCCGCTGCCGCGCAACCCCAACGGTAAGATAGACCGCAAGCTGATTGCGAC
>Ga0224497_10001777_pt1 | contig 13352 bp, 10 predicted proteins | sample SF_Jul11_sed_USG_4_FD_167970 | JGI IMG/M metagenome (GOLD analysis project Ga0224497, IMG submission 167970) | Sediment microbial communities from San Francisco Bay, California, United States - SF_Jul11_sed_USGS_13 | ecosystem: Environmental > Aquatic > Marine > Sediment | place: USA... | reverse complement strand
TTTCTTTCACGGCGGCAACAGGGGTTCGAATCCCCTTGGGGACGCCATCTATTCAGGGCCCTGTCTCGGCTAATTCGGCAGCTCCTCCACTGTGGACCATCCAATCTGCGTACAACCGGCCGGAGTGCAAATCCAATCTATGCGGATTCGCTGAGTCTAAGGATATAATGGCCGCCATAAGTATCTGAATAATGTGAATTAGCGATGCGCGATGGGTGTGGTTGGCAATCTATTTGCCATCATAAATTTTATGTTGAGTTGCCCGGGATCCCGCTGGCTCGATGAAGCGGGTGTTGTTTATCAGTCCGCAGCCGTTTTTTCAGTGGCGTGGATCGCCAATCCGTGTGAATTTCGACTTGTTAGCGCTGAGCGAGTCGGGCTATGAGACCGATTTGTTGACCCTACCGATCGGGGACGAGAAGACCATTTCGGGCATACAAATTTACCGGGTGCCGAACCTTTTCAAAGTTAGCAATATTCCGATCGGCCCCTCGTTTCACAAAGTGATATTCGATGCTCTGCTTTTGTTCAAAGGGTTCCGATTGTGCCGTAAAAACCGTTATAGCGTTATCCATGGAGTTGAGGAGGCGGGTGTCATCGCGGTCATCCTCGCTAAATTGTTTAGGGCCCGGTCAATTTTTGAAAAGCATTCTGACCCGATGTCGTATCGCGGTGGGATGTTTATCAACATTATCCTTGCGTTATACAAGCGGGTCGAAGCAATCACGGTCAGGCATGCCGACCTCGTAATTGGGACGGGCCCGGGTTTGGCCGCACAGGCCAAGACCCTGGGTGCCGTAGGGCCCGTACACGATATTTTTGATGTGCCGTCCTCGTTGGTGGAACCGGATCCCAAGATTGTGGCGGATATATCGGCACGCTTGCGCACGAGTCCTGACGATCAGTTGATAATGTTTGTCGGGTCGTTTGCAGTATATCAAGGAGTCGATCTCATATTCGAGATGATCCCGAACGTTGTGGCGCAGTGTAGTTCCGCCCGCTTCGTCATCATCGGTGGAACTCCGGAAGAAATCGAAAGTAAGAGTCAGCAACTTCGACAGGCCAATGCGGCCGATGCGGTGGTATTTCTCAACAAGATTCCCCCCGACGAGTTGCCGAACTACCTGGCTGCGTCGGATGTGCTAATGGCGCCAAGGCTATCGGGCGTCAATACGCCGCTAAAGATCCTCGATTATTTCAAGGCTGGCCGCGCCATTGTCGCAACCGACACGCCGCCCAATCGTTTAATACTGGATGACACTACCGCGGTATTCACAGATCCGAATCCAGTGTCATTCGCGGAGCAGGTTATCAAGTTACTCAAGGATTCTGAACATCGGGATCGGCTGGGGAAAAAAGGCCACGAACTGTATCGGACGAAATTCAATTTCACGAAGTTCAAACAGTTGATGGTGAAAGCATATACGGACTTAGATGAATTACAGGGTCGTTAGTTTATTGCCCATGAAATTCATCATTGACAGTCACATCCACGTATATCCTTGCTACGATTTAGAGCGCGCATTTTCCACCTTGCTATCGCGTATGGACGGCGTCGCCCCCGATGCCGTGAATGTCGCTTGTTTGACCGAGCGCTATGACTGTGATTTTTTTGATGAATTGAGCGCCGATTCAACACCGTTAGACGATAGATTCAGTGTACGGGACGACCCGAATGAAACCTGTTTATGGATTCAGCGGAAAGATGGTGGCGGCTCGGTCGCGCTACTGCCCGGGCGGCAGGTGGTATCGAGTGAAAATATCGAGGTAATCGCTCTGGCTCACCGCCAACGGATTGCCGACGGTTTGCCGGCTGCGCAGATTGTCGAGACGGTGCTGAAGAATGATGGGGTGCCAATGCTGAGTTGGTCACCTGGGAAATGGTGGTTCGGGCGCGGTAATGTGGTTACATCTCTGCTGGACCGTTTTTCGCCGGCGCATATGGTGATCGGCGATACCGGATTGCGCCCACTGGGATGGGGTACGCCGTGGCTTATGCGTAAGGCGAGAAACCGGGGATTCAGGGTGTTGGCCGGTTCAGACCCATTGCCGGTGATCGGCGAGGAACGCTATTTCGGGACCTATATGACCGCCGCGGAGACGGCGACCGCTAGCGCGTCGCCGACCGCGCTCATTCACAGTATCGTCAGGGATTCCAGTGTTTCATTATCGGTTCGCGGCTCACGGCCTATGCCGTTTGCAATTGCTCAGCGATTACGTAAGAATTCTGCCGCTAAAACGCAACGGTAGTTGCGTATTCTCCTTCGTTTTACCTACACGAGAGCACAGAACTTGAGTAGTGTTGCTCAGGGCGCTTTTGACGGCGCTAAGGTCCTGATCACGGGCGCGACCGGTTTTACCGGTCGCGTGTTGACTCGTAAATTGGCGGCTGCGGGTGCGCAAATTACAGCGATTGCACGGCGTTCGTCTAAGCTTGATGACCTCGACGATATCGATATCAATTGGATCCGCGGCGACGTCTATGATGCCGAAATCGTTCAAACGGCGGTGCGGGGTGTTGAGTATATCTTCCACTTAGCGGCAGCGTTTCGCGAAGAAAAAGGCACCGACGCAGGCTACCGCAAGGTACATGTGCGCAGCACCGAGTTGCTGGCTCAGGGGGTAGTCGGGAAGCCGGAATTCAAACGCTTTGTCCACGTATCTACCGTCGGAGTGCACGGTCATATCGAAGCCGAGCGCGCCGATGAAAACTATCCGTTTGACCCCGGAGATGGCTACCAGCGTACCAAACTCGAAGGCGAGTTGTGGTTGGGGGATTTTGCCGCAAAAAATGATATTCCTTTCACCATTATTCGTCCGGTACCGATATTCGGGCCTGGTGATGGGCGCCTCCTGAAATTTTTTAAGATGATCGATAAGGGCTATTTGCCGATGTTGGGCCTTAATCGAAGCGGCATTTATCATCTCGTCCATGTCGATGATCTGACTGAAATCATCATGCGCGCTGCATTGCTGGATGCGGCGCTTTCTCAAACCTTTATTGCCGCCAACGAATCGCCCGTGTCGATAGAAGACATGGGAACGATAATCGCGAAGGCTCTGGGTAAAAAAGTGCGAGTGATCCGGTTGCCTATTACGCCATTCTTTATCGCGGCCGACGTCTGCAAAGCGGTGTGTTTGCCGTTTGGAATTCAGCCGCCGATCTACCGCCGCCGTGTGGCTTTTTATGCCAAAGACCGAAAATTTGACATCACTAAACTCAAAACAGTTCTCGGATATACGCCGAAATACAATAACGAATCGGGACTCACGGAAACCGCGCAATGGTACGTGAAGCACGAATGGCTTTAGAAACTCGTAACGATAAATAATGAAGCGAATTACTGTTCTCGGCAATAACTCCGGGCGAAACGCAGGCGATGCAGCGATACTCGGCAATTTATTGGCCGATATCTCAGCGGAGATATCAGATATCGAATTCTATGTGCCCACTACCAGCCCGAGGTTTATTCGCGAAAACTTTGGTGAGTTTAATGTTAAGCCTGTGGCGCTTTTGCCGTGGTATGGCTGCATAAAGAATTTTGGAATTCCATTATACAGATCGATGGTAAACACCGATTTGGTGCTGATTTGTGACAATATCTTGTTTGACCGAAAGTTTTATAACCCACTCTTCAATAATCTTTCTTCAATCGCACTAGTCGCCCCGGTCTGTAAGAAGCGGGGTATTCCGATTGTCCACTACAATTGCTCAGTAGGCCCAATTGATTTCGACGTAGGCAAGAAGGCCCTGCAGCGGGTTATGGACGCAAGCGCACTGGTTATTACCCGGGATATGCAGACCAAAGAGCTATTTGATAACTTGAACCTGAATTACCCGGAATTGCATATTCATGCTGACTGCGCATTGAACACGGAGTCGCCGGGTGAGGACCGGCTGCAGGAAATTATTCAAAAAGAGGGATTGTTGCACAATGATAAGGGCACCGTCGGCTTTAACGTTAATGCCTACATCGATAATTGGAGCATGCGCGGTACACTCGATAGTGGGGAGTTCTGTGAAACGATAGGGAAGGCGGCGGACCGAGTGATCGACGATCTCAGCGTCGATATCATATTTTTCGTGACGCAGGTCATGGATTTAAAGAACACCAATGCGTGCGTTGCGAATATGCAGCATAAGGATCGCGTTCGGATTATTTCGAATGTGGACTATTCCTATAATGAAATCGCCGGGCTGATCGAACGTGTTGGCGTGTTGGCGGGATTGAGAACCCATACATTGATATTCGCGGCGGCCATGAATACGCCGATGATTGGTGTGTTGTCCTATCCCAAGAGCGACGGATTTCTGCGCACCATTGATCAACATGATTGGGTGGTGGCTTTCGAGAAGTTTTCCGTGGATTATCTCGGCGAAATCGTGCAAAACGCTTGGCAGCAGCGCGAACAGACTCGTGCCCAGTTGAAACCGATCGTCGATGCCGAAAAGCACAAGGCGCGTTCGAGCGCTCAATTATTGCGGCAGTTTCTTTAATTCGCCTTTGCTATTTCGACGAGTCCAACGAACAAAAATGAATGTAGCGATAACAAATACAATCCGAGAATGAACACGGACAGTATTTTGCCGCTATAAAAACCACGGCATGCGAAGCAAAGTGAACCGATTATTGGGATCAATGAAAAATAGTAGCGGCCTTGGGGTTGGAAATCCCGAGTCCAAGATTTCCACAGCGCGGTGGCGAATAGAGCTAGAAAGGTGATAATTGCGATTACGATAAAGCTACGGCGCGCAAAATCACCCCGTACTAATACGGATATAAACAGGTAGGCGAGAAATCCAGAAAACAGAACTTTTACGAGGTTGTAATGCAGCGGACTCGCCGGTGCGTCGAAATAGCCGTAGTAGCCAAATGCTGAGCGCAAAACGACGCCCGCCCAACCAGCTTCGAACAAGCTTGATAGTGGTAGTCCTTTTTGTTTTCGATACAAAGTCGGTGCTGAATCTTCAATAGGGGTGCTGGGTTTGTAGATATATTTTGCGGTTTGTTCTCGGCAATCTGCAATTTTGGCGCTGCGATCGAAGTCATTCATGGCCTCATTCGCCCCGACCCATGCGCCATAGAAAGCGACAGAAATGACCAAAATTGCGGAGGCTCGGGACCGAAAGTAGCTTTGCAATGAATTTATCCGAAAACGCCAAAGCAACGCGACAGCGCATAGTCCCAGAAATAGCGGGAAAAAATAGAAACTTTTTTTGATTAGTAGTAGTAATGAGAAAAGCCCACCGCACAGAATGACCGCGACTGCAAATCGCTTACTCCTGGGCATTGTTAAGGTGCGTCGTAGCAAACTATTCGAGTCAAATATCTGATGCGCAATAACCAAGGTGCTAACGATCGCAAACGCCTCTGAGTTAAAGTAACTAAATAGGTACCAAATTTGCGGGGACAACAATATGGGTATCGATAGAATTCGAAAGATACTGCTGCGGTAAGCCATGATAACGATAAACATGAACAGCAGTACATTGAAATAGCGAAATCTCAGATAGTCACTGAGTGGCACCAGTTCGATAATCCTGGCGAATTTTCCGGCAACGTAGTAACTTATTTCATGTGAGTTCAGTCGAGATGCGCCGTATACGCTGTAGGTATGCAGTGTCTCGGGATCACAGACCTCAGCGGGCAAGCTATGGGTTTGGTAATAATGCGCCCCCCGAACGTGCATGAACTCGTCGGGATGTGAGTTAGGACGACTAAGCGTTGCCATAACTATGATCAACGTGAATGCAATCAATAAGGCATGGGGTATATAGTGGAATCCATATATTTGCTTAACGAAATCACCTTCGTCGGTAAATATATCGGATAGCGGCGGTTGACTAGACTCCATACAGGATCCGGGGAATTGGATGCGAACTGGGGATATTCAATAGAATCAATTATTGGGTCCTTAGCACCGGGTTGTTATGGACAAAAAGTGCATGAAGTACTGACTCGAGGCAGTATGTTACTCGTTCGATAAACATTTCGTAAACCATTTTAATTCCAGAATTAGCGATGCGTTGGATCAAGATTGTTATTACGATCGTGCTGATGGGGTACGTGTTGATAGAGGCTGGGATCTTTAACGTCGCAGGCCGATCGGCTCTGTATGCGCAAATCAGAAATGTCGATCCCGTGTATGTAGGACTGTCCCTACTGCTCTCGATTATATTAAATCTGTTGAGCTCAGTGAAATGGCACATGTTATTGCAGGCTAGAGGCTTGTGCTCGAAATTCGGCAAACTCTTCGCCTACTATTACATCGGCAAGTTCTTCAACCTATTCTTGCCGACCAGTGTGGGCGGCGATGTGGTTCGGATCTATAAGCTCGGAAAAGAGATAGGGAACAGCGAGGAAGCGACGGCATCGGTCTTTGTGGAAAGGTTTACCGGTATGATTACATTAACGGTATTCTCCCTGTTTGCGTTTGTTGTGAGTTACAAGATCTACAACGTCCCGGAGATCACTATAAGCTTATTGGTATGCGCGGTGACGATCATACTGATCGGGTGGATGGTGTTGGATCCGCGCCCCATGCGTTTGCTATCGAATTTCGTTACGGGCCGGTTCGCCATTGTCAATATAGTCGTAACAAGATTGAAAAGCACCCATGTCGCAATTATCGCTTATACGTCGGATACTCGTGCGCTGACCATAGCGTTTCTGAATTCAGCCGCGTTTTATTTTCTCGCTGTTATAAACGTTTGGGTTACGGCGTTGGCGTTTTCCCCCAATATTGAGTTTGCCAGTATCATTGTGGCGGTACCGGCCATCATGTTAATAATGAATCTGCCGATATCGATCGGCGGGATCGGCCTTATGGAGTTTGCTTATATATTGATTTTCGACCAGTTTGGATACGGCGTGGCGATTGGTTTTTCCACCGCGTTATTGATGCGGATAAAGACCGTTATCGACGGGCTGATTGGTGGTGTGGTCTACCTCTCGGATAAACCATCGGGCGTCGCGAGTCCATAATCAGGCGGTGTATTCGCGCTAGTCGTTGATTTTGATTTCGTAACAAACTTAACAAACCCAATCAGCAGTCCTCCCGCGATAAGTAAACGAAACGCATTCGTCAACAAGGTAGAAGTGACCCGATGTGGCTCCAGTCGCAGTTCTAACTGAGGATCTGTACCCGCGGAAACGATAGTTAGTCCGGCGCTACTGGTATTTCGACTGGAGATCTCGTTACGATTTTGAAGTAAACGAAAGTCCGCCTGTGTTTTTATGCGGAGTGGCTCAAATCCGTCTTGAAATAATTCTAGAGATTCGATACGAACCCGTGTTTTGGCTCTGTTGGTGGGGTCGATCCGCAGTCGTCGGATGGCGGAGATATCCGTCAGCAAGAACGTATAATTGGTTTTGCGCCGATAAATTGGGATGGCTTTCGAATTTGACTCCGAAAAGGACTGGTTTTCGGAGGCCCAATAAATTTTAAATATCGTGCTGGACGACGTTCCGATTTTGAGTTTGACAACAGCGATATCCGAAAAAGAATAGAGCAAACCTGCGAAAAGGCATAAACCGACCGCGATAATCGATAGTGGTCGGTCGCGTAAAATGGAGGAATCGTCGAGTCTATTCACAAATTGTAGGAATTTCGGGCAGCGGCGTAGTATCCGCACTAGGTCGGGCGCAGTCTGCGGATTGCGTTGCGTCGATATTTTCGCTTCTTGCGCCACATTCTGAGTTGAATCAACGGTTTTGCATATTGGGAGGTTAGGAACCTCATCAGCGGATAGCGGATCGAATGAAACTGAGTTGCCCGCAAACACGACGATACAGCGTATTCGGTGCATCGCTCCTTAACAGTGGCCTCGGGTGTCGGGCGGTCATACAACGGTACTGGGATGCCACTGCGTGCCCAGCGGGCGACCCGCAGTGGCGCGTTCAGACCTTTGCGACGGGTTTGAAAACGGTGGGTCTGGTGGTCGGTATCGCCGGTAACTTCGCGGATTTTGAGTGTGCCGCGCTCTGCGGCCCGTGTCGCCACGCTGATTCCCAAGGCAGTACGACACAGCACCCGCGAGTGTGCCGTGAACTTGTAGTCGCCGTTGCTATCCCGCGTCCACACGTCGCTTATTGAAAGATCTGAAAACTCGCAAGACCCGTCAATACATGTCTGGCAGCGCTTAGCCATATACATCCCGGTAAAATAATTGTAGGCGCCGTCTTTGTAATTCGAATGATGTAAATCGCGAATTTCGTTATTGCGCATGACGGCCCGCATCTTTCCAGGCCAACTGCCACCTCGGAACTGGAAGTCTTGAATATCGCCAAGCCGAATCCCCTTAGTTTGGAGCAATTCCTCCACCACGTAAGGTTCGAGTGCGCCACCGCAGAACAACCCAATAACGACGACAATACGTTCGCGCAGCACTGAGTCTTCTTCGATAGCTTTCCGGTAGCCGTGCACTTGGCACGGCAAGGCCGCAATGGCGAAGCGGCCCACAGAGCTGCGGATCTCACGAAAGATCGCATTTAGCGGAATTACGGAATAGCGTGAACCCTGACTCAGTAATAAATCCGTCGTATTTCGAGCGATGAATGGCTCGCCGAGCCACGGTTTGTCTGCGCGCATGCGGGTAACGATGCACCCATCGACATCACCGTGCTTAAGCATATCGTGCAGCAACGCCGTAACTACGCCGCCGCCAGCGCCGCCGGAGCGCATGGTGGGGTTTTCAGCGTACGCCGTAAAGGATTTCTCGACATGGCCGTCGAAATCGTTAGCGGGAGGAATATCCCCAAATGTGGACTGCGTTAATTCGTGGTAGTTGACTTCGCCCCCGGGGCAGGCCCGCCCGCATTTTCCGCAGCTTGTGCATTTTTCTGAATCCAATACCGGATATTGGTCGTCGCCGATTTGGATCGCGCCGGTGGGGCAAATTCCAACACACGTGCCACCGCGCGTGCATAACGAGCGATCGCGAAACGCTACCGATAGAATATTGGTATCAACTGTTGGAGCTAACACCGTTGCGGCGAGATCCTTCTCGGGTAGACGCGGTTGGCCTCGGCTCGCGCCGGGTCCTCATTAGAAATTCCGCTGATAGGTCGCCAACAACGCATTGATGTCAGTACGGTGTGCAATATGGGACGGGTTGTCACGATGCACCAACAGCAGTGAGACCGTAGCGTCGTGCCGAGTTTGATGTCCATAAAATATTTCGAATGCCGTTTCCGCAACATCCGGATTGAGATTAATGCGCTCGTCGTCGAACAATATTTTACCGTCGTCTCGCTGGGTGTAGGGATTACTAAAGTCTACATTCCCCGATGCAATGCGTAATGGTTGGGAAACAGTAAAGCCAAGTCGGTCATTCTGTCGCAGCACGTCGCTGGCGACTACGCCTGCGCCAAATGTGTTGCTGCGCAATGCGGTGAAATTTTGCAATTGGCTTCGCGTTCGATCGTTTACTTTTGAGTAACCTTCGGAATAGTTGGCAAACCAAGTTATGCGCTCGCTCGATCGATAGACCGTCGACAAACCGAGCGACAATGTCGATGTCGCATCGACGCTGAATGCACCGTTGGAAGCGCCGCCGAACAGGCTGCCAGTTTCGTTCAAATAACCAATCTGCAATCCCAATGCGAAACGGTCTTTATGGTAAACGCCTTCCATAAGAACACCATCGCTATTGAGGCCGAATTCCTCCGCCTCGTCGGTGGATGCAGCTCCGAACTTAAGGTCAAGATGGCGGCCTAACTGATACTTGAACTGTGCCGATACGCCTTGATCGGAATACCCGAAATAGGGTGCTGACAACGCGTGACTTGCCGTAAATGGTACGGCATCAAAGGACCTGTCCAGCTGCGCGGTGGCGCCAAACTCAAGGCGCGGCGACGCATTATATCCCAATAGGTATCTCCCGCCGTTTCTGGTGTCGCCGGAAAGTGCAATACTGTACTCCGATATTTCTTCAACGCGATCCGCAAACAAGTCGTCTTCGTCGAGACGTTGGGCCGTGCTGGTCACCTTCGAAACATAGGCCATTGTGGAGCCATCTGCCGTAAGCCGGGCAATATAGGATTCGTCGTCCAAACCTGCCAGTCGCGATCGTAGCCCATTGCTATCGTCGCGTACTGAAATCAGGTCCTCGAGGCTGATTTCGAATCCACGGCCGTAGCTGTCGACCAATATCGTGTTTTTCTGTTTCGTTCTGTTTTTGACAATGATCGCCGCCGCCACCGCACCGGCGACCACCAGCGCACCGCCCGCAGACGAGCCACCGCCACCCGAATCGCCAGTCGGCACCAACATCTCGCCGCTGGGCCCGATGGCGGCCGCTGGGTTTACCCGGCCGTGTCCATACACCGAATCTACTCCTGGCGCGCCGAGATCGTCCGCCGTGTTTAATAAGATTGATACGACGTCAGGCGCGCTCAAAAACGGCCACCGATTGATGACCAGGGCTGCAGCCGCGGAAATATGAGGCTTTGAAAACGACGATCCACGGGAACTGCTAACGGAGTTGAATCCAGGCGCAGACAGCGCAATATCGCGCAGATTTCCAGCGCGATTGCTCTGTGTCAGGATTTCGCCCGACTCGTCGAGCCCGACCCCGACTACCGCCGCACCGCCAAGCCCCGCTGCGTGTTGTGCCGCGCCGACGGGGTTGCCGCCACCCGTATTTCCGACGTTTATTACGATGACTTTATCTTGGGCCACAGCCTGCTGCAGAAGAGCTGGGTCTACCTTGGAGAGCCGATTTATATCGACGACTCGCACTTCCGGGCGATCCAGTACGCGAAGCATCGCGGCGTTGTCGCGCGACGCAAAATGTCTCGAACTCGGTCCCCAGACTTTCTCGATGAGAAGTGGTGTGCCGGGGGCGATACTGGAGATTACTGCCGCAATGGCAGTGCCGTGGTTTGTATCGCTGTCGTCCTGGGGCGTACTGTCACCGTTGACGTGATCGAATCCACCGGCGTAAACCAATCCGTCGAACGAATCGACGCCGGCATCGAAAATCGCAACGGTGGTCGCTGCGGTCACATTTTGTGTCGAAAGGGTCACGGCCACCAGCACGACCGCGAGGCTGGAAATTACTCGCATATTCAGTTCATCCATTACGGGTAGAAACGCGGCTCGCTCGTCGCTCGGATGGTTGGTGTTGGCGAGGTCGCACAAGGTCCAAGCCACATAAATTTACATTTCAATGATAGGGCCAAACTGAAGCGGCGTCCAGACGGTCGCGATGTGGCCCCATTACGGGTGGTCGGTGTATGGTTGAACCGCCGTACGACATTTGGTGTCATAGCGGGTAGTCCGAACAGAGGTCATAATCCCCATACTGATAATTAGATAATATTCCGATGATAGGTAGACTGACGACCGTAATACTTTTTGCGACCAACATCTGGTTGGGGGCCGGCACAGCCGTCGCCAACACCAACACCGACGCCAACGCCGACGCCGATTCAGGGATCGTAGTCGCGAGCCCGAACGACCAGCGCGGGTACCATGCCTTCGAATTGGCTAATCGCCTAAAAGTGTTGTTGATCTCGGATCCGACGACCGATAAATCCGCAGCCGCGTTGGATGTCCATGTCGGCAACGGCAGCGACCCTGTCGATCGACAAGGGTTGGCGCATTTCTTAGAGCATATGCTGTTCTTAGGTACGGAAAAGTATCCGCGGGCCGGCGAGTATCAGGAATTTATTCGACGCCACGGGGGCGCCAACAATGCGTATACGTCCTATGAACACACCAATTACTTTTTCGATATCGATCCCGACTACCTTGAGCCCGCGTTAGATCGATTCGCAGAGTTCTTTGTAGCGCCACTATTTACCGCAGAATACGTCGAGCGTGAGCGCGGCGTTGTCCACTCAGAATATTCGTCTCGAAAGCAAAGCGATGGGCGCCGGATCTGGGCTGCACGCAAGGCCTTGTTTAATCCGAAACATCCCATGTCACGGTTTGCGGTAGGCAGTCTCAGTACCTTGGCGGATCGCCCCGGAAAATCGATACGCGATGACTTGATCGAATTTCACCGGCGCTACTACTCTGCGAATGAGATGGCGTTAGTGGTACTTGGCCGCGAACCAATATCGAAATTACGTGAATGGGTAAGCGCGCGGTTTGAAGCGATAGAAGACAAAAACCAATCGGCCGTCGCCCCCGGTCAGAATTTGTTCGACGCAGGGCGCTTGCCGGCTCGGCTTACGGTGAAGCCGATCAAGGAGCAAAGGGTGTTGTCGTTGACGTTTCCGATTCCGGAAGTACGGTCCCACTACCGCACCAAGCCTACCGCGCTTATCTCCAACCTCATCGGCCACGAAGGTAGTGGCAGCCTATTAGCCGTTTTGAAACGGCGTGCGTTGGCGGAGGGACTAAGCGCGGGGGTCGGAGTAAGTCATCCGAACGAGGCCACATTTGTAGTATCCATTTCATTGACCGAAGCGGGGGTGGCCCAGTGGCGAGAGGTGACGGGCTTGCTATTCGATTACATCGATTTGGTCAAACGCGAAGGTGTTGCTGAGTGGATTTATCGCGAGCAACGGATGTTGGCCGAATTGAGCTTTCGATTCCAGGAACATCGAGATCCTGGGCGCTACGTGCAATCCCTTGCTAGTGATTTGCATCGTTATCCACCTGCCGAGCTGCTGCAAGGCCCCTATATGATGGAAGCGTTCGAGCCGGACCTGATAAACCAGTTTCTGTCTTCTCTGCGACCCGAAAACGTGCTGCTTACGATCGTCGATCAAGACCAACCGACCCGGTCTGTTGAGCACTGGTACGGAACCGAATATGCGATCGATGCGATCGACGCTGCGCTCATTGCGGATTGGAGCGATGCTTCGATCGACGGTGAATTGCAATTGCCGCCACCCAATCCGTTTTTGCCGGATGTGAATTTGCTGCAGGTCGCGCCCCGATCGGTGGGTACCGTACCGCAACGGATTTTGGACTTCGCGGGCTTTGAACTGTGGCACCATCAGGATGTATCGTTTCGGGTACCGCGCGCGAATTTTTATATGAGTATCCGTTCGCCAATCGCGAATGCGAGCCCGCGGAATTCGGTGCTGACTAGTCTATACGTACGTGCCGTAAACGATGAGCTCAACGCTTTCGCGTATCCCGCGACCCTCGCCGGCCTCGAATATTCGTTTTATCGCCATGTGCGCGGTGTCACTCTAAAAATATCCGGTTATAGTGCCAAACAGGCATTGTTGCTGGAGCGTATCGTCGAGACGATGCGTAAACTGTCCATCGACACTGAGAAGTTTGAGCTCTATCGACAGGAGTTGATCCGAAAACTCCGGAATCACAGCCAAGACACGCCTTATTCGCAAACGCTTTCCGAAGTGCAGCGGTTGCTCATGATTCCGGAT
>Ga0224497_10001775_pt1 | contig 13356 bp, 7 predicted proteins | sample SF_Jul11_sed_USG_4_FD_167970 | JGI IMG/M metagenome (GOLD analysis project Ga0224497, IMG submission 167970) | Sediment microbial communities from San Francisco Bay, California, United States - SF_Jul11_sed_USGS_13 | ecosystem: Environmental > Aquatic > Marine > Sediment | place: USA: California... | reverse complement strand
CGTGCCTTCGAGGCTGCTGGTCGTCACCTAAGTTTTACCCGCGCGGCAGCCGAACTGCACGTTACCGCCGGTGCGATCAGTCAGCAGATTCGGGTGCTCGAGGAGTTTCTCGAAACCAGGCTGTTCAAGCGGCTGAACCGCGCCATTGTGCTGACCGATGCCGGGCAGTTATTCCTGCCGTTTATCAGCAGCGGTTTCGAGCACTTCAGCGAGGCGGTCGGCGTGGTCCGTGGCCGGCGCAGTGAGGGCCCGCTGACGATCACCTCGGCGCCGTCCTTTGTTTCCAAGTGGTTGATTCCGCGGCTGGCCAGCTTCAAATCCCGCCATCCCGGTATCGATGTCCGTATCGATACCTCCGACCGACTCGTCGATTTCGTGCACGAGGATATCGACGTCGGCATTCGCTTCGGCGACGGGGTTTATCCCGATCTCGAGACGGTATACCTGTTTTCATTCGACCTGATTCCGGTATGCAGCCCGTCGCTGCTGACGCAGGGCGAGGGATTGAGGCAGGTGTCCGATCTCAGGAATTACACATTACTGCACAGCAATTACGATGAGCTGGACCCGGGCTTTCCGGACTGGTCGATGTGGTTGAAGGTCGTCGAGGCCGACGATGTCGATGCGCAGCATGGTATTTACTTCAACCAGTCGGACCTGCTGTTCCAGGCCGCGCTCGACGGGCAGGGCGTGGCCTTGCTCGCCAACGTCATGGCGGAGCCTGAGATCGAAGCCGGCAGGCTGCTGCAGCCTTTTTCCGCGCGCCTGCCCGTCAAGCTCGACTACCACCTGGTCACGTCGCCGCAGAAGGCGCAGATCGCCAAGGTTGTGGCCTTTCGCGACTGGATCCTGTCCGAGTCTGCTTATTTGCGCCAGGCTTCAGACCAGGCGCGAGGCAACTAGCGCCTCCGCCTCGGCAATCTGGGGGCGATGATCGCGAGCGAAAAAGGTATAAATGACCGGTAGCACGAACAGCGTGAATAGCGTGCCGATGGCAAATCCCGAGACAATGGTTATACCGATCGCCTGGCGGCTGGCCGCGCCGGCGCCAGTAGCAATCACCAGGGGCATGATGCCGAGAATGGTCGAGAAGGACGTCATCAGAATCGGGCGTAGTCGTATCGATGCGGCTCTGGTAACGGCTTCGGCGGCCGCCAGGTTCTCGTTCTTCTGGATCTTGTTGGCGAATTCGACGATTAGTATTCCGTGTTTGCTAACCAGTCCGATCAGCGTAATCAGGCCGACCTGGCTGTAAATATTCATCGAGACCTGCGACAGGAACATCGGTACCAGCGCGCCGAACATGGCCAGCGGCACCGTGGTCAGGATAATCAGCGGATCGCGCAAGCTTTCGTACTGCGCCGCCAGGACCAGGAAAACCACGATCACCGCGAAACCGAAGGTCAGCGCCAGTACCGATCCCTCCTGTACCAACTGGCGCGACTGGCCCTGGTAATCGAAGGTATACCCCGCGGGCGCGACCTCCTCTGTTATATCACGCAGTAGCTGCAACGCCTCGCCGAGCGGAATTCCCGGCACTGCATCGATCTTGGCCGCATTCTGCTGCTGAAATTGCACCAGCTCGCGCGGTACCGATGTGTACTCGATATTAACCAGCGACGACAGGCTGATCTGATCGCCATTCTCCGAATACACGTAGTACTGGCCGATGAGCTCGGCGTTTTCCCGCCCCTCGCGACGGGCCTGCGGAATAATCTTGTAGCTGCGTCCTGCCAGGTTGAATCGGCTGACATAGCCCTCGGCGAGAATCGCGCCCAGCGTCTGTCCGATATCGCGCATCGAAATCCCCATCGATTCGGCGCGTTCGCGGTCGATGGTGATCCGAATTTCCGGCTTGCTGAAATTGAAATCGCTCTTGATGAAATAAAACTTGCCACTCGCGCGAGCCTTGTCCAGTACCTGCTGCACCGTTCCGTACAGCTTGTCGTAGCCCTGCTGGGTCTTGAGGATGAATTCGACCGGGGTATTGCCACTGGCGCCTGGCAGCGACGGCGGATTGAAGGCGAAGCTCTGCAACCCCGGTTGCTGGTCAAGAGCGCGCTGAATTTCGGGAATCATTTCCTTGGAGTTCAGACTGCGATCCTCCCATGGCTTCAGCAGCATCCCGGCGAAGGAAACCGTCGGTCCGGCGAAGCCGTTGGCCATAAACGATGAGCGATACTCGTCCTGGTAATTGCGAAAGATGTCGATGTACGGGTCGGTATACTTGTTCAGGTAATCCAGGTTGCTGTGATCCGGCGCCTGTGAAAAAACGAATATTACACCCTGATCCTCTTCGGGAGCGAGTTCGTGCTGGACGAACTGGAACATCGCAATCAGCATCGCCACTACGCACAACACGAAAACCACCGTTACCGAACGTGTACGCAGTGAATCAGCGAGAAAATTCTCATAGCGTCTGCGCAGGTCCTCGAACAGGTTGTTGACGAAACGCGCATAGGCATTGTTGGCGATAGCCGGTCTGAGGACTCGCGAACACATCATCGGCGACAGGGTCAACGCGATGATAGTCGAAATGATGATTGTGCCGACCAGGGTGAACGCGAATTCCTTGAATAGAACCCCGGTCAGTCCGCCGAGCAGCCCGATGGGAGCGTAGACGACGCAGAGCACCATCGTCGTGGCGATTACCGGCTTGGCAATTTCTCGCGCACCGAGAAACGCCGCTTCCCGCGGGCTTTGCCCTTCGCCGACGTGGCGGTAGATATTTTCCACTACCAGAATCGCATCGTCGACCAGCAGGCCGACCGACATCACCATGGCCAGCAGGGTCAGCAGGTTTATCGAATACCCCATGATCTGCATGTAGAAAATCACGCCGATGATCGACAGCGGGATGGTGACCAAAGGCACCAGGGTGGAGCGTAACGAACCAAGAGATAAAAAGATAACGCTGACCACGATCAATGCCGCTATGCCGAGCGTCATGATGACTTCGTTGATCGAGGCCTGAATGAATTCGGTGGAATCGTAGGCGATTGCGGCATTGAGCCCGGGCGGAAAGGATTTTTTCAGGTCTTCGAGTTCCTCGTTGACCAGCTGGATGGTGGTCAGGGGATTGCCGTCGGTCGTGCCGTTGATGCCGATGTATATCGACGGCACGCCGTCGAACATAACCAACGAGTCGTAGCTCTCGGCGCCGAGCTCGACATCGGCGACGTCACCGAGTCTGACCGTGTTTATGCCTTCCTCGCGGATAACGAATCGTTTGAAAACCTCGGGATCGCTGGTATCGGTTACCGCGTTGACGTCGGTTTGTACCAGTCTGCCGCGGGTCTGTCCCGCGGCAGACTGGTAGTTCTCGGCACCGATCGCAGCGACGATATCGGCCGCCGACACCCTCAGAGCGGCCATGCGCACCGGGTCCATCCAGACGCGCATCGAATAAGTCTTGCCGCCCAGGATTTGCGCCTGGGCAACGCCCTTGACCGTAGACAGGGCGGGCTGAATCGTGCGCAGCAGGTAATCGGTGATCTCGATGTCCGACAGGGATTCGCTATAGAAACTGTAGTAGGCAAGCGCGAATCCCTGGGCGGATTGCTTGGCGACGACGGGGTCTTCGGATTCCACCGGCAGCTCGCCCCGGATCGACGCGACCTTGGTGCTCACTTCGGTCAGCGCGACATCGGCATCGACACCCAGTTTCATATGCACCTCGACGACCGAAACGCTGTTGCTACTGCTCGAGCGTACGAAATCGACGCCCACCGTGCTGGATACTGCCTGCTGGATCGGGGTGCTGATGAAGCCCTGAATCAGTTCTGCGCTGGCGCCGGGGTAGGCCGTGGTAATCGAAATAACCGAGGTTTCGAGTTCGGGATACTGCCGCACCTGGGTATTGAAGAACGCTTGCGCACCGAGCAGCACGATCATCGTGCTGATCACCAGCGACAGGACCGGGCGCCTGATAAAGTAATCGGTGAACATTACCGCCTACTGCGCTTTCGACTGGTACTCGGGAACGTCGTCGACGATCGCGACCCGCAGATTCGGATAAAGCTTGAGTTGTCCCGCCGTTACCACGAGATCCCCCGCCGCGATGCCGCTGCGGATGCCGGCAATGCCGTTGTTGCGGTAGGCGACATCGACCTTGCGCGCGGCAAGGCGATAGTCCGGGTCGGGATCGGTTTCGCTGGCCTCGGGTTTTTCCAGTATGTAAACGGCCTGGCCATAAATATTGTAGAAAATCGACGTTTCGGGGACCGTCAACACGGATTCCTGGCGACGTGAACGCACCTCCATGTCGGCAAACATGCCTGGCGCAAGCTGGCGCCTCTGATTTTCGACGATGGCGCGCACCGAGATATTCCGGGTATTGGCGTCGAGTTCCGGATTCCAGGTTTCGACGCGGGCGGTGAACTTTTGATCTGGATAGGAGCGTACCCGGAACTCGATCGACTGGTCTTCGACCAGGTCATTGAAATTTCCTTCCGGCAAGGTGAAATCGAGGTAGAGCTGGTTTAAATTCAGCAAGGTCACGATTGTGGTTCCAGGGGCGACATATTCGCCAATGTCGACGCGTCGGATTCCGAGTTTTCCCGAGAAAGGAGCGAAAATCCTCTTTTTCGACAAGGCGGTCTTGGCTACGTTGACCTGGGCCTGGGCGACGTCGACCAGCGCGGCCTGGCTGTCGATATCGTTATTGGTCACGAACGACTGGTCCTTGAGCTTGAGCAGGCGCTGGTACTGGCGGTTGTCGGCGTCGTACTGCGCCCGCGCCGATTCGAGGTTCGCCATTTCGGTACGGTTGTCGAACTCGACCAGCAACCAGCCTTCCTCGACCTCGTCACCGGAATCGAAATTGATCGACTTGATCACGCCCGAGACCTCGCTGGTGATATCGACTCCCTGGTAGGCAACCAGCGTGCCGATCGCCTTGATGCGCTGGTTCCATTCACCCGCTCGAGCCTCCGCCACGGTGACGCTGATGGCGGTGGCGGCTGACTGCCCTGGGCAATCTGCGCCTGGATTTCAACGGTCTTCTGATAGGCCAGCGCGCCGGTTAACGCCGCGATCAGCAGCACCACGATCAAAAGCCGTAGCCAGAGGCGTGGTTTGGGCCTGTTTATGGTTTGTTCAGCCACTTGTGCTCGTCCGGTCGATTTACTGGTAAATGGATGTGCGGAATGCGAATGCAAGCGGCAATCATAAAGCTATGCGACTTATTTTTCAGCACTGATTTGTGCACTGGCCGTAAACCTGCATGGTTACGCGTGCGCGGACCCGACTGGATCAACAAGTTTATGTTAACTGCACATTCAGCGGAAACAGGACAACGCGGACAGTCGAATCGCGCGCGTTTTACGGCGCGGCACAAAGCCTGGTCTGCCCGTCTCTTCGGCGCTTTCGACAGGCCGGTACCCGGTGGCGTAGCACGGCTTCCCGGTCGGAAAAGGGGTAGGTTCGAAACAGCCGGGACTGGTCGAGTCGTTGCCAGACCTCGGCCGCCGAGGGTCTTGAATTCGCGGTCGGGCTAGAAAAAGCGCTCCGCTCAGGTTGCGTGATGTTCCATCATTTTCCCCTTGTAAGAGCGCAAGATAATCAGCAGATTATGCCCGAAACCCTGTCCGAGGAGAGATCATGCAAAAACAGAAGGTAATACTGGTAACCGGCGGTAATCGTGGCCTGGGGCTAGAAACCTGCCGTCAGCTCGCTGCGATGGGCCACCGCGTCCTGCTCGGCGGCCGTGACCTCGAGGCCGCGACCGAGGCGGCGCAAGCGCTGGCCGCCGACATGGTCGAAGGTGTCAGGCTGGACGTGACCTCGCCGTCCGATATCGATGCGCTGGTGCGCCATATCGATCAGAAATACGGCCGCCTGGATGCACTTGTCAATAACGCGGGTATCATGATCGATGGCGACCTCGGGCACTCGACGAGCATTCGCGTGGCCGATATCGACGCGGTGGAACGGACGCTGCGTGTAAATACGCTCGGTCCGATGATGCTCATCAACGCGATGCTGCCGCTGATGGAGCGCGTCGACGATGCCCGCATCGTCAATATCTCGTCGGGTATGGGGCAACTGTCGGACATGGGGGGCAATTACCCCGGTTACCGGCTGTCGAAAACAGCATTGAATGCAATGACCCGGATCTACGCCGCCGAACTCGACCCGGCAAGATTCAGGGTCAACGCCGTTTGCCCGGGCTGGGTGCGCACCGACATGGGCGGAAGCAACGCCGAGCTGTCGCCCGAAGAAGGAGTGGATACCGCGATCTGGCTCGCGACATCCGACGATGCAACCCGTAGCGGCGGTTTTTTCCGCAAGCGCAAACCGATCGACTGGTAACCCTGGCGCCGCAGCCGAACCGGCTGGATCGTGACTGGCTCGGAGGCAGAATTTTCCGCATTCCAGGCGGCAAGGGCACGGCCGCTACCCCGGCGGGAAGGCCGAAATCCTGCGCATCGGTAACGGCCCGGCAACATTCGTACCCGGCGAGCGCGACATCCATATCGGGGTCGAATCCCCGGTTGCCAACCGGTTATCCGATTTAATAATATTCCGAGGATAACGTGTGCGAGGCCAGCGCGCTGTCGATCAGGTGTTTGCGCAGGGGAGGTAGACCGGATATTCGAGTTTTGCGCTCAGGAACGACTGTCCATCGCCTTCAGAATCATCGCCTGGTCGATTTCACCGACGATGTTGCCGTTTGCATCCACCACGCCCAACGGTCCCTGAGTCTCGATTGCGAGGTCGATCAGCGAATCCAGCTTGGCGCCCAGGCTGCAGCATACCCCGTCGGTGGTGAGTCGAGGCGAGGGATCCCGCATGATCTTGCCGACGCTCAGTACCTTGTAGCGGGGCACGTCCTCGGTGAACTCGCGCACGTAGTCGTCGGCCGGGTGGGCGACGATTTCCTCGGGCGTGCCGATCTGCGATATTTCACCATCCTTCATGATCGCGATATGATCGCCCATCTTGATCGCCTCGAGGAAGTCGTGGGTGATGAAGATCATGGTCTTTTGCACCTCGGCCTGGATATTCAGCAGCTCGTCCTGCATTTCCCGACGGATCAGCGGGTCCAGCGCGCTAAAGGGTTCGTCGAAGATCAGGATTTCCGGATCGACGGCCATCGCGCGGGCCAGACCCACACGTTGCTGCATGCCGCCGGACAGTTCTCGCGGGTAATGGTCTGCCCATCCCTGCAGGCCGACTTTTTCCAGAACCTCCATGGCCCGGATCCTGCGCTCCTTTTTATCCATGCCGCGGATCTCGAGTCCGAATGCAATATTATCGATGACCCTGCGGTGAGGAAACAGGCCAAAATGCTGGAATACCATGCTCATGCGAAAACGGCGCAACTCCATTAGCCGGGCCTCGCTGTATTCCATGATGTCCTCGCCGTCGATTAGCATTTCGCCGGCGGTCGGGTCGATCAGGCGCGAAATGCAGCGCACCAGCGTCGATTTGCCGCTACCGGAAAGACCCATGACGACGAAGGTTTCACCCTTCCTGATTTCGAACGAGACGTCCTTGACGGCGATGACGTGTCCGGTTTGCGCCTGCACCGCGGCGCGCGACAGCGATCGGTCGATCGTCTCTAGTGTTCGCTTCGGATAGGTACCAAAAATTTTCCAGATATTTCTGCAGACGATCTTGGTGGGTTCGGACATTGTAATACTCGTTATTTGCCGCAACTGCGGCCTATCTTAGCCTGATCCAGAACGGCCTGTAAACCGACCGCGGCGATGTTGCAGGCCCTGTCGATCGACGTTAAGCTAGGCCGGGTCCGATGTGAGTGTGAGAATAATGAGTGCAGTGTTCGGCGACCAGCAGCAATCGGGTTTTTTAGGCAACCTGTGGGAGGAACATCGTGGCTGGGTCGTTACCGCCGCGCTGCTGCTGGTTTCGCTGATCGTCTGGAAAATCCACGGTTCCCAGACCGTGTTTCCGGAAAACTGGAGTGCGGCTTTTCCGTTCGCGGACAAGGTCGACGCCTTCGACCAGTGGGTCAGACCCTTCATCCAGCCCACCACGCGCGCTGTCGCCGCGGGCGTCGTCGCGCTTTACACGGTGCTGGTTGATTTCCTGCAATTTACCCAGTGGCAAATCGTTTTCGTGATCCTGGTGTTGCCCGCTTTTGCCTACGGCGGTCTGCGTCTCGGGCTGCTGGCGATCATCGCGGTCGGTTCCTGGCTGGTGCTCGATTTCTGGGACGAATCGATGGAAACGCTAAGCCTGATGAGCATCTCGATACTGATCTCGATCGTGATCGGGGTGCTGATGGGGATCGCCGCGTCGCAGAACGATCACCTCGAAGCGGTCATCAAGCCGATACTCGATACGATGCAGACCCTGCCGGCCTTCGTCTACCTGATCCCTGCATTCTACCTGTTCGGCATCGGTCCCCCGGGTGCAATCCTGGCCACGGTGATCTACGCCCTGCCGCCCGTGGTGCGGCTGACCAACCTCGGTATCCGCCAGGTTCCGGCCGGGATAGACGAGGCGGCGACCTCCTTCGGCGCCACCCGCGCGCAATCGCTCATCAAGGTCAAGCTGCCGCTGGCGATGCCGTCGATCAAGCTCGGCGTCAACCAGACCGTCATGATGGCGCTGGCGCTGGTGGTGCTGGCAACCTTTATCGGCTCTCCTGGGCTCGGTGACATCGTTTACCAGGGGCTGGTGCGGCTCAACGTCGGCAAGGCGCTGGAGGGTGGGCTCGCGATCGTGCTGATGGCGATCATGCTCGACCGGGTTACCTACGCGATGGGACATAGCGAGCATATCAGTGCGAGCCGTCACGACCACGTGTTCCGCCTGTTTCCGCAAAGCCTGGAGAACGTGAAACCGATACTCTACCTCGAGTATGGAATTGACTGGGCCTGGCGCCAGGTGGCGGCGCTCGGCAACCTCGTTGCGCTAATGGTAACCCTGGCGGTCTGCAGGCTGGTGTCCCTGATCGACACTGACACTGCCGGGCGGCTGCGCGACATCATGCTGGCTCGCAGCTTTCTGATTGCGAGCCTGGTCTTGATCGGCATCCTGCTGTTGCTCGAAGCCTACACCGACTTGTACGGCAAGTTTCCACGAGACTGGGAATACAGTTTCCGCACCCCGGTCAACCAGTACATGGACGAACTCGTTACCGACAAGTTATTTTACGCGATTACGCAGAGCATCAAGGAAGGCCTGTTCTACGGCCTGATCAACCCGATGAATACCTTCCTGAAGGGTTTGCCGTGGTGGTATACGACCGCGGTGTTCACGCTAGGCGCCTACCTGTTCAGCGGCAGGGGACTCGCGATTGCGACGCTGCTCGGCATGCTCTTCATTGGCGCCACCGATCTGTGGAGCTTCGGCATGATCACGCTGACCACGGTCACCGTATCGGTATTGATCTGTTTCGTCATCGGTGTGCCGCTCGGGATCCTGTCGGCCTATAGCAAGACCGCCGATACGCTGGTGCGGCCCGTTCTCGATACCATGCAGACCATGCCGGTATTCGTCTACCTGGTGCCGGTTATCATGCTGTTCGGCGCCGGGCAGGTGCCCTCCGTCATCGCCACGGTGATATACGCGTTACCACCGCTGGTGCGTTGCACCACGCTAGGCATCCGCGAGCTTCCGAGCGAGATAAACGAGGTCACGAATTCATTTGGCGCCAACCTGGTGCAATCACTGACCAAGGTAAAAATCCCGATGGCGATTCCGGCAATCATGGTCGGCATCAATCAGGGCATCATGATGGCGCTGGCGATGGAGGTCGTGACGCCGCTGATCGGCGGGCAGGGTCTCGGACTGCAGGTGTTCGATGGCATGAACCGCGCCAGTATCGGTATATCACTCGAGGCAGGGCTTGGCGTCGTGTTGCTCGCAATCATACTGGACCGGCTGTCGCAGGCCTGGACCAGAACCCAGCGCCAGGCTATGGGAATGCTCTGATTTCACGCGTCGGCCCGGACTCGACACGGGGCCGGGCAGGCAGTATTATCCTTTGATTCCGCCACTGACAAGCGGGAAAAAAATGATATCCGAAGAGAGGAGATAAAGCATGTCGTTAAAATTCAAACCAGCGCTGGTCACGGCGGTTCTGGCGTTGGGCCTGGGCTCGGTGCCCTCGGCCCATGCCGCCAAGCGCCTGACCGCACCAGACCCCGACTGGACCGGCGGCGTCGTGACCTGCCGCGTCGCGGAATACATCATGGAAAACGAACTGGGATACAAGATCAAGACGGTTACCATGCCGTCCGGCCCAGGTGTTTTCGAGGGCGTACGTTCCGGCGATCTTGATTTCGCCTGCGAATCCTGGCCCTCCTACAATCCCGCCGGTGACAAATACATCAAGGAATTTGGTGGCGACGGTTCGGTAGCCTACCTCGGTGCGACCGGGATCGTCGGCGTCAGCGGATACTTCGTACCACGCTACGTCATCGAGGGCGATAGCTCTCGCGGTATTCCGGCTTCCGCGCCAGCCCTGAAGTCTTACCAGGACCTGAACCGTTACAAGAACCTGTTCAAGAGCCTGGAGTCTGGCGACAAGGGGAACCTGATTGGCTGCCCGGTCGCGGCCTGGCTGTGCGACGATCAGAAACGCCTGGATATGCTGGGCGTCAATTTCCATGCCCAGGCGCTGGGTTCCGAAACCGCGCACTGGGCGGAGATTCGAGCCAAGTATAAGCGCGGCGAGCCCTTTGTCGCCTACGCCTGGGCGCCTCACTGGATACACGCGGAGCTGGACCTGGTCGAAATCGAGTTACCGCCTTACGACGAAGCCAAGTGGCCGGCGACCAACTGGGCCCAGGATATCACCCATTTCCATGGGCAGGTGAGCCTTCCCGAGGAACACCCGGAAGTCGCTACCCTGCTGCAGAAAATGAACCTGACCAACGACATGCAGGCCGGGATGATCTACGAGATCGACGTCAAGAAACGCGATCTCGACGAGGTGGTAGAGGAATGGATGAAGAACAACGAAAACGTCTGGCGCCAGTGGTTACCCTAGACCGAAATCGTTTCAAAAAGGCTCCGCAAGGAGCCTTTTTTTTTCCCGGGGAGGCGGGATGAACGATAACGTGCTGGTTATCATGTCGGACGAGCACACCCGCTCGGTCATGGGCGCCTATGGCAACGAGATCGCGCACACGCCGGCGCTGGACGGGCTCGCCGCCATCGGCATGCGCTTCGATAACGCCTACACCCCGTCGCCTATCTGCATCCCGGCGCGCGCGAGCTTCGCCACCGGCACGCAGGTTTTCGAACATCGTTGCTGGTCCTCGGCGGAACCCTACCACGGACAGTGGCAAAGCTGGATGCATCGTCTCAGGGAAAAAGGGCACGAGGTCGTTTCCATCGGCAAGCTTCACTACCGCTCGGCCGGCGACGATACCGGTTTCAGCGAGTCGCTGCTGCCGATGTACCTGGCGAACGGGGGCAGGGGCTGGCCGCAGGGATTGCAGCGCAGGCCGATGTGCGATTTTGCCGAGGCCGTCGAGATGGCGTCGCTGCTCGGTCCAGGTGAAACCAGCTACACGCGGTACGACAGGGACATCACCGCCGCCGCGATAAAATGGTTCGGTGAGCGGCACGGCTCGAAGGACAAACCCTGGGTCCTGTTCGTCTCGTTTATCTGCCCGCATTTCCCGCTGTCGGCGCCACGACAGTTTTACGACCTGTACCGCGATGTCGAGTTACCGCTGCCCTACGACCGCGAGCCCGCTACGCACCTGCGTCACCCGGTGATCGACGAGATGCGCCGCTTCTGGAATTATGCGGACTATTTCGATCCCGATCGCGAGCGCGAAGGATTGAAGAATTATTACGGTCTGTGCAGCTTCCTCGACGACAACGTCGCCCGGGTGCTGGCGGCGCTGCAGGCGTCTGCTTACGCCGATAACACCCAGGTCATCTATACCAGCGACCACGGCGACATGATCGGTAATCACGGCATCTGGGGTAAATGCTACATGTACGAAGACTCCGTCGGGATCCCCTTGACGCTGAGCGGCCCGGGTATCGCGGCGGGCGTGAACCGGACCCCGGTCTCTCTGGTCGATATCGCGTCCACCATCGAGCACGCGATCGGCATGCCGGTCGCGAGGCGGGAGGAGGAGTGGCGCGGCAGGCCCCTGCATGACTTCATCGACCATCCACAAACCGATCGTGCGGTCCTGAGCGAGTACCACGACGGCGGCAGCCCCTGCGGTTGTTACATGCTGCGCACCGGCCCGTGGAAATATGTCTATTTCGCGGAAGGAAACCCGCCGCTGCTATTCGATATCGATTCGGACCCGCGCGAGTTGCGTAACCTGGCTGGCGATCCCGCCCTTGCCGATACGCTCGCCGGGCTGCACGCGCGGCTCTATCGCATGCTCGATCCCGAAGCCGTCAACCGGATGGCATTCGCCGACCAGGCGAAGATGATCGAGTCGCTGGGCGGCATGGAGGCTATCCGGGCGCTGCCGAGTTTCAATCACACTCCGCTCGAACAGGATTAGCCAGATATCGTGACCCGACGGGAGGCGTCAGGTCTTGCGCAATTCCCCGATCGCGATGCCGCGTTCCCCGGCAATCGCGTATAGCAGGTAAATCCTTTCCTGCTCGGTAAACACGGCCGGGTCGCGCAGCTGGTTGACCCGCTGCATGACGGCGCCGTAGCGCGACGCGGTCGGCGCCAGGTCGGCGCCTTCCCAGAATCTTTCGGCACGATGGATTTCCTGCGTCTCGCCGAATAACCAGTCCTGCCAGTCGGCCGCCACGTTTAGCGTCGACGCCAGAATGCGCTCAGGTCGGTCACCGACCCGGGTCCAGAATACGTAGCATTGACCAGCGTGTTTCAATATCGCGTGGTGACGGATCGGTTCGCCGGTAAGCCTTGGGCCTGCCTCGAATCCGCTCAGACCGTCACGGGAACGGTATAGCTGACCCGGCATCGAGATCGCGTAAAACCAGTCGTCATGCCGAAACAGCCTCAGGTAGGGCAGCCCCAGCAGTTCTTCGCGCGCGCTGAAGTTGAGCCCGTCGCGCGACAACGCGACTCGAGTGCGCTGCAGGCCGTTGTGCAGGCGGCCGTGGTAGTAAAGCCTGATCTGACGATTGTCGTCGTCGATCCATGCATCCGGCGATGCGATATGTGGATAGCTGCCGTCTGCGCCGGCATCGATGCAGGCTCGTGCCTCGGGGTCGAGATCGTCAGGCGACGGGCTGGATTCGGCGAAATGGCTGTTTTCGAGATCGAGCGGCCCCGGGTCGATCATCTTCCACGGGCCAGTGAGCCGGTTGCTCGCGGCGAGACGCAGTGATCGTCCCTCGTGATGTGCAAAATAAAGCAGGTACCTGCCCGGTGGATTGTCGAGCCAGTCCGGGGCAGCGATCAGCGAGGGTCCATTGGCGTTG
>Ga0224497_10001774_pt1 | contig 13356 bp, 17 predicted proteins | sample SF_Jul11_sed_USG_4_FD_167970 | JGI IMG/M metagenome (GOLD analysis project Ga0224497, IMG submission 167970) | Sediment microbial communities from San Francisco Bay, California, United States - SF_Jul11_sed_USGS_13 | ecosystem: Environmental > Aquatic > Marine > Sediment | place: USA... | reverse complement strand
CTTACTGCCTGATAAATCGAATCATATTCTGGAAAGTTATCATCAAACCATTTCTTGTAAGTCGCCTCGTTGTTGTATCTGTCAACATAGCTCTGTGGGTCCTTTGTTTTGTCAACAAATGATGCAATTCCAAGTTCAATTGGTTTTGGTTCAATTGGTTTTGGTTCAATTGGTTTTGGTTCAATTGGTTTTGGTTCTTGATATGCTTGTTTTACAATGATTGTAACATTTTCTTTATCTTCCTGAATTCCCTTATTTGCAATTATATCAAAATTATAAGACACGTCTTGAATATTTCCATGAGATTTTGATGGAGTCCAAACAAATTTTCCTGTCTTAGGATCTATTGTAGCACCAGAAGGTGCATTTTTCAAACTATATGTTACATCAGTAATAGAACTATCAATAAGACTGGCTGTAAATGTAATTGTTTTTTCTACTTCAACTGATTTATCTCCGATCGTTTTTAGCTCTAAAACAATATCAGGAACTTCAAATAATTTTTCATCGTTAAATTCTAATTCTATTGTAATTCCGTTATTTTCTGTCTGATTATTAGTAAAGGCAATTGCCTTGTAGATCCCGTCATCTTTAAAGAACAATGATACTTGTCTTGGAATTACCGAATATTCTCCGTTTCCTGGATTGACATCTGATAGCATTCCGATATAGTCTCCATCTTCATCACGAATTATTACAAATACTTGTTCTTTTCCTTCCTGTTCTCCAATAAATGCAAAATTCTCATCTTCTGTGTAAAAGCTCTTTTCTAATGATAATGATGTCACGTTTGCATAAGCTGGTGTCATTACAAATACAAACAGCAATAATGCTGAGAACCCTACTAATTTTGTGAGCACAATGATGATGCTCAGGGTTTGTTTTTAAAAAATACGTATAATTTCTTCTTGTTTTATGCAAAGAAATATTCACCAAATTCACAAATCAAGCAGGAATCTCATGTAGACTTGATCATTTGTTCTAATTTCCATGTCATAAAATGTTGGAGCTTTAATCTCGACTTTGAAGTTATGCTTATGGATATCAAGTGGCTCTCCATATGCTATTGCATTGATTTTATAGCCATCATTTTCCTCTATATCAAACTCAATTCTCTTGATCGCAAATCCTTCAGTAATTAGAAGAAAAGGGATTTCTTCAAGCCAACTGAAAAGAAGATAACGTAAATCTTTTCCATTGGCAGTAAATTCTTTTTTGTCTTTCTCTTCAACTTTATCTTGATCAAGTGTAAGATTAATTTCCGCCTCAGCTGCTATAGCGAATGCTTCTTTGATGTCTTTTGCGGTAACTTCAATTATTGCATCAGTGGCATGATCCAAAAAATTATAACTCAATTGTATTTTCAAAAAACTTTCTGATTATTAATCTAGTCTATTTTATACAACGTATTAATGAGAGAAAAATATTTTCTTACGAATTCATTTGAAAAGAAATAGTCCTTTGACCATACAGTTTTAAAGTTTGATTTATTGTTTCTAATAACGTGACAATTTTAGGATAATCTGTATTTACCAAATCCTTTTTAATGATATTTAGATGATATTTTTTTTGTTTTATATCATGTAGTTTTTTTGATTTTGATGCATTATAATTTTTTAAATTACTCAAGTCTGCTGAAATATCACAAAGTTTGATTAGTTTTGCATCAAATGATGCTTCTTTGAGTTGTAAATTGTATGTATTTTCTCTTTTTTTTCTTGGAAATGTTTTATCGTTAGTCAAGGATGACACAATTACTGCAATCCTATTTCCAAACTGCTCATACAAATTATCAAAACTAGTATCAGTATTTTGTATAATGTCATGAAGCCATCCTGCACAGAGAAGTTCTTCATCAATTACGCCTAGACTCTTGAGTCTGTTGACTACATCTTCTAGATGCTTTGAGTACGTAGTGCCATCTTTTCTAAACTGTCCTGCATGTTTCTTTCTTGCAAGTAATTCTGCACGTTTTACTAATTCCAAGATTTGTTCCTCATGTGGAAAAATTTGTATTATTCATACTGGTTTGCTCTTTATCCTCCATTTCTATGATTCCAAACGTGTTGCCTTTAGTATCAGTACATTGCAAATGTGTATGTGGCAAATTTTGAAATTGTCATTTTTGACACAATTTTCCGTCCACATTTTTCTATGTCTGTCATTCTGAACAAATTTCAGTATTTTAAAATTGGATGTTAATTGAAATGATTTGATGAAGGCTGCTTATTTTGATGGCAAAAAAATAACTATTGAGCAAAATTATCCAGAACCAAATTCTGCAGAAGCATTAGTTCGAGTAAATTTGGCAGGAATTTGTGGAACTGACTTGGAGATTATGGATGGATACATGAACTACCGTGGAGTCTTGGGTCATGAATTTGTTGGAACCGTAGAAAAATCTGAAAATTCTAAACTAATTGGGAAAAGAGTTGTGGGCGAAATTAATGTTGGATGTGGAGTTTGTAGTTCTTGTAGAAATAAAATGTCTCGCCATTGTCCTAATAGAACAGTTCTTGGAATTTTAAAAAGAAATGGAGCATTTGCAGAATTTGTCTCACTTCCCAAACAAAACTTACACGTTTTGCCTGACTCAATTAGTGATGAGCAAGCTGTATTTGTCGAACCATTAGCAGCTGCACTTGAAATCAAAGAACAAGTAACACTTGTTCCACAATGGAATGTTGCAGTGGTAGGCGATGGAAGGTTAGCGCAATTGATTTCTCGAGTATTGAAATTATCTTGTAACAATATTACGTGTTTTGGTAGACATCAAAACAAACTCCAAAGTTTAGATAAACTAGGAATAAAAACAAAGATTGGAATTGAATCTTTAGATGAATTCACTTTTGATCTAGTTGTAGAGGCTACTGGAAACAATTCTGGATTTTCTGATACTATGAAATTAGTAAAACCACGAGGAATTGTTATTTTAAAATCAACTATCGCATCAAAGGAAAATCTTGATTTGACTCCTACAGTAATTAATGAAATAACGTTGATTGGCTCTCGTTGTGGATTGTTTAAACCAGCAATAGATGCACTAGCGACAGGAATGATTGCTGTTGATGATATGATTGATTCTACATTTCCTCTTGAGAAATTTCACGAAGCAATAATTCATGCAAAAAAATCTGATACGTTAAAGGTGTTTCTTAAACCATAATTTGAATTATAATTTCATCTAACACTGGTTTATTCTAAGGGAAAATCAATCTCACAGATTGTACATTTCCCTCTTTGACCGTGGTATCTCTCTTCAAAATATTCAATAATCTCTGCACTACATACCCAACAACTAATTTCTTCATCATCGTGCTCTTTCACACATATAGATACTATCCATCACTTTTATTAGTATTCGTACTATGTAACAAAAATTTTAATCTACAATAATTTTTGCAAAGCTCGATAATAGAAATTTTTTATAAAATCCATCTAGTGTTTTTTAATCTTCAAAAAACAAGATCTTTCTAACTTGATTTTTTATTTAGCTATCTTGGAAGAACTGTTAGTTTGTTGTAATATGCAATTAAGAAATCTTCACTGTGATGTGATTTTAATCCACTTTCCAAAATTATCATTTAGACAAATCTGCTTAGGTTTTGACTCGTAAACTAATTTAGTAAGATTTCATTTGCAAAAGCAATTGGAACCATTTGATTCATTTCTTGTTTGGATTGCAGAGTTTTTGGGAGCACATCTCTATGAGGGAATATTTCTGGCAGCCCTGCTTGAGACTATAGTCCCACCTATACCTACACTTGCAGTATTTCCCACTGCTGGATTCTTGGCGTTCCAACATGGTATGTCAATTATTGATCTTATCCCAATGATCTTACTTGGAGCAGGCGGCGCCACTATTGGGACATCTACGATATATCTAATTGCGTTAAAGCTTGGTAGGATTGTTTTGATTCGTTATTTACGATACGTCCGTGTATCTGAAAAAAAATTAGAGCGAGTAGAGATTTGGTTTGAGAAATATGGGGACAAAGCAGTATTTTTAGGTAGAATGGTTCCCGTTATGAGAGAAATGATTTCGGTTCCAGCTGGATTATTAAAAATGAGAATTCCAAAATTTGTCACATATACATTTGCAGGATCATGTGTCTGGTCTACTGGAACAATTCTATCTGGATATTACTTTGGTGAAGCAATTGGACTTGGCACAAATACAATTACATCGTTACCATGAATATTGAAATCATTCAATGAAAACATCTTCTCTTGTTTGGAAGGATTCTAGATATTGTCTTTTGAAGAAATCATTGTTTAAAAATTTCCTAGGGTCTTTTGTCTCTTTTCTTCCCAAATTAACTCTCTCATTCCAAGTTGAATTCTCAAAGAATTTGCAGTTGCAGGGCTAAATCCTTCATAATGATTATTTATCATTATGATAGCAAATGGAATATCTTGTATGTTTTGTAGTTTGTTTGCCCAGTTTTTGATATGATCTTTTTTATCTTTTGTAACTTTTCCAAATTCCGAATCCGAAATTGTGCGATCTCCAATTAATCTAACATAAAGGAAATTTGCAGTAACCGGCATTGGATTGTTAATCCCTACAACATCATTCCATACAAGACAATGTTTGTTTTGTTAGATATGATACTGCATCATCTGAAAACCACGATTCATGTCTTCCTTCAATTGGATACAGGAAATCATCAGGCAAAATATCAAACAATTCTTCTAGTCTTGGTTTTGCCTCATCAAATGATAATGACGGTGGTAATTGTAAAACAAGTGCTAAAACCTTTTCATGAATAGGAACAAGAGAAGATAAAAATGAAAAAATTTCGGAATTTACTCTTTCCAGTCTCTTTTCATGCGTAATTACTGATGGGAATTTGGCTGTAAACCTGAAATGTCTTGGAGTGTCATCATCCCATCTTCTTACAATCTCTTGGGAAGGTATTCTATAAAATGTAGAATTGATTTCAGTAATTTCAAAAATCTGTGAATAGTATCTGAGCCAATCTTTACTCTTGAGATTTTTGGGATAAAATGTCCCAGACCATCCTTGATAGCTCCACCCAGTACATCCTATTTTGATATTCATTATATTGATTGATTTTACTCTGTTTTTAAAAATTTGAAAGCTGACTATAGCGGCTTAACCTTTACACAGCCCTGCTGTATGCATAGACCGGTAAACAATCACCAGTATTCAGACAATAGGATATTGTGTCAGCTTTCTACATTACTATACGCTGTTATTAAATAAAAAGTAGATCCTATATCTAAAATAATGTTAATTGTAGTTATTGTGTTCTGGTCGAATTTCTATTGATTGAGGGCATTTGTAACTTTAAACCCATGATTTACAGATTGGTAAAATCTAATTAAAATTTCAAAAATCAGTATTTAGAATACCTAATTTCTAGGCATTTGGAATGTTCTGAGAATAGTTTCGATTTTAAAATTGAATAAATAATTTTTACTTGAAACTATGTTCAATCTAAAGAAAAAAATCTAAATTCATTCCTATCCAGACTGTATTAAAAAATGAAAGGTCCATCTAGCTTCTGAAAGAGTAAAAAGACTGGAATTACTCTAACACGTGATTGACACCAAAAAAAAATTACATTTCTTGTGGGGTTACAAATAGTTCTAATAGTTAGTAGCTTTTTGACACTAGTATATTTTGAATCTGAGTGGCTTGAAATTGGAAATTCGATTGACTATGCAGGATTAAACCGATTTTTGACTGTCAAGACAATGTTGGAAATGCGTAATCTTGATTTTAATTCTCAAGTTTTAGAAAAACCTGAATCACTTAAAATTCTAGAGAAAAATTTACTTTTAATCAAAGAGGGAGGGGAAAAAATAATGATCTTGTAAAGAAACTACCCACGGAATTAGAAGAATATTGGAAAAAAACCTATGAAGATTATGTAAATTTTGAAAAAAGCATTTCAATTTTTTTAGCATCTAATCCTAATAGTCAGTTGGAATTACAAATTGAGGTGGATAACAACGGAAGAACTTTAATTCAAAGTTCTGATGTTCTTGTATCCAAAATAAGTTCATTTCTTGTAAAAATTGATACCTTGCTAATTAATCTTCAAATTCTGTTCATTTTAATAAATACAATTGCTCATGTATTACTAGTTCTTTTGATATTTAGAATTTTAAATAAACATGCAAACGAGAAAATCAGTTTAGAAAAATTTGTAATTATTGGCAAAATTGGAGCAAGCATTGCACATGATCTAAGAAATCCCTTAACTGCAATCAAAGGATCTTTTGAGATTTTGAAAATAAAAAAACATAACATGGATGAAACATTTGAAAGAAAACAATATCAAAAAATTGATGACTCTATTAAAAAAATTGAATACCTGACAAAAGATATTTTAGATTTTACAAAAGATACAGAACTAAACAAAGAAAAAATCAGCTTTTTAGAACTCATTCAGAAGACAATTAATGAATTTAGAATTCCATCATCAATCAAAATCAACTTGCCTATACATGATTACAAAATACATGTCGATAAAATTAAACTTCAAAATGTAATTTCAAATTTAATAAGAAATTCATTAGATGAAATCCGTGAGAATGGCAGCATCACTATTGATTTGAATGAAAATAATGATTACGTTATTTTTACTATTGAAGACTCTGGAAAGATACTTTCAGAAAAAGAATTACCCCAAATTTTTGAATCTCTTTACACTACTAAACAAACAGGAACTGGTTTGGGATTAATGATATGTAAAAAAATAATAGAACAACATGGTGGAACAATCACTGTGTCTGTTAACCCGACCACATTCACAGTTTCACTTCCAAAAAATTGATTCTAATGCATTATTTTTTGGGGTAAAATTTTTCCGTTAATTCTCTAAGTTTTTCAGCTGAATATGGTTTTTCAATCAACTCTAATGCATGCTTACTTTTGGCCTTCTTCCATTTTGAGAAATCTGCATGAGCAGTTATGAATATCACTTTTGCTTCAGGGAATTCTTCTTCAAGTTCAAAAAATGCTTGATATCCGCTCATTTTAGGCATTTTTACATCAAGAAAGACTAATCCTGGCTTATTTTCTCTGTATTTTGAAATTGCATCCTGCCCATCTTTGGCTTGAACTACATTGTATCCAAAAAATTCCAAAAACGTGCTAGTATCTAGAACATCTTCATCATCATCTGCTACAAGAATTGTTCCTTTTTTACTCATACTTTGATACAAAGTTAATAAAATTTAAACAATTGAAATATCATTTACAATTTTTAAACGTTGTTTGTAGAATATCTTTGCCTCTTTAATAAAACTTGAAAACCACTCATTAAGTTCTTTGTTATTTTTTATTTTTCTTAGATATTTTTGCGTGTCTTTATTTTTTATTTTTCTTTTTAAATTTGGAAAATATAATAACGTAATAAAAAACCATAAGGAAATTAATTCTCCGATCTTTTCTTCATTAAATGATTCAGTAAGTGTATTTGATTTTATATTAAAATAAGAAATCAGCTCATAGAATTCTATATTTTCAATTTTTATGGTGTGGGGATTATCAAATAACAGTCCTTTTCCAAGTAGTGAAATGTTGTAAACATGTTCTCCAATAGTTGATTTTAATAAATCCCAATTACCAAAAATTAATGGAAGTATGACTTCATAGTTTTTTGCAATTCTGTCTATTTCCTTTTCATTGAAATTCATCACATCCAAGCAATATAGAATTCCATAAAGAGATAATCGATATTTGTTTCCTGGATTTCTTTTTGCAGTTTTACTGTCAACTAAAACAAGACCAAGATCTAATATTCCTTTTGAATGGATCCCTCTGTCAGTTCTCCCTACTAACAACCGTCTATATTCTTTTTCTTTAGTACGAACCTTGTCTGTATTTGTTGTATATCTTACCTTTGCCATCTCCCAAGTTGTCATGGGCCCTTCTAAGGCAAGAATTCTTAGGATTATCTGAACATTTTGATGGTACTTTGATTTTGAGGTAGATTTTCCGTACAAATAATGTGCTTGAGGACGAATATAGTATTTGTAAGATAACATGCTTTGTGACTTGTCTATATTAAGAATAACCATACCACAAATGGTATGACATTTTTATATAATAATCCGTATTTACATAAATTAAGTAATTAAGATGGCTCAAAGAATAACTGTGTTATTGGATGATGAGATTGTCAAGAAGCTTAGATCAAAGCAAGCTAAGATGATTCAGGATTCTTCTGAAAACATTAGTTTCTCATATGTGATCAATGAACAATTACGTAAGGGTTTAACAAAGTAAATTTTGCTTTAAGAATTTACAATATCTTGACAAATTCATTATCTATCATCCATTGAATGCTTCTTAAATATTCCTCATCTGATATTAATCCCTGACTCCACCATCTCGCATCTTTTCGTAACCATGATGGTAGTTGTTCTTCAGAATCTCTTTCAGATATTATCCCAACCGGAATTTTAATGATATTTCTTTCTATGAGGTACTGAAGACCTGACGAATATTCCTCATCTGAAATTTGATTTAATGACCACCACTTTGTGGTTTTTTTAACCCATTCAGGAATCTTAAAAATCACTTCAACGAAATGCTTGCCATCTCCAGTTCTACACTGTCTTGGATATGATTCCATTATGGGATTTCCATCTTTAACGCACTCTTCAAAACTATTGATTTCATTTATTGATGCGATTCTAAGAATTTTGTCATCATTGGGATTTGCAAATCCTCTGCCATCCTGATTACTTGTAAGGACATACAAAAATTCATCAGGGCCTGTTTGCACATCCCGTAGTCTTCCAAATTCATCTTGAAATAGTTTTTTATGGGACAGCACCAAATTGTTTTCCAGATCAAATTCTATCATGTGGAGATGACTTCCCCTGAGTGTTGCAACAAAATATTTCCCAGTCCATTCTGAAATTTTGTCTCCATAATAGAATTCTGCACCTGAAGGTGCCCATGTGTCTTCACCTGTATGTAAGATTGGGTTCTGCAAACCATCTGCTGTCTCATCACCGATTATGTCTGGCCATCCATAATTTATGCCTGGAATGATCACATTGATCTCATCATGTGCTGCTCCTCTCCATCCTGATGGTCCATGTTCTGTTGCAACAAGATTTCCAGATTTATCCCAATCAATTCCTTGGGGATTTCTATGTCCTAAAGAGTAAATAGGCGAATTTAAGAAGGGATTATCATCAGGGATCGTTCCATCCGAATTGATTCTGAGAATTTTACCTCCCAAAGAATTCAAATCTTGCGCTAGTTTTGGATCTCCAGCATCTCCTGTTGTGATGTATAGTTTCCCATCTGGTCCAAACTGAACTCTCCCACCGTCATGAAATGGTCCACCAGGAATTCCATCAAGTAATATTTTATCTTCAGTTAACATTCCGTCTACAAGTTGAAATCTAACAAGTTTGTTTATTGTTGATAAAAATTCGTTATATGTATAATAAATATAGATGAAATTATTTTCTTCAAATTTCGGATCTACTGCCATTCCTAACATTCCCCCTTCCACTCCGCCAACCCCAAGTGACAATAACGGTTCTTCTAACAATTCCCCGTCTTGAATAATCCTAAGATGTCCATTTCTTTCTGTAAACAATATAGTTCCATCAGGTAACCAATCAATACTCCAAGGGATAGTAAGGTTATCAGCTACTATTTCCACCTTAACTCCAAGATCTTGATACTCTTGGGCAAAGACTACAGGAATTGTAAATAAACAAATTACAAAAACTATTCCTATCATTGTATATGGCATGCTATTTTTACAATAATTATAGATAAATAATTAGGCATTTGGCTGACCTTGATGTTGACCCTTCTCACAAGAATCACAAATATTCTCAATTATTGATTCAACTTTATCTGCATCATTTTCAAAATCAGCTTCTGCTATGGCATTTTCTTTCTCATACCTGTGACCAAATTCTCTTATTTCATTTGGGCAATTGCATTTGATACATTTACACTTTTTCACATTTTTTCAGATACTGCAACTCATCTAAGTATTTACTTTAAAATCTGCAATATTGATTTATTATGAAATGAGAAACGAGGTATACTGGAAAACTACGAATTCTAGATGCTTCCATCTTTTTTCGTGTTTTCCTTCTTTACTATCTGCCCACCTCCTCAAACTTTGCCTTTTGAATTTCGGCAGGTATGATAGTCCTCGTTGATTCATCTATGTAAAAATGAAATTTAAAGCATTCTAAAAGAAATCTTAATATTTATTTAAATTTTATAAAATAACAATACATTTGTACACTAATTTATGATATAGGTTGTTTTCTAATCTTGATTTGACCAAATATTCTCCTCTACTGAATAGTTGTGTTAAATACACAAAAATACATCTGAACTCATATGTCTGAAGAGAAATTTTCAATTGAGGATATCAAAAACAAAATTACAGATATCTTGACTGAACCTGAAATTCGATTTTGTGGCTTGATTGATTGCAAAGGGGAATTGATTGCAGGAGATTTTAAGGAAGGCGTTGTTCCCTTTGAAAATGATGCAAGACGAAGGCAAATATTTCAAGAATTAGCACATAGAGTCGCAAATAGAAAAGGGTTTGATGCAAATTTGGGTAGGGTCAAATACTCTTCTTCAAGAAGGGAGAAGGTTGTGATGATGAGTTTTCCTTTTGGAAGGTACATCTTAATGATTATTGCAGAACCAGGCATAAACATCGATAAGCTTGCTTGGAAAATAATTTACAAGCTAGAACATCAATGGTCTGAATTTCACGGACTGTAAAGAATAAAAAAGATTATACTTTTTTGAGTTGTTTGTACATTGTTTGCAATCCACAACGATATCCAGATAATCTCAAAATTAATGTAGAACACAAATGTTATTTCATGATGAAGAGTTAGATGAAAAAGATTTACAAAAATTCTTTGAGAAATTAGACTCCAAAACCATTGATCAAATTAAAAAACTGTATGAGGATACTGATTGAAAAAAACCTGAGTTTGATATTCTTACTAGCATACAATTTCACTTGCAATTCTGTCATGGCAAGAACACTTGCAAAATCTGTAAAAATCACCATCATGTTCTGAATTACATGTGGAACAACCATTACCTGTTGCCATTTTAGCAGTATGAATACTTTCGATATTTTTATTTTTCGCTAAAAATCATTATTTCAAACTAGAGTCAGTTTTTTGGCCTTTGCAAAGACTGCAGACCATTGAATCCAAGTTAATCGATTCGTCTGTGTATTCTGCTTTGAAGGGTGATACGATGTTAGGATCTGAATTGCGTCATACTGGAATAGTTTGTTGTGCCCAAATTTTTCAGGCTTTATGTTATACAATCTACATGTAGCATCATATGCTATTTTTCCAAGACAAAGAACCGTTGTTATGTTTTTCAGAATTTCTCTTTCTTGTTCCAAGAACCTAAAACAAGTTTCCATCTCCTCTCTGGTTGGTTTGTTTTGAGGTGGCGCGCATCTAACTGCTGCAGTAATGTATGCATTTTTGAGCACCATTCCATCATCGATGTTCTGACTAGTAGGAATTGACGCAAATCCGTGCTTGTGCATCACTTTTGCCAGCCAGTCCCCTGATGAATCTCCTGTAAACATTCTGCCTGTTCTATTTCCGCCATGTGCCGCTGGGGCTAAACCTACAATGAGTAATTTGGCATTGACATCGCCAAATCCTGAGAGAGGTTTGCCATAATATCTCTCATCCTTGAACCGTCTTACCTTGTTTTTTGCAACGTCTCTGATGTATGTTGATAATCTTGGACATTTCTTGCATCTTACAATCTTTTTGTTAAGTGACTCAATTGATTCCAATAAATTGAACTGGTTAAGTTATGTTAAAAGTCCTATTGAGTATCATATTCGACAAACCAAGATTCTATGTTTCCTCTACTGTTTGAATAGTGATAAACAATCCCATGTGGTAGTTTTGTTTGTCCAATTAATTTCATGATATTTCCTTGTCTTTTTGTTTGACAAAATCTTTGTTCAAAAACTACACCTGCTCAGGATCTATGTCTAGGTTAATCCCAATTGACTGAGCCCACCTTGTTACATGTTCTGCAAAATCTATTTCTTTTTGAGTAAACATGAAGAAATTATCCTAAAAACAATAAAAGAAATTACTACTAACTTATCTATTGTTTAGAAAAATTGTCCTTAGTTTCATATACTGATTTGCTAAAAATTTATTCATCGGTAATAATACTTGCGATGTTATTATCCCATATTCTTTATATGCAAAACCAATAAGGTTCTACAATGATAAGTAAACAACTTCTAAGCATTGTTTTATCACTAATCATGGTATTTGGTGTACCTGTAGGATCTGCATTTGCAGAAATGGATAATGATAATTCAAACGGGGAAAATTTTGACGATGACAGAAATGAAAAAAATGATGATGAAACAAGAGACGATGACGATGATGATCGTGAAAAACATGATGATCTTGAAGATAGACTAGAAGATTTCTGCAAGATGACTGATGATGAGAAGGATGAATTATTTCTTGACCATCCAAGAATTGCACAATTTGAAGACAGATTAGCACAATACTGTGAACTAACTGATGATGAACGAGATGATGCAATTGAGGACTTTGTTGAAGAATACTTTCCTGAAACAAGAGACTATGATCTTGATGACATACTAGACAGATATTGTGAGATGACTGATGAGCAAAAACAAGATTTCGTCTCAATGCACGATAAATCTGATGATTATGTTGCCAAAGTCAATGCATACTGTGAACTAGACGAAGATGAGCGTGATGCGTACATTGAGCAGCATGAGGATAAATTCAGAATGCAACATGAAAAAGACATGAAAGATAAGCTAGAACAATACTGTGAAATGTCTGACTCAGACAAGAAAGAATTTTTGTCTGAACATGACAAAACTGCTGATCATGCAGAGAAAATGAACACATATTGTGAACTAGACGAAGACGGTCGAATGAACTTCATTGAAGAACACAGAGATGAATACATGTCTTATATGAAAGACAAAATGTCTGACTACAAAACAAAACACCTGATGTTAGTAGATGAAATGAAGTACAAACAAAAACAAGCCTCTGACCACAAGGACTATTCAAAATACTGTGAAATGTCTGAAGGCCAACGTATTTTAGAAATTAATGATCCAGTGAAACTAGAAAGAATTTCTGATTGGTGTGGTATGAGTCCTGAAGAAAGGAAAAATTTCAACAAGGAACATCACGACGCTGCAATGGATTTTAAAGAAAAACATCATGATGCTGTAGAAGTGATGAAAGAAAAACATGAACTCTCACCACGTCTAAAAGAGATGATCATGGACAAGTATGACATCACAGACGAGAGAATGGATG
>Ga0224497_10001772_pt1 | contig 13365 bp, 14 predicted proteins | sample SF_Jul11_sed_USG_4_FD_167970 | JGI IMG/M metagenome (GOLD analysis project Ga0224497, IMG submission 167970) | Sediment microbial communities from San Francisco Bay, California, United States - SF_Jul11_sed_USGS_13 | ecosystem: Environmental > Aquatic > Marine > Sediment | place: USA... | reverse complement strand
TGCGAAGAGCCCACAGGCTCCGATGATCGCAACGATCCCGGTAACCACCGCCGACGTCGCGGCGTCGCCGACGGCCGAGGAGCTCTTGCCCGACTGCACGCCCTGCAGGCACCCCGCCAGGGCGATGAGGACGCCGTAGACGGTGCCCTTGAACACGCCGCCCACCAGGTGCGACATGCTCACGGCGTCGGCGGTCTGCAGGAGGTACTCGGTGAGCGACAGGCCGAGCATCGTCACGCCCACGAATGCGCCGCCGAGGATGCCCATCGCGTCCCCGTAGAGCGTGAGGAAGGGCATCATCAAAAAGAGTGCGAGCACCCGGGGCAGCACGAGGAATTCCATCGACGAGATCGCCATCGTCTCCAGCGCGTCGATCTCCTGAGTCACTTTCATCGATCCGAGCTGCGCCGCGAAGGCGGCCCCGCTCCGGCCCGCCATGATGATGCCAGTGATGAGGGCGCCCATGTCGCGGACCATCGCCACGCCAACCAGGTCGGCGACGTAGATGGTCGCCCCGAATGTCTGCAGCTGGATGGCACCGACGAACGCGAGGATCAACCCGAGGAGAAACGTCACCAAGGTGACGATCGGCAAGGCGTCGAAGCCGCTTTGCTGAATGAGAAGCGCGAGATCCGATCGGCGAAAGCGCGCCTTGCCTCTCAGCGCCCGACCGAACGCCAGGACGACCTGTCCGAGGAATTCGAGGTCGCTCCTGAACAGCCGCTCGGTCTCGATCGCAACCTCGCCGACACGCTCGACGAACTCGTCATCGTCCTCCTTCTCCGCGCGCACGCCTTCCTTCTCCGGCACGGCTTCGGCGAGGGCGAGCAGGCGCCGCAGTCCCTCTGGCAGGCCCGTCGGATCGACTTCGATGCCGCGTTCGCGGGCCAGCTTGGATGCACCAGCCAGAAATGCCAACACGGAGCTGTCCCATGTACCGAGATCGCTCGTGTCGAAGGCGACCCTGGCTCCATCGGCAGAATCGAGCTCCCGCTCGAGGTCGACGAGCGACGGGAGGCCGCTCTCGAGCTTCCACGAGCCAGCCAGCCGAACGACGACCGTCCCGTCCGGGCCGTGCGTGAGCGTTAGCTCACTGGTTGGGGACGTGGTAGTTGGCATGCGGGCTCAAGATGAGCGGGTGGGCGGCCGGAGTCGAGTCTCAGATATCCCGCCGGGAATCGCCCGGGGGTTGCGACCCTCTCAGGCCACGGGCACTCTGCCTTGAGCTTCCCCTCTTTCAGGAGTCCCCCGAAATGCGTCGACCCCCATCGGTGGCGTGGCTAGTTCTCGCCGTGATCCCCCTTCTCGCTGCCTGCGGGTCGGACTCGACCGCGCCGGACATGACGACTGCGGTCACACTCGTTGCAGCAGACCGTGACGGTGACGTCTACACGATCAACGAAACGACCGGGGCCGCGACGCTCGTCATCAACACCACCACGCAAAACGCCACGGGCACCCTGGTCGACGTTGGGGTCGTGAGTTCGATGCTCTGGGTCGAGTCGACACAGAGGTGGTGGCTGGGCACAGGTGGTAACGCGGAGTGCGACGGGTGCATCCAGACGCTGAACGTGAGCACTGGTGTCGCGACGACTCTGATTCAGCCGGGCAACAACGGAATTTCGGGCCTGGCGATCCATCCGACGACCGGCGCGATCTACAGCTGGGAATCGGATTCCACAAACGAGTTGTACTCGTTCGACCCCGTGACGGGTGTCCCAGACACCCTCTTCACGGGCCTTCCAATGCCCAGCAGCGGCACCGGCACCACGTTCAGCACGGGAGGCACCCTCTACGTCGCGGCAGACGAGGAGCTGTGGACGATCAATCTCACCACCGGCGCGCCGGCGATGATCGGACAGATGACCTTCACGGGCTTCCCGGCATTCAACTCGACCAGCCTGACCGTCGGGTCGATGGCCACGCGGCCGAGTGACGGCGTGGTCTTCGGCGTCCTCAAGGACGGGGGTGGGGTGAATAGCACCGTGGTCACGTACCTCGTGAGGGTCAACCTCACGACTGCAGAGATCACGAACGTGGGTCCTCAGACAGAGCTCATGGACGGGCTCGCGTACGTTCCCACGTCGGTGTTGCCGTAGCCGCATGCCCCCAGCCGTCGCTAGGACTCGTCCCGCGGGAACAGATCCGGGTTGTTCGTGAAGAGCCCGTCGGCGCCGAATGTGTAGAGGAAGTGCCACATCTCTTCCTGGAACGTGGGAAACGAATCCGCATCGCCGCCGCCGAACGTGTAGGGGATCACCGTGAGCCCCGCTGCGTGCGCCTTGGCGACCGCGTCCGGGAAAGCGACGAGGACATTCTTCGAGGGCCCGATCCCGGTCGCGAATTCCTTGATACGCTCGAATCCCTCCGGGGTGAACCAGACACGCTCGTCCGTGTCGGTCCCCATCAGAAACGTGGACGGCAAGTCGATCCCGAGGTCCTGCCGCATGATCCGCAGGCTCTCCGCACTGAAGGATTGGAGAAGCACGGGCGTCCCGGGCACGCCGCCCGGCACATCGAGTCCGTGCCGCTGCAGCTCGGCTTGCACCAGCCGCTCCATGTCGAAGCCCTGGTCGCCATAGACTTCCGGCGCCTTGGTCTCAGGAAAGATGCCGGCCCGGCCGCGCGCGATCTCGATGACCTCCGCAAACGTCGGGACCCGTTCACCTGCGAACCTCGGGTCGAACCAGGAGCCGGCGTCGAGCTGTTTGATCTCCGCCAGCGTGAACTCGCTCGCGTACCAGCGCCTCACCAACATCGTCCCACGGATCACCTCTTCGCGGAAGCGGTCCGGGAAGACTTCGGCGACGTTGGTCGTGCGCTCCAGGCTCAGGTCGTGGAGCGCGATGAGCACGCCGTCCGACGTGATCTGCAGATCGGGTTCGATGTAGTCAGCGCCCTGTTCGATCGCCAATTCGTACGCGGCTCGCGTATGCTCAGGGGCATAGGCTGACGCACCCCGGTGGGCGACGAGTATTCGGCCCGAAGACATGGTATCCCCCGAATCCGATGCACAGCCCACGCAAAGGGCCAGCACCGTGTAAGCGCCGATAGCACGGAACGGTCCGGTCACGATCCGCCTCCAGAAAGATGCTTGTGGAGCGGGGAAATTACCTCGCGGTGCGTCCCGTGGCGACCGCGACGCTATGAGCACGCCGCACGCCGACCAGGCTCGAGCGTCCCCCTCATCGTGAGGTAGGTGTTCCACTCTGCCTCTGTACCTGTAACCGCGGCGAGGGTCGAGGGCTCCCATCGGGCGCGGAGCGCCTCGAGCGCGGACTCCAGATATGTTGCGCACTGCGTGGCGGCGGCCGCCTTCGCTTGCGGCTTGAACAGGAGGCCGATGGCCATGACCGCGGTCGTCGCAGCACCCGCGGCGATGCTCACGGTTTGGGCCTGGTCGTCGTCCGATATCGCGACCGCCGCAACCGTACCAGAGAGTGGCAAGACCAGTCCAAGGATCGACAGCGTCGTGTTGAGGAAGCCTCCTTTGGCAGCCTCGGCCCGCCCGAGCTCAGCCTCGTACGTTTCGATGTAGTTCGTCACGCGACCGCTCAGGCTTCCGCTTCCCAGCGCCTGCATCGCCTCCGCTGGCGACGCGTACAGGTACGGATCCTCCTGCGTCAGGCGGTCGAGCCCCGGTGAGGCGAGCGAGAAAGGTCTCGCCGAGCCGCATGCAGCGGTCGAGAGAATCAGCAAGGCAATCGCAGCGAGTCGGGGTGCGACGTTCATGTTCATCTATCCTTGGGGGGGTGCGGGCTTCGGTATACTTGCGACGGCTCGATCGATGATCGAGGCCACGGTCGAGATCACCAGGAGCCAACTCACAAAAAGCGCGAGCAGGCTCAGCGACTCCGCTACGCCCGACGGGACCGGCAGGCGAGCCAGAGCGATGACGACCAATGGCACGAAGTACAGAATGCCGTTCCAGCGGCCCAGTTTGCTCATGCGAAGTCGCTTCATGCGGCCCAGGATGTATGAGTCCAGCACGTATTGGGTGAACGCGACGACGATGAGAAGCGGAAGGGCCAGCGGGATCGCCCCAGCCGAGGAGGCGCCCGCGAGGCCACCGGTGACGAACAGGAAGTCGGTGGAGTGGTCGAAGAGTTGGCCCGCCGACGACGCGGTCCCTCGTGCCCGGGCGACGATGCCGTCGAAGTAGTCCGTCGCGATGGCGAGGGCCACGAAAGCCGCTGGCCATAGCGGAGCGTCGAACGCCCACCGGGCGAACGCCAAGGCCGACGGCACCACGACGACGAGCCGCAGGCCGGTGAGCAGATGAGCCATCTACTTGTCGAACAGCTCCCGCTGGGCGCGACGCCAGAAGAGGAGCCCAATCAACGCGTTGAACAGGATGAAGAAGTTGTGTTGCACGAAGCCGAAGGCGGCCATCTGGCCCTCGTTCTCCGGGAACAAGATCACCCACGACGTGATGGCCGCTGCGCGCATGGGCGTCGGCACGGTGGCCGCGAAGAAGATCACGGGCAGGAAGCCGAGCATGCTGATGAACGATGCTTCGACGCCAAACAGCCCCAAGGCGATCGTATAGACGACCACGGCCGAGATGAGCGCCGGGGACCGCAGGAGGAAGAAGGCCCCGTAGTGCCACGGCTTCGCGAGCTTGAACGCGTGCAGGATGCGCTTGTCCCGTAGGCCGTTGCCGGGGAGAATCTTGCCGCGGAAATACGCGATCCAGACCACGAGGAAGATCGCCGCTCCAGCCGCGATGATCGGGATCAAGCCGAAGACCTCGGGCAGCGAATCCTGCGTGACGAAGAAGCCTATCGTGGCCCAGGTCAGCAGGTAGAACATCTCGCAGAACATGATGAACAGCATGACCGAACCGACTTCCCAACCGGGCACGTTGTCGCGCTTGTTGAGATAGTAGGCCATCGCGCCTTTCCCGATCTGCTCATTGAAGACCGAGATGATGTAGGCGCTCGCACGGATCGGCATGATGTCGCGGAACCGGATCTCCTTGATGAACCAATTGAGCGCCCGCGTCGTCACCAGCGTGTCGATCATGAAGTACAGGCCCGAGTAGGCCACCATCAGCAGCAGCCACGGGATCCACGCCACGTCGGCGAAGACGTCCGCGAGGTAGGTGCCGAACGGCACGCCCTCCCGGTCAGCGGCGCCTCGCAGGCGGAAGTACAGATAGACGAAGCACGCGATCGTGATCGCCCAGAAGACGGCCTGCTGCAGCCCGCTCGTCTTGCGTTTGCCCTGCGGGGCTCCCGCGTCGGGTTTTGGAGCTGCGCTCTCCGTCATGTCGTTCGCTCGGTCTAGGGTAGGATCTTCTGCAAGGTCTCGGACAGGGGCGTGAGGCGGATGCCCAACGCTTCGTCCGCGTTCTTCTCTACGACTTCGTCCGCCGTGATCACGTCGATAACCGTTGGCGAGATGCCGCCGCCCTTTACGCGGCTCATCACGGCCGCGCCCAGCTTCGCCAACCAGATCGGGGTGACGCCGAAGCTCAGCTCCTTCCCCGCCACGTCCGCGGCCCGCGCGAGCAGCTCCCGATAGGTGATCGACTCAGGACCGACGAGCTCATGGACGGCCGTGCCTTGCGGCAGGCTGCGGCAGATCCCGACGATGGCCCGGCTCAGGTCGTCTACATCCAACGGGCGCATCGAGTACCGACCGCCGCCGAGCAGCTTCGCCTTACCCTGCCCGATGGAGCGCGCGATCGAGGCGGCACCAGCCGTTCCGGGCCCGAGCAGGATCGGTGTGCGCACGACGGTCGAGGAGATCCCGGAGTCCATGACCACGCGCTCGGCCTCGCCCTTCGAACGCAGATAGCGGTTCGGGGAGGCCACGTCCGCGCCGATGACGCTGACCAGCACCATGTGCTGCACCCCCGCACGACGCGCTGCCTCGGCTACGGCGGCAGCCGTTCCCTCGTTCGCACTCTCGTACGACGTGCCGGGCCACTCGATGAGGATGCCCGCCAGATGGACCACGCAGGAGGCGCCCCTAAGAGCCTCGGACCACCCGTCGATATCCTCGTAGGAGGCGATCCGGGGCGCGATGCTCGGCGAGGCGGGCAGCGCCGTGGCGGCTCGCTCGGAACGGACGCCAGCGATGACGCCGAAGTCGTCGCCCACCAGGTGGGCCAGCAGATTCAGGCCCACGCTGCTGTTGGCCCCGGTTACGGCAATCGTCATCCGGGTATTCTAAGGGAAAGTGGTGGCAAAGCGATGCGCGCTGAGCGAGACTAGGGACCCCACGAACTGAATCGGGCCGCTCCATGCCGCTTGTAGCACACTCGAAACTGCCGACGTTCAGCGACCTGCGTGAGCAGGGGCACGACATGCTGTCCGTCGACCGCGCCGCGCACCAGGACATCCGAGAGCTGCACATCGGGTTCCTGAACATGATGCCGGACGCTGCGCTTCGAGCTACTGAGCGTCAGTTCATACGCCTCGTGGGCGGATGCAACCGGATCGCGCAGTTCTATGTCTACCCGTTCTCCCTGCCTGGCCTGCCCCGAGGCACCGAGACGCTCGACTACATCGCCCAGTACTACAGCACCTTCGAGGAGCTGCGAACCGAAGGCCTCGACGCGCTCATCATCACGGGGGCGAACGTTGAAAATCCCGACCTCTCCGTCGCCCCGTTCTGGGAGCCCCTCGTGGAGGTGGTCGAATGGGCCCAGGAGAACGTCACGTCAGTCCTGTGCTCCTGCCTGGCGACACACGCACTGGTGAAGCACCTGCACGGGATCGAACGTCAGCCGCTGCCCGAGAAGCGTTGGGGCGTCTTCAGCCACCGCGTCCTGGAGCCGAACCATCCCATGCTCCGCGAGATCAACACCCGCTTCGACGCCCCCCACTCACGCTACAACGACATCTCCCGCGCGCAGCTCGAGGCCGCGGGCCTCCACGTGCTCGTAGAGAGCGAAGAGGACGGCGTGCACATGGCCGCCAGCCCCGACGGGTTCCGCATCATCTACTTCCAGGGCCACCCCGAGTACGACTTCAACAGCCTGCTCAAGGAGTACAAGCGCGAGGTCCACCGCTTCTTGGAAGGCGAACTCGATGCGCCCCCGCCCTTCCCGGACCGCTACTTCTCGCCCGAAGCCTCGAAGCTGGCCCAGGATTTCGTCGAGCGCGCCACTCGCGCACGCGACGCGGGCGAGCCCCTCCCGGAGATGCCAGAGGCGGAGATCGAGGCACACCTCGACAACACCTGGGGGGATACCGCCAAGGCGATCGTGAACAACTGGCTCGGGCTCGTCTACCAGTTCACGAACTTGGATCGCAGGAAGGCGTTCATGGACGGCGTTGATCCGGACGATCCGCTGGGAATGGGCAAGGAGCAGTAACATGGCGGTCAAACTGGACGAGGCGCGCCGGGCCGAGCTGATCCGCAAGCTCCAAGGCTTCTTCGTGCAGGAGTTCGACGACGAATTGAGTGCGTTCCGCGCCGAGGCCATCCTGGACTTCTTCGTGGAGACCCTCGGTCCGTCCTTCTACAACCAGGGTGTCCAGGACGCGCGCATCTTCATGGCGCAGAAGTTGGACGACCTCGATGCGGAGATTCATGAGCGGGAGCGCGGGCAAGGGGCTCCCGGGCGCGCTACAGGATCACTGAACCCACTCGGACGAATCGCTCGAAGTGACGGTCGTACGTGAGGACGAGGGCCCCGACCCGCGCGGACGTCGCGGCGATCCATATGTCGTTGGTCGGCACCGGTGTGCCGGCTTCGCGCAGCTGGACGACCATTTCCGCGAACTGTTGGCTGACGGCATCGTCTACCGGGACCACGTCCACGAGCGGATGAGCCAGAAACCGGCGCAGCTCGGACTCGTTCTCGGAACGCCTGCCGCCCAGAATGAACCCGGTGCGGAGCTCCCCGAGCGTGACCGCTGGGACGCCGATCCACTCGGCTCGGTCGAGTAGGTCGACAATGTCCGGATCGCCCCGCATGAAGTGGCTGTAGGCCGAGGTGTCGAGGCAGTACCGACTCACCGCCACAGCTCGGGGTCGATCTCTCCGAAGGCCGCCACCGCCGCTTCGAACTCCTCGTGTTGCTTCTCGGTCCAAAGCCCGCTGAGGCGCGCCAACCCGTTCGAACGAACACCCGAGACGCCAAGCCCCTGCTCCAGGAGATCGATTACCGTCTGATTCATCGACGTCCCGCGCCGCTGCTTCTCCCGTTCGAGCGCTTCTCCAACGTCCGACGGAAGGTTCCTGACCGTAAGGTTCTTCATCGTACCTCCATTGCATTCACTACTTGCATTCTGTGAACGCATATACACGGAGTCAATGACGGCGGTTTCGGGGCGGGGACCATCCAAAGTTTGATCGCGGCGGCTGGGCGGTGACATGGCCTAAGGGAGCCGGGGCGGCCCCACGCCAATAGGCATACGAGCCGCCCTCCCGCTTCCGGCTAGGCAGGACGGCTCGCATGGCCCCGATTCCTACTGCTTGGCGAGCCTTACCGTGACGGTCGCCGGGGTGTCTTGGTCGTCACCGTTGAAGTCAAAGGAATCATCCGCGGAGTACAGTGTCGCGGCGGTGCTGGTCAGCTCCTGAATCGTGAGATTCGTAACGTCCCCAGGCAGCGTGAGCGTCAAGGTGCTCCCACTCACGCTGAAGGTGCCGTTGTCCACCTCAACGACCTGCTGTGGATCGGTCGTGCTGAGCGTGTACGTCAGGTCCGATCGAAACTCGACCTCCCCCGAGAATCCCTGTGAAATGAGCTCCTCGGAGTCTCCGGGGGGAACCGACGTGAACGTCAGCGCCGTAATGGTCCAACTTCCGAGCATGTCGGCAACGGTCGCCGCCACTCCGGTGGGATCGTCGCCCCCACAACCGCTTGCACTCAGCACGACAAGGGTCGTGAGGAGTGCACTGAATCGTGGCTTCATGGTCCTTCTGGTTCCTGCGGACTGCATTTTGGGATCTCCCGGGTAACGCGAAAGGGGCGTAAGGGGAGAACCATAGCGCATATCAAGCCATTGCCAGGCAGCGGTCCTCGTAACCTCGGACTTGACGCTTCCTGAAAGCCCAACAAGTACGTAGGTTCTCGCTCGTACGGGACGTGGCGCAGCTCGGTAGCGCACCTGAGCCGAGCGGCTGGGAAGGTCGCCACAGCCCGAGACGGTGGTTCCGCGAGACGAGCGAGGATCGCGAAGCGACCGCAGCTCCATGGGGTTCAGTGGCTAAAGAAGTATCTTCTCGCTCGTACGGGACGTGGCGCAGCTCGGTAGCGCACCTGAATGGGGTTCAGGGGGTCGCCGGTTCGAATCCGGCCGTCCCGATCAACGGTCCGCGGTGACGTCAGTCGCCGCGGACCTTCTTTTTGTCCCTCCGATGAGAACCGCCTGCTAAGTCTACCGCCGGTTCGAGCGGAGCGACCCACAGGGGTGCTCGAGGCCCGCCTGTCCGGTCGCGAGACCATCGAGCGCAGCGAGATGAATCCGGCCGTCCCGATCGTGGGTCCGCGGTGACTTCGGTCGCCGCGGACCCTTCTTCTTGTCTCTGCGGATGAGAACCGCGTGCTACGTCTACCGCCGGTTCGCCGCACGAGGCCTCCGAGCTGGCGCCCGGTCATATCGGCCAGGTGGAGTCTGTCGCCCAGCGACGCGCCCTTCATCGCCACCGCTACCACGGCGTCCTGGCTCCGAATCCTGACCGAATTCAGGCAGCATATCCGTGATATTCGACAGAGACCCGACGGGCTGATCTATGTGCTCACCGATGACGAGGGAGCGCTGCTGAGGATCGAGCCGGTCGACTGAGTCAGACGGTGCTTCGGCTCCTGGGCTAGCGGAGCGTGATACCTAACCCAACCTCGTAGACTGTCGCGATCACGTCGTCGATGACGATGCCATCCACATGCACGTCGCCGATGGCCGAGACGTGGGTGCCAAGATTCGCCGTCAGCGCGAACCACCGCATGATCCCGATGTCGAATCCGACCCCGAACGTGAGGCTGGACCCTGTGCGCTCGGTCGTCACGGGCTCGCCGGGCGTCGACTCCACTGTAAACGTCCCCCGGGCAAGGCCGGCGCCGCCCTTGAGGAAGAACCCGCTTCGGCCCACGTACCAGATCACGATCGGCCCCAACGTCCCGTTCTCGGACTCGACCGGCGCCGCGCCAGGAGCCAGAACGAGATCGGAGGAACGCAGCACGAAGATCTCAATGCCCACCAAGACCCGCGGCGAGAGCGCCCCTCCCGCCCGAAGAAGGTTCGAAGGGCCGTAGGCTACGGTCACGTTCTGGCACCCCGAGCAGGTGTTGCGAACCGTTCCGGTGCCGACCCCACCCTCGAGCCACAAGCCGCCGCGAACCGCCCCCTGGGCCGTCGCGTCGTGGGTCGTGCACGAGAGGGCGATCAACGCCACGACAATGGGGATCCCCATCCCGTCGATGTTCATCATCTCGACGAACCAGGCCTGCCCCTCGCGAACGTCCAGGTCGCGTACACACGGGTCTCGAGGTACGAACGGTGGTCCTTGGGAAGGTCTTCGTAGTAGCTGCGGCGACGATCTCCGCTCACGTAGGCGCCGATACCCAGCTGGCTCGTAATCGGAATCGTCAGGTCGAGCCCCGAGAAGAAGATGTTGTGATTCGCGGGCGCGCCGCTGACCGAGCGCAGATACCGGGCCCGATTGTAGAGCGAGACGTACGTCGTGCCCGCTCGCTCGAGGGCGACCTCGAAGATGACGCCCACGCCAGGTCCGAAATCGATCGTACGCTGTCCGAGCCCGGCGTCCAGCGCATCGATCGCGCCCAGCATCACCACGTCTCCCGCAAGGTGAGTTCTCAGGTGCAGACCGCCCGGTCCGGTCCGCCACCGGGATTGGAGGCCGATCTCGAGAGTCTGCTCACCGAAGTGGTACACCGGATTGCTGACGTAATCGAAGCGTTGACTGACCACGAGCTGGTGCTGTTGCCAGTTGTTCCTATCGGTAAGCTCCTTGCCGTAGAGGCGGCCGACGGCGCGCAGAATATTGATTCCTCCGCCGTCCGGGCTCACCTGAGCGAGAAGACTGATGACGTCGAACGGCGCCCGAGGCTCCGTCTCGAAGAGGTCGCCGTACGCGATGTCCAGGAGCAGCGTCGGCGAGCTGGTCGGGCCGGCCGGGGACCCGTATTCCCGAACCCGCCGCCCGCCGACCTTGGCGCGGAATAGGTACGACTCGGGGAGCCGGTCGGCGGGGTTGACCCCCTGTCTGGTCCACTGCCCACGCACGAGACGGTTGAGGCCCCCCACCGGATTGACGAGCAAGGCGCCGATCTCGCGCCAGATTCGTTCGCTTCCGTCGGATTCCTCGTCGAGAATGACGGTCGAGACCCGGTGGAGAATCTCACCGATCGCGACGCCGCCGAGTCCGCTCATCCAGAAATCGTTCAGTGAGGGCAGCCAGATCTCACCGAAGAACTCCCACGTCCACGCGCCTAGGAACGCGATGGGTATCGATTCCCAGTAGTTGAGGCAATTCGCGCGGGCGGCCTCGACGTAGAGGCTGCCTTGGTAGGGATGGGTAAACATGTTGACGGTGAACTGGGTCTCGTCCCATTGCCATCCGTACTCCAGGTTCCGAGACCATGTCTCGAAGTTCACACGCGAGTCCCTACTACGGACCAACCACGCGTCGGTGCGATTCATGAGGAGGTTCAGCCCGAGCGCCTGACCCACGGCGACCATCGTCTGCTTGTCTTCGCACGAAGCGACGGTCGGCCCCGAGCGTGGAGCGGTTACCTGAGCCGTGGCCGGGCCGGCCACGCACAGAAAGGTCGTGACTACGCAGAGCCAGGAGCTGGACAGACGTGTCACCGCTGAAGCATCACCTTGTTAAAGGACATGCTGGGCATGGGTCATCTTGAAGGTACGGCCCAAGGTTGGCTGACGCTGTCTGGAGATGGTCGGTCACGAGTCGCCGGTTCGAGCCGAGCGACAAGCGTGTTCGTCCGAAGGCCAGACCGCTCACTCGCGAGACGAGCGAGGATCGCCGCAGACGACCCGCAGCTCAATCCGGCCGTCCCGATCACGACGAGCTCGCCATCGCGGCCTAACCGCTCCATGAGTTGGACCTGACATGGATCTGAGGCCGTCCCGACGTTCGGGGCGACCTCGTTCTTTAGGATGGAGTGCGGACCCCCCGATAGGCCGCGAACGAGACGTTTAGTCGACCGCCCATTTCGTGATAGGTCGCGACCACGGCCTTGTACGCCGTAACCTCTGACTTGTACGTAGCAGCGTTGTAGCCACGCCGGGCCTCACTCTTATAGTGGAGGGTCAGGCAAATCTCGCCGAGACGTCGAGCCGCATCTGCCACTTCCCTGGCATAGGCTTCCAGGTCCGGAACGAACGGGTGATCAGAGAGCGGCGCTCCGCTCTGGCGATGCTTCGCCAGCGCATCAGCTGCCAGAATCAAGTCTCCGTGGATACTCCGGAGTGAGTCCTGATAGGCCCGGTAGTCGAGGGCTTCGAACAGGCCGGGAATCGGAAGAACCTTGCGGAACGAGAACTTGAAGGTCCGTTCATGAATGTCGAAGTACTGACGGAGCAGCTCATGCACCCGCACTGCCTCTCCGCCCACAAAGTCCACCGAGGACGGCCGAGGTGCCGCGTTAGCGTCTTGCATGTCAGGTCGGCCAGCGCCTATCCGAGCACGACTCGGACCCGGTGCTCGAGACCGTCGTCGGCGAGGGGCACGGGCCCTCCTGCTTGAAGCGAAGTTCCGTCGAGACTGACGCTGGATACTCCCCGACAGACCCCGTTCGGATTCTCGACCTCGATCCGATAAAGGGTCTCGCCATGGCGGTAGTCGATCTCGAAGCCTTTCCATTCTCGGGGAACACACGGATCGATGAGGAGCGTGGAGCCGCGCTTTCGGAATCCGAGAATCGACTCCACACCCGCCCGGTATAGCCAAGCCGCGGCCCCAGTGTACCACGTCCATCCTCCCCGCCCCACGTTGGAGGGTGCGGAGTAGACATCTGCGGCGACTACATAGGGCTCCACCTTGTAGCGGTGAGCGCTCGCACGTCGACTCGCATGCCGAATCGGGTTCAGCAGGTCGAAGAGATGGAAGCTCTTGTCTCCCTCGCCGAGCTGAGCAAAGGCCATGACCGACCAGATCGCCGCGTGGGTGTATTGTCCACCGTTTTCACGGATGCCGGGTGGGTATCCCTTGATGTATCCGGGATCCAGAGGCGTCTCATCGAACGGCGGCGAGAAGAGCAGCAGCAACTGGTCCTCCTCGCGGACCAGCCGGCGTGCAACCGACTCCATGGCCTGGCGCGCGCGTCCCTCATCGCCCGCACCGGACAGGACCGCCCACGACTGTGCAATCGAGTCGATCTGGCACTCGTCGTCCTCAGCCGACCCTATGGGCGTCCCGTCA
>Ga0224497_10001771_pt1 | contig 13369 bp, 9 predicted proteins | sample SF_Jul11_sed_USG_4_FD_167970 | JGI IMG/M metagenome (GOLD analysis project Ga0224497, IMG submission 167970) | Sediment microbial communities from San Francisco Bay, California, United States - SF_Jul11_sed_USGS_13 | ecosystem: Environmental > Aquatic > Marine > Sediment | place: USA: California... | reverse complement strand
ACCGAACTGATTGTCCTCGGGCTCGATCGCCGCGTAATGGGCGTTGCGCGTCCACCAGAGCGGTTCGGTGAAGAACGGCTCGAAATAGTCCGGCGGCAGATCCAGAGCGCGCGCATAAATCGGCAGCATGGCGTGTCCAAGCCGTCCCATCGCGGTCTGATACGCAATCATGGCCTCGCGAAACTCGGGCATGCCTTCCGGCCACTGATTCGGGCCAACGAAGCGCAGACCCGCCTGAATCGCCGGGTCATCGGCAGGCCGCTCACGCGCTAGCGCGATAACCTCGTTGAGGTCCTTTTTCGTGTTCTTGTGCACGGTCGCCGAGACGTACATCGTCGAGCGCGGCGGGATGTAGCCGACCGTGTTCTCGTTGATGCGCAGGCGCAATTTTTCCTCGTCGGGCAACGCAAAGAACTTCTCGAGCTGGTCGTAGCCGTGCTCGATGACGTCGCGCGGCACAGCATGGTTGACGACTACGTAAAAACCTACGTTTTCCTGCGTGTAGCGCAGCGTCTCGGCGAGCTCCTCGGCTGCCGACTCGTCGCCGGCGAGATAGTCGCCCAGATCGAGAACTGGGATGTCTCGCTTGCTAGCAGCCGATGGGGTGACGGGATTGTGCACGTAGACGGTATCCGCTGGATTACTCGACGAAGACTCCGCGAATATTACTTGCAGATCAGACGCGCTGCACGTGCGAGTGTTAGCCTTGCTCGAGCTCCAGCAGGCGCTGCTTGCGCCAGAGGCTGCCGCCGTAGCCCGTCAGGCTGCCATTCTTGCCGATCACTCGATGGCAGGGAATCAGGATCGCAACACGGTTAGCGCCATTCGCGCGCGCGACCGCGCGCGTCGCGGTAGGCTGGCCAAGGACCTGCGCGATATCGGCATAGCTGCGGGTCTCGCCATACGGAATCTCCAAAAGCCGATCCCAGACGGCCCGCTGAAATTCCGTGCCGGGCGCCTGTAACGGCACGTTGAACCGTTGCAGCCGCCCAGCGAAGTACGCATCGAGCTGCTCGCTCAGAACATCGAGCGCAGGCGCATTACCCGGCAAAAACCGACACTGGAGCCGCAAGGCGAGCGTCTTGAGCTGGCGCTCTAACATGCGCCGGTCAGCGAACTCGAGAAAGCAGACTTTCGTTCCGACCGCGCCGGCAAGCATCGGCCCGAGTGGCGTTGTGACACGCCTCAGAATGACGGTTGCGACTTTTCCCGAGGCCGTCGGCGAAGCACCAATCAGGCCGCGAACGGCGGCGTTGAATCCGCTCAGCGACTCGTAACCATGATCGAGCGCGGCCGAGACGACGCGGTCGCCCTCGCGAATCCGCTCGAGCGCCGTGCCGAGCCGCCGGGCTCGGGCGTAAGCATGAAACGTCATCCCGTGATGAGCCTTGAACCAGCGGCGCACGCGATCAGGATGCACGCCGAGCGCGCGCAGATCCTCATCTGTCCAACGTCGAGCGGGATCTGCGTCCACGGCCTCGATGAGCTCTCCGAGCCACGCCGGTGTCTCGCCGGGCACCTCGAGCGGGTGGCATCGCTGACACGCCCTGTAACCCGCAAACATCGCATCGCGCGCCGTTCGAAAGAACTCTATATTTTCGGGCTTGGGTTTGCGCGCCGGGCAGCTCGGCCGACAGAATATGCCCGTCGTGCGCACGCCCGTATAAAACACGCCGTCGTAACTCGAATCGCGCGAGAAGAATGCATCCATGAGAGTGCCGGTTTCTGGTAGGCTCGCTGCGTTCATGGGCCTACGATGCGCGCGAGCCGCGTCGAAATCCACCGAAAAATTCGCACCGAATTTTTCCCGCCGAGGTACAGACAATCAGGAGGAGCGCAACTCGATGACGAACAAGGTATGGGGTATTTATCTATCGGGTGAGATTCACAGCGACTGGCGCGAACAGATCGTCGGCGGCTGCGGCGAGAAACAGCTGCCCGTCGCGTTCTCGGGACCTGTGACGAATCACGACGCCAGCGACATGGTCGGCGTCAATATTCTCGGTGCGGAGGACCAGGAGTTCTGGCGCGACCACAAGGGCGCAAGCATCAACGCGATTCGCACGTCAGCTCTGATCGGCGCGGCCGATGTCGTCGTCGTGCGCTTCGGGCCCAAATACAAGCAATGGAACGCAGCCTTCGACGCAGGCTATGCGGCTGCGCTCGGTAAGCCGCTCGTGATTCTCCACGACGAGGAGCACAATCACGCGCTCAAGGAAGTCGACGCAGCCGCGAACGCCACGGCGCGCACGCCCGCACAAGTCGTGGAGATCCTCGACTACGTTATCAACGGCTAGCCCGGATATCTCACCGGGACTCCGGATGATGGCGAAGAACAGGAAGCCTTGGGCGTCGGGTCGGACTGAGAGTCATAGCCTCCCTATGGCTCGAAGGAAACCCAAGCTCAAGGGCGCCTGGACGAGCCAGGGCCGGAGTAGGGAGCAAGCGGCCGACACGATTTACGTTGCGCCGACTGAGAATCCGGTCCAAATCCTCTTATCGACTCCAAGTACTCGCGCTCAGCGCGGCGACCGCCTGGTGAGATAGCCCGGCTAGAAGATCTCGGCGAGAAAGTCTCCGAGCATCTGCCACGAGCGCCGGGTCGCCGACTCGCTGTACTGAAAGCCGTTGGCCGGATCTTGGGCCTGCGGATTCGTAAACGCGTGCAGCGTGTTACCGAAACCGTGAATCTGCCAGTCAGCACCGGCCTCGGTCAGCTCCGTCGCGAGCGCGACGACCTGATCGGGCGGGGCCATCGGATCGCCCCAACCGTGCAGCGCAAGCACTTTCGCCGTGATCTTGTTGCCGCTCGTGTTGCCCGGCGGAAAGAAGAGCCCGTGGAAGCTTGCGACACCGAGCACGTCAGCGCCGGTGCGCGCGAGATCGAGCACGCAGAGGCCGCCGAAGCAGTAGCCCATGGCTGCAACCCTGGACGCGTCGACTTCATCTTGGCCGCGAGCGACCTCGACGGCGAGCTGCATCCGGCTCTGCAGCAGCGCACGGTCGCCGAGAAACGGCTGCATGAGCTTGGTGTTCTCCTCGGGGTTGGTGCCGCGAATGCCCTTGCCGTAGAGGTCGAGGGCAAAGCCAGCATAGCCGAGCTCGGCCAGATCGCGGGCGCGATCCTGCTCGAATTCGCCGGCGCCGCCCCAGGCATGCGAAACCACCACACCCGGGCGCGGCCCGGAGATACTGTCGTCCCACGCGAGGAAGCCCTCGAAATTCTCGCCATCCTGGCTGTAGTCGATCGTTCTCGTTTGTATGGTCACTACGCGGCTCCTTGAGACCGGACATCGGTCGAAGGCGCTTATTATTCGAGTTTGTGCGGCCGCTGCAAGCGCTGAAGTCGGCACCAGCCCGATGCGATCCGGGGCATCACCTCAGACTTGGTGCGTGACACGTGCGGACCATCCGACGCGGGCTCATGCCCCCCACTGGCAGAATCCGGCGAATGCGCGACAGCGAGCAACAGAAACGCGCGATCCTGAAGACGCTGAAAAACCTGCCGCCAAACCCGGACGGCGTGAAGAGAATCCGGTTGAATAGGCAGCCGCTCAAGAGAACGCCGACTCGAAAACCGTCGGCGTCGGCGATCGACTAGTAGCTAACGATAGCGCCGACCGCCGCCCGTGGGTTGCTGAAACGGGCTCCCGGAGCCGTAGCGTTGCTGGATTCGCTCCTGCAGGAACGCCTGCTGCTCGAACAAGCTCGTGCTCGGCAACAACAACACCTCATCTCCCGGGCTCAAGCCCGCAACGATCTCGCTGTACTGCAGGTCCGTAAGCCCGGTCCGCACGGCCAGCGGCGTGGGCTCCCCGCCCCGCATCGCGATGACCCAAAAATCACCGCCGAACTCATAAGCCGCGGTCGCGCGGCTAATGCCGGGGCCGCCACCCATGCCGCCACCAGTGCCTTGCCGGCGGCTGCGTGCCTGCGCGAGAAGGGCCTGCTCGTCCGCTGTCAACGCCTCGCCGTTACGCTGCTTCATGAACAGCGCGCGAATCTGCTCCTGACCGGCGGGCGACCGTGAGGCCCCGCCCGCCACCGCACTGAGATCGCCAAGCTGACCGCGCAGATCCTCCTCGGGAAGCCCGAGCATCGCCGCCGTGGCGGTAATATCGTCCGGCACGCGTAATGCCATTGTCGGGATCGTCGGAACGGACTCGCGGCTCGCAATCTGAATTTCGACCTCGGCGTTCATGCCGGGCTTGAGAAGATCGCCACGATTCTGCAGCCGAATCAATACGGCGAACCGCGTGACGTTTTGCTCGAGGATCGCCTGCGGCTCGATCTTGAGCACCGTGCCGTCGAAGGGCTGATTCGGATAGGCCGCGACCGTGACACGCGTGGTCATGCCGGGCCTGATCTTGCCGATGTCGATCTCGTCGACGAGCGTGCGCACTTGCACCGAGCTCAGATCCGCCATGCGCAATATGACGCTGCCGCCGGCGACATCCCGCGTCGGTGAGGAAATCACCGTGCCCGGCTCGACGCGCCGCTCGATGATCGTGCCCGTGATCGGCGCGCGCACTTCCGTGTCGTCCATCGCAATGCGCGCGTTCTCGAGCGCGACCTCCTTGCCGATGACATCGGCCTCGGCGTTTGCGAACTCGAGCTGACTCTGCTCGAAATCGGTTTGCGTGAGCGTGCCCGTCCCATAGAGCGTCTCGGCACGCTCCATCTGAGTCTGCGCGATTCCACGCCGTGCGCGCGCGGCGACAAGCGCGGCCTCGGCCTCGGCAAGCTGGTTGCGAGGGGTGCGCTGATCGACTTCGACGAGCAGGAACCCGGCCTCGACAACGTCGCCGGTCTCGGCATGGATCGCAAGGATTTCGCCGGACGCCTTGGATTTGACCTCGACGAGCGTTTCCGGCTCGATGACGCCGGCAGCGTCGACAGTCACTTCGATCGGGCGCGTCTCAACCGGGGCAGTCTCGTAGATCGACGCCTCCGATGCCGGCTCCGTCTCGGTGCAAGCCGCCAACGCGGTAACTGCAGCCAGTACTATCGCTAACCGCGCTGTCATTCAGTGACTCCGTGCCACCGTTGGCTCATCCGTTTCAATGCTGCCGTCGCGCAGAACGATCCTGCGCCTTGCGTGCGCAGCAACATCGGGCTCGTGCGTCACGAGTATGATTGTGTGCCCCGCCGCGTGCAGGTCATCGAACAACGTCATGATGTCCACGCTCGTAACCGAATCCAAGTTTCCCGTCGGCTCGTCGGCTAGCAAAATGCTGGGGTCCGTCACCAGGGCTCTGGCAACCGCCACTCGCTGGCGCTGACCGCCCGACATCTCGCTCGGGCGATGGCCCATCCGATCGCCGAGGCCCACGCGCTCGAGGGCAGCCTCGGCCCGCCGCAATCGCTCCTGGCGTCTTATACCACCATAGATCAGCGGCGTCTCGACGTTATGCAAGGCATTCGCGCGCGGCAACAGATTGAAAGTCTGAAATACGAAACCCACTTCCTTGTTGCGGATCCGGGCCAACTCGCGGTCGCTGAGCTCGGAGACGAGCTTGCCGTTGAGCCAGTACTCGCCTTCATCCGGCGTATCGAGGAGGCCGATGAGATTCATAAGTGTGGACTTGCCTGAGCCCGACGGGCCCATGATCGCAACATACTCCCCGCGCTCGATCTTGATATCGACACCACGCAGTGCGTGTATGACCTCGCCGCCCATATCGTAGCGACGCTGCAGGTTCAGCGTGGCGATCATGGCTTGCGCTTGGGCTTCTGTCATGGAGAGTTCGACCTGCAACGGCCGTAGTGGGTTCCTGCCGCCATACGGCGACCAGTGCCTGCAGCACCGTGCCGTTCCTGCTCAACCGCCGGTTATCCCCTCTTTATGACTGCCCATAGCAATACCCTAGTCGGCGGAGCCGCTGGGTGCTGTAAGCAATTGTTACGGCTGTTGTGCGGGTCCCGCCGCGATGCGGCAACCAGCGGCTAGGGTGTAGCAGCTCGGCTCAGGCGCCGATAGTACTCGGCGACGGCTTCCTGATAGGCCTCGGCGACCTGCACAGGCGCCTCGGTCCGCACGCCCGTCTCGGCCAGTCCCGCGCCTTCGCCCGCGAGCTGTAGCTCTAGCTGCTCGATGAGATTCAGCATAGACAGGTATTCCTGCTCGATGAGCTCGGGGTTGCCCGGCAGCCCCTGTCGCAGTTCCGTTGCGAGCCGCCGTAGCGCCTCGAGCTCGTCTGCCGTGAGGCCGTCGTCACGTAACTGTGTGCCGAGTGCGATGAGCTCGGCGCCCGCATCCTCGAGCGCGTCCTCGAGGCGCTCACGCGTTTCGGGATCGAACGTCGCAATGCTGCGCGGATCCCATGCGCCCAGGCCGCTGCGGCCGCGATTGTAGATACCGCCGCGCGCGCCGCCGCCTGGAGTTGCGTTGTTGCCACCGTAGGCACCGCCAGCCTGACCACCGTCCTGTGCAGCCTGACCCGGCTGACCCTGCTGACCCGGCTGTCCCTGCTGACCCGACTGACCGGGTTGCCCTTGCTGACCCGGTTGGCCCGGTTGTGAGCTAGGCAGCGCATTAGCGAGATCGCGGCGCAATGACTGCAGTTCCGCGACGAGCTCGGCCGTCGGATCGAGTTCCGGCTGTACGCCTTCGCGCGCCTCGCGCATTGCTACAGCGAGCGCTTCCTCGGTCGCCTCGCGCAAGTCGTTCAACGCATTGGTCGTGACGCCCTCGAGCGCGGCGGCTTCGGCGGCCGCACCGCGACGAATTCGGTAAGCGGCTGTCGACAAGCGTGCACCCACCTGGGAGCGCTGCAGCTCGCCGAGTGCCCGCTGGAGCTCGTCGCTCGCCGTGGGCGTCTCATCATCGAACTGCTGTGCGACACGCTGAATCTCTGCCTGCAGCGCCTCGAGCTCCTCCGACATCGCCCATTTGCGCTCGGATAGCTCGTAGGCCTCTTCGGCGCTCAGCGGGTTGACGAGGAAGCCCTGCTCCTCGCGCCCCTGTAACGCCTCGCGCGCAACCTGCTGCAGCTCCGCTTCGGTCTCGCGCTGCTCCTCGAAAAGCGACTGAGATCGCTCGGACAGATCGGAAAACGCCTCTTGCACTGCAGCCTGGCGCTGTGCCGTCATCTGCTCGAGTGCGCGGTCGAGCTGACGTCGCGCCTCCTCGATCGCCCGACGCATCTGCTCGGGCGTCATCTCCTCGCCACCCTGACCGCTTGCGCGATTCATGGCCTGCAGCGCGCTCTCGAGCTCTTCGAGCGCCTCGGCTGTGCCCTGCTGACCCTGACCGCCCTGGGCAGATTGGCCCTGCTGACCGGGCTGGCCTTGTTGACCCTGTTGGCCCTGTTGGCCCTGTTGGCCCTGCTGACCTTGCTGACCTTGCTGACCTTGCTGCTGCTGATTCGATGCCTGGCGTTGCAGCTGCTCGAGCTCGCGGCGCAACTCCTCGGTCTCGCGGCGCAGCTGCTCCTGCTGCCAGCGCTCTTCCTCGGTCAGGCCACGCTGATTCGCCTGGCGCGCGAGGTTTTCCTGTCGCCGCGCTAGCTCCTGGAGTTTTTGAATCGCCTCATCGACTCCCTGTTCCTCAGAGCTCTCGTTGAATGCGACGGGTGCCTCGGTCTCGTACTGATTCTTCTCGAGATCCATCTCGAGCTCGAAGAGCTCGGCCAGGTCGCGGCCCGCGAAGCCACCGCCACCGCCGCCACCGCCTTGCTGGAAGGCAACCTGAATATCGGTGAACACGGACTCGGCCCGCAGAAGATGCTGAAGTGCCGCCTGCTCCGACGGTACGGCGTCATCGAACTCGGTCTCGGCCAATTGCTCGGCCGCGGGGTCCATCGCCTCGGCGGCGCTCTCGAGCGCTTGCACGAACGTCTGAATCTTCTCGTCCGCACTCGTGAGCTGGCGTGCGCGCGTACGTGAGGCTAGCGTGCGAGCCTGCTCAGCCAACGTGCGCTGCAGCTCCGCAAGCAGCGCGCCGTTGTCCTGTATCTGTTGCTCGTCCTGAAAGCCCGTCTGCTCGTCTTGCTCGCGGACCAGGTTCCAGGTTGCGACGAGGATCTCCTTCTGGCGTTGCGAGATCTCGTTCTGCTCGCCGCCGCCGCCACCGCCGCCGCCACCGCCGCCGGCCATCGACTGGGAGAAACTGCGGTCGAAGGGCTGAACCTCGATGAAAAACAGGTCTGTGCGCGACGAGGCATCGCGATCGAAGGCCTCGACGTAGTAAGAAACCACGTCGCCGGGTGCGAGGGCCGATGCCTGCGGATCCTGGTCCTCTGCCTCTTGCGGCGCCTCGAGATCCAGCTCCTCGGCATTGATTATGTCAAATAAATTCGGCGCGGCGCTCGAGGCGAGCGGCGTTCGCTCCGCGCGAAGCTCCTCGAGAAACAACACTTCTTCAGTCAGTGAGTAATCGCCGTCGGCCTCGAGCGCGGCGACCTGCCATTCGCCGCCGTTGATGGCGTAGTTGAGCTCGAGGCGATCGACGTTGAAATCGTCGGTAGCTTCGACTCGCACGAGCACTTCCTCGATGTTGCTCGCGCGCCAGTCACGGCCGGGCTTGACAACTTTGACGACAGGCCGGTTATCAGCCTGCACGTCGATAAAATAGTTATCCGTAAGCTGCACGGGTGCAGCGTTGAACGACGTGGCAATGTGGTACTCACCCTCTTCCTGGACTGTGAGCACGGCTGTCGCCGTGGCACCGGCCGTTGTCATCGTCACGGATTCGCCGTTGACGACGAGCGCGGCATCACCGAGCGGCTGATCGGTCGTGATCTCGATCTCGACCTGGGTACCCTCGACCGCCTCGATGTCACCGCCAGGATCTTCCGTGCGTGTTTCCCGACGCGTCCACTGCGGATAGTGATACGTCAGCCGCACGTTACTGACGCGCGGTAGATCGACGACCTCGATCTCGTACTCGGCGCTGCGCACGCCGGCAGCCTCGACGTAATAACGCAAGGGCTGACGAATACCGAAGAACCGGAACTCGAACTCACCGCCGGCTTCGTCCATCACGGCGCTTTCCCATTCACCATCCCCGAACTGCGCGAACACAGTAGCCTCAGCCGGATCGAAGCCCTCGGCCTGCGCCTCGACGAATAGATCACCGCCGCGACGGACGGCGCCGTCACCGGGCGAAACGGCAACGCGCTGCGGCGGCAGCGTATCGGACAGCGCCCAGCCGGCCCACAGATGCCGTACGCCGTAGCGCCAGTTGTCCGGGCCGAATGCTGCAAACCAGGTAAGTGCGAGAACCGCGAGCCCGGCGGCAATAGCCGGCGTTGATATCTCCCAATTGCGCACCTTGAGCGCGACCGGTATTCGACGCGCAAGACGCAGTGCGTCTTCGGCGAGGAGCCCGAGAAACACCGACGGTCCTGACGCATCGTCGCTGCGTTGGGTCAACTCTCGATAGGTTTCTATGCGCCCGTCGAAATCCGGTGCGCGCCGCTCGATATCTGCGACACCCTCGGTGCGCTTGAGCTTACGCAATGGGAAGACGAGCAGGCCGACCGCCACGCCGGCAAGCGCGAGCAATAGCACGACGCGGGCGCTGATCATGACCGAGTCGGCAAAAGCCTGACGCGTACCGATATAAACGGCTGCCAGTGTAAGAACTAGCGCGGTTACGGCGAGCACAGCCACGCCCCGAGCGACGATCAAAGACTTAAGTCGCTTTCGGAACTCGCCGAGATAGGCTTCGAGTTGGGTCCGTGCGCTCATGCTGCTATACCTCTCCGCACCCTAAGATGCCAGTTTCCGACCCAGGATTCCACGACTACGACCACAATCAGCAAACTCATAACCCAGGGCCACAGCGGCGTCGGCTCCGCTGGCGCGAGCTCGAGATCCGCAGCAGCACCGCTCTGGGCCGTCCGGGCGTTGAGATTGAGCCAGCGCTCTACGGCATTGGGTTCCACAGACGTCAGGTCTGATTCATTAGGATCCAGATTAACGGCCACAAGCTCAGTCACACCGCCACCCAGGACCTCGTAGAAGCCGATCCGATCCAGTAGCACGTCGTTACCGGAGCCTGCCGCGGCGATGCCGAGCGCGGCGTCGCCGTCAGGATCGAAGATTTGCCCACCGGCGAGCCCCACGGCGCGCGGCGACAGGGTCGTGCCGAGCTGCGCCTCGGTTTGAACCGTGAGATCTCCGGCCAGATACGCGGTCACGCCAGCAACGAGCGGCACGAATACGGGCAGCACCGGCAGATCGTTCCACGCTCGATCGAGTGACGACGCAAACAGCACGACGCGGCCCTCGCCGAGCGCGTGGTCGATCAACAGAGGTGCGCCCTGTTCGAGCTCGGCCAGGATTTGGTCGCCGTCCTGGAGCTCCAGCGCGGTATATCGAAAGAACTTCGCCATGCGCAGTTCTTCGGTCCCGGCCATGGCCGGATGACCATTGTCCATCGACCCGACGATAGTGAACGCATCAGCGCCAGTTCCAAGCTGCGTCGTACTGCTGAACTCGTGGCCCGTTACGGGGACGACGTCGAGGCCACCAGAGCGCTGGCCTAGCGCGAGGAACAGCGCGCCACCACCGGCAACGTGCTCGCGCAGGTCCTCGCTTTCAGCCTCCCCCAGTACGCCGGCATCGGCAACCACGACGAACGCATAGTCGCCGAGGTTGCGCTCGGCGATCGCCGCTGGCGCGACTGGCTCCACGGTCGTCAGCGGTCCGCTCACAGCCTCGAGCGCTGCGGTAAGAAACAACGAATCCCGCGCGCGCGGGTCCGCGCTAACGAGCAGCACCGAGCGCGGCTCGGGCCGCTTGACGACGATATATCGCCGATCATCCGCCGCAAGATCGTCGCCAGGGTCGAGAAAGATCTCCACACGATTAGCGCCGGCGCTGAGCTCGGGACTCTCGAAGCTCACAGTGATCGTCCCGTCCGGCGGGACGATCACGGGCAGCTCCGCGACCCGGCTGCCATTGAGCTCGAGCACCGCGTTGCGCGGCACAGGCTGTGTGCCGAAGCTACTCAGACTGGCGCTGACCTGCTCGGCGCCCGCCTGCCAGACGATGCTCTGCACGGCCCAGTTTGCATCCCCGGGCTGTGAAACGTCGTGCAGCTGGAGCTCGAGTGACGTTTGCGCTGCGAGCTCGGCGAAGCGCGTGGGCATCGAGGATTGCTGTAGATCCGTAACGACATGCACGACCGTCGCAAGCTCGATGCCGCGCAGCATTCGATCGACGGAGCCCATGAGTTCACCGTAGTCGGCGCGCGCGAACGCGGGCTCGAGCGCGTTGATGCTCTGACGCACGCTTGCTGCATCGAGCGTCGGGTCGCTCAGCGCCTGCGCACCCCGGCCCATAGCAATCACTTGGAGCAAATCACCTGATGGCGCCGCGTCGACAACCTCGAGCGCGACCTCGCGCGCGCGCTCCCAGCGATCGCCGTGCTGCATCGAGGCGGAAACATCCATCACGATGACGTGCAGTCTCGCGGTGTCCTCGATCAGTGCCTGCGCGGCACCCTGTAACGCCGGACGTGCAAACGCGAGCGCGAGCAGCACGAGGAGACCGACGCGCAGCGCGAGCAGCAACAAATACTGCAAGCTCTTCGCGAGCACGCGGCGCGGCTCGCCGGGCTCGAGAAACATGGCCGAGCTGAATTGCTCGCGGTTCGGATTTTCCGACGACAGGCGGTGTAACCAGATCGGCAATCCCACGGCCAGTACGCCGAGTAGGAACAGCGGGGCCAGCAGCGTCATGGGAGTCCGTTCCTCATCGCCAGCTCAGCCGCGCCGCTGCCGGAACGTCAGGTAGTTTCTGAGCGCGCCGTCGAGCGGCTCATCGGTGCGCAGGAGCTGATAGTCGGCGTTCGCCCGAGCTGCGGACTTCGACAATGCCCCGAGATGCTCCTGAATGCGCTCGCGATAGCGCGAGCGCATGAAGATCGGTGAGACCTCCATGGCCTCACCTGTTTCCATGTCCTCTAGCAGTGCCGATTCCTTGAGCTCGGGCTCGAGTTCCTGCGGGTCGAGAACTTGAAACAGAACGACGTCCTGGCCTTGATAGGCCAGAGGCTGCACGCCCTTGAGCATGGCCTCGGGCTCACAATAGAAGTCCGAGATTACCGCGACGAGGCCGCGGCCTTTCTGATACTGGTGGAATCGTTCGAACGGCACGGATAGATCGGTGCCCGTGCCAGGCTCGGCGCGGTCTATCGCATGCATCACGGACTGCAATCTACCGATGCGTGACGATGGCGGTCGATGGTCGCGCACCTCCTCGTCAAAAACGATCAGGCCCACGGCATCGTGCTGCCGTGCGGCGAGATAGGCCAGCGTCGCGGCGAGAAACTTGGCGTACTGCAGCTTCGTCACGTTCTTCTTCGACGCATAGCCCATCGATGCGCTCGAATCCAGCAAAATCACCAAATGGGTATTGGTCTCGCCGAGATAGCGCTTTATATAGGTACGTTCAGTACGCGCGTAGACATTCCAGTCGACGAAACGAGGATCGTCACCCTCTGAGTACGCCCGATACTCGGCGAACTCCTGGCTGAAGCCAAACTGCGGCGAGCGATGCAGTCCGTTGAAAAAACCGTGCACCGCCGCGCGCGCAACGAGATCTAGATTCGACAGGCTCGCAAGCACCTCCGGCGACAGGAGGTTCGGTGGTGTTGCCGCTGCCTGCTGGCTCATCCGGCCTGCGCTTGACGCTCGGCCCCTGCCATGTGTGCGACGAGCTGGTTCAGCACGTCATCGACGGTTACACCGTCCGACTCGGCATAGTAGTTTGCGAGCACGCGATGGCGCATGACAGGCAGGGCCAATGACGTGATGTCCTCGGCCGTGACGTGGTAACGCCCCATCATGAGCGCGCGGGCCTTCGCGGCCAACGTCAGGAACATCGTCGCGCGCACACTTGCGCCGTACTGGATGTAGCGCTTGACGACGTCGGGCGCGAGTGGATCCGCCGGGCGGCTTGCGCGCACGAGGTCGACGGCCAGTCGATTGACCGACTCGGCGACCGGCACCTGGCGTATGAGCCATTGGTAACGCAGAATTTGCTCGGCCGTCGTGCACGGCTCGACCTCGGGCATGCCGACCTGTGTCGTGAATCGCTGCACGACCTCGAGCTCATCATCGCCACTCAAGTAATCGAGAATGACGTTGAACAAGAAACGGTCGAGCTGCGCCTCCGGCAACGGGTAGGTGCCTTCGAGCTCGATCGGGTTTTGTGTTGCTAGGACAAAGAACGGCGGGTCGATCGTGTGATGATTACCGCGCACCGTGACCGACAGTTCCTGCATCGCCTCGAGCAACGCGGCTTGAGTTTTCGGTGGCGTGCGATTGATCTCGTCGGCCAAAAGGACATTGGTAAACAGCGGCCCAGGCACGAAGGTCCACGTGCGATGTCCCGTCGTGATGTCCTCTTCGATGAT